>Ga0247609_10000348_pt1 | contig 66117 bp, 59 predicted proteins | sample 172DNAGHGlowgp2_FD_193487 | JGI IMG/M metagenome (GOLD analysis project Ga0247609, IMG submission 193487) | Sheep rumen microbial communities from Palmerston North, Manawatu-Wanganui, New Zealand - 1728 DNA GHGlow gp2 | ecosystem: Host-associated > Mammals > Digestive system > Stomach > Rumen ...
CTGGGCATAGGTGCGTCCCAGATTCCGGGCTGGTTTTTCAAGTTTTTGGATGGTCTGTTTCGGATTGGGGACCTATCATTTTGACCTGTAAAAAGTCAGCCTCAAATCTGGGAGAGAATATTCCGACCTCGGAAAATCGTGTCCCAATTCTGGGTGAAGAAACACCGCCCCCGGAGAAATATGCCTTGAATCTAAGGCAAGAAATACTGACTTCGGGAAATTATCCCTCAAATCTAAGGCAAGGTATTTCGACCCCAGAAAAGTCTGAACCAGTTTTTGGGTGAAGAAATCCCGACCACAGGAAAACATGCCTCAATTCTGGGGCAAGACATTCCGACCCCGGGAAATTATCCCTCGAATCTAAGGCAAGATATACCGACCCCAGAATATCTTCTCCCAGTTTATAGGCAAGATTTTACGGTTTAAGAATGGCCTGCCTCCACAACACAGGAACGATGTACATGAGGGTCATGATATATGTTGGCCTGTTTTGGACAAAAACTATTTATCAGTCAAGTATTACGATCTTTCCGCCTCCTGGCCCAAACACGAAATCACCAATCAACCGGACAGAGCGAGGTATGTAGAGCGTGACGAACTGACGGCACCACCCAAAGGCCATCGAGCAGATGGTCACCACCCCGTCTGGCACATGATATTCATTATCTGTGAACTCTGCCCTAACAAACAACAGCCGATGACCATCAAGGCTATACCCCACCCCGTGTTCATCTATACGATATTCCCCTTCTTCTTCGAATGCCCATGTCTCATCATCCCGATGAGCATAGTCCTTCGTCCAGAAATAAACAGGAGGCATCAGTTCCTCGTTTTCCTCAGGATCCTCACTAAACACCAACTGGTCATATTCATGCACATGAGTCGTCCAAGGAACATGCAGCGTCCCAATCCTGCATCCTATCAAGGCTCCATCTTCTATCTCTTCTACTCCTTCGGGAATCCAGTAGGCGCCCTCAACGTTAGCCCCTTTCAACAATCGTTTCCCGTCACCGGAATAGACAAAGCCATAACTATCCATCCAGAGTCTATCATCGTCAACCATACTTCATCTCTTTTCGACTCTTGCCTTATTCATTCCACTCTCAATAGCAGTTTCCACTTTACTCACCAAATCAGGATAGTCATTGACAAGAGTCACTAAGAATTCTTCAGCATACTTCTGTCTGATGTCTTCTGATTCACGGATTGTCCCTGCCATCTGACATATCTTCATAACAGCAAGGTCAAATTCTCCCTCCTCTATCGACCCCATGTCAACATCCTCAATCTCGACAGCCACTTCAAACCTTAAAACATCTTCCATTGAGTTATTATCCACTTGGCTATTTGTCATTCAAACAAATTGAAGAAGAAAAACACAGCAGCATAGGGTACTGGCACGTCTTTAGCCCGCCCTATAGTCATATTGTTTCTGTCCAGGACATAACCATCAGGTTTTATCTTTCCTATCATCATGTTGCTACGATCCTTAACGTATCCGTCAGAATCCACTTTTCCGATTGTCATATTGGAACGGTCAACGATTCTTCCGTCACTCATAATCCTTCCAATCGTCATATTGTTCCGATCCACAATCCATCCATCTTTCTTAAACCGCCCAATAGTCATATTCGAACGGTTATAAACATAACCGTCTGAATCAATCTTCCCGATGGTAATATTTGAACGGTCATACAATGACTGTCCGCTAATAGTCAAACATATCAGAAACAACAAAAAAGTTAACAAGGGCTTACCCTCAAATCCTCTCGTCATATTCCTTTCCTAAACTTCTACTCATCCCAACTATCCCAACTCTTATCTGGCTTTAGTTCTACAATTTTACTATTAACAACCTTCACTCTTGTCTCACCTTCATGGCCCATATCCAAATATGTTACTGTGTACCATCCATCACCATCTGACTTCACCTCATTTATTTTGCTAATATCGCCTGTTTCAGGATCATAATCCTGAGCAATTGTTCGGAAACGCCAATATTCATAGCAACCGTCATAATCTTCTGTCCATAAAGACTTCTTCAAAACTGAAGAGAGATAGGCATCTAATATATCATCGTCAATTTCTTTTTCCCCAAAAACATATTTATAGAACTCTTTTATCATTGCTTCTGGTGAATCTGGAACTTTAGGAAGGACTTTCGGTGCCTGATATGACAACTCTGCCTTCAACCTATATCCATTCATGTTTTGAATTTCAAGGACCTTTCTATCATAGGTGATACTCCCCTCACCCCAACTACAATCAAAATCCAAGAATGCACCTTTACCTACAGGGGTATCCTTTACTTCCCATTCTCCTCCTTCCGGAAAATCATTACCATCCATGACTTTTTCAATATCTATCTGATTCTTTGTAACCTCATTATTAGGTTCCCAGATAAATGTCCCATCTGATTTAAGAGATATCTTGAAATAGAGTTTTGCATTTGTGTTACCGATGTAATAACTGTAAATGTAATCTCCCACAAAATGCTGCACATCAGGATCCTCTTTTGGCTGAGATTCTTCCTTTGTTTCCTTCTCGGTCACTTCCTCCTTCTCTTGCACAGAATCTTTAGTTGTTTCCGTCTCATCCGACGCAGAAAAGCCAATGGCAAAAAAAGCCAACACTAACATTGAACAAAAATACTTTTTCATAAACTCAATTTTTTAATTAGTAAACACTTTTTTCTTAAACTCTATCAATCCATATATCAATATAGGAATCGCATAACATATTAAGTCAGATACATCAAATGTCCCATTCACTATTCCAAGATATTGAAGAATCTCACATATTATTGTTGCAATAGGAACTATTGATATGAAGACATATTTAGCAATTCCATTTCGTCTCCCCCATATTGCATCTATCAATAAAATATAAGCAGCACAATATAGTCCATCAGGCAGACTATATTTGACGAAATCAGGCACAGCCCATCCCTGCACGGCACAACGCAAAGAATCAACGCATTCAGACATACCAATCCCACTGAACCATTGATAGATGTTTAATTCCTTGCTTCGTAATAGCAGATATATACAACATCCAAGAGTCAATAAGATTGTTCCCACAATAGTTTTGAAGGTGTCTTGTCTTATTTGAAAACTTACCATTTTGACCGAGTATTTCTTATTTCAACTTACTGATATAATTCTGCCCACTCATCCTCTGTAACATATTTCAACTCGGAATCCAAACCGATATCCCTCACTAACTGTATAAACGACGGATAAAAATAGACTCCCGTATCTTTGCATGCCAGTTTAATGAGTCTTTTCGCTTCATCCAGATTCTTTTCACAGCCAATTCCATAGCAATAATGCCAGGCTAAAGCAGCATATGATAACGGTACAAAATATGCGATTTTACGCATCGATTCGTCAGTTTCTTCAACATCCTTTTTTGCTATCATGAAAGATAATACTTCATCATTATTAGACGAAACATCTGATCTTAAATGACTTTTTGCAATATCTATTTTATTCTCATCTTCACAAGATTCAATTGTCTTCTTAAAATATGAAATTGACTTTACGGGGTCAATAGGAACCACAAAACTATCTTTTTCACATGTATATGCACCCCATCCATCATCTGACGCTCCGTACCTATAATACAAAGCCAAATCTAAGGGGGAACCATTATTCGCTTTATCTACCAGAACACCAAACTGGGTCAACTTCAATTTTCCCGATTCTTTCCACTCCTGGTCCTCTGCTATCTTCACATTGGCGAATTCCTTCACATAATATTCCTTCCAAACTTCTAATTGGTAATTACCAACAGGAAGTTCTTTTATGTACAATGGTGTAACACCGACCTTCTTACCATTCAGCAGCACATCTGCACCCGCTGGGTCATAATCAACTCGAAGACTGCCTGTAATGGTCTTTAGTGCGGTAAACTCAACTTTGATAGTATCATTATCCTTCAGTTCCACCTGCCTGCTTTGAGAATGGCAGCCATCCTTTTGGGCCTCAATGGTGTATTTACCAGGAATCATCATTCCTCCCCACTTGCCAACTCCCTTCTGTTCGTTATTGATAAGAATATCTGCATCTTCCGTTTTGCAAGACACATCAACTTTTGCAAAGAACTCCGTCAAGTCTACGCTGATGTTCTTAGCATTCTTGTCTATCTGGACTGACTGGTTGTTGATACTGAAGTCATTCAATTTCACTGTGTAGTAATGAGTGCCGTATGGCAATGACAATGTATAGATACCTCCTGATCCATCTGCAATCTGGCCATCTATCAGCAACATCGCATTCGAAGGCTTAATGTTGAATACCGCCATTCCCTTCTTGCTGTTGTCAACCTTTGCCTGCTTCTTGTTGGTTTTCACCTTTAACTCATAGGTAGTGGATGAGACAATCTTCTTGGTACCATAGTCTGCAAAGACAATGGTTGTAGGCAAATAGTCAGGATGCTTGATGCCAAGCCGTTTCGTGCCATTTGGCAGATATACCAGATACTCGTTACCAGTGAACTGTACATCGCCCATTACATTACCCTCGAACTCTGCTCCAGGCTCCTTCAAAGCAACTTTCACTAATCCGCACGCCGTTCCATTGATATCCTTTCGTGGACTCAATGCTGCCGTCTGATCCTTCGTCATTGGCTCAAACTTCTTCACTTCAATGTCTTGGGCATATAATATAGAACTCACAAAAAGGAGTAATACCAACAATTGTTTTTTCATGCAAATACAAATTCTATAATTTCCTCAACGTTCCCTCTTTCAAACTTTCTTTCAATAAGTCCTTCTGCTTCATCAAAACAAATACAATATCAATTTCTTATTATCGTTCATAAAGTATAGCATTTAAAAACCTATATCTTTCAATTTCTTTTCAACCCGCTTCTTCCCATCATGATAGTCCAAGTTTAGACATTTGCGATAGTAACATGCTGCAAGTTGCTTATTACCTTTGGCAGAATAACAATCTCCTAAACCTTCATAACCATCTTTTTCTGCTTTCTCAAAACATGGAATGGCTTTATCAAACTCCTTCTTTTTTAAGAAAGCCTCACCAATATATCTCATATACAAGTCTCCCGAGAAAATACCGCCATTACTCTCTTCTTCCCTTTTCGCAATTGGATACAATTCTAATGCTTTTTCTGGGTTACCTGCAAGAGAATACATTTCTATCCAATTGAACTGCCAATAGCCATATATGCTTTCTTCATCTGTCTTATTGTGCCAGTATGAAGTCCAGTGTTGAATTAGGTAATCTTTCTGAGGATGTCTGTTTATCCAGAAAAAAGCTTCTTCATAATTTCGATGACGACCAGCCTCTATTGTTAAGACAAGGATATCTTTTAAACTACCTTCATATGCCTTTTTGTATGAATCTTTAAACACTCCATCACTATATTGAACTTTTAGAGTTACCGTTTCGGTCTTGCCGCTATTTACTTCAAGTTCAGAACGTGTTTGTTCTATACCATAACTTTTACAACTAACATAATGTTTTCCAGATTCAATATCTATTGTACAAGGGCTTAAACCTACATCTTTTCCATCGACTGCTACTGGAATCATAGAAGGGATTGTCTCTATTCGAATTTTCCCCATAGAGCGCTTTAACTCGGGAATAACAACGGTTCGGCTTTCCTTTTCTGCAATGGAAATAGTCAGACTGCTGGATTCAAAGTTTGGCAGCCTTGCCTCTATCTTATGTTCACCTGCAAATATTGATCCTTTCCAAAAGCCATTTCCTTTCAGTTCACCATCAATATATAATTCAGCAGTACCAGTCTTACACTTCACTTCTAGTTCTGCCATTACTGATTCCAACTCCACACTGAGGTTTTGTGTTGCTTTACCAACTGATACTACCTGTACGTTGGGACGATATCCCTTCTGTTCCATACGGCAGACATAATCGCCTTTAGGAAGATAGAGTTGGTAAAAGCCATTCCCGCTGAGATTCTCTACGAACACATCGTTTATATAGAGATATGCCGTTTCTGGTTTAACCGTTGCAACCAAACCACACTTCTCTTTCTTGAACTTCTCTTCGCTAAGTGTCAGTATATATGTAGCCTTGGGAACAATCTCTATTCCATAAGAAGAGAACTCTACAGACATTGGTAAAAAATTAGGATGCATAATAAAAAGACTCCGACATCCTTGGGGTAAATAAATCCAATACTCATTGGTCTTATTTTCCACCTCTCCAACAATATCACCCTTGAACTTCAATCCTACATTATCAGACCTAACTTTAATTAACCCACAAGGATGCCCTTCAGCATCCAAAGGAGCATGAAAAGCAGACCCATCATTTATATTTTGTTCGAACCCTTTCACTTTAAAACCTTGTGCAAAGGATAACTGGCATAACAGTAATATAAGGAAGCTCAAAAGATATCTCATAATATACACCATTTATTAATAGTTACTATAATCGTAAGGTTTGTATTTTAGTTCTGATTGAAGACCCAGTTTGACAATAAGATCATGATATGCTGGACAATAGTAATATCCTTCCTTTGACGCTTTTCTCATCATCTCTTTTGCTTTTTCCATATCTCTCTTACATCCTACTCCATAATAATAATGCCAAGCTAAACTCGCATATGGCCCATCTTTGTATTGTTTGTTTATGCTAAAGGAAGAGTCGTCGTCTTCATTTTCGTAAGCAGCCAAATAAGCCTTAGCCCAACAAAAAGAGAGCTCACCATCATCTTTTTCATTGGGATAACAAGGTCCCAATTCTTCTATTGCTTCTTTGCGTGAGTCTTCAGATTCGTTATCTGTTAGACCTGAAAGAGTTGATATAACCTTTTTGTATAAACGAATAGATTCAACAGGGTTAATAGAAATATAGAAAGAATCTTCAGAACACGGTGAATATGGGCGCTCCCTATGTCCAAAATAAGCACCATATCTATAGTAGTCAGCTAGTCTCATAGTACCACCATATACAAAATAATCAAATTTTTTTTCTCTAAACTCTTCCTCTGAATCTAATATTATGCCACCCAATTCGGTTAATTTCAATTTACCTTTTTCTTTCCATTCCTGATCTTCTGCAATCTTTACTGTTGCAAACGCTTTCACATAATATTCCTTCCAAATTTCCAATTGATAATTACCGACAGGCAATTCTTTTAGAACCAAAGGGGTCACGCCAACCTTCTTGCCATTCAGTAAGACGTCCGCACCAGCAGGTTCATAGTCCACTCGTAAACTGCCAGTGATAGTCTTTAATGCAGGAAAGTCAACCAATAGCGTGTCATTATCCTTCAATTCAATCTGCCTGCTTTGAGAATGGCAGCCATCCTTTTGAGCCTCAATGATATATTTGCCAGGAATAATCATGCCTTCCCATTTGCCTACACCTTTCTGTTCGCCATTAATAGATAGTCCTACATCTTCTGTAGGGCAATTGATAGATACTTTCGCAAAGAACTCCGTCAAGTCCACATTGATGTTTTTGGCGTTCTTATCAATCTGTACTACTTGGTTGTTAATGCTGAAATCCTTCAACTTTACCGTGTAGTAGTGAGTTCCATAAGGCAAAGACAATGTATAGGCACCACCAGAGCCATCAGCAATCTGACCATCTATTAGTAGCATAGCATTCGAAGGCTTGATATTGAATACAGCCATTCCTTTTTTACTGTTATCGACCTTTGCCTGCTTTTTGTTAGTCTTTACCTTCAGCTCGTAAGTTGTAGCAGATGCCACCTTCTTAGTACCATAGTCAGCAAAAACAATAGTTGTCGGCAGATAGTCAGGATGCTTGATGCCCAATCGCTTCGCGCCATTGGGCAGATACACCAGATATTCCTTGCCAGTGAACTGAACATCGCCCATCACACTTCCCTCAAACTCGGCTCCAGGTTCCTTCAACAGGACCTTCACCAATCCACATGTCACACCATTGATATCCTTACGAGGATTCAATGCCGCCGTCTGATCTTTCTCCAACGGCTCAAACTTCTTCACCTCAATGTCTTGAGCTAACAAAGTGCTGTTTACATAAAAAATGATTATTAGTAATAAATATATTTTCTTCATACTTCTTTTAAGTAGTCTTTTGTTTAGTTTTTTGTTTTGACTGTACTTTTATCTCTTTATAACCATTTGACTTTAGCTGGCAAGAACTATAGCCTTTTTTGCCTAATCTTAAAAACAATCCTACCAATGTACTGTGAACTACATTGTTATGCTCATTTGAGGGATCTGGGAGTACAAATTCTGCCAATCTACTCATATCAGACTCTCCATCATCAACGTTATCTTCCAACTTTATCTCCATAGCTAAAAGATTATCCACGTTATGATTGTATTTCCCTCTTGTATGAAGAAGAATGTCACATCTAATTCTTTGTGTCCTTATATCGGAAACTCGGTCTCTTGGAACTTTTAATCTATAGTATTCTATATCAACAAAATACCCTGTAAAATCTTCGAATTCATTCTGAAGATACATGGCCAATCTACCAGTAACAGTCCATTCACTCATACCATCATTCAGCAAAGAGAAATCGTTGTCATAAAACCTCTTAACAACATCCTTAACTTTGGATAATATGTACTTCTCCAATTTTTTTGAGGATTTTGTAACTTCACTTTTTGTGCCTTCTTTTTTAGCATTTATGTAATTCTTCAAAATTTCAGGAGTCTCTTCATTTATCTCTGGATAATAATCTTTTGCTTTTTCCATTTCGTTTTGTATTTTTTATATCAAAATCACTTAAACTAAGCACTTCATCATTAGGCATCAGTTAGCATCCATTCTTATCTGATTACATATTAGACTGGAATCTGAAAAATGTCAATAGTCACAGTCTCACTTCCATTGGCTCTGTTCCAACAACAATCTTCTTCGTATTCCCTTCATCATCCGAGATCAGGTATTTACCTGGCATAAACATAACTGGTTTGCCATTCGACCACTCCTTAATCTGCTTGTTATTCTTATAAACAGTTGATGATTTTGAGATAATGGTCACTGGTGTTGCATGGATGTGCTTCACACGCTTATTCTCTTTCAAACTAAAAGAGAGTTGTTCCATAGAAGTTGTAATATTCACATCTTTTTCTGAATCGACATAGCCATCTGCATGAACACGTATCGTATGATGCCCCAGAGGAATAAAGATCTTCCCGATTTTACCATAGTCCACATTATCTACATACACTCGTGCCTTATCAATATTACATACAATCAACACCTCATAGGTGATAGGCAAAAGCCTTAAAGAAAGTGTTTTCACTTCCGTCTTTCCTATCGAGAGGGTACCACTTTGAGTCTTGTAGTTGTCCTTCATTATGACATAGGAATGATTCCCCTCATTAACAGGTATTTCATAAATGCCAGTAGTTGAAGGTGACATATTACGGTTATCAAATGTCACTAGTGCAGACTTTGGTTCTACCTTGATTATGACTGAACTTTTCAAGGCGTTAAGTTTTGGAGCATCAAGAACTACCAAGTACGTCTTCCCTTTACGGAGTTTTTTATATCCGTAATTAGCCATGTCAAGCTGTACAGGCATAAAGTCTTTATGCTGAAAATCCAGTTTTCGGCTTAATGCAGGAACATAGACAAGATAAATACCATCAGCGTAGTTTGCCTTGATATACTGATTATGATTGATAAACTGTATGCCCTCCAGATTGTCTGTTTTAATTTTAATTAAAGCACATGTATCATTATTGACGTCAAGACACGGATATTTTACAGCCGTCTGATCTGATGGCTGCAACGCGACATTTTTAATTACGATATTTTGAGCATTTGCAGCAAATAGAGTAAACATGCAGCAAATGATTGAAGAAAGAATTTTTTTCTTTTTCATATTCAATATTTAGCAGTACTACCAAACCTCATTTTATAGGCAATTTTCACACCGAAGTATTGCCCACGGTTATTTAAACTCCTACTATACTCAGCCCCAACTCCTATGAAAGAGAAGTCAACCATGGCAGAGACGCGAAGGCCATAGTCGTGAACAGGTTCGTGGGCGAATTTATCTTCTTTGTTTTCAGAATCATACCCTATTATTTCATTAGTACGAACCCAAGCCCAACGATAATAGCCACCCGCCAGAATTGAGAAGTAATGACGGTTGTACATTCCAAACGGTAGACCAACACCAAACTGAACAGGAACTTCTACTAGCCCAGAACTGGAGGTAGAATCATTCAGATTCTTATTCAAATCAAATTTTACATCCTTATTTAGATGCATAATACCACCTTCAACGCCTAATTTGAAAGCCAGAATTCCAGCGAAGGGCTGAAGAAAATGAAGTCCTATCTTTCCGCCATAGTCAAAGCCGTTGTACTTCATTTTGTCATATAGTTCACCTGAAAGTGTGTAATACGCAGCTCCTCTGACTGAAGTTCTCGTCCTTGTTCTTTCTTCCTTATGTTTGATGACTTCCTGCTTATTCTCTTTCAAAGCAAAATAAAAAGGTGGAAGAGCTGTATTCTTAACTTCAATAATCCTTTCATCATCCTCGTAGTTTTTTGCAGTTACGCGAATAGAATGCTTACCACCAGAAAGTTTAAGGTCTTGACGATTCTCTTTTGAATATGGAATGTTATCAATAAAGACTGTTGCATCCTCTGGCATGACGTGAATAGTTACCGGATAAAGAACTTCTTGCAGAGTTATATTTGTTACTGTCGAGATTTCATCTTCTTTCAATGACACTGTACCATCTTGTTTCTCATAGCCCTCAGCTGTGACCTGATAGGAATAGTCACCTACCGGCATGTTGATCATGGCTATTCCATTTTCGTTGACACTCACATTCTTGCCATCAAATACAAGTCGCGCATCCTTTGGCTGTACTGTAAATATGGCAGAACGCAGATGATTATCCGACTCGAAAATGACGTCATAGGAAGCAAGAGAATTAATCTCTAGCCCATAATCATCAAAATTGATTTCGCCAAACTTCTTACCTGCCTTATTATAATGCAGCACTTTCTGTCCTTCAGGTACGTAGACCACATATTCACTCAATGTATGTTCAACGTCGCCAACAGCATCAGGGAATTGAAGGTCATTTACGCCTACCACTCCAACGCGGATTATAGCACACTTCTTTCCGTTGGCGTCGTTGCGTGGATTCGATGCGGCACGTGCATCTTGAGGCCTAAGATTGACAGATTTTACAGTAAGATTCTGTGCATACAGCGCCGTAAATGCACAAATCATAAAAAGGCATAAAGATATTCTTTTCATCGTTTTCACTATTAAATATCAAAATCACTTAAACTAAACACTTCGTCTTTAGGTAAAGCCTTGCCACCTATCTTGTCGGGTTGCCAGGTGCGGACGTGGATTTGGGGAGCATCTTCGTTGGTGAAATCCCAGAGGAGGAATAGGTAGCCGTCATCATGATACTTACCACTGGTCCAACCTTGCAGGAGGGTTACTCCGTAGAAGTTTGGATTCACAGGATGACGCATCACTTCAATCTCATCGAATGTAACTTTGATATAACTATTACGCTTGAATACGCCACTTAGATTCTTGATATATTGCTCTTTCGACTGCTTATTGTACTGGATCTTCTGAGAGGTGAAGCCTTCAGCATGTTTGGTGGTGATGACTTTACCTGTGATAATCAGGGCGTCGTCGCTGAATACCTGATTAAGGAAATTGATATCCTTCTGGTTATAGGCCGTACGGAACTGCTCCACATAGTCGAGTATCAACTGGCGACGGCGAAGGTCTGTCAGTTCCAGATTGCTCTTAATGACGTTCATATAGAGGTTCATGGAAATACTGAGATAGAAACTCTCTACATTACCCTGCTTATCAAAACTGATTACAGCTTCCTGATACTCGTCTTCGCCAAACTCACGTTCACCAGTAGGCTTCATCATCAGGGGAATATTACGAACCTGATAGCCTGTACCTGTTGTAAGGCAATGTTCTATGATTTCCTCGTCAGTACAAACGAATGGAGAGTTTTCCCATAACATTGCCATTGATTGCTGAACACGAGTACCAATATTACCCATAGCTGAGAAATTGAGACTGCGACCAGCTTCCTGGGCTGCATTGATTTCTGTCAGCATATGGCTAACTTCACTCTCAATCTTTGACTTAATGGCAGCATTGTCAATTCCATCTGATACGGTAAACGTTACATTGTCTGCTTGACCTTGAATGGCAAACAGAGCCACCATAACAATTATTAGTATTTTTTTCATCGTCCTCTTATTTTAGTTGGAGCCAAATGGCTCCACAATTCTTATAGTTTCTTACGTTATCTTCTTTTAAAGTGTTCAAATTGTATTGTATATTACCGCTTTTGCGAAGCAAGGCAGATATGTTCCCTTGCTTATCATAGACAAATAGATGGCAGTCTTCATCTTCAGGCATCGTCGCATATTTACCATAAGCATTTATTTTCCCCTTGCTCTTCAAGCCCTTGATATACGGCTCCACTTCATAGAAACTGCGTACCAGCTTCATCTGCTTTTCTTCGGAGGTAAGCTCTAAAACTGGAGCTTTCTTCTCTTCCACATGTGCATCTTCTGAAATGATAATTGCAGGGGCAGCCTTTGGCTGATCAGGCTGAGCAACTGGCGCCACCTCGAATACCGTTACTTCACTCTTGTCTGCCACAGGCATAATGTCGCTTTTACGGACATAGACAAAGGCACGATAGAAATCGCCTCGCCGCGTCTCTAATTGCAAAAAGTGCTCCTTGGCTTTTACGATGCACACTTCTATTCCTTCTGAAGGATGCTGCTCTCTTACCCAGTCGCCTACCTTCATTTCAAGAATGGCCCGAGCACCATTGTATGCCTCATTAAGGTCTTTCATTGTAGCCTCAGCATAGATATACATGGTGTCACGCTTTACTTTATTAATATTCTTAGACACTTCAGTAGCCGTCTGAGCCTTACATATCGAGAGACTAGAGATTACTATAGCTATTATAAATAGTAGTCGTTTCATTGCCATTTTACTTTTTTATGGGTTGTTGATTGTTTTTGATACAGATCTTTCACATTATGAACTGGTATATAAGGAGTCAGCCTTACCTTCAGAACGGCATTTTGGTCAGTAACAAACTTGTCAGGAATGACGACAGAAAGCAAATGATGATAACCTAATTCCTTGCTCTGCGCTATCACAAGCGCCAATATACCATCCTCTCGCTCTTCCTCTACAGCAAAAAACACCTTCAGGCCCCACTCTGCACAATAGTTGAGCCATTGACTGAGTTTGATAGAATAGTTAATGGTTGTCATACCATAGACAGACTGTTCCACGTACATACGATAGTCTACATCTGATATCAGCCCATGATACAGGTTAGCAGATGAATAGGCAATATGGTCATTATCAAAGACAGGATGATAGTCTTCGCGTACCTTATTATAATATATAGCATCTGTAAGACTTGCCAGTTCGAGGGTATCGCCTTTTGTCTTATATATCGATTCGCTGACTTTTTCTAAATTGGAAGGGGCTTCTGAATCTTTTGTTCGTTGAGGAGCAGCAATAACAGCATCCTTGAATTGTTTTGAAACCTCATCTTTCTGCGCTCCAAGCAGCAAGTCATATTGCGCAGGGAATACAATGGTGACAAACGGCTCATCAGCCTTCATCCAATTCACCTCATAATAGCGATCAAGCAGATTGATGGAAAATGGCATCGTATCACAGATCTGATACAAATCTGAGGGTTTGCCCTTCCGGAAATAAACTTTGTCATCAGCCATCTTCGTCAATACGGTAGTCTGCTTGGTGCTCGGTAGTTCACTGAAATAACGCTCCAAAAAGGTCATCACCACCACTTGAGTTTTTGGTGCAGCCTCCTTCATCTCAGGGCTGAATAACCTCAAACCCTGAGATGATGCGGAAGCACACCATACGATTAGTAGGAATGTATAAATAGAGCGTCTCAACATGACATTCGAAATTATCTACCAATGATAACACTACCCTTCACTTGATTATCAGAGCCGTACCAGATGCCTTGAACCAGATGACCATCAGCCCATTCACCTATCACATAGTCACCAGCCTCTGCCACACGTTTCTTGGGGTCTTTGCTGTCAATGACATGCGAAGAGGTGAATACCATGCGACCATTCACATCATTAGGCCATGAACCCTTGAAGGTTGCATAGCCAAGATTCTTGGAACCTGATGCTGCTGGTTTAGGAGCAGGAGCAGCAGCGGGTTTTGCGGCAGGTATTTCCTGCTTCTTCGCATTGGCAGCCTCAACTGCAGCCAGACTGTCCTTTAATCTCTGGTTTTCAGCTTCCATCTGTGCAGCCTTGATGCTGTCACTGTCAACAGGAGCAACTGCTACAGGTTCTTGCTTTGGCGTCTCCTCACCACTGCCGCTCATCGCAATAATGCCACCGATGATAGCCAGCAAAACCACAACTCCAACGATGATAGCAATGAGTTTCTTATTTGGTCCGCCACCTGGTTCTGAAGTTTTATTTCCAAAAGGAATTAAATCCTTACCACACTTTTCACATTTGAAGTTTGACTTCTCCGCTTCTTGTATCTGGTCGCACATTTCGCAATCTTCATTGCGACACATTCCTTTAATCTTTGCCATACTATTTACAATTCTTTAAGTTCATTATTAAATATCTCTATCGCACGATTCTTATACTCTGTGTATTGGGGATCAAACTGATTACCTTCACACATGGTTGGTAGAATAATTTGCTGAACGACAGCACCAAGGGCCTTGCGTAAGGCAGCCTTTTGGTCATTGCTCCGAGCTTGTTTTTGCAACTCTTTCTCTACCTGTGATGCCAACATCTGATATTTTTTGAAATCATGAGCCAACACATCAAGACATCCAGCAAAGTCCTTTGAAAGAGGAACCCAATTAATATCACTAAAGTCATCAGGAATGTTCATTGCAAAGAACTTTTCTCCTGTTACAGGATTCTGTTGCGGAGTAATTAACTGTAAGGCAAAAGCAAGTAGCAATGGCTTCTTTACATTCTCTAAAATTTCTCTTGAATCCATCTCGAATAATGGAGGTAATAGTTTCTCGAAACTTTCTGTATGGAGAACCATCTTATTCAAGGCTTTCTCAGGAGAAGCTAACAGACGATCATATTTCTCCTTCAAAGTTTTCATATTCTCTAAGAAACGGAGGGGAAATCCGGAATTTGCACAAACAACCACAATCTGATTTGGCTTATAATTCTCTGAAAGGTCTGCATCAGGAGAAGGCGTAAATCCAGGAACATTCTGAACAAAAGCTTCTACTAATTTATTCTTAAATGCCTGAGTGGAATCACTTTCTGCCTTTGGCAGAGCCAATTGTACCATGATCTGCATGGCTGGTGCTGTACCTGCAATAATCTTACCTTTCTCTTCTGGATTAAACTGAACATATGAACGGGCAGAATTAACAGCATCCTTTACAAACTTTTCAATCTTATCATCAGAATTCAACTCAACCTTAAGTTTATCAAGAATGTTCACTCCAACCATTCGACTTAACGGATCATTCTTCGCAGTATCTTCCATTGCGGCTCTTGCGTTTTTTGTACAAACATCCAAAATGATATCTGTAGCAGTATCGTAATCCGTAACAGAATAAAGATTAGCAAAGGTACGTTCGCCATCTTCGCCGATACCTTCAATCATCTTAGTACGGATTTCTGCCGCATTACTGCTTTGGAATTCCTGATTGATGGCATATTGCTTGGCCAAAGCCTGTACTTTTTCAGGATCATACTTCTTAATAAGACCATCTTCCTGTGCAGCATTCAATTGGCATCTTGACCCAGCCTGCTTAACAACTTCTGTCAAGATTGCATTCATTTCATCTTTTACTGCCTGAATGCCTTCAATCATGTTGCCAAGTTCTATCAATATTTCCTGAAGTAATGAAACAGCATAATGATAGGATTCAATACGTGTAGAAGTTATATAATAATTGCACTTAGCAGTCTTGAATGTTGAAAATATTTTAGAAGAAGCATTCGTAAGCGCATCTTTTATCCATCCAATATTATTCCAGGCATCATTCGCTTCTTTAATTGCTAATGCTTGTTCACCTAATTCTGATTCTAAACGACCGATTTGCTCTTTGAATGCGGTTATCCTTTCCGAGCAATCTGTACGCAACAACTGGGCATACTTTTCAATTTCCAGCACACTCTTACTATCTTTACTTCCACTTGCCCATTCTTCAAACAATAAGCCTTCAATATGACGGCGGATATTACGTGCATATCCCTTCAATTCTTGACGCTGAATCTCGAAGAATTTCTTAACACCATGAGCACGGAAACTATTAGAATAATAATCGTCTGCCAAATGAGTAAATTCAGCCAGCCATTGTTTCTTTTCATATTGCTGCTGAACGAGACCTGCATCCTGCTGGGTTCTGTCTTCCCAAGTCAAAGTGAAATCCTTCCAACGTTTTGTGTGCTGAGATTCAACTATCGGCTTTTGCAGTGTTAGGTACGAGTTGGACAACTTAAAGCGTTCACGATTTGTAGTATTCTTTATTTCATCCACAAAACCTGTACCAACTTCCTCAAGCGAGCACTCACCATACCCTAATCCATCTTGCCACATATTATATGTTAACTGACGAGTTGCTTGGATAGCATATATATAGGACACATATTCATCAATCTCACTTTCTGGATACTCAATACGAGATATACCAAAAGACAGGAACTTACGACTACGATTTTTGTCTCCGTTTTGATCTTGCTCTGGACCTGCGCCATCATTCTCACAACCAACAAGACGAGACATCTTGCCAGCACCGTTACCCATATTTGCTACCACAATGGTTTGGAACATAAAGTCTGCGACTGAAGACGGAAGGCCAGAACTTATATCAAGAATCTTACCTGCCTCATTCACATTACTATATAAGTAGGCTGCCTCAAAAGATTCACTTCCTTGCAATAATCTTTGCACTTCCTGTGTAAACACATCTCGTTCTCCTGTCACATCAAGAGGATGATAATGGCCAGTACTTATTGCATTTAGTTCTTGTAAAGCAGCATATCCATTGGCTTGATAAAAGCCACTATCATGGTCTGCAAAGACCATATTTCGTTCTGGCACATACAAGAACAAACGGATTTTGAAAGAATGCGTTGATTCCTGATATGGATAGGACTTACGTATCTGTGAGATCGCATCAACTATTGAACCAGAACCTGTTCCACCAGCTAATCCAGCACAAATATGGAATGTCACATCGTTATCTCCCGATGATTGTTGGAGGCGCCCCACAGCACCCTTAATTACTAAATTGAAGTTACTGCTACTACTCTTATCACTAAGGTTATTTGCTATCAATATTCTACCAAGTCTGCGCCTTTGTCCTCCAATACCAGCAGTAATCAGAGGCCCCATATGCTGATCTATCAGTTGTTTGTCTTGTTGATTGATAAAGCACTGAAGTCCTGGATACATATTCAGGTTTTGCAACATACTTGCATTGATTCCATTGATAGATACTTTCTGGGCCTCTCCAAGATGAACACTCTTTCCCATTACTTTCCATCCACTTCTGTCATTCAGATCTGCAGGAGAGGAATCAACATACACATAATCCAAGAATACGCCATGACCTGGGTCATTACTTCGAAACTCTTCGTAAACTCTCTTTCGCAGTTCACGTAGCACTTTGCCACCTGTACCACCTAGTCCAATAATTAAATGATTTGCCATAATATAAAGAATTTAAAAATCATCATAGGTAACTGATTTCCTCAAATTAGAAGACTCCTTTTTCTTTTGTCTAGACATACTTCTAATTACACAAACTGCTCCAACTATTACAAAGCCTAAGCACCAAAGGATGCGACGGAAGATGTACCAACGCATGAAAGAACGAAGTTCGTCTGCCATAGCATGAGGTAGTTCCTTGGCTGTGAAACCAGAAAACTCACCTCCACCTATATAGTAATGTAATAAGGGAAATCTTTCTATTATCGTCTGGATGATATCATCTGCCTGCCCCATTGTCACCTCATCCATAGCGTCATACGTACTATCCACTATACGAGTCATCTCCTGTTCGTAATAATCCGTAGTATCAAGTATCTTGAGGGATCCGACAATCATAACACATTGGAATGACAGGAATATAAAGAGGACAACACCAATCACATAACTAACTGGAGAGAATGTCGCATCCTTATACCAGCCCTTAATCAGAAAGACGAATAAGGCCATACAAGCAACTGCAATCAGGATGCCCCAAATTACACTACTAATAGAGTATCTAAGAATATCATACAGTGCCCACATAGATTGTCACTATCTCTCTGAGTGGCTCAATCTCAGGCATCTTAAGTTTTAGGTAAGACACATAAAGAAGTGTGAGCCAATTAGAACTATACTCCTCACTTGGCTCTGGACTGCCTGAATATGAATATAGAAAACAGCTCACACCCTTGACAGTATATATACAGAAGTATATAATCTATCGAAGGGAAGAGCGTTTCTTGTCTATTCCAATATTCAGCGAATTGTCCAGATTCAGTGAGTGGAACAGCGCTAAACGCTTCTTCGATATGTCTGCCGTCCCTTTGGTACGGCGTTGCAAATATAAGAATTATTTAGCAAAAAACGTTCATCGTGAGCCGTATTTTTTGCAAAAACACTTCATTTTTCTTGGTTTTACCCACTTAGAGTTACTTTTTTCATCATTTTTGCTTGTTACTTGTCCATCTAACACTTATTTAATTACCCAATGCATCCATTGTCTCGTTCATTCCCTTGATGAAATTCTCAATATATATTTTCTTTAGTTTATTCTCTTCTGCATTAGAAGGGGTGTTAAACTCATTGTCATATTCACGGCCAGCCATTTCTTCCATCACCTCATTCACTTTTTCATCCAGCCCCTCTACATGATCAGCAATATCAAGCATATTTGAGAATTCATTATTATCAGCCCCTGCATAACCATACAGGATACCTTTTTTATAACCTACCTCAGCAATCTCTTTCTCTTTTGCAGACAATACTGGCTCTTGCTTCTTTTCTGTTTTATCTATACTTTTTGAGTTCTTGGGTTCTTCTTTGACTACATCTTTTGATCCCTTTCCCTTCTCTATTTCTTGTTTGGTATTTCCCTCTTCAGGACTTGCCAAAGCACCTATCATTACGAAAGGGATAATAAGAGATACTGCAAAAACTGTCCATGCATATTTTGCATCAATCATTTTCTTAAATATACATATAATGGCTGCAAACAAACCTATGCAGACCACCATAATAAAAAACCAACTATTACCAATTGCGCCCAATATGCAAAAGAGTAACCACACTAAGGCAATCCAAAGAGCGACTTTCTGCACTTTGCTTAAACTACGTGATTTTTCTGTTTCCATAATTTTGTTTTTTTAGTTATTATTTTATTATAAAGAGGTGTGAGCCTTTCGCTATCCTACAGAAGGCTCTGGTAAAACCCGTACAAAGATAAAAGAAACAGCCCACACCCTTGGAGGATTATATAGAATGTGGGCCTATGATGGCTACACAATTATTTTTCCTACCAAGGAGGGAACGTGTTCACTCTACATCTGTTGTACTTGGAAAGTTTACCAGACTTTTCTGTACAGATGAAAGCTATACGCTTCCTTCATTGTTTGCCGCAGTCCTTCTGCGACGTTGCAAATATAAGAAAAATTTAGCAAACAACGTTCAATGTGAGCCGTATTTTTTGAAAAACAACTCCATTTTTCTTGAAATTAGCCACTTCGTATCGATTTTTTCTTCATTTTTTCGCTTTATTTGTTTGTTATACACTCTTTTTCAGATGCTTCTGCCTGCAAATGTACGAAACAAACATTAAAAAAGGAAGAAACAGCGCAACCATTTCTTCCATTTCACTTTTTTTCATTCAAAGTCCATATCCACTAGTCAAATATAAATGAAATTGTGTCTTCAAATTCCTTAATAACCTCTTGCAACCTCGGATTATCTTTACGAGATATGATAGCCATGAAATTCATCTGGCCTTCCATCAGTCCCTCTGCGGTTTGAATATAGTAAAGGTCATGATGTTCATAGGTATTAAACCATCGTATAAACAAATGGTCACGAAATGATTGTTTTTCATCTCCAGTCTCTGTGACATAAAGCATCACATCATTATTTCTTTCAAAAAACTCCTCAACAATTGCAATAAGCGTCATTCGGAATTTAGGATCAAGTGGTGAACGCTTATGTTCGCGATTTGTAATGTCAAGTGCATAAACGCCACTTGGGACAATTGAGAAATCTTCTTCCAGACTAATGTCGTATTATACGCCATAATCTGTTCTGAAATAATAATCTTGAGGTTTGTCTTCTCTCTGCTTTACCCTATAGGGTGCATGCAGATTGATAATTTCCAATCTGAGCGTGTTCATAGTAAGAAAGATTTAAAGTACTTGACAATTAGTTATCGAAGAATCCTTGTTGACTCATTGCTTCCAACTCCATTCTTGCTTGCATCTGACGCTCTTTCTTTCTGCTCATAAAGTCCTTGAATGCAGCACGGACTTCCTCGCGAGTTCTTTTGATCTTTTCCATACTCTATTTGTTTAATGAAACGTTAACAGTGCAAAGGTAAGAAAAATTTGGCAATGCGCCAAATTATTCGGGAGATTTTTGCTGTTGACCGTTTTGGCGCATCCGGTTGAAGACATAGCCTACAAGACTCTGGAAACGGGATTCTACATGCTCTATCACAACACTTTCTGGTATATCGGGATACTTCCGAGACAAATCGGCGGCAGCCTGTAAGACTTGGGCGTGAAATTCTGAAGACGCCTTACTCCACTGTCGGCCTACCGTCAATGATGGAAAGACAGAATCGCAGAAGGTTGCGATAGTGGAGCGGTAGGCCTTATCCATCATGCGTTCCAGTTCTTCATCAAATGGTCCCAGGTCTTCTTTTTCTGATGACTGTGATATGGGAGTGGGAGTAGTGACAGGAGCGGATGCCTGTGTTTCTTTGGGTTGAGCAGGAATCACGGGAACTATTGGGTCATGATTAACAGGGACTGACTCTTGATTTTCGGGGGTCAGCCGATTTTCGGGGGTCAGTCGATTTTCGGGAACAGGAATCTGCTGTACTGGGTTACCAATAGATTCAGGTGTCAATATGTCTCTGGGCAGAGCGGGAACAGACTCAGGCTGATGAGAGAAAAGTGCGATGCCTATTACGATGGCTGTTAACAATGCCACAAGAATGGCCACAACACGCCAGTATCGCCTACCATGACTGACATCGCGCAGGATTTCTTCTACCGACTGATAGCGGGCTGACGGGTCTTCTGCCGTACAGCGGGCTATCACCTTATTATATATAGTATGGTCTGGAAGACATTCAAGGATTTTGCCAATGGCGAAAACATCGGTTGGGATTCCCACCACCCCACCCGATAGTTGCTCTGGGGCTGCAAAGGCATTGGTATGGCCTGTGGTATCAGGGAAGGAATCGGTATAACAGCAACCGAGGTCAATGAGTTTGACATCATCGTTGATGCGGGTAAGGAGGATATTGTCTGGCTTCAAATCAAGATGGAGCACCTGATGGCTATGGAGATAACTGACGACATCCAGCAACTGCCGGACAAACTTGTCCGTGTTCTTCCGTTTCGTGAAATAATCGGGTTGAGTGGCGAGGCGTTGCGAAAGGGTCTCGCCCTCGACATACTCCATCAAGATTCTGTCATCGTCGAGTGAGATATAGCGCACAAGGTTGGGATGTTCCAAGCGATAGCCCGTCTCAAACTCTTTGCGAAGAGCCTCTTGGTATCGGATGTCACCTGCATATTCGGCTTTCAGACGTTTCAGGAAATGTAGTTTGCCATAGAGTTTGACACGAAAGGTGTCGCAGGTGGCTCCCTGTGTTTCCATCTGTTCAACAGCCTCAAAACGGGACTGACGATCTGAAAACCGCGAAGTTTCCATCATTTACAAGACTTTGACAGACGAGAGACCAGAGACACGGCCTGCTGTAAACTGGCCCAATGACTCGCCATGACGCCAGACATTGAGCACCAAGAGAGGATGATGCAGCACAAAATTCTGGACCTCCACCTCATCGCCTACTTGGAGTTTGCTGTTCTGGCTCTCCACAATCCGATAATGGTTGTTACCAAGATACTGCATCCTCACCATTCTGTCTGGCAGATAGGTTATCTCGACAACGGCATCTGGCTGCAAGTCGGCAGAGCGGACTTCCTCATCAAAGGCGTCAAAGTCAGAGTTTCCCTTATCCTCAATCTGCGCCAGTTGTTCCCAGTGGGCGTAGCCCAGATAGCGGGCAATGGCATCAAGAGTACTGGCATGGGGCGAGCGTTCATCCTGGGCAAAGCCCATGAGTCGTTTCAGTGTCGTGGCACCAATACGGACACCCGTCTTGCTCTCAATATCGAGTGAGAGGAATTCGCAATCAGAAGGCAGTCGTAAGTCATTACCAGACTTCGCTTTCAGCAGTTGTAGGATATGAAACGGTAACTTCATTGTTGGGAAGTTAAAGACCTTCACATTCCTTGACCCACAAGGTATAGGAGGCATCGCTCGGCATGCGCCAGTCACCTCGGGGCGAAAGGCTCACACTACCCACCTTCGGACCGTCAGGCAGACAGGAGCGTTTGAACTGCTGCGTGAAGAACCGGCGGCAGAAGGTGGTGAGCCATTTCTTGATGGTCTCGTCGTCGTAGATATTCTTAAAGGCCTTCTGCGCCATCACGAAGATCTTCTTCGGGCCGAAGCCGTAGCGCAAAAAGTAATAGATGAAGAAATCGTGCAACTCATATGGACCCACCAAGTCTTCCGTCTTCTGCTTGATACGTCCGTGCTCGTCGGCAGGAATCAACTCCGGCGAGATCGGCGTGTCGATGATATCAAGGAGCGTATCCGTAGCCATCTCCCCAGCCACATAACTCACCAGATATCGGATGAGCGTCTTGGGAACACCAGCATTCACACCGTACATCGACATGTGGTCGCCATTATAGGTAGCCCATCCCAACGCCAACTCGGAGAGGTCGCCTGTACCTACCACCAGTCCGTTCACCTGATTCGCCACATCCATCAGGATCTGCGTCCGTTCACGGGCCTGACTGTTCTCATAGGTGACATCACGCACGTTGATATCATGGCCTATATCCTCAAAATGCTGCGTAACCGCCTTGGCGATACTGATCTCACGGATGGTGACACCCAGCGTCTGCATCAGTTTCATGGCGTTATTATAGGTACGGTCTGTCGTTCCGAAACCTGGCATCGTGATACCGATGATACCCTTGCGATCCAGTCCTAACTTATCAAACGCCTTCACAGTGACAAGCAGGGCCAAGGTGGAATCGAGTCCACCACTGATACCGACAACTGCTTTCTGGGCATTGATATGATAGAGACGCTTGGCAAGTCCGCCCACCTGTATGTTAAGCACCTCCTCGCAGGTCGACTGCATATCTTCCTCTTGTGGAATAAAGGGGTGTGGGTCGATGGTTCGGATGAGTTCAAAACTCTTCGGCACCACGGGTTTCGTCGCCACCTGCACGGCTGTGGCACCCCGCTGGGCATTGATGAAGGTGGTATTCTGTCGGCGCTCCGTGCGCAGTTTCTCTACATCGATCTGACCTATCTGGATCTGAGGCTGCAAGGAGAAGCGCTCTCCCTCAACCAACAGCTTGCCGTTCTCGAAGATCATCGCATTGCCGCCATAGACCACATCCTGTGTGGACTCTCCGAAGCCGCTGCCGGCATAGACGTAGCCACTGATGGTACGGGCACTCTGCTGGGCCAACAGCGAACGCAGATAACGGTGCTTGCCGATCAGTTCGTCGCTGGCAGAGAGATTCATGATGATATCGGCCCCTGCCAAAGCAAGGTTATTGCTGGGCGGGATGGGTGCCCACACATCCTCACAGATCTCCACGCCGAACTTGACGCCGTCGACCGTTGTGAAGAGCACCGGCTCGGCACTCACATGCACAGAACTGCCTGCCAGATAGATGTCTGTGGGGTTCAGATCCTGCGCCGAGGCAAACCAGCGTTTCTCGTAGAACTCGCCGTAGTTGGGCAGATAAGTCTTCGGCACCACACCCAACACCTGTCCGCGCTGGATGACGACGGCACTGTTGTAGAGCAGACCGTTGATGACAATTGGCGCTCCCACGATAAGGATGGTGTCGAGTTTGCGGGTGAAGTCGAGCAGTTGGATGATACCCTCCTCGGCCTTGTCGAGCAGCAACTGTTCACGGAACAGATCCTGGCAGGAATAGCCCGTCAGACACAGTTCCGGGGTGACCATCACCTCCACGCCCTTGCCTTCTGCCTGAGCCAGCAGACTCTCTATCTGCTGCACATTGTAGTCCACATCTGCCACCTTCACGGTAGGCACGGCTGCTGCCACTTTGACAAATCCGTATTTCATAAGCGTTATCTGTTTTTGTTGTGAATAAACCAATGATGCGTATATTGATAAAGCACGAGGGCTGCCACCGCCAATGCCAGTGCCGAGAACAGCACCTGCTGACGGTCAGACTGGAACACAGCATAGCCGATACCCAGGCCAAAGGCAATGCCACTCTCCCACCCGAGCATGTAGGTAGACTGCGACGTGCCACGCTGACAGTGACGACTCAACTTGATGAAGAACAACAGGAAGCGGGAGCCGATGATGCCAAGGGAGAAGCCCATGAACAACGGCGACACATAGTGTACCACCGCCTGACTGCGCGTCAGCGACATGAGCAGGGCGGCAATGCCCAGCACCAGTCCTGACACCACCTCGCTCTTCAGTTCCGCCTCGCGGAACACGAACCGCTGTGCCAGGATAGCCATCAGGAATCCCACCATCATCATCGCATAGAACTGCAAAGTGAGCGGGAGCGACAGCACCAGTCCGGCGGCAAGCGTCACCAGCAGCAGATTGACAAAGAGCAGGAATCCGTGAGGCAGGAAGAAACGATCCAGACTGACGCCACGCACATGATCGTCAGGGGCACGGAAGGGGAAATGTACCAACAGGATCAGGATGATTGCCAACAGGGCGCACCCGCCAGCCGCCAACAGCACCACCGAGAAGTCCAGTCGCTGGGCAATGATCAGTGCCGCCATCGGACCTAACGAAAGGGAGAACCGTGCAAACCACGAGGCTGCATGATTCGCCTCCGTACGCTGGAACGACTCACTGGTATCTATGATTAAGGTACTTGCAAGCACCATCTGAGCCAGTCCGAAGGCAGCGCCCAAGAGCACTCGCAGCACCAACAGCAGTGTCAGGTTACCTGCATCGTCCTGTGAACCGTCAAGATAATAGAACCCGCCGAGACAGACCATCATCAGCAGCACGGCCCAGACGCACACCATATTCCTACGGAAACGCTGCACAAGATACGAGGTGAAGGCACCCAACAGGAAGAGTCCTATGCCGAAGGCCCCCATCACCCAACCTGTCTCCGTCAGACTCAGATGCTGCGACGACACCAACCAAAGGGGCATCGTCGGAATCAGCATATAGACCGACATCGTGAGCAACAGGTTGGCAATAGCCATGCGCCAGAAGTCATGATGCCAAAGACGGATATGGACGGGTGTATTCTGTGAATTCATAACAGTCTTTTTAAAGTCTCATAGTCCATCTTCCGATAATCAGTAATCTGCATGTCCGAGAGCGGAGCAATGCGTTCGATGGGATTGGTGGTAGCCACGCCAACCACCTTCATGCGGGCGGCACGGCCTGAGCGCAGACCATTGAAACTATCCTCGAATACCACACATTCATCAGACTGGGCTTCAAGCCGTTGCGCCGCTTTGATATAGCAGTCAGGATCGGGTTTGCTCCGTTCGAAATCCTCCGAGGTGAGGATGGCATCAAACAACGACTTGAAGATCTCCTGATGCCTGTACACGCTCTCCATCTTCGGCACATTACTGCTGGTAACCACAGCCGTACGTACCCCATGACGATGCAGGTCGGCAATCAACGCCTCGAAGCCATCGATATAGTCGTAGTGCATCTGCTGCTCGTAGGCATTCAGACGCTCTGTGATAACTGGCTGTTCCGACAACAGGGGTCCACTGAACCACTGGTCGTAGATCTCCGTCAGCGTCATCCCCTTAATCTCGTTCTCCAGTCCCGGATGCTCCGGATGGTACAGACGGCACTGACTACCCCAGAACACAGAGTACTGCGGTTCCGTGTCGAACACCACGCCGTCGAGGTCGAAGAGGGCTGCTTTCAGTACGTTTTCATTCATCAGCATGCAAATTTCGGTGCAAAAATACAACTTTTTTACGATTTCTTCGTCTATTTCCTAATTTAAGTGTATTTTTGCATGGAAATTTTAGGATAATAACGCTTTTCGCATGAAGAAATACTTTTTTACCGCCCTCATGGCCTGTTTTGTTCTGGCCTGTTCGACAGAGATTGACAACACCATTGTCTTCGGCGACGTCATTGCCGACAAGGAGGTCAAACTCTCAAACGACGAGAACTCGCCCAAGTGTGCCGTCCACCTGCAGATAGCCACTGCCTCCGAGATAAACGGACATAAGGGGGAGGTCGTCAACCGTATCATCCAGAAGCGACTGCTCAACATGGAGGAACTCACCATGCAACAGGCCGCCGACTCGTTTGCCAACACCTATACCGGCACCTACGCCCGCAACCTCCTGCCCCTCTATAATCAGGACCGTGCCGACACCGCCAAACATTCCTGGTACGACTACCATTACGTGATTACCAGCGAGGCCCTCCAAGGCAGTAAGAACTCGATGGCCTTCATCGCCACCATCGACTATTTCGAGGGTGGCGCACGCAGTGTCAACATGCGTAACATCATGAACTTCGACGTGCAGACCGGTCGGCTGTTGGGACTTAACGATGTTTTTGTGCCCGGCTTCGAAAACCTGCTCACCGCCGTGCTTCAGAAAGCCCTTTGCGAGAAGATTGGTGTCAACGATATCTCTGACCTGCGCCAGCAGGGCTACCTTGCAGGCATGCAGATGTATCCCACCTCCAACTTCATCCTCGGCGACGAGACGGTCACCTTCGTCTACAACCCTTCCGAGATTGCACCGCACACACAGGGCGAAACAGAACTTATCATCCCCATCAACGACCTCACCCAAATTCTGCGCGACGAATATAAGCAATGACGACCCTCATAGAGAAATACTTCCCCGATCTCACCGACATCCAGTTGCAGCAGTTTCAGGCCCTCGATGCCCTCTACCGCGACTGGAATGCGAAGATCAATGTCATCTCGCGCAAGGATATCGACAACCTCTATGAGCACCACGTGCTCCACTCACTCGCCATTGCCAAGGTCATCCATTTCCGTCCCGGCACCCAGGTCCTCGACTTCGGCACGGGAGGCGGATTTCCTGGTATTCCACTCGCCATCCTCTTTCCCGAGGTACAGTTCAAACTCATCGACGGCACAGGCAAAAAGATCCGTGTGGCACAGGAGGTGAGCAGTGCGATCGGTCTGACCAACTGTCACCCTGAACATCTGCGTGGCGAGGATGAAAAAGGACAGTTTGACTTTGTGGTGAGCCGGGCCGTCATGCCACTACCCGACCTCGTCAAGATTGTCCGCAAGAACATCGCCAAACCGCAGCAGAATGCACTGCCTAACGGCGTCCTCTGTCTCAAGGGCGGTAACCTCCAGGCTGAGACGCAGCCTTTCCACAAGATTGTACAGACCACCGACATCAGCACCTTCTTCGCTGAGCCCTGGTTCAAGGAACAGAAATACGTCATCTACCTGCCGATATGATCACCGTCAAGCGATTCACCTGTAATATGCTCGCCGAGAACTGCTATGTGGTGAGCGACGACACCAACGAGGCTGTCATCATCGACTGTGGCGTGATGTACGAGGACGAAGGCACCGCCATCATCCAGTATATCCGTGACAACAACCTGAATCCCCTGCACCTGCTCTGCACCCACGGACACTTCGATCATTGTATGGGCAACGGGGCAATATACAAAGAGTTCCATCTGAAACCAGAAGTACACCACGAAGACCAATACCTGATGGAAAACATGGCACAGCAGACAGCCGACATCCTCGGCATCGCCCTGCCGATGGAAGTGCCGCCTGTGGGTAAATACCTCTCTGATAGCGATGTCATCACCTTCGGCAATCACACCCTGCACATCCTCCATACCCCGGGGCATACCCCGGGCGGTGTCACCTACTACTGCAAAGAAGAAGGCATCGCCTTCAGTGGCGACACCCTCTTCCGTATGAGCATCGGACGAACCGACTTCGAAGGCGGATCCTACGAACAGATTGTCCACTCGCTCCAAGAAGTCCTCGCCAAACTCCCTGCCGACACCAAAGTCTACCCGGGTCATGGTCCAGAGACCACTATCGCCGACGAGATCCGTTACAATCCTTATATGAGATAATTACTGATGCCGTTGGTACAGTTTGGCTACCAACGCACCGCTGATGTTATGCCACACGCTGAAGACGGCACCGGGGATGGTGGCAAGTGGATAGGCCGCAAAATGCAACACAGCCAGTGACGAGGCAAGACCGGAGTTCTGCATGCCCACCTCGATGCTGAGTGCCACACATTTGGGGCGCTGCAGGTGCAACAGACGACCAATGAGGTAGCCGATGGAAAGTCCCAACAGGTTATGTGCCATCACGGCGATGACCACTAACAAACCGCCTACCAACAGACGATCGGCATTGTGGGACACGACAATGCCTACTACCAGTGCAATCACGATGGAGGAGAATGCAGGCAGATAGGGCGTGATGCGTTTCGTCATCTGCGGCAGGAACCGTTGACAGAGCAGACCACACACGATGGGAGCGATAACCACATAGACAATGCTCTGTAACATGCCCAACGTATCCACATCGACCATCGTCCCTGCCATCAGCCACACCAACAACGGTGTCAACACAGGGGCAAGCAAGGTGGAGGTAGCCGTCATACCTACAGAGAGGGCCAGATCACCCTTCGCCAAGTATGTGATGACGTTCGATGCCGTACCGCCAGGACAACAGCCTACCAGTATCACACCCAATGCCATCTCCTTGGGCAGCGAAAACGCCCACGACAACAAGAAGGCCAACAGGGGCATCACCGTAAACTGCGCCAGACAGCCAATAAGGATATCCTTCGGGCGGCTCAGCACAATCTTGAAATCATGTGGCGAGAGCGTCAGTCCCATGCCGAACATGATCAAGCCCAGCATCGGGTTGATGGCCCATGTGTCGATCCAAACAAACGATGCCGGTACAATCAGCGACAAGGCTGCCACCAACAGTACCATCAGACCCATCCACTTTGCTATAAAATCACAAACCTTCTTCATGTGTACAGGTGAAATGATTATGGTTTCTTAATGAATCATCCCCGACCGGATCCGGCTGGGGATGATGGTTGTTCAGGATGCCCTGAATTTAGAAGGGCAGGTCGTCGGCACTACCCTCACCCGACGGTTCCTGAGCAGGTGGGAAGGGAGAGGTGGCTGCATCGGGTGCCGGTGGGAAGGGTGAAGCCGTCGGAGCGGCACCAGGCATTGGGGCACCGGCTACAGGCACCTGACCGCGCAACACATTATAGGCACGGATATCATTGAACCAACGGCCCTGATACTCGTGGGCATCGATATCGAACTGGATGGTGACATCCTCGTTCATCTGGATATTGAACTGTTTGATCCTGTCTTCTCCAAAAACACGGAACACGCAACGCTTGGGATACTGGCCCGGGACCTCAATCACATAGTCCTGAGACATCCAAGTGTTTCCCGTGCGGGCTGAGACGCCACTCTGTGCTGCCAAAACGGCAATAATTCTTCCTGTTAATTCCATCGTTTGAAATGTTTTTATTTGTTGTTTTTTCTGTTTTCAGGTTGCGAAATTACTAAAAATAGTTTGAAAAATGGAATTTTCCAATGAATTTTTTGTTGATAACAACGTTTTTTTGTAATTTTGTCGTCAATAATAAATAAGGTATCAAAAACAAAAGCAACAATATCTATGAGATTTACATTATCAAGCACAGCGCTGAGCAACAAACTCTCAGCCCTTTCAAAAGTGATTAACAGTAAGAACGCCCTACCCATATTGGGCGACTTCGTGTTTGACATCCAGGGACAGACCCTGACACTGACCGCCTCGGACAGCGAGAACACGATGCGCACCACAATAGAACTTACGGAGAGTGATGGCGACGGGCGTTTCGCCATCGGCAACCACGACCTATTGGAGGCAGTAAAAGGTTTTTCTGAGCAGCCCATCACCTTCGATGCGAACCAAGAACAGAACCTCGTGAAGATCAGTTACCAGAACGGACTCTTCTCACTGCCCATCGAGAATGCCGACGAGTTCCCCATCCCGCAGGCAGTCAGTGAGATGGCACAGAGCATCAAACTGCCCAACGCCATGTTGGCAGAGAACATCAACCGCTCCATCTTCGCCACGGCACAGGATGAACTGCGTCCCGTGATGAACGGTATCTACTTCGACCTGACTCCCGACTGTCTGGCTGTGGTGGCCAGTGACGGACATAAACTGGTGCGTAACAAGGTGTTTACAATCAAGAGCGAACAGCCTGCTGCATTCATTTTGCCGAAGAAACCCGCCAACCTGTTGCGTAACCTGTTAGGCAAGGACGGTGGTGACGTAACCATCCGTTTCGACGAGCGCAATGCCGAGGTGAACTACGGCGACGGCATCATCCAGTGCCGACTCATCGAGGGCCGCTACCCCAACTACAACAGTGTGATCCCACAGGGTAACCCCAACGAGATCCGTATCGACCGTCTGGGACTGTTGGCTGCCCTGCGTCGCGTACAGCCGTTTGCCAACGACTCCAGTAACCTGATCCGTTTCCACGCAGAGGGAACCACCCTGCAACTCGATGCCGAGGACTACGACTTCTCGAAGACTGCCACAGAACGTGTGGCCTGCGAATACAACGGTAAGCCGATGAGCATCGGATTCAAGGGCTCTGCCTTCATCGATATCCTGAGCAACTTCGACAGTCAGGAGGTAATCATCCAGTTGGCCGATCCCAGTCGTGCAGGACTGGTGCTGCCCTCTGAGCAGCCCGAGAACCAGGACGTGCTAATGCTGATGATGCCCATGCTAATCAATGATTAGTGAAAAGTGAATAGTGAATAATGAAACTGAATCTGACAAAGCCTCTGGTCATCTTCGACCTGGAGACAACGGGGCTCGACATCGTGAAGGCCCGTATCATTCAGATATCCTATATCAAGGTTCATCCCGACGGGCGTGAGGAGCGTGGCGACATGCTCCTCAACCCTGAGATGCCCATTCCTCCGTTCGTGACGGAACTGACGGGTATCAGCAACGAGGACGTGAAGGACAAACCCACCTTCAAGCAGGTAGCCGCACAACTGGCAAACCTCTTTGTGGGATGTGACTTCGGCGGCTTCAACAGCAACGGCTATGATATCCCACTCCTGGCAGAGGAATTCCTCAGGGCAGGCATCGACTTCGACTTCTCGAAGTGCCGCATGATCGACGCGATGAACATCTTCCGTAAGATGGAGCGCCACAACCTGGCTTCCGCCTATAAGTTCTATTGCGGCAGGAAGATGGAGGACGACTTTGAGGCCCACCGTGCAGACCAGGATACCGAGGCCACCTATCGTGTGCTGATGGGTGAACTGGACAAGTATGCCCCCGGTGCCAACCCCGACGAGCCGGAGAAGGTTTTGGAGAATAATATGGACTGTCTGCACGAGTTCTCGAAGATGAATAACAACGTGGACTTTGCGGGACGTATCGTCTGGGCAGAGCAAAAAGATGCCAGTGGTAACCCCGTCACCGACAAGGACGGCAAGCCCCAGATGATAGAGGTATTCAACTTCGGCAAATACAAGGGCATGCCCGTGGCAGATGTGTTGTACAGGGATCCCGGCTACTATGGTTGGATCCTGAACGGTGACTTTACCTACAACACGAAGCAGGTACTGACTCGCATCCGTCTGCGCAGCATGCAGAAATAGTGAACAGTGAATAGTGATGAGAAAATACAGAAGTTATAAGAAACGATATCGTTGGCTCAGGTTACTGGGAATACTATTCACTATTCACTGTTCACTATTCACTATGCCCGTCAGGGCGCAGGAGTTGCAGATGAAAGTGACCATCAACCACAGTCAGATACAAGGCACAGACGCCTCGGTATTCGACAATCTGCAACAGACGCTGGAGCAGTTTGTGAACGAACGGCAGTGGACAGACCTACAGTTCCAGAAAAATGAACGTATCCAGTGCAACATGAATATCACGGTGAGCAAGTATGTACGCGACGAGAACAAGTTCGAGTGCTCCGCCATCATACAGGCCAACAGACCCGTCTACAACTCTGCCTACACCACCACCTTATATAATAATAAGGATAACGACTTCCAGTTTGAGTTTGCTGAGTTCGACCAACTGAACTACAACGACGAAACCGTAGACAACCAACTGACAGCACTGATGGCCTATTATGCCTACCTCATCATCGGACTCGACCTCGACAGTTTTTCACCGATGGGGGGCAGCGACATCCTTCAGCGTTGTATGTATCTCGTGAACAATGCTCAGAGTCTCGGATTCCCTGGATGGAAGTCGTTTGAGGACTCCCGTAACCGTTTTGCCCTCATCAACGACTATCTGGACGAAGCCATGAAACCCTTCCGTCAGATGCAGTACGACTACTACCGCAAAGGACTTGATGAGATGGTGAACAATGCGGAGCGCGGACGGACGGAGATTTCTACCACCCTTGAGGAAAACCTGAAGAAAGCCCATGCCGACAAACCGCTGAGTCTGTTGCCGCAGATCTGGCTCGACTACAAGAAAGAAGAACTAGCCAACATCTACAAGGGCAAGGGAACACAGAAGGAGAAGGAAGCCCTGCACGAACTGTTGATGAGTATCAACGCCTCGCAGAGCAAAACCTGGGACCAAATCACACAATAATGCTGAAACACCTCTATATCAAGAATTTCACGTTGATCGACACCCTCGACATTGACCTGTATGCCGGTTTCTCCGTCATGACGGGTGAGACAGGTGCAGGAAAAAGTATTATCCTGGGTGCCATCGGACTGCTGTTAGGACAACGCGCCGATTCGAAGACCATTAAGACTGGTGCGGAGAAATGTGTCATCGAGGCCCACTTCGACCTGACACGTTACGACATGGAATCCTTTTTCAACGAGAACGATATAGAATACGATGCAGACGACTGCATCATCCGACGGGAACTGACCAGTGCCGGTAAGAGTCGGGCCTTCATCAACGACACCCCTGTGCCGCTGACGATGCTCAAAGAACTCGGCGACAGACTGGTGGACGTACACTCGCAGCACCAGAACCTCCTGCTGAACAAACAGGATTTCCAACTCAGTGTGGTGGACATCATCGCTAACGACACAAAGGAACTGGCGCAGTACCGGCAGACCTACACCGACTACCAGACTGCCAACAAAGAACTGGAGGCACTACGCGAAGAGATAGAGCGCAACCGACAGAATGTTGACTTCCTGCAGTTCCAGTACGACGAACTGACTGGCGCCAACCTGCAACCAGAAGAACTGGAAGCATTGGAACAGAAGAGCGATACGATGACCCACTCAGAAGAGATCAAGGGTGCCCTCTATACCGCAGACAATGCCCTGCAGGGTGATGACAGCGGGGCGGTAGAAGCCCTGCGCAACACCATCAGTGCGCTGAAAGGCATCAGCAAGGTCTTTCCTATGGCCACCGAACTGGCAGAGCGTCTCGACAGTACCTATATCGAAGTGAAGGACGTGGCACAGGAGATTGGTAGTCTGCTGGAACGTGTGGACTTCGACCCGGCAGAACTGGAGATGGTGAATAACCGTCTCGACAGACTCTATGACCTACAGAAGAAATACCATGCCGACAGCATCGAGGAACTCATAGCACAGCGCGACGAGATCGGACAAAAACTCAGTCATATCGAGAACAGCGACGAGGCACTGGAGGAGATGCAACAGAAGGTGGTGCAACTGAAGACACACTGCGAGAAAGAAGCACAGGCACTCACCACACTTCGCGGCAAAGCTGCCAAACAGATAGAAAAAGAGATGCAGCAACGGCTCGTTCCTCTCGGGATGCCGCATGTGCGCTTTAAGATAGAAATCACAAAGGAGACACTGGGTAAGAACGGACAGGACAAGGTGGGTTTCCTGTTCAGTGCCAACACTTCCACCCCACTCCAGCCTGTGTCACAGGTGGCCTCCGGTGGTGAGATAGCCCGTGTGATGCTGGCCCTGAAGGCGATGATCAGCGGTGCTGTAAAACTGCCGACGATTATCTTCGACGAGATAGATACAGGTGTGAGCGGTAAGATAGCCGAGAAGATGGCAGAGATCATGCGCGAGATGGGACAACAGGAACGACAGGTAATCAGCATCACCCATCTGCCCCAGATAGCAGCTCTCGGTACACACCACTACAAGGTGTCGAAAGAGGAGAGCACCAAAGGTACCATCAGTCGGATGGAAGAACTGTCACCCGAGGAACGCATCACGGAGATTGCCCAGATGCTCAGCGGCAGCGATGTCACCGATGCCGCCATCCAAAACGCAAAACAACTTTTAAAGGTAAAAAAGTGAAAAGGTGAAAATTAAAGAAATAGAAAAGAAATATGAGAACAACAAATATTAATAAGGTACTAAGGTGGGTGATAGGAGTTTCACTTCTTCACCTTTTCACCTTTTCACCTTTAATGGCTCAGCCCAGTTGGGTGAAAAAGTCCACGAAGTCTGTATTCACCGTAAAGACATTCAGTGCAGACGGTTCTCTCATCGGAAGCAGTAACGGTTTCTTTACTGGTACCGACGGTGAGGCCATCAGTAACTTCTCCCCTTTCAAGGGAGCCTCGCGGGCCGTCATCATCGATGCTGCAGGAAAGGAGATTCCCGTGAGTGCCATCATGGGTGCCAACGACATGTACGACGTGGTGAAGTTCCGTGTGGCTACCAACAAGACGCAGCCCCTGACAATTGCCACCGAAGTGGCTCCAACGGGAAGTACGGTCTGGTTGCTGCCATACCGTGAGACGAAAGTCATCAAGAGCGGTGCCGTACGCAAAGCCGAGACCTTCCAGGAGGAATATGCCTACTACACCGTTGCCATGCAGACACCCGAGACGGCAGTCAGTTGTCCGTTGATGAATGAGGCTGGCGAGGTCATCGGACTCATGCAACAGCCTGCCTCTGCCACCGACTCGTTGAGTTATGCCGTCAGTGCCCGTTTTGTGGACTCGCTGAAGGTAACGGGACTCAGTCTGAGTGATCCCGCCCTGAAGATGACAGCCATCAAGAAGGAACTGCCCAGTACACTCGACGAGACCAATCTGTTGATCTATCTGGCAAGCACGTCTGTCGATTCTGTCACCTATGCAGGACTGGTGAACGATATGATTGAAAAGTATCCGCAGGCCCCCGACGGTTATCTCTACCGTGCAGAACTGGCTGCCAATGCCACCAAATATGCCGAGGCAGACAAGGATATGACACAGGCACTGAAGGTGGCAAAGGAGGGAAAAGACGAGGTACTGTTCAGTTATGCCCGTATGATCTACAACAAAGAGATCTACCAGAACAATCTGCCCTACGAACCGTGGTCACTCGACAAGGCTCTGTCGAACATACAGGAGGCCAACGGCATCAATCCCCAGCCAGGCTACCAACAGTTGGAAGGAAACATCCTCTTCGCCCAGAAGAAATACGATGAGGCCTATCATATCTTCACGGAACTGACAAACACCAGTCTAGACAAGGCAGAACTATGGTATAGCGCCTCACGTTGTAAGGAAATGCAAAAGGACACCACCGCCATGCTGGCCTTGCTCGACAGTGCCGTCTGTACCTTCAGTAAACCCTATCTGAAACAGGCTGCGCCCTACCTCTGGACACGTGGTAACAAACGTTTCGACTGTGGAAAATACCGTGATGCAGTGGCAGACTTCAACGAATATGAGCAACTGATGGCGGCACAGGTGAATGCCCGTTTCTATTATATCCGTCATCAGGCAGAAGTGGAGGGACGCCTCTATCAACAGGCCCTCAACGATCTGGACCGTGCCATGCAGATGGAACCCAAGGAAACACTCTACCGTGCAGAAAAAGCCTCGCTTCTGATACGGGTGGGCAAATATGACGACGCCATCGAACCGGCAGAGGAATGTATCACCTTAGAACCTGACGGGAGCAACGGTTATCTGCTCAAAGGTCTGGCTCTGTGTCTGAAAGGTAACAAGAAAGAGGGACTGGAGTTACTTGGAAAAGCCAAAGATATGGGCGATCCCCAAGCCGACACCCTCATCGAGAAATACAAGTAACAATCATCCCCGCCAAATTGGCGGGGATGATTGTTAGAACGGCATCGGGCCATCTGATGGAACCCGGAACGGATCATACCCATCATCCACTGGCGGCGGGTTCTGTCCATTAATCTTCGAGCCGACTATCTCACCGTCCATGTCAGATTTCGACGATTTCCGTCTAAGACTGGAATCTTCTGGATTCTCGAAACGGGTGTACTCCCCTCGGAATGTCAACAGCACATCGCCCGTGGCACCCTTACGGTGTTTGGCGATGATAATCTGTGCCATACCGTGCAGGTCGCGCCCATTGTCATCCTGATAGATATGATAGTATTCCGGACGGTGCACGAAAATCACCATATCCGCATCCTGTTCGATGGCTCCCGACTCACGCAGGTCGGAGAGTTGGGGACGTTTTCCTTCCAGTCCTTCACGGGCCTCTACACCACGGTTCAACTGACTCAGTGCAAGGATGGGGATATCCAGTTCCTTCGCCAGTCCCTTCAGTGAGCGCGAGATGGTAGACACCTCTTCCTGTCGCGACGAGAACCGCATGCCGTTGGCATTCATCAATTGGAGATAGTCTATCATAATGATCTTCACGCCATGCTCACGTACCAGACGACGGGCCTTGGTACGCAGTTCAAACACGGAGAGTCCCGGGGTATCATCGATATAGATGGGGGCGTCCAACAACGTGTTCACCCGTTTGTCCAGACGATCCCACTCATCTGGTTGCAACTGTCCGTTCAGGATCTTCGAACCCTGAATCTCACAGGCATTCGAGATAAGACGGTTCACCAGTTGCTGGTTCGACATTTCGAGCGAGAAGAAAGCCAGAGGCACCTTATAGTCAGCGGCAATATTCTTTGCCATCGAGAGGGCGAACGAAGTTTTACCCATCGCAGGACGTCCGGCAATAATCACCAGATCGCTGGCTTGCCATCCGCTGGTGATATCATCCAGTTTATTGTAACCTGAAGCCACACCCGTCAGTCCGTCCTTATTGGCAGCAGCAGCCTGGATGGCCTTGATGGCTTGGGAGATCACGGGATTGATCTGCGTATAGTCCTTCTTCATGTTGCGCTGACTCAACTCAAAGAGCGAGCCTTCCGCTTCCTGCATCAAGTCATCGATGTCACTGGTCTCGTCGAAAGCTTTTGTCTCAATCACACTAGCAAAGGAAATCAACTGGCGGGCAAGGAACTTCTGCGCGATGATATTGGCGTGGTATTCGATATTGGCAGACGAAGCCACACGGCTGCTCAGTTCCATGATATATGGAGGTCCACCCACCTCGTCGAGATTGCCATCCTTCGACAGACGGTCTGTCACTGTCAACACATCCACAGGTTTTTCTGACATCGCCAGGTCACGGATGGCGGCATACACCATCTGGTTGCGCGGCTCATAGAAACTCTCGGGATAGAGTGTCTCACAGACAATGGCATAAGCATCCTTGTCTATCATCAGCGCACCGAGCACAGCCTTCTCCACATCGAGGGCCTGCGGCTGCAAGTGTCCATAAGTATTGTCCACAGGCTGTTGTCTGCGGGCATTTCGGCGGGTATTATTGTTTTGTTCTGCCATATCTTTGTTGCTTTCGGGCTACAAAGATACGAAATATTTTTCACTTTTCAATATTCACTATTCACTTTTTTTTGTATCTTTGCACCATGATTACATTTCCCATTGCGAAAATCAACCTCGGGCTCAACGTAGTAGAAAAGAGACCCGACGGCTACCACAACCTCGAGACGGTATTTTATCCCGTAGGTATCAAGGATGTATTGGAGGTCTATGAGATGGACAAGGATTTTCCGTCTACCACCGACTGCGACCTGAAAGTGACAAACATCCACATCGAGGGTGACGAACAGAAGAACCTCGTATGCCGCGCCTACCAGTTGTTGAAGCAGGACTTCCCCACTCTCCCGCGCGTGCACGCGCATTTATATAAAGGTATACCCACGCAGGCCGGTATGGGTGGTGGCAGCAGCGACTGCGGTTTTATGATCACGTTACTCGATGAGATGTTCCGTCTCGGACTCACCGAGCAACAGATGATCGACTATGCCGCTCGTCTCGGAGCCGATTGTGCCTTCTTCATCCTGAACCGTCCCTGTTATGCGGAGGGTATCGGGGAGAAATTACAGCCCATCGGCCTCAGTCTGAAAGGCTGGTATCTGGCCATCGTGCGTCCCGCCATTCCCGTATCAACCAAGGAGGCTTTCTCGCTGATTACACCGCAGTACCCGCCACAGAACTGTCGCGACATCGTGATGCAGCCCGTGGAGACATGGCGCGACGCACTGACCAACGATTTCGAAAAAAGTGTCTTTACACTTTATCCTGAAATCGGTGCCATCAAGGACAAACTCTACGAGATGGGAGCCGTCTATGCAGCAATGTCAGGCAGCGGCTCATCAATCTACGGACTCTTCCGACAGTCCGTAAGTCTTGACGACTTCAACGCCGAAGGTACATTTAAAACAATCATCCCGCTCGACTGAGCGGGATGATAACTTTTCACTATTCACTTTTCACTTCTACTGAATGCCGTCTTCGCGAAGTTTCTTCTGCCACTTCCAGGCACTCTTCAACACTTCCTCTGTCGGTGTGTCGGCCTTCCAACCTAACACTTTATTGGCCTTGTCGACATTTCCCCACACCTGTTCGATGTCGCCCTCACGACGCGGGGCGTAGGTCCAGTTCACCTTTACACCTGTGGCTTTCTCGAAGCCCTGAACAACCTCAAGCGTAGAGAGTCCCCTACCTGTACCGATATTGAAGATCTCCACAGCCTCGGTCTCGGGGTTGTCGAGTACACGTTCCATCGCCTTCACATGGGCCTTGGCCAAGTCCACCACATAGATATAGTCGCGGATACAGGTCTTGTCCGGTGTATTGTAGTCATTACCGAAAATTTTCAACTGTTCACGGATACCCATCGCCGTCTGTGTCACAAACGGAATAAGATTCATAGGCACGCCATTGGGCAACTCACCGATCAGAGCAGAGGGATGTGCGCCGATGGGATTGAAATATCTGAGGATGATGCTCTTGATGGGGGCACCGGAATGGATATAGTCCTGGATAATCTCCTCATTGATCTGCTTCGTATTACCGTAGGGCGACATGGCCTTCTGTACGGGGGCATCCTCGGTGACAGGCAGATACTCCTGGGCGGGCTGACCGTAGACCGTACAACTCGACGAGAAAATGATACCCTTCACATCGTACTTCGGCATCAGTTCCAACAGGTTGATGAGCGACACGAGGTTGTTGCGGTAGTACATCAACGGCTTCTCCACACTCTCACCCACTGCCTTCGAAGCGGCAAAGTGGATGATACCCTCAATCTTCGGATATTTCTTAAAGACACCCTCCAAGGATTCCATATCGCAGCAGTCCACCTGCTCGAAGGCTGGACGGATGCCCGTTATCTTCTCAATACCATCGAGCACATTCACATTCGAGTTGGCAAGATTGTCGATGATCACCACCTCATAGCCTGCCTCTTGCAGTTCCACGGTGGTATGGCTCCCGATGAAGCCCGTACCGCCTGTTACCAGAATAGTCTGTTTCATGATCTATTATACTTTTCTTTGTTTTATTCTATTCACTCAGTTTGCAAAGGTAGACATTTTTTCTGAAACAACAAAGAAAAAACTATAAAACTCGATCTAAATCCACGGACAAACCAACGCTGAATGATATGCCTATAGTCAGGGGCGAGGAATAATAATATGATTTTGGCTTGTAATCAAATAGGTTGTCTATAGCAGTATTGAGATGAAAGCCGCGCCAGAAATGATGCTGAAGCATGAGACGCCAGATTGTATAACCCTGATCGACATCCGTACGTCCAGACTGCGGTTTACCTTGGCTTCGTCCTGAGAGGGCTGCATCAAGAGCATAATGACGTGAGAAACGATGGTCGTAGCCTATCCGCCAGGTAATGGAATGTGAACGAGGCTGATAGAAGTCTGAATAATAGACATTGCCCGTCTCTTTCATCCAGGAATAATTCAGTTTAAACGACAAGCCGCAGTCCCAGATATGTCCCAGACTGACATCGATGCCCCAGACCTTGATACCTTCTTCGTTGGCATAGAGCGCACTCTCCATCCCATTGTATTCTGGCCCCGCGATGGTTGTGATACGTTTGTCGAAGATATTACAGTAGCCCATCAGGGTGAAATTATAGCGTCCGTCGATGAAGCCACTATTGCGGATGCGGTTGGTACGTTCGATGGCAACGTTGATATTGTTGCTCTTCTCTGGCTTCAAGTCTGGATTGCCGATAATCATATACCCCATATTACCCATATCGAAGTGCATATACATCTCTTTGAGCGTAGGAGACCGGAAACCACTGGCATAGTTGGCACGAAGGGTCATCCAAGGAAATTTGTAGACAACGGCAAGACGCTCGGTGAGTGCCTTCTGCGCAGAAGCGGAGAAATAATCGTATCGAACACTGCCAACCACATTGAGTTGATCAGTGATGTTCCAGTCGAACTGGGCGTAGCCATCGATATTGTCCTGTGCATGGCTCGTGTTGTCGATAAACTGATAGGTCGTGAGATAGTCGTGCATATAGTCGGCACCAAGAATCAGGCTGTTCTTACCAAACGACTGGCTGAACAAGGCATGTGCGACATGTTGCTGATTGCTGTAATCGTGGTCATGGGTACGTGTGCCGTCAGGCAGGAAATTAGCCTTGTCGTACTGGTCGTAGGCATACAACAGTTCGAGATGACGGTCATAATTCCAGACATAACGTCCCTTCAGCCCGGCACTATAGCCGTTGAAGTGATAGTCATAGGTGTCGCGTTCGCTGGTACGGAAGAAATAGCCTCCACGCCCTGTCAGGGTCAACTTATCCGTTGCACGCCATATAAGTCGTTCCTTGATGTTGTAGGTTTTTTGTCCATAAAGGCGGCTCAGGTTGGAGTCATCATTCAACACCGACTCGTCATATGGCAAGCCCTGCGCCTTCTTCATCAATTCAATGGCAATCTCCTCGGAAGAGTGTGCCTTAGGCAAGTCGACAGGATCAATCTTGGTATGCTGGAAACTGGTTTGGGAGTTCCATTTCTTGGTATTGAAAGAAAAACTGGCCCCGTTGCGCCATTCATGGCCGAAGGAGTTATAACGTGAGTTGACGTTGGCTGTCCAGGGTTCCAGATTCTCACGACTGATGATGTTTATCACGCCTCCTACGGCATTGGAACCATAGAGAGCCGACGAAGCACCCTTTACTATTTCGATGCGCCCTACATTGTCAAGGTTCATACGGTTATAGTCCGTGTTGTCCATCGTCTCGCCAGCCATCCGTTCCCCATCGACGAGGAAAAGTACGGCATTGCCGCCGAAACCACTCATGTTGAGCGACGTTTCCTGAGCCATCGCAAAGCCGAACTCCAGACCAGGAATCTCCTGCGTCAACAGATCCTGAATGTTAGTGGCATCAGTAATCTTGATGTCGTGAAGCGTAATGAGTCGCGTGACAACAGGCGCATCTTTCAGTGCCTTCGGCGAAAGTGAAGCCGTCACGACAACCGGCTCTAGATCCACGGAGTCACGGAACGTCTGTGCAGAGAGATTGATAGCAGGTATGAGCACAGCCATACCTGCTATTAAGAATCGTGAGAATCTGTTCTTTAAGTACACTGCCAGAACTTACTTCTTTGTACCCGTAAAGGTCGTTTCCATGGACATTGGCATATTGCCGTACTTCAATGAGAACGTTACAGCAACAGTCTTGTCGCTAGAGACCAAAGCGAGATTACTGATGGTATAGTTTTTCTCATCGCCAGCGACATTGGTCACCACACCTTCATACTTGTCGAACTTACCCGTAATCGTATTACCACTCTTGGTCAGGGGAATATTCTTAACAGCGAGTGCCGGAATGGTCATGTGGCCACCCATTCCCATTTCAGGAATCGTCATATCAACGGATGCGTCAGAGGATTTGGCCAATACATAGGTCTTGGTCTCGTTAGACGATTCCTCTCCCATCACCACAACGACTTCATTACCAGAATAGGAACCTGCGACCTGTGCGGCTACGGCTACTTCTGGCTCGTCATCACTACTTGAACATGAACCCATACTAAACACGAAGGCCACTGCAGCCAACGTCATTGTCATAAAACTTTTGATTTTCATCTTTTTACCTTTTTACTTTTTTAATTGTTGTGTTGTATAATCGTACTCTGATCCGTATGCGCTATGGGGAATACTGAAAATGACTATCATAAAGAGCACCGCCAAGGCAACCACCCACTTATTGTATTTCCACTTCAACGTGACAAGGGCTATCAGGAAGAGCAGAAAGGACAGGAGTGTCTTATTGTCAGTCAGGTCTGTTCCATATGGGAATCCTGCCCACCAAGGGCCAAAAGCCGCATGTTGCACAAGAGGGCCTAAGATGAAACCGCCCACGAAAAGCGTTCCCACCGTAACCTTCAACCACTTGCTATATTTCTTGCGTGTCATCACCAACAGGAACGTATAGACGGCAAAGAGCATGGCTGCAAACATCAGCAGGATGTGTGGCACCAAAATACTGGCAGGTACATCATTGCGGAAACGGATCACAAGGGGTTCATCAGCAGGATAGTCCTTTCCATTGACGGTGATGTAATACTGCAACTTCCCAGCCACAGGCTGAACGGGCAAGGCTGCCTGCCACGCGTTGTCTGCCCATTCGAAGTCCACGGTGGTGTAGTCTTCCGAAGTCGGATAGCGGCGGTAATGCAGAATCATGTGATTCTGCTGCGGAACACCTTTCAGTGCAATGATCTCATCCTTCTGCACACCACTTCTGGGCAGTTTTATCTTATAATTCTCCCCGTTCAGTTCTATGGTCACCTTCTTGGGATAAGTTGGACCTGTCATGCGCTGGTATACACTCAATACCAGGGTGATGACAATCGCTAAAAGCCAATAGACATATTTCTTCATTTCTTAGCGGGAGTTAGGTGGACTTGGAATGTAAGAATCTCTTCACCTCGAAGCACCTTCACAGGGATGGTGGTATCAGGCTGGAGTTCAGACAGACGCTCCATGTATTCATTCATATCCTTCACAGGTTTGCCGTCGATCTCCTGAATAATGTCGCCACTACGGATGCCTGCATTGTGCGCAGGTTTTCCTGCCACCACAATGTCAGCCCGAAGACCAGGAATACGACTGGCTCCCATGACATCAGGCATCAGACCTAATGTCACCTTGAAGTTGGCATGCTTCATGGTATTGCTGCTGGGCACACTGATATAGTCTGGTGTCGTAGACATGTTTGCCAGTCGTGTAATCAGTTCCTGAGAGAATGCCAGTGTCTGTTGCATACCATCATAGTTCAAGGTGGAAGGTACATCATCAGGGGTGTGATACTCCATGTGTCCACCCGTAGTGAGGAAGAGCACTGGGATGTCGGCTGCCACAAACGAGGCATGATCGCTCGGACCATAACCATCAGGTGTGCAACTGACGTTCACATTTGTCTGTTCTGCGACATTCTCAACGATAGCCTTGAATTCGGAACTTGTTCCTGTGCCGGAAACACTCAGGGCATTGTCACGCATACGTCCTACCATATCCAGATTCACCATGGCAACGATGCCCTTTTTATCAGCAGGAAGATTGATGCGCTGATTATCATCCTGTTTCATCCATTCCAGGAATTGCTTGGAACCAACAAGACCTTGTTCCTCGGCACCAAAAAACATAAAGATGATACTACGGGGCGAACGGACTTTCTTAAAATACTTAGCCAGTTCAAGAACCACGGCGTCACCGCTGGCATTATCGTCAGCACCTGGGTGTACGCCCAATGTGTCAGGACGACGAGAACCAGAATCTTTTCCTCCCATGCCCAGATGGTCATAATGTGAACCAACGACAATGTATTCGTGCTTCAGATGCTTGTCTTTCCCAGGAAGAACGGCAATGATGTTATGGGTGGTGCGTTCTTTCTCTGCCTTTCCGTAGGTAAAGTCGTGATAGAAGCCTTTGAGTTTCTTTCCTTTGACAACAGGTTTGAACTTCAGACTACGGAGTTTACCGGCAATGAATTCTGAGGCGAGTGTATCACCGGCAGTGCCAGGGTACCGGCCACCTAATTCCTGCGAAGCCAGATATTCCACCGTCTGTCGCATGTCAACCTGCTTTTGTGCGTATGTCTGCAACACAAATGCAAAAGCCAAAGATAATATATAATATCTATTCCTCATGAATCCATCTTTTTGATTTCGGCTGCAAAGGTACGACTTTTTTCCAAGCCGTACAATCCCCATTTATAGGGATTTTTGTAGGGAGAGACGGTAAATAGCAAACACAAAGTAGGCTATGAGCAACGGATAGCCTATATAATATAAGGTAGTGACGCTAAAGATGACATAGTCGACGGCACAGACAGCCGCCAAGCCTCCAAGGTAAAGGATAACCTGTCCCAACGGCAGATGGTGTCGCACATCGTCAATGGTAGCAATGGCAACGATGACGATGGCCCAGACAGAGGTGACAAAGAGTCCGAGGTGCCAAGGAAGAGCGTATGGATTGAGTGAGGGATGGTAGTAGAAATGTCGCCACGACTCTGGCGCAAACAATTGGATACTACTATAGAGCACGGCTGAGGAGGCCACCAACAGACAGAGCAGCGTGGGATAGAAGGAAGGAATATCGTTGAAGTGAACGATCTTGGCTCCTTTACGCAACAGTCGGCGCAGACCGTAGGCTCCTCCCACGAGTACACAGAAACCGAGGAAGATGAGTAGGTGGGAGTCGGAGAAGGAATCAATGAACTGACTGATAGGATCGTCAGGCGATACATTGGCCAACAGGTCGGACTCATGTACCCAGCCAAAGGTGAGTTGGTCGCGTGCCACCTTCACCCACACGGAGTCGATGGAGTCGGCAGGTATCGTCTTGATATCAGCCACCACCAGACGGTCGTGCTTACGGAGGATGATGGTATCCACCATCGAGAGCATCGGCATGGTGACATCACCTGCCAGGAACTCTGCATTCAGGATCTCAGGTACGGACATCATCTCCTGCTGTTGTTCCAGTACGGGGAGAGAGTCCTTACTGACCACGAAATTGTAACCCTGGGTATAATGGTGGGTGGTGTAGAAGGAAATGGAGTCGAGTTGTTTTTCAGTCAGATCCCAGGCATCGGGAGTCAGAGGCCCCTGATTGTAACAAGAAGTAGTGAATAATGAATAGTGAATAGTGAATAGTATCCAGAGCAGAGCCCTGAACGACCTTAGAACCATATTATTATTTCCTCTACTTTTCACTGTTCACTATTCACTGTTCACTCGAATAGATGTTCATCTGACAATGTTGACAATCGAACTCAAGACGGAAGCGACGACCATCGCCTAAGACTAAAGAGAGGGGCTCACGCCACGTAGGACGTTTGCCGCCATATTTGACACAATAGCCCAACGCATAACGGATGCAATGGCGACACTGCATGATGGGACCAGAACCGCCTTTCAACTCATAGGCTGTCAGTTCTTTGGCACCGTAAAACTGTTGGGAGAGATGGTTGGAGATATTATCAAGGTAGGAGAAAGAGGATGTGATAGCAGCGTAACGAAGATCATGGGGACTGTCCCCGTGATTCCTGCGGTCCCCGTGATTACTCTGACTCTCCAACGACGCGACGAGTTGGCGACGCATGTCGGAAAGAACGCTATTGGGGATAAAGTAGTTGAAATCCTCAGGGATGTCCACTTCATCGCAGGTATATATCGTATCACCCAGTTTTGTCAGTTGTCGGATGATGTTCTCACGAGGAGGCTTCTGCGCTTGTTGGTGTTCGGCAGTAAAGTGAATACCATTCAATTCGAAGCCATCATCCACTGCACGGAGGGAGAGCCGGATGGGAATCTTGCGTTCGGCACTTGGATGTGACAACAGACGTTCAAACTCCTGATCATTATTCCGGTAGAGACGTACACCCGGTCGTAATCCCTGAGGCATACGGTAAGGGTAGAGACGGTTGCCCACTACCCTATTGGCGCGGAAACCCACTAATTGGCGTTCCTCATCGAAAAAACAGAGACCGTCGCCATTGGCGAAACTAGTTGTACCAGCCACATTAAAAGAGTCATAACGTATTTCCTTTACAGTTCCCACGAACTCTCCCCGCGCCTTCGGCGTATCGAAAGAGGCAATGTCCGGTTGACGACCATGTAGGAAATAGGTGGTGTAGCCCCGATTGAATGTCCTGTTGAGATCAGGGGTAAACGTATAACGACACGTTCCTTTTGAACTACGACAATACATGTCTGGATGACGACGGATGATCTCGTTGAGTCGCTGACTATAGGCGGCAGTGACATTCTTGACATATGACACATCCTTCAGTCGACCTTCTATCTTAAACGATGTAGCACCAGCCTCGATGAGTTCCTCCAGATGATCGCTCTGATTCATATCCTTTAAAGAGAGGAGATAACGATCATGCTCCACCTCCCTACCCTCGGCATCAACCAGTGAGAACTGCATCCGACAGAACTGGGCACACTCCCCACGGTTGGCACTGCGACCAAAGCAATGCTGAGAAGCATAACAGATGCCGGAAAAACTGACACAAAGCGCCCCATGTACAAAAACCTCCAATTCGACATCAGGCACTTCGTGATGAATAGCTGCTATCTCATCCACAGAGAGTTCCCGGGCAAGGACCACTCTCGAAAAACCTAAGTCACGAAGCCAACGCACCTTCTCCGGCGTACGGTTATCGGTCTGTGTGGAGGCATGAATCATGGGGACTGTCCCCGTGATAGCAGCAGAGCGAAGATCATGGGGACTGTCCCCGTGATTCATCAACCTTAGTACAGCCATATCCTGCACGAGAATCGCATCTACGCCAGCCTCCTGCAATTCCTGCAGCAGTTGTCGTGTGGACTCCAGTTCTTCATCGTAGAGAATGGTATTGACTGTGACATAGACCTTCACACCAAAAGGGTGCGCATAGTCACAAAGTCGACGGATATCCTCAACACTATTACCCGCAGCAGCACGGGCCCCAAAACGTGGAGCCCCAATATAAACAGCATCGGCACCGTGGTCTATAGCCGCAATGCCGCACTCTAAGTTCTTTGCCGGTGATAGTAGTTCAAGCGCCTTCACGATTCACTATTACCTGATATCATCAATATTATAAGGTGTCTCCTGATAGACGTAATAGTTCACCCAGTTAGTATAGAACAAGTTGGCATGGGAACGCCAGGTCGTCATCGGCCCTTGCTCAGGATCATCGTTGCGATAGTAGTTCTTCGGCATAGCCACATCACTGCGGATACCCTTGTCACGCTTGTACTCATTGTCGAGCGTGTTTGGTGAATACTCTAAATGACCTGTGATAAAGAACTCTCGTCCGCCACGAGCCATCACGATACTGACACCACACTCATCGGATTCGGCTATCAGGTTCAAATCGGGATTAGCAAGGATATCCTCACGACGGATCTCCGTATGACGACTATGAGGCATCATAAACTCATCGTCGAAACCACGGAAGATAGGAAGACGAGGATCCAAGGGCTTCTGAGGGAAGATACCGAACATCTTCATCGGCAATGGATACTTTGGCACCCCATAATGATAATAGAGACCAGCCTGTGCAGCCCAACATATATATAAGGTACTCGTGACGTGCGTACGCGCCCACGCGAAGATCTCGGTAATCTCGTCCCAATAACTGACATCCTCGAACTCCAACTGTTCCACAGGAGCACCTGTAATGATCATACCGTCATACTTCTCCTGACGCATCTCAGCAAAGTCGCGATAGAACATCATCATGTGCTCAATAGGTGTGTTCTTCGGCGTATGACTCTTCAACTTCATGAAACTGACATCCAACTGCAAGGGTGTATTCGAGAGGAGACGAATCAAATCAGTCTCCGTCGTAATCTTCAACGGCATCAAATTGAGAATGACTATGCGCAAGGGACGGATATCCTGCGAGTGGGCACGGGTATCATCCATCACGAAGATATTCTCTTGTTTCAACAGGTCTATGGCCGGAAGTCTATCTGGTAATCTTAATGGCATAACTTTTCACTTCTTCACTTTTCACTTCTTCACTCTTATCAGGCAGGCCGACACATTATCAAAACCACCCCGCACGATAGCGGTATTGCAGAGATCATTGGCATCAGCGCCTTCCGTCAGCAATATGTTCAAGCGGTGGTCGCTCATCATGTCGGTCAGTCCGTCACTACAAAGCAGATAGGTGTCGCCATCCTGGATATCCACTATATGAACCACATCAATATAGGAACTGGTGCATCCACCACCGATACAGTTGGTAATGACACTGGAATGCTTCTGGTCACCCATCAGACTACTCAGTGAGTGGTCAGTTGTCAACTGTACCAACTCTTCGTTTCTGAGACGGTAAAGGCGACTGTCACCACAATTCATGGAATAGAACACCCCGTCGTAATAGGCCAGTGCTACAAGGGTCGTTCCCATTCCTTTATACTGTTCGTCGGCCTTTCCCTTAGAGTCGAGAATCATATTGATGGATTCGAGCCACCCCACAATCATCTCATTAAAGGAACTGGCATTCAGTCCTACAGGAAGGTCGCTGAAGAAAAACTGCAAATTGTGAAGCACATCACTACTTGCCACCTCGCCACTCAGATGACCTCCCATACCGTCGGCAACGGCCATCATATAGCGGTCTCTTTCTCCCAGTTCAAGTTGTGTGCGGTATTCGTCGTCGCGGATGAACTGATACCCCGCGAGGATCATATCCTCATTATCATGTCTCACGCAGCCAATTCTACAGGCTGCTGATAATTCCAATTCAATCACTGTTTACTATTCACTTTTCACTTCTATCTGACCATCACCTGCAAATTGATATTTGCGATAGTCAGGATATCACCATTGTTAAGTGCCATGTCTACATCCGGTTGTAACGGACGCTGATTAACCTTCGTTCCATTCGATGAGTGCTTGTCGGTAATCATCCAACCACTACCTGCCTTGTACTTTAACTGGGCATGGACACCAGAGACATAGGCATGCTGCTCGAAGAACTGGGTATAAGGTCCCTTACGACGACCGATGACAGCCCCATTGATACCCACGATACGGATATTCAGACTATCGTTGGCCAAAGTCAGCACAGGGACACCCGACACTGACGAGCGCTGCTGCACAAGCGGAACAGCCACTCCTCCTCTTGCAACAGAAGCAGTAACAGACACATTGGCCTGAAGACTTTCAGACATGCCCGGATGAGCCTTGGACGGCTGCTGCTGTTCACTCGGAGACACCATCAGTCCTCCACAACGTGTACAACGTCGGCCTATACCTACGTGTCCACACTGGTTACAAAACAACAACGCCTGCCCACACTGGTCACAGAAATGGGAATCGTTGTCAATCTCTTCTTTACATGTAGGACAAATAATCATATCTCTTAATCAATATCTTCTGGTAATATTAACTGATAGGTCTCTGTCGTCACCTGATCAGGCGGCAACTGAGACACACGCTCGGAGAGTTTCTGGATAGTGGCATCGAGCAGGTTACGCATCTCACGGGCATTACCCCAATTCTCGTTCTTGCTGACAACCATACGGTAGATCTTATCCAGCAACTTGAACTCAGCCTCAGGCGACAGCGTGTACTGGTCTTTCTGGGCCATGCCCTTGAAGATGGCCAGCAACTCGTCTTCATTATAATCGTCGATCTGCAACTTATGCGTAAAGCGGCTGGCAAGACCAGGATTAATCTGCATGAACTCATCCATCTTATCCTTGTAGCCTGCAGCAATGACCACGAACTTGCCACGATCGTCCTCCATACGCTTCATCAGGGTGTCGATGGCTTCCTTGCCATACATATCGCCACCGTCACTCAGCGTATAGGCCTCATCGATGAAGAGGATACCACCCATCGCCTTGTCACACATATTGTTGACAATCTTAGGCGTTTCACCCATATACTTTCCGACGAGGGTTGCACGACTGGACTCTATGACACGTGAGGTCGGCAGGATGTCCATCGCCTGAAGCACCTCACCCATCTTACGGGCAATAGAGGTCTTACCAGTACCAGGATTACCTGTCAGGATGAAGTTCATCGACATCTGCTGAACACTACCCGCACCAGCGGCAGCACGCTGCTTCATGAACATGCTCTGCACAGCCAGACGGCGGATTGAGTTCTTGACGGTACGCATGCCGACAAATTCATCCAATTCGTTGAGAACCTCATCAAGCGGACGGGCAGACTCGTTCTGAGCCATCGGCAGGTCAGCCGTCGTCAGACGATACATATCCTCCTCCTTGAAGTTCGGATCATTCATCAGCGTGACAAGACGCTGACTCTGCTTCTCCACGGCCTCGTTGAAGATACGACGGGCCTCACGGGCATTACCGAAGTTCTTGTCGCGACGCAGATAGAGTTGCTCGAACTGACGATGGATAGCAGCCTTTGTATTCTCGTCGACAGTAAATTTCTTACCTGCAGCAAGATTGAGGAATATCTGCGTCAGTTCATCTGGCGTATAGTCATCGAAATGAATGGTCTGTGTAAATCGACTCTTCAGACCTGGGTTGGTGTCGATGAAGTCGTGCATCTGATCAGTATAACCTGCCACGATACAGATGAACTTACCACGATCGTCCTCCAAACGTTTCAACAAGGTATCGATGGCCTCCGCGCCGAAGGAATCACTGTCATTCGACTTCAAGGTGTAGGCCTCATCGATAAACAGCACACCTCCGATGGCCTCATCCACCAACTGGTTGGTCTTGATGGCCGTCTGACCTGAATAACCTGCCACCAGTTTGGCACGGTCGGCCTCCACGAGTTGTCCACGGGAGACAATGCCAAGGGTCTTGAAGACATCGGTCATGATACGGGCCACAGTAGTCTTACCAGTACCAGGATTACCCGTGAAGACATAGTGCTTGCCTTGGAAAGTGTTAGTCTCTCCACGTTTGATCTGCAAATTGAGGAAGGCTGCAAGGTTGGAGATTTCCTTCTTGACCGCACCAAGACCCACAAGACCATCGAGGGCCTTGAGACATTCCTTGTAGTCAACCGTCTTCGGAGCCTCATACGGTATATCTTGGTCTTCAATGGTCATCAACTGCTCATTACTCATCGACGAGATATCTGTACCTTGCAGACGCTGGGCCTGTTTCTTACAGATCTGGTCGAAGAGACTACGCATTGTACGTCCATTGGCAAAATCCTTGCCACGTGAGTCGTACATCTCCTGAATCATCTTCTTCGTCAGGGCCTCAGCCTGTGGCGAGAAGATATATTTCTTTGCCTTTGCGAAGACATGCATGATCTGATACAACTCATCGGGCGAGTAGTCCTCGATGTTGAGGAAATAGTTGAAGCGGCTGCGGAAGCCTGGATTGACACGGAAGAGGTTATCCATCTCTGTACGATAACCGGCTGCGATGACCACGAACTTGCCACGGTCGTCTTCCATACGTTTCATCAGTTTCTCCAGTGCCTGAGCACCCTGATTGTCACGGTCGCCTGCAGAACTGACAGGAGCCAGCGTGTAAGCCTCGTCCACAAACAGGATTCCACCCATAGCCTTGTCGCACAGACGGTCTACCACCTTCGGCGTCTCGCCTTGATAAGGACTGACCATCTTTGCACGGTCTACCTCCACCACGTGTCCACTATCGAGATAGCCGATAGCAGCCAGGATCTCACCCAACTTACGGGCAATGGTAGTCTTACCTGTACCGGGATTACCCGTCAGGATGATATGCATAGACATCTTTTCCTGTTCACCTAATCCACGTTCCTGACGCTGTACGGCATTCTGTACGGCGTAGGCAATCTCACGGACGGCACTCTTCACCTCACTCATACCGATGAAGTTGTCGAGATCCTTCAGGATATCCTCAATAGAACGTTCCTCCGGTACATAGCCCTTGATATCTGACTTCTCCACCACCGTAGCCTGTGCGCCTCTTGTGATGAACTGTGTGAATATATCCTCGGCCGTCTTCATGGCCAGATGGGCGTAACCGAATGTCTCGTCCTTGATCTTCACCTGGTATTTAAAGAACCGTTTTAACTGATCATCAGCCTCTGGGGTGAAATCGGCAATACCATAACGGGTCTTCAGACTCATCTTACAGATATCCGTCAATTCCGGATAACCCGGCGTGGGCAGACGGAACGTGTACTTGAATCGGTTGGTGACAGCAGGGTTGTTCTCCAAGAAGTCATCCAATCCCTTGGGAAGACCGGACATAATCACAATCGGATTGTCCTCCCACTTATCCATCTCAACAAACAGTTTGTCGAGGGGATTCACCTGATTGGAATACTTGTCAGGAAGGAGTTTCTGTACATTGTCAAAGAACAGAATACCGTCCTTTGCCTTCTTGATATTATCATCCCACTTGTCCACAAAACGCTGATAGTCTACAGCGTCAACCATCGTTAACTTCGGCCTTGCAATGATCTTGTTCTGGTAGAAATAGTCACGAAGTATTTCTGCTAATGCAGTTTTACCCGTACCTGTTTCACCGATAATGATTGCATTGACCGATACACGAGCCTGGGCAATGTCTTTTCTGGAACGCAAGAATGTATAGGTGTCGACAATGGTCTTCAACTGTTGTTTCACATCGTCAAGACCAATGAGCCTGTCGAGCAGATTCTGACTAACCAGTGGCTGTCCGCACCACTTGCAGAATTTCGCTATGCTTCTGTTCTCTTTATGGCAATGTTCGCAAATCATTTAGTCTTCGTTGTTATCTATCTGTTGTATAATCTGAGTGGGATTGGCTTCTTCTACCATTTCCTCACTATTGGGGTTCTTCACATTCATCAGGCTTGGACTATACACGACGAACATCACCACAAAGATAAGGGCCAGTATACTCCACAATACATAGTGAAGCACACTCTCGCCGCTGATGGAGCGCACCTGTTCTGTCACATCATCGAGAACTCCGAACTTGGAGCCTTTGAAGCGATAAGATTTCGTCTTAAATGTATAATAGAGCGGCTCAAGCAACGACGACTTAATGTCGTTGTCGAGCACTTCTGATATCAGTTTACTGTCAGCCTTCTGGTCGCCACGGAAATCTGTCAGATGACAGACAAGCATGTAAACCAACGAGATGGCCACAATAGCAAGGCTGAACAGGGAAGGATGCGACTGGACTATATATTTTAGAATAATAATAGGTATAAAGGAAGAAGCCAGTCCCAACAGTCCCCACAGCAACGAGAAGAAGAAACCGTAGCCACGGAAATAGGCTCTCGTTGCCACGATAATAGCCGTCATACCTCCTAACGGCAGACCGATGGTCAGGAACGGATGAGCCATCAGGTACTCATGGTTCACGCCAAAGATCAGCACCAACAGGACCCAGACACCTGACAAAGCATAGAAGGCCAAACGCCAGATGTTCTCCTTACCCTTGGCCCGTTTCCAATTGCTTCTCACATTCTTCACTCTGTCGGATGTTTCCTCACGGGCAGTCACAAAACGCTTGTAATAGGTCTGCGTCTTGTCTATCTTTCCAATATCATTCAACCAGTCCTCCAACGTATGTTCGTAGGAATACTCCTCAGAGAAGTCTGCATTCGGATCCTCATGATAGAATGCTGACATCCACTGCACGAACGATCCATTACGGATCTCCTGACGAATCTGACCATAATAACGGGAATCGATGTTCCGACCGTCAGTCAGTTCTGTACCGTCAGACAATTGGTAAACCGGAGTAGAACCCATAATACGACAGAAGCGGTAGAGGGCCGTCCTTGCATCATAGGCGCCCAGACGTTCTTTGTTCTCCTCACTCTTGAAATCGAAACAACGGTTGGCTTCGTTGAGTATCTCATTCCAGCCATGCAACTGGGCGAAATAGCAGAAACGACCTCCCGGCTCCAGGAAATCCTCGAACTCCTTGGCAAACTCCTCGTCGCCCAGGTTCTGGCATTCCTTCAGACGATCTTTCAACAAATCGCCTACGCCAAGGGGTGTATGGGCAAAACGTAAATCATAAGCAGCCTCACGGTCCAGATTATAAAGCACTTTAAAGGCCAGCGACTTACTATAAGGCTGATTCTGTGTCAAGATACGCAGACTCTCACAGGCCATCTTGTCCTCATGACTATACATCCACGACAACAGGCGTCCGTCCGTCAGGCTGTGCCAGTCATCATCCGTAATACCATCCTTACCGAAGGCCTTTACTATTTCCTGTAGTGTAGACGACGGGAATCGTGCCATCAGGGGGATGTCTGGATCAATCTCATAGACCACCCGCATCACTGCCACACGTGCATCAAAGCCCTCTTTCTTCTCGAAATAGGAGCGCAGGCGATTCACGTTACACTTTGTATGTGACTCTAAATAGAGGAAGAGCGTATCGTTAGGATTCGTCAACAACATGCCATACTCTTTCGGATAACTGAGCATCGACATAGCCACTGCGTGTACATCCTCACAATAACTGCCCTTCACATCCTTATAGGAATAGGTCGGTTCCATCACATAGATGGCTGCCATCAGTCCGGCATGCTGATCCACAGGATACCTGTTGACCACAATATCCTTCACAATGGTACTCAATTTTGTGTTGCCGCACGACTCCAGCCAATTACCGATACGTCCGTTATACAGATAACCGATAGCCAGTTTCTCGTTCTCGATGAGCAGAGGTACCAACTCATGGATGTTATCTGCCACAAGATTACGCTCCGGGTCTACAATAAATGTCTTGTATTTCAGGAAGGGCGATGAGATATCCACTCTCGGACTTTCCCCTTCGAACCATTTTTCCACCTCATCATATCCCCAGCGATTAAGCGGATTCACAGACGTGAGACCCTGCACAATCATGCGGACGCGCTCCGGCAATTCATTCAGATGGGGCAGTCGTCCTTCATTCTTCTGGCGCATCATCACACGCTCATTGCTACTCATCGGATTACCGTCCAGCCAAAGTGCCATCAGTGTAATACCCAACGAATAGAAATCGGCTGCAGGCGTAATCTCCACCACACCATCAATCACATCGGCATACATCTCTGGAGCCGCATAGATTGGTGTACGGGCCTGCGTCGTTCGATGTGACTTGCCATCCTGCTCCAGCAGACTGGAGATACCGAAGTCACCCAGCACCAATTCTGTATGTTCCTGGTCACGGAAGAAGAAATTACTGGGTTTGACATCCTTGTGCAGGATACCATTACCATGACAGTAGGCAAGCGCAGCCGCACCTTGCAAGGCAATCCGGCGGAACTTGTCAAGATCACCTTCCAAATGGTAGTTAGCCAACGAACCTCCCCTCAGGTATTCCATCAGTTCGTAATAGCGGTGCTTACCCTCAACATAGGTCTTGCCATAGTCAATCAGACTGACAATCATCTCAAAATCGAGATTATGGATGGTCTGGAGCAGTTTCTTGTTGACGTCGAAATTCGGGTAATAGACTTTCAGCACATAATCGCTTCCATCTTTATCGACAAGGAACACTTGTGCTTCACCACTATTGTCACTCAGGCACTTCTGGTTGTGGTACTTCTCCCCTTTTAGGGTAAAGTAGTCACTACTATCGTTCAACACAGTATTGTTGTTTGCCATCGGTTCAGAAGGACGCATCGTCGTATCCCCCGCCGGCATCCCATTGCCGGCTGTTACGGAACTGGTTTGGGTACGCATCGTGCCATCCAGATTCTGATTCGTATCCTCTGATATAGTCGCAGGTCTCAGTGTACTCATTATAAATCGTCTTTAATTTCTTGTCTTGAATTCTTGCCAAGTATAATCCACTTGCCTCCCATCTGCGGTTTGGCACAGCCACAAGGACTGGAATGCAGTGCATGCTTGAAATTGCACTCCCATGCCAGACGGACGCCCTGCGGTTTACATGCCATCGCATAGTTACGTACTTTGGCGGGTTGAGGCTGAGGAGCCTGTGCCATTTTCTCCAATAACTCCGTCAGACGATCAACCCTCACCTTCTTCTTGGCATCCAACTCTTCCTTGCTGACACGCTTAGAAGGTTTTTCCACCACGGGTGTCGTAGAACCTTTATCCTGAGCCAGCAGTTTCAGCACACGCTCACGCAATTGGCGATTGATCTGATCGCGCACCAGATCCTTTTCCGAAGAATACGGGAGTGACATATCCAACTCCTCCAGTTCTTTGGCCAATGCCTGCATCTCCTTATACTCGGGCGTCATCTGCAGTTCAGCAAGTAACTGACGGGCTTCTTCTGTCAAGGCTGTGCCACACTGTTTACAGAAGGAGAAATCATTCAGGGTATGGCAGACGGGACAGACGATTCCGCCTCTGGGACTACCGCATTCAGGGCAGAAGGCCTCCTGACCTGACAGACGGGCGCCACAGAAGGAACAGATGTCTGTGCGGATGTAATGGTGACAAACTTCGCAGAAGTCAGCATCAGGATCTATCTCTGCGCCGCAGTTCGGACAACTCATTTTACCGAGCGGCTGTCCACAGGAAGCACAGAACATGGCATCGGGCTCATTGACAGTGCCGCAATAGGGACACTGCACTCCGTTTGCCGTCTGAAATTGCACGGCCTGCTGTTGCTCAACAACTGGTCTGTCCATCACCAGTTCTTCCCGCTGAAGTTCTTGAGCACCCCTGCTAGTTCTTTCCGGATTAAGTGTAATATCGTTCATAAAACTGGTTTTTTAACTTAAGTTTGGCGCAAAGATAATAAAAATTTTTAAAACTAAACAAAAAAACCGCCGTAAATTTATATTTACGACGGCATTTTTATGCTAAAGGCCTATAAAATCATCCAAAATCACCATAATTCGAGTCTTTCTGACTTCGGAATGAACATTTTATCGCCTTCTTTCACCCCAAAGGCTTCATACCATGCATCAATGTGCGGAAGGGCACCATTGACACGCCAACGACCCAGGGAGTGAGGATCACTCTTGGTACGATTTCTGATCTCCTCATCAGTAATATTTCCTGCCCACACACCAGCATAAGCATGGAAGAAACGCTGGTCTGCTGTCAGACCGTCTTTGGGGCCAAGAGGCATCAGTTTCGTGGCGTTTTTATAAGCCGCCCATGCCACCTGGAGACCACCGTGGTCGGCCAGGTTCTCACCCAAAGTCAGACGACCGTTTCCCTTGAGGTCAGGAAGCACATTGATGGTAGAGAAAAAGTCGGCATACTTGTCTGTACGTTCTGTAAAGTTCTTTCCATCCTCCTCTTTCCACCAGTCGTGCATATTTCCGTCCTTGTCAAAGCGACGTCCCTGATCATCAAAACCGTGGGTCATCTCATGACCGATTACCACGCCGATAGCCCCATAATTGAAAGCATCATCAGCCGTCATATCAAAGAAGGGATACTGTAGAATACCTGCAGGGAAACAGATTTCATTCGTAGTAGGATTATAGTAGGCATTCACCGTCTGAGGGTTCATGTGCCAGTCATCACGGTCAACGGGTTTTCCGACAGTGTGCTCAATGTGCCAGGCATTCCAAAACTTGCTACACTCCTGCATATTATCGTAATAAGATTTGGTAGGATCAATCTCCAGTTTAGAAAGATCTGTCCACTTGTCAGGATAGCCCACCTTCACATAGAAGGTATTGAGTTTCAAGAGAGCATTCACCTTCGTGGAATCATCCATCCAGTCTTGGGCGGCGATACGTTCGCCAAGAGCAATCTGAAGATTCTTCACCAGCGTGATCATACGCTGCTTGGCAGCCTCAGGGAAGTATTTCTCCGAGTAAATCTTTCCAAGAGCCTCGCCCATCACACGCTCCACCTGACTGGTACTACGCTTCCAGAGCGGATGATTCTCCTTACGACCAGAACGGATACGACCATTAAAGTCAAAACTCTCTGCCACTATCGCGTCACTCAGATAGTTGGCTGCGCCAGAGATAAAGCCCCACTCCATCACGTCACGGTACTCGGCAGGTTTGATACCTGCCACCAACGCATTGGCACCCTCCAAGAAGGCTGGCTGTCCGACCACCATCTCCTGTAAGTGTTTAGTCTGAACGCCCTGGGCATTCATCACCTTCACCAAAGGCAGATTAGGATACTTTGCTTCAAACTCCTGAAGCGTCATCTTGTTGTAGTTTGCCTCAGGGTCACGGAGTTCAGTACGCGACTTCGACACCTTGGCCAAAGCCGTCTCAACCTTCATGATGTTCTGCATCTTCTTTGTAGCCGCGCCTTTACTGAAGCCAAAAAGTTGGAACATATTGATTATGTGTTTCTTAAAGGCTTCGCGAATATCTGCTGTTGCCTTGTCATTATCCAGATAATATTCCTTCTGTCCCAATGACAATCCACCCTGATAAACGTTCAGGATATTCTGCGTGGCGTTCTTATCATCAGCCCCAAAACTACAGAAGAAGAACTCCTGTTCGCCGTAGGGTGCCAGTTCCAATTGGATATCCAACAACTGCTGGTTGGTCTTGGCTGCCTCCAACTTCTTGATGAGAGGCATCAGAGGCGTCACACCCTCGTTGTTACGACGGGTAGAGTCCATTGCCAACTTGTAGAGATCACTCAGTTTCTGCTCAATCGTTCCCTTCTTGTAAGTGTTACTCTGGAGTTCCTTTAGGATACCATTGATACGTTTGTCATTATCCTCCTGAAGACGGTCGAAACTGCCATAACGGGAATAAGCCGCAGGTAGGGGGTGAGCCTTCATCCAACCACCACAGGCATACTCGTAGAAATCATCACCAGGGCGCACGCTCTTGTCGAAGTCTGCCGTATTCAGGCCTGATCCGAGGTTGCCCTGAGCCATTGTCATCAGTGAAATTGATGCCATTGCCATCATTGTTACAATTCTCTTCATCGTTCTAACTATTTATTGATTCTGAATTAATTCAAGTTCCTCACTGAGCTTCTCCCAGCGTTCCACCTCCTCGTCAAGTGCCTGTTTGGTCTGGGTATATTCCGTCACCAGCACCATATCCGAGGCATTCTCAGGCACCATTAGCAGGTCGTCGAGTTCTTTCAGGCGTGCCTCCATCTTCTCAATCTTGGCCTCCGACTCCTTCACGGCTTTCTCGGCACGGTTCTTACGCTTCTGCCGTTCCTTGTGCTCAGCATAACTGAGCGCCTTGGATATGGTTTCAGTGGAGTACACCTGCTTTGTACTGTCGGTACAAACGGCTTGTACTGGCTGTACAGAAGGCTTGTACTGGTCGTACAGACGGTTTGTACTTCCATTGGTCTTACCCAGTTCACTGAGTTCACTTATCTTTTTGGCTTGGAGGAAGTCGTAGATACCACCAAGATGCTCTCTTACCTTTCCGCCACCGAACTCATAAACCTTCGTCACCAGGCCATCCAAGAACTCTCGGTCGTGGCTGACGATAATCGCTGTACCGTCGAAGGCCTTGATAGCCTCTTTAAGCACATCCTTCGAAGGCATGTCAAGATGGTTCGTCGGTTCGTCGAGAATCAGCAGGTTGACGGGTTCCAAGAGCAGACGGATCATCGCCAGACGGCTTCTTTCTCCCCCACTGAGCACCTTCACTTTCTTATCCGACTCCTCGCCGCCAAACATAAAGGCTCCGAGGATATCATTGATGCGCAGGCGGATATCGCCCTTCGCCACATTGTCGATGGTCTGGAACACAGTAAGACTCTCATCCAACAATTGCGCCTGGTTTTGGGCGAAATAGCCAATCTGGATATTGTGCCCGATCTTCAACTCTCCCGTAAAGGGAATCTCACCCATGATACATTTCACCAACGTAGACTTCCCCTCACCGTTCTTACCCACAAACGCCACCTTCTCGCCTCGTTTGATGGTCAGCGTCACATGGTCAAATACGGTGTGGGCACCGTAGTCCTTGCGCACCTCGTCACAGATGACGGGATAATCACCGCTGCGCAGACAAGGCGGAAACTTCAGATGCATCGCAGAATTATCCACCTCGTCGATCTCGATGGGGACGATCTTTTCCAGTTGCCTGATCTTCTGCTGCACTTGAACAGCCTTCGTGGCCTTATAGCGGAAGCGCTCGATAAAGTCTTTCATATCAGCCACTTCCTTCTGCTGATTCTCGTAAGCCCTCAACTGCTGTTCACGTCGTTCTCTGCGAAGCACAACGTACTCATTGTACTTCACCTTATAGTCTATAATCTGACCGCAAGAGATTTCCAACGTACGGTTCGACACATTATTGATAAAGGCCCTGTCATGACTTACCAGCACCACGGCACTCGAACTTTGAGCCAGGAATTGTTCCAGCCACTGGATACTCTCGATGTCAAGGTGGTTGGTGGGCTCGTCGAGCAACAGCACGTCGGGTTTCTGCAAGAGGATCTTCGCCAGTTCGATACGCATACGCCAACCGCCGGAGAATTCCGACGTAGGCCGATCGAAGTCCGTACGCAGAAAACCGAGTCCCATCAGCGTGCGTTCTATCTCCGCCTCATAGTTCTCAGCCCCCAGCATCAGATAGCGGTCATGCTCCGTCGTATATTTTTCGATCAGTGCCAGATAACCCTCGCTCTCGTAGTCCGTCCGTTCCGCAAGTTCCTGGTTCATCTTCTCCAGACGCTCTTTCATCCTCGTGATATCGGCAAAAGCCTTCTGAGCCTCCTGCCTCACCGTTGTCTCATCCTGCAAGATCATCACCTGCGGCAGATAACCGATACGACAGTCGGCAGGCACACTTACGTTCCCGGCCGTCGGTTTCTGCTGTCTGCAGAGGATTTTCAACAGCGTCGACTTGCCTGCCCCATTCTTTCCCACCAGGGCAATACGGTCTCTATCGTTGATAACGAAACTCGCATCAGCGAACAGCGGCTTGACGCCAAACTCCACTTTCAGTCCTTCTACCGATATCATCGTTTGTCAACAAACTTATAATCCTTATACTGTTCAGCAGGGAATCGCAGCATCTCATCCGTAATGCCACCCGACTTAAAATTGGAAATCTTAATGGTGGTCCAGATGAAGGCGATCTTGATACGCACACTGATAGGCTCGTAGGTCTGTTTCTTCACCAGTGCATGGATCTCCTTGATACCCTTTGCGCCTTTCTTGGCCTTCAGCGTCAACATCAGTCCTTCCGCATGGTCAGCAATACTGTAGGTAAAATTCTCTGGAACAAACTTGAACTTGCTCGAATACTTGTCCGACTTGTTGTTCTTGGCATTATGGATTTCCACCTCTTTCTTCTTTTTCTTGATGGTATAGACCGTCGTGCCGTCGTTCCACGAGTTCATCTTCGCATCCACGAACTTGCTTTTCTTGCCTTTATACCAGATATTACCCCAAGTCTTGTAGATACCCGTGATGTTCACGTCGTAGCGCAGAGTTGCCCCCTGTTCGCCGAAGACTTGCTGATAGGCCTGGTTGAATATGCGCTTGGCCTGTCGCTCGTTCGGACTTTCCTGAGCCTGTACAGAAACCAGGGCCGACAACAGCGACAAGACAATGATAATAATCCTATTTCTCATTTATTATTTCATTTTCAGGGTGCAAAAGTACACATTTCTCACGGATTATTCGTATTTTTGCAGCATAAATTAACGATTTGTATGGAAAAGAACATCTTTGCGAAACTGATTGCCGAGCAACTCAACCTACAGGAACGGGCTGTCGACAATACCCTCGCCCTTCTCGACGAGGGCTGTACCATTCCCTTTATCTCCCGTTATAGAAAGGAACGCACGGGAGGGCTCGACGAGGTTCAGATTGCCGCCATCAGCAATCAGTACGAACGCTATAAGGAAATCCAAAAGCGCAAGGAGACGGTTGTCAAGACCATCACCGACCTCGATAAGATGACGCCCGAATTGGAGCAGCGCATCGCTGACTGTTGGGACGCCACCGAACTCGAAGATATCTACCTGCCCTATAAGCCCAAACGCAGGACACGAGCCCAGGTGGCCCGTGAACAAGGACTGGAGCCGCTCGCTATGATCCTGCTGCAACAGCGTGAGCGTGACCCGGAACGTGCTGCAGAGAGGTTCCTCAAGGGCGACGTGAAAGATACCGAGACAGCCATCAAGGGTGCCCAGGATATCATCGCCGAGATGGTCAGCGAGGATGAGCGCAGTCGCCAACAACTACGAGGCGCCTTCCGTCGGCAGGCTGTCATCTCTTCAAAGGTTGTCAAGGCAAAAGCCGACAGTGAGGAGGCTGCTAAATATAGCGACTACTTCGACTGGTCTGAGCCACTGAAACGCTGTTCCTCCCATCGATTGCTTGCCATGCGTCGAGGTGAGAGCGAAGGCATCCTCCGCATCAGTATCTCTCCCGATGATAACGAGTGTATCGAACGCCTCCAACGCCATTATGTCTATGGCAACACGCCGTGCGGCAAATTAGTGGCCGAAGCCGTCGAGGATGGCTACAAGCGATTGCTCAAACCTTCCATCGAGACGGAGTTTGCCGCCCTCAGCAAGGAGAAGGCTGACGAAGATGCCATCCGCGTCTTTGCCGAAAACCTCCGCCAACTATTACTTGGTGCGCCCTTAGGTCAGAAGCGGGTGATGGGCGTCGATCCCGGTTTCCGTACGGGATGCAAAGTCGTCTGCCTCGATGCGCAGGGAAATCTCCTGCACCACGAGGCCATCTTCCCCCACCCGCCTGTCAACAAACGGATGGAGGCAGCCATGAGCATCCAGAAGATGCTGAAGAAATACCAGATTGAAGCCATCTCCATCGGCAACGGTACCGCCAGCCGTGAGACCAATAATTTCATCAAAGATGTCCTTACTGGGAAATATGACATCGACACCAAGAAGTCCGCTGTAGGAGAAATGCCCCAAGTCTTTACCATATCGGAAGATGGTGCCTCCGTCTATTCCGCCTCGAAGATTGCCCGTGATGAGTTCCCTGATGAGGATGTCACCGTTCGCGGTGCCGTCTCAATTGGGCGTCGCCTGATGGATCCCCTCGCCGAACTAGTGAAGATTGATCCCAAGAGCATCGGCGTGGGACAGTATCAGCACGATGTGGACCAGACGAAACTCAAGCACTCACTCGACCAGACCGTCGAGAGTTGCGTCAACAATGTGGGCGTCAACCTCAACACCGCCTCGCAGCATCTTCTGATGTACGTCAGCGGACTTGGCCCCACCCTCGCCAAGAACATTGTGGATTATCGTAAGGAGAATGGTGCCTTCACTTCTCGCACCCAACTGAAGAAGGTGCCTCGCCTTGGTCCTTCTGCTTTCCAACAGTGTGCCGGTTTCTTGCGCATCCCTGGCGCCAAGAACCCGCTCGACAATTCTGCCGTCCACCCGGAGAGTTACGCCATCGTGGAACAGATGGCAAAGGATCAGGACTGTACCGTTGCAGACCTTATTAATAATAAGGAGAAGCGTGAGGCCATAGACATCAAGCACTATGTGACGGCAGAGGTGGGCATTCCTACCCTCACGGATATCCTCAAAGAACTGGAAAAGCCGGGTCGTGATCCGCGCCAACAGATTGAGGAGTTTGAGTTTGATTCCCGTGTAAACACCGTCGATGACCTTGTCGAAGGAATGGAACTGCCTGGTATCGTCACCAACATCACCAACTTCGGAGCCTTCGTGGATATCGGTGTCCATCAGGATGGTCTGGTGCATATCTCACAGATGGCCAACCGTCGCATCGCTCATCCTACCGATGTGGTGAAACTCCATCAGCACATCCGCGTTCGGGTCATCGAGGTGGATCGCCGCCGCAACCGCATCTCGCTGAGCATGAAGGGACTCAACTGTTAATGGCCATACAGGTGACATATAGAAGGACAAGTCGACTGTCGATGCGCATCGCGAAGAATGGCGATGTGCATGTGTCGGCTCCCATTGGTCTCCCCAAGAAACAGGTGGTGGCTTTTATCGAACAGCATCAAGACTGGATAGCCGAAGCACAGAAGAAGACCAACGAGAGACAGCAACAACGGGCCGACTTCTATAACCAATTGCCTCTGACGACCCGGGCTCAAAAGGTTGAGGCGTGGGCAAAGCTGAAGGCTTTAGTGGAACCGACGGTAGAGAAGTATTCTAAGGAGATGGGTGTCAAACCATCGACAGTCTCCTGCAAACCAATGATCTCCCGCTGGGGGCGCTGCAACGTGAAGACACATGCTATTTGTTTCTCGACATATCTGTTACTGTTGCCGGAATGGTGTGTCGAGCATGTGGTGGTACACGAACTCTGCCATCTGTTGGAACCCAGCCACAATGCCTGTTTTCACGCACTGATGGATAAGTACTTCCCCCGTTGGAAGGAAGCCAACAAGAAAACACGACAGATTTGCAGAACGAAAAAAGATGAATAAATCTTTTGTCGTTTGGGAAATAATTGCTACTTTTGTGGCATCAAATGGCAGAGGTATGAAAAAGTATTTGGTTTCAATGGTGTTCGCGCTTTCGGCATTGGTGATGCTGAATGGTTGTATTGTGTCGGAAAAGAAACTGACTGACAAGGTGCAGGAGGCGATGGTGGAATATGAGCAGGAACAAGGCAACCGTCTTACGGTGACTGACCTGAAACTCGAAAAGAGTGAGGGCAATGACTACAAGGGAGTGTTGACTGGCAGGCTCAACGGCGAAGATGTCACATACGATGTGACCGTCACTGATACCGGCAGTGATTTTGATGTGGATTGGGAGTTGAGAAAATGAAAAGGCACCTCTCAGCGAGTAAATAAATCCTCGTTTTTGAGAGCGTGGCGGTTCAGGAAGATATAGGTGGTATTCAGCGCGATATATTTGTCACGCATATACCATATTCCTTGATAGTTGCCTGTCTCACCCCATGAATTCTTGACTATATAATACTTTCGTCCATACTTGTCGACAGCCTTGCCATAGATCAGCATCACATGATCGTAAGTGGCATCCCATGAGTCAAAGCGCTGCTGACGTAACTGCTGGGTTGGCTCCGTCTTCTCCTCAGCCATGCCCTGACGGTCGAAACCGTTGCCACTCACATCACCGCCCCAACACACATTATACCCTTTGTCGAGCGCCGTTTCAATGATATTCATCAGCGTGTCTATCGGCACATTATAACTCAAACGGGGGCGCCACTTATAGGGTGCCTCGATGATAAACGACGTGTAGAAAGGATGATGTGTATAACTGGTGATGCTCACATAGTCATCGAAGTCCAGTCCCAGACTCTCGGCAAAACTCTTTGGCGTATACTCGCGTCCCTCATAGACGAACGTTTCAGGACACTTACCCAGATAAGCATCGAGGATGGTTTGGTAGCCTTCGATCCACTGGCGTGAAAGTTTCTTTTCCTTGCTTTTGGCCACAGCCTCGATATAGGGCGTGAGCACACTGAAAAACTCCGTGAAGTTTGCCAGTGAGTCGCCTATCAATGAACCGGGTGCAGGCATCGCCTCCTCAGGACAGATGCCGTGCGTCTTCAGCACCGCAAGAACGTCATCCGCCGAACCACCCTCAGAGAAAAGATAGTCACCATGCATCCTGACGTGGAAGATGGCCTCATCCATATAATTCTTGTTTGCCACGAACATCTCACAGAGATCATAGGTGCGTCCCGTCTTCCGGAGTATCTCCCCTTCAAAGAACCCCACCGTTGCAAAGTCCCAGCACGTACCGCTACGACTCTGGTTCTTCACCGAAGTAATCGGGTTCTTCTTGATGACAGTCATCCCCAGCGAGTCCTCTTTCTCTTTCTGGGCCAGCACTTCAAGCGAAGCCAGCACCAGACATAAGCAAACAACCCACTTCTTCATCGTCATTATCCTTTCCTTTTGTTCAAGTAGATAACCA
>Ga0247609_10000349_pt1 | contig 66035 bp, 97 predicted proteins | sample 172DNAGHGlowgp2_FD_193487 | JGI IMG/M metagenome (GOLD analysis project Ga0247609, IMG submission 193487) | Sheep rumen microbial communities from Palmerston North, Manawatu-Wanganui, New Zealand - 1728 DNA GHGlow gp2 | ecosystem: Host-associated > Mammals > Digestive system > Stomach > Rumen ...
TTTGCTAAGCATTAAAACTGTAATATATTTATTATTTTTAATTAAAAATAATTGTTTTAAATAAACCAATTCATATTTTACACTAAAGATGTAAAATTTTTCTTGGTTTTATTTTTATAAATCTTCATTAATAAAATCTGGCTTTATATTTTTCGCCTCAGTAGATAATTGCTTACATAAATCATAATCTTTATTTTTATATGCAATTAAACAATTCCTATATTTTTTTACCCAATCAATATAATCTTTATACATAAAATTACATGGATGATTTTTCCATTTACCCGTGCCTTCAACCATATTAATTAACCACCCACATTCTTGTATTTGACGGTTCAATCTTTTGCTATCTAAATCCTTTGCTGTATCTGCTACAGTCCCCGTTAAAAATATTGTCATATTTATGTATATTATTTTTTTATTTCTCTATCATCTCCTTCACCATGTACAGTATTTGTTTCTTGTCGCTCTTTAACTTTTTTTATACCCACTTCCATTACATCTTTTAATGTATATCCCATGTCATCAGCAGTTGCCCATATATACCATAAAACATCTGCTAATTCTTTTAATATATCTTTTTTAATTTGTCCACCAAATATGCCATCATTATCTCTTAAACATTTTTTAACTTTTTCAGCAACTTCTCCTGTTTCTCCATTCATTCCAAGTATAGGATAAATAATTGGTAAGCAATTATAAACTTTTGAAGTAGACATAAAGTCTTCATATTCTTGTATTGTCATATTGTAACATCTATTATTTTATATGGATATTGTTCCTCTTTATATTTTTTTATTTTTGCTAATCCTTGAAGATATATCTTATTAGATAATATTTTTTTATCAAAACAATCTATTATATCATAAAGATAAAATATATTTTCTGAATTATTTTTAAGTCCCAAACCTCTTCCTATTGATTGCATATTAATCACATTTGATTTAAATGATTCAAATAATACTCCATAACATAAATTAGATAGAGTAATTCCTGTAGATAATGTACCATAAGAAGCAATTAATATACAATCATTATTATCTTTGAGCATTTGTTTTATCTGTTCTCTTCTTTTTGGAGATACAGATCCTGTAATTACATCAATATGCTTATTAGGAAATTTCTTCTTAATGATATCTGTTATATAATTTATATATTCTGTATGATGTGCTAATATTAATGTATTCTTATCACAGATAGGCAAAATATTATTACATAAATAATCAATGCGTTCCGTTATAAAATGCGACATCATTCGTTCAACTATTAAAAGATTGGTTGATGTTGATGCATTTATTATTGACTTAAGTCCTTTTATATATTGTTTAGTCACATCATTATTACCAATATCTTCTAATTGAAATAATGTATTTTTTATATCATATATTCCTATTGGCAATTTCTTTTCATATTGTATTTGAAATTGTGGATTATCTAATTTTATTCTTCTATTTTCTTTTGTACCATTTCTTTTTATATGTTCTTCTGTAATAAATTCTGATAACCCATATTCTGCACATTTAATAAATAATTTAATTTGCTTATCAATATCTTTATAATTTAATCTTACTTGTGTAATATCTACGTTTGATATATATCCTTCATCCATTAATTTCTTTGGCTTAATTTTTTGTATAGTTGCTCCTAATAATGCTTTAAGACAATAATATTCAATAGTTTTTTCTTTAGGTATAGTTCCTGTCATTCCAAATGCAATCTTAACATTTTTCATAAATGGCTGACTAATTATTGTCTTAATTTGTGTTGCAGTTGCTCTATGTGTTTCATCAACAAATACTATATCAAAATCATTAAAGAACGCAGGATTGTATTTATTATTTGTTTGACCCTTCTTAGGTTTTTCAATAAACTTAATTAATGACTGAAAAGTACCTATTGTAAGATTAGCAGATTCTACTAATTTTCCCCCACCCCATACACATTCAGTATTGAAAAATTCTGCATATTCCTTAAAATCATTATATCCTTGCGTGACTAACTGTATTGAAGGAACTATCATCAATATCTTTTTAGCATTTAAATATTCAATACAATACCTAAATATTAGATATGCGATGAGCGTTTTTCCTGCTCTTGTAGCTAATTCTGAAACAGATTGTTTCCATTGTAATATCTTATATGCTGCTTCATATTGATATGGGCGTGGTTTATATTTCAAATTCCAACTATCAACAATATTAACAAATTCTTCAAAAGAATGTTTTATATTTCGTTTAAAAAATTCAGTATGATCTAATAAGCCATCAAATTCAATATTATTATCTTTAAAGAATTTATATATTTCTTGCCATAATCCTATTGAACAATAATGGACAATTTGACCTGTTGGTTGTGTATATGAATATAAAAAATCTTGTGTATATGGAGGACCTTTATATTGTGACCTATAGCATAATGGATCAACTAAATTAATATGATCTTTAAGCTTAATTATATTTTGTTCATCTTCTTCATTATCATATTTTAAAAACAAATATCTTGTATCAACTTCAGTAAATATAAAATGTATCATATTTATACTTAAAAAGGGTAGAAAATTAATTCTACCCAATGATATAATTAATTTATTTATTGCGCCTCAGGAGTTACATCTGATTGGCCAGGATTTTTAATAGCATCCATAGCTTGCATTACTGCTTGATGTTTAGAAGCAATATCGTAAGTTTTTTCAGTAACATCAACATAAGCATTATGTAATGGCTCAAAATACTTATTAATAGCAACTACTTCTGCCCATTCTTGATATCCTGTAAATTGCATTTGTCCTAATGTACGAAGCACCGCATCCAATTGTGCATAAGGAATCTTATCTGCTTTATTTTCAGGATCCCAAAAATCATATAATGCAACCAATCCCAATGTATATTGCCATTGAACAGTTTGCTTATTTAGAAGATGACGAATACCTTCTGCGATTTCTTTATAATTTTCTGCTGGCAAATCAAATTCTGTTTTTGAAATGAGCTTATCATTTTCATCAGCATCAACTATCAAGCCATCTTCAATTTTTTCAAGTTCGTCAAGTGTTTTGCCTTTTAATGAATCCTCAAATTCTTTAAGCATTTTTTGTTTCTTTTCTATGTCCATGTTTATAATAAATATTTTTGTTTAAATAGTAAATATTAGAATCAATATTATAATTATTGCATATATAAATCCATGTATAAATAACTTTTTTATATTAGATGTCATAATTTTTCTTGATACAATATCAAAAACTAATAAATAATTATCTGCTTCTTCTGGCCCAACATGTCTAAATTCTAAATCTATATAATGATATAAATTTTCAATTTTAAACAATTGACCTATGATTGTTAATTGTTTATATGTCCAATGTTTTATATATTCATTATTATTTGTATTTTCACCATCTAATTCAATAATAGTTTTGGTGATATCAAATTGCCCTTCATTATTTATATTTGGATTAATGACACCATATAATCGTCCAAGCCAATCTTTTTTAATATTTACATTAAGATATTCTTTTAATACTATTTTAAATGCATCACTATATAAAGTATCTGAAATATAATCATAATCTTTTATATAGTTAATTATTGATTTAATAGTTAAAAATATTCTTCCTATAAATGTTTTAAAAAATAAGTTAGATAATATTTTCATTTATGTGTTAATTCCTTTTAATAAAAAATAGATAAAATACAAAAAAATATTTCATAAATTTTGAATTTTTTTATAAGTTAACTATTTTATAAATGTCAATGATATCAATACATTATATGAAATAAAAATATCAAATTTGCTGGCTTAAATTTATTTTTAATAAATAATATCAATTTTAAATTTTAACACATGAAAACATTAACTGACGTTAGAAAAGAATTTAGTTTGCAATCAAATACCATTAATTATATTAAATCTGAAGATCTTAAGACATATCTCGAGATCACAGATAGATTTATTTCAGATGAAACAAAAGAGTTAGTGAATTGGCTTATTGTAAATAATGATACTTATATTTCTGATTTATCAAATGATTTAGATGAAAACGCCCTTGCTGGATTTTATAAGGCTGGGCCTCCATCAGATCCTGCACTTAAGAAATTGTATAAATTGCTTGCTACCATTATTAAAAATGGCCGCCAAATGGAAATTCCAGTATTCCAAACAAAGAAGCAATTTACAAACATTATTACAAAGAAAGAAGCTCCTGATGCAATTATATTGGATTTGGGTTCTGAAAAGGGTCGTACAGCTGTAACTAAAAAATATGAGCCATTAGTACATTACATAGCACGTCAATGGGTTGGCAAATTGAATCTTTCATATGAAGATCTCGTTGGATGTTGTTATGAGGGTCTTACATATGCTATGAATACTTATGGTAAAAAGAATAAGAAATCAAAAGCAGAAGATGAGTCAGTTGTAAATTATACATTTGGGCAATGGGCTGCATATTGTATGCGAAATCAAATTCTTGGAAATGGCGTATATGATTCTCATCTTGTTCGTATTCCAAAATCACAGCAAAAGAAAGAACGTGAAGAACGTGGACATAATAGAAAAAATATTTCTATATCTGGTGATAAAGCTGTTGGGCACAATGATGAAGGCAGCAAGACACTATTTGATTTTATGGGATCTACATCAGATACAAGTAGAAATCTTGATGATGCAGATTTGGCTCGTATTTGGAATCGTATTTTCAAACTTATTGAAGATAATTTTGATGAAAAGGTATATCAAGCATGGTTTAGTTTCTATGGATTAAATGGATATAAGAAATTAAAGAATAAAGAAATCGCAGCAAAATATAATATGTCAAATTCTAATATTAATTATTATTGCTCAAAGATTACTAGGTTCTTGAAGTCAGATCCAAAAATCAAGAAACTTTTGGAAGAAGCATGGTCTCTTATGAAAGAATGTTTACATGATAAAGATGTCGAAGAAAATGATAATGAAACAACATTTATTCGCCACATTGAGAGCCCAATGATAGATGAATAAAAACATAAATAAAATTAATGAAAACAATTGTACAATATATAAAAGAAGCATCAGTTACACAATATAGATTAAATTCAGTGACAGCACCATATAATGTTGAACCTGAGGAAATTGTATTGCAAGCACCTGAAACATTTCAAGAATCAGATATACAACAATATATGAATGATAGATGGCTAAATGAATTACCATCATCACAGGATTATTCTGAAAAATTCTTTGGTAAAAATAATGATAACATTATTGATGTTAGATTTGAATATGATACTTTTGAACATATTGATTTAGAACCAAGAGATTATATTGAATGGGATTCTAAATATGATGTAAAGAAATCAAATGACGATATCAAATTAGATTATTTTAGAATTAAAAATTTACGTTATATTATTGAATTTGATCGTTTTGATATGATTGATGTTGATGACGATAATGTAGAAGAAAAATTGATAGATATATTTAGGGCAGCTGAATCAAATAATGAAAATGAATATCCTATTGAGATAGTATTTGATTCTGACAAATTAGAATATAGAAAATAAAAATAATGAAATAATATGAGAAATATTGATGAATTTATTATAGAGAAATTAGAGCTTAACCCACATAGTAAAGTAAATCAATTAGGATCTTCATTAAAAGATTTTAATTGGTCTTGTAAGCATATATCAAAAGAAGATTTTTTTAAATATGCATTAGAAGCATGCAAGCAAGCAAATGTATATCCATCTGATGTACTTGAAGAAATTGGAAATTTTGAAGATCCTGATGAATTAGAACGTCAATGGGAACAGCAAAAATTAACATATTATAATAAATGGGAAGATACATTTACAGAATTAGTATCAGATGACGATAAATATAGTGGTAAAGAAGGTGATATTGCTTATTATGCATTTGGTAATGCTTACGATATATTCAATAGATTATATCAATTAATGGGCAATCAAGCTTAAAAATATTAACTCACTTATGAAACAATTTGATGTATTCATATCAGAACGTCTAAAACTAAACAATCAATCTAAATTAAAATCTAAAACAAACGATTATAATTTTAAATCAAGGTCAATATATATAAATGGTAGAGATGTAGATGTTGATTTTCTTACTGATATGCCTGAAAAGGAAGATAGAAATCATTTCATACAATTACAAGGTAATGATAAACATTTTTGGAATTTATTTGGTCCAATATGGATATCAACTAATTGGTTTATTATAAATGGTTTTGATAATGAAGATGATTTATTATATGCAGTATATAATATAGGAAAATTGTTTAATTATAAAATTACTATGATAGAAGTTTCATGGTATAATGAATATACACAACAATTTGAAACATTCGCAATATCTCATAAAGATAAAAAAGACCGTATGTGGCATCCTGAATGGATTAAGTCAAAAAAATATTATTCATTTAAATAAAAAATGAGAAATCTTAATGAAATAATTATTGAAAAATTAACACTAAACAATCAATCTAAATTAAATGATCATCCAAAAGAGGATCCAATTAAGAATGTATCAGATAAAGATCAACATGAATGGATAGCAATAGAAATTGTTACGACTGATAATTCATATAGTTCAAAACAAACAGTAAACCAAAGAGTTGTTACAGTAGATACATATCATAATTTAAAAAATGGTAATCATACAAAAGGATATAGACATATTGTATCTGTAACGGCATTAGGTCCAGCATGTAAATCAAAAGATAATGCAATGAATTATTTAGATCCACCTAAGAAAACTAAACGTAAATCTAAAATTGATAAAAAAGGTGCTGATTATATTGTTTGGTGTATACCATGTGGAAAAATGAATCCAAGTGGAAAAACATATTGGGATTGGAATTTTTGGGATGAATGGAAAAATGATACAGAAATATTTATTGGAGATTATGGGTCATCATTTTTAATGGGTTCTACAGGATCCTTAAAAGTTGGTGACACTGTATTTTGTATAGATAATGATTCTGAAAAGAAATTGCCAGGTGCTCCACGAAAAATAGAAGCTATTTCAAAATGTGATATTGATGATTTTAGAGATGTCTATAGAAAAACATATCCATCATACTGTAAAAAACCTATAAGAGCATTTGGTAAAATGACTGATGGGTTACCATGGTCAGGATTTCATGGTATGAAACAATTTTATTCTATAAAAGGAATAGCTACAGATGCATAATAAAATATATGTACTATATGATATGAAAAATATAATAGATGTTGTAGAAAATTTAAATCATAATTATGTTAATGAGAAATTAAACTTAAATGCATCCACAAAAGTAATAGATAGAAAAACAAAGTATAATTTTTTTCCGAAAGATTACGATGAATTAAAAAATTTAGTAAATAAACTAATAAAAGAACGCGGTGAAGATGCAGATTTAAACGATATAAATACTTCTAAAATAACAGATATGTCTTCATTATTTTATCCTTTACGCTCTGAAATTAGAAATATTAATATATCATATTGGGATGTTAGTAATGTAATAAGTATGAATAATATGTTTACAAGTTGTAAAAAATTTAATTGTGATTTATCAAATTGGATGCCTATTAATTTAGAAACATGTAAAAATATGTTCGATAATTGTGAAGAATTTAATTCAAATATGTTTTTTAATACACCTAAATTGACTGATACATATAAGATGTTTAATAGGTGCGTTAAATTTAATAAAAATTTATCAAAATTAAATACATTAAATTTAGTAAATGCGGAAGGAATGTTTCAAAACTGTAAAAATTTTAATCAAGATATATCTAATTGGAAATTGCCTAAAATAAAAAATATAAACTGGATGTTTAGCTGTTGTATTAGTTTTAATCAAGATTTATCAAAATGGAAAATACCAAAATCTGTTGCTAAACTTGGAACATTTTTAAAATGTAAAAATTTAGATGTTATACCATTATGGTTTAAAACACAAAAAAATAAATAAATTTTATGTTTAATATATATGAGATCAATATTAGAATATTTAAAACAAGATAAAGAATTTAATGTTACAGGATTTAAGATAATTGATAAGAATAATGAAGATGTAATATCGTCATGGGGAAATGGTGATTTATTAAAAGCTATACATGAGCTTAATCAATTAAGAAATGATGATCCTAATGCAGAATATTGGTTAATGGCTGTAATTAATAATGATTATTATGATTTAAATGATCCTGGTAATTATTTAGTATTGAAATCATATGAATATAATGAAAAGGATGATCATTATGGAATTAATCCTAAATATAATAAATATTTATCATGAAATATATTAAAAAATTTGAGGAACATATAAATTATAATACTTATATAAATGGAATCAATAAGTTGCTTCCTAATATAAGTTATTGCGAAGATAATGATCATTATCATTTTACACAAAGTAAAATAGATTATTCAAAACGTTATTTTACAACTACTGCATTAGAGCCTGGTACAATATCTTTTATTATAAATAAAGATATAAATACAGATTTAATTACATCTATATCATATTCTTTAGATAATGGTACAAATTGGACAACAACAGCAAATGAAGATAATAAAGAATCTAATTTAACAATTACTGTTAATGTAAATGAAGGTGACAAAGTATTATGGAAAGGTATTGCTACAAGTTTATCAAATGCTTCTACTGGTTTAGTTTCTGTTTTTAAATCAACATGTGATTTTGATGCTAAAGGTAATATAATGTCATTATTATATGGAGATAATTTTGTAGGAGAATTAACACTTGAACATGAAGGTGCATTTCATGAATTATTTGGTAATGATTATATAGCTGGTGATTGCTTGGTTATAAATGCTAAAGATTTAGTGTTACCTGCGACTACATTATCCGAAAATTGTTATGATGGAATGTTTACTTCTTGTACATCATTAGTTACTGCGCCTGAATTACCTGCGACAACATTAGCAACTAATTGTTATAATAGTATGTTCTCTGGTTGTACAGCATTAGTTACTGCGCCTGAATTACCAGCAACCACATTAGCATCATCTTGTTATAATAATATGTTTTATGGATGTACAGTATTAGTAAATGTGCCAGCAATATTGCCAGCAACAACATTAGTAAATAATTGTTATTACGAAATGTTTAGAGGTTGCACTGCATTAGCTACTGCACCAGAATTGCCAGCTACCACATTAGTTAGTAAATGTTATCATGCAATGTTTTATGGTTGTACTTCATTAAATTATATTAAAGCAATGTTTACAACCACACCTGGTACAAATTATACAAGTGGTTGGGTTTATACGGTTGCATCAGCAGGTATATTTGTTAAAAATAGTGCAGCTACATGGAATCTACATAATACACACAGTATACCAACTAGTTGGACAACTCAATTAGCGTTACCTTATGATGAAATAGTAGAATATATTGAATGTAATGGTCGTGCATATATTGATACAGGTATACGTTCATCATCAAATATAACATTTAATCTTGATTTTTATATGCCAAATTATGCAGTTGAAAATCAAGGATATTGGTTATTTGGTAGTAGAGCATCAAGTAGTAAATCACAATTAAGTTTATTATCTTATACAGGATATGTTGCTTGGTGTTATGGAACACAATATAATCAAGATACAAATATCAATTTAGATCCTGGGAGATATGTATTTTCAAATGAAACTAGTTCAAATATAATAAAATTTGGAAATTATTCTATTACTAATACTGCATCTTCATGGTCATCTACTTTAAATTTTTATTTATTTACATTAAATAATAACGGATCATTAGCAAATGTTGGTACAGGATTAAAATTTTATGGTGGTAAAATATATTCATCAGGTACATTGGTAAGAGATTATATACCTGTTTGTAAAAATGGTGATGGTTATCTTTATGATAAAGTAAGTGGAAATCTATTTGGTAATGCTGCTTCAAGTGGATCATTTACTTATAAAGATAAATTATATGATTTAGAAGTAGAATATTTACAGAGTAATGGTAATGAATATATTGACACTGGAATAAATCTTGTAAGTGACACAACAAAAGTAGAAATATTATGTAATACTGCATTTACTGATTTTACTTATAATAATAATTCTTTAATTCTTTGTGAGTCATCTCCAAATTCAGGTGTACAGATTTATACAACTGTAACAAATTCAAAAAATATGATATATAATCAAAATATATCGAAAGAAATTACAACTGATACATATTATAATATAACATGTGTTACTACTTCTGGTTCTAGAAGTATACAAATAGATGATGGAGAAATTTCAACACAAACATTTAGTCGTTCAATATCTGATAATTCTAGATTATATATTATAGGATCAGCAACAGAAGTATATGTAACAAATGCAAGGCAGTCACGTGCTAAACATAAATTATATAAAATTTATATTAACGATAAACTTGTACGTAATTATATACCAGTTCAAAAAAATAACATAGGTTATCTTTATGATAAAGTAAGTGAAGAATTATTTGGTAATTCTGCTTCAAGTGGTTCATTTATCACTAAAGTATATGACTCAGAAGTAGAATATTTGCAAAGTGATGGTGTAGCATATATTAATTTGATGAATAACATTAATTCAGATATTGATGCTATAGATATAGAATTTAAACCAATAGAATCTGCAACTGCATCAAGCGGTATATTTGGTATAAGAGGCGGAGCATCAATAAGAAATTTCTCAATTCTTGTTTCTTCTGCAAATTTGATTGTTGTTGATGTTAATAATAGTTCTTATGCACCATATAGAATAATAACAGAAAACGTTGGCACAAATGTACGTTGTTCAGCTCATATAGACAAAAACAATAGATATGTTGAATATGAAGGTACACAAGTAGCATCATCTTCAGTTTCTTCACAATCATTTACAACAATTCAAAATGCCTTTTTATTCAGGGTAAATGGTGTTGATGGAGTAGTTCCTTTAATTATTTATTCTTTACAATGGAGAAGAAATAATAATTTATTATTAGATCTTATTCCAGTTCGTAAAAATGGTATTGGGTATATGTATGATAGAATTAGTGGACTATTATTTGGTAATGCTGCTTCAAGTGGTTCATTTACTTATGGAAATGATGTATTATGATACCTGGTTTTGTAATTAATTATATAGATAAGGATAATTATAAGCATTTATATTTTTATCCAGGAATAGACGATAATAATAATGCAATATATAATGAAATAGATTTATCTAATTATACATTAAAATATGATAAAATTATTAATAAAGATAAATCTATTGATTATAAATTTTATGATATATATATAAAGAAAATAATTTGTAAATTAGTTACAAAAAACAATAAAATTATTATAGAAGAATTAATATTTTAAAATAAACAACATATGATAGATTTATCTAAGCTTAAACATGGTGATTTAATGTATGCAATTAATGCAGGAATAAAGCCCAATATTTATGAGATGGTTATAGATGATATAACATGTGACGAACATGTTTTTTCAATTACTTATAATATTAAAGTTAAGATACAAAACGATACATATAAATTTATTGAATTTAATATTCCAATGAAAAGTAATTCACTAATAGAAAATAAAGCTTATATTAAATCATTAAATAATTCTATTATTAGTGAATATAAAAAAGAAAATTCGTTTATTATTGGCTTTAATAAAGATATAGTAATAAATAATTATATAAATGACATTAAAAAACATATTGAATTAATTGAAGAAACTATTAATAGAGGCAAATTAAATTTAATAGAATTAAATGAAAAATTAAACTATATTCAAACTCAAATTGAACCTAAATAAAAATTAATAAATTTTGAATTTTTAAAATAATATATTCTATATTAATTATTGTTAAAATATACATATTCCTAATAAATTTATTAAGGGAATATTTTTGTGGCTAGAAAATTTGAGTTAAGTAATACTTCATTAAATAAAATTAATACTTTTTTAGATTCAATTGAAAATGATATAAATGACCCATTATTTTTTGATGAGTTTATGAATGTTGTAAAAAAAGATGTAAAAATGATTAAAGACTGTTCAGAAACGTCAATAGTTGATTTTTATATTGAAACTTGTAAACAACTTTTAGATAAATATGAATATGAAATTTATGAGTCATTTTATGATGATTTAAAACATTTAACGCGTCATAAATTGGCAGATAAATATGTATCTAAAGAAATGTTTGATAATAATATTGATATATATTTTAATGAAGTAAAAAGGGAATATATTTTGCATCCTATGGGCGAATCTGAAGAAATGGCATTTGTACCAGAAAATAGAGATGTGTTTATAAAAAATAATCTTAAGCTTGTTATTAATTGTGCAAAGCGTTATCAGAATTTAGGATTACCATTAGATGATTTAATACAAGCAGGTAATGAAGGTTTATTAATTGCTTTTGAGAAATTTGATTCTGATAGAGCTAATTTAAGATATGCTATCATAAACGATATTGATGCATCATCTTATGAGTTTTTTAGTAGAAATGATGCAGAAGAATTAATAAGAAATAATTTTAAATATACAAAAACACTTGATGCAACATTAAGTAAATTACCTGATGATGGTTTTAAATCTAAAAAAGAATTTAAAGATTGGACTATTGAAAATATAAAGAAGGCTTCATTTTCATCAATCGGTTTTGCATGGATTCGTGCAATGATTTTATGCCAAATTAATAAGCTTGGTAAAATAATAAAAGTACCAAAAAATTCAAAAGAACTTATTTCACCTTCAATAAGCATTATACGATTAGATAGTACTAATCCGCATACTGATGATTGTTACCATGATAATCAAATATCTGAAGTAGTTAATGAAGAATTTTTGTTAGAAGATGAATTTATTGAAAATATGGAAAAACAAAATCTATTTAAAAAGGCAATAGAAAAATCATTATCAAAATTACCTGTTTTAGATAGAAGAATATTAAAAAAGAAATTTGGATTAGATTTACCATTTCCAATGTCAATAAATGAGATATCTGAAAATGAAGGAATATCAACTAATAAAGTTAAATATAGTATAACAAGTTCATTAAAGTTTATAGAAAAAAACATGAATGATGAAGATAAGAAAATAATAAAAAGTTTGTTAAAATAATAATTTAAATAGATAAAAAATATATGGAAAAGAAAATTAAGTGGTGTGCAATTCAGCCATTAACTGGTGGAATGTATTTAGGTGCTGAAAAGGCATTAGGGTGTCCTGCACAATTCATATTGTCTTATCCTGGATTTGGTGATGAGCATTATGATAAGAAAACAAATGAACTTATATATGCAGGAAATGAATATAGTCTAATGAAATATTTAGATAAAGTTGGTAGACGACCTGAGTATAAAGTATTTAATAGGAAGCCATTTCAAAATGATACAGATATGCATCCTGAAATATTGTCAACTCAGTGGACATTAAATGGGGATAAAGAATTAGATTATTCAAATATGGATGTATGCGTTGCAGTTCCTGTATGTTCAGGTTTATCTACAGCTACAATTGGAACTAGTGAAGCTAAAGAAGCAAGAAATTGCAATATGCTATGGATATCTACATATGCATTAAATATGATTAAACCAAAAGTTTACATATTTGAAAATGCTCCTACATTTATGGGAGAACGTGGTGGATATATTAGAGAACGTCTTGAAAAACTTGCTAAAGAAAATGGATATTCAATTGTTTATTATAAAACAGATACACAATATCATGATAATTGTCAAAAACGTAAACGTACATTTATAATTTTCTTTAAAAAGAATTATGCTCCAAGTATGGATTTTGAACGTATTGAAACAGATTATGATGAATATTTAAGTCGTATTCCAAAAGATGCATCCTCACAAGAACCATTACAATATGATATTGTTAATTATATAAATATGTGTTGTGTAAAATATCTAAAAAATGAATTAGGTGAAAATTGGCGAGAAATTGTAAATTACGATTTGTTTAAATATATTATAGATAATAATTTATTAGATGATATCTTAGATTATGTTATGAATGATGAAACTGCTACAGCAAATCAAAAGCATCAAATACAGCATTTTGTTGATCATGTACAATATAAGATATCTTTAGGTAAAGGTTTTTATCATCCTATTCCGCATATTCCGCATAATGGTAAATTTCCTGCTGTAATGTTTAAAATGGTACAAAGTTGTTTACACCCACACGAAGATAGATTATTATCAACACGAGAATTGCTACATTTAATGGGGCATCCACATGATTTTGAATTATATGGTATTCATGAAAGAGAATATGCAAAAATTGGACAAAATGTACCTGTTAGAACTGCATATTGGATTGTTTCAGAAGCAATGAGAGCATATGAAAGAGATAATGATTTAGAAGAGAAAAAACAAGTGAGATTTTTTGATAATACTAAAGAAAAAGAAATGGAATATGCTGCATAAAAAATGGAGATCTACGATCTCCATTTTATTTAACTTTCCATTCTTCAGGCGGCATTGCCATCCATTTTCCTTTTTGTGGTACAATTATATTGCTTTTTGATAGATGTGTAAATTGAGTACTATAACTTGTTGGTGCTAAATCAAATTCTACTAATAAATCATGTTTAGACATAGGTCCTTTATACATTAAATATTCCCACCATTGAAACCATTGAAATTTATCGCCGTTTTTCTTTCTTGTTTTTATTGGAAAATCATCTTCATTATATGCTGATGGAAGTTTTTTAGGTTTATAATGATTAGTTGATATTTTACTATCAGGATTAAGCTGTAATTTTTCAATTACGAATTCATTTAATTGTTTCATATATTTATTACTTTATTTTATTTCATTAGTGATATCATATTAATATGAATTAGATAAATTTCTATTATATATAAGAACAATATATGGATCAACGTTTTCTTCAAAAGATAATATTAAACATTTTTTAGGTTTTTTGTTATTTGTATATATATGTATTCCTTTACCATTAAAACATTCATTTAATGCATCTTTCTTAAATAATTTTTTAAGTTCAGAATCATCCATTATTGTTATACTAATTATGCTAAGCGGCTTATTTGGTTCTAATAAAAATTCGTTAAATGTTGTATAATTAGTAACAAGTTCAAGTTGATTAATATTATAATGATTAACCCATTCTTTAATTATACTATATGGATTTTCATTATATTCATTTGCACCAAATCCTATTATGTTTCTAAGTTCTTCTAATGTTTGATTATAATTAATTAATTTTGATTCTGAATTCAATTTTAATTTTTCAATTATGAATTTATTTAATTGTTTCATAAATTTAACTATATTATTATTGTTAATATTTATATAATTTATTTAAAAATAATATTATGATTTTAGAAACAAAAGGATATGCATATAATGATTTGACATTAGTTCCTAAAACTATTTCAAGAGTAAGTTCAAGAAGTCAATGCGATACATTTATTGATGGTAAACTTCCAATATTTACAGCACCAATGGCTTCAGTTGTAAGCAATAAAAATTATAAAGAATTCATCAATAATAATATAATGCCAATTATTCCAAGAAATATTGATTTAAATATTAGAAAAGAAATGATGGAATATTCTTGGGTAGCATTATCATTAAATGAATTTAAAGAGTTGTTTATTAATAAATATTTTATTAATAAATATAATGAAATAAAAACAAATAATACATATCATATTTGTGTAGATATTGCTAATGGGCACATGGAATCTTTATATAAGATTTGTTCATTAGCAAAATATTATGCTTTAAAACATAATTATATATTAGTTATTATGACAGGAAATATTGCTAATCCTGATACATATAAATGGATATGTGAATTTAATTATAAAAATGATTATAAAATAATTGATTATATTAGGGTAGGTATAGGTGGAGGTTCAGGTTGTATAACTACAAGTAATGTGTCTGCACATTATCCGCAAGCATCTCTTATTAATGAATGTTATAAATATAAAAAATATTATTTAAATTATACATATAAAGATGTTTGTCCAAAAATTGTAGCAGATGGTGGAATTCGTAATTATGATCATGTAATTAAAGCATTAGCATTAGGTGCAGATTATGTAATGATTGGAAGTTTGTTTGCACAATGTATTGAATCTGCTGGAGAAAAATATGACGGAACTCATACAAAATTTGATGTCAATGATTATAAATCATTAAGAATAGAAAATGGAGGAGTATTTGGATATTTGACAGAAGATGGAATGAAGAAAAAATTAGTAGAATTAGAAGAAAAAAAGAATACAGGATATTATAGAAAATATATACCTCTTGAAACTTTAGCTTTACGAGAAGAAGCAGCTATTGAGTATATGGATCATTTATATGATAATGATTACTTAAATTTAAGTAAAGAACGATATTTAGGACAATGTACTGTAAAGTTTTTTGGAATGGCTTCTAAAGATGGTCAAATTTCAATATCAGGCGAAAAGACAAAAACAGCAGAAGGAATTACAAAATATTTAGATGTTAAATATACTATAAATGGTTGGGTAGAAAATATGATAGCTTATTTGCGTTCTGCAATGTCATATTGTGATAGTCTTACATTAAATGAATTTATTGGAAAACAAGATTTAATACCTAATAGTATATCAGAAATAAATGCAGTAAATAAATAATGTAATAATTTGAATTTTTCATAATATGATCTATATTATAATTGTTATTATTTAAATTTAATTTTATTATGTCACGTACTTATAGAAAAAACATTAGGCAAAACATTGCAACAGGAAGTAATCACGAGTATTATAAAATTCGTCGCAGAAATGCCAGGCATTCTAGTAATAATATTTTAAAAAATCTTATTGCTAATTATAATGTTGAAGAGGTTAGTGATGTAATTCTTAATCCTAAAATGCCTAAGAAAGATACATGGCGTGAACCTACAGATGGATATATTCTTGTTAATAAAGATACTTTATGTAATCTTGATGATTATTATAAGAATAAATATGAACATATTTTGAAAAATAAAAAGTAATTTATTATATTATTGAAATATATTGTTGAAATTGGCATATCAATTATTGGTGTGCCAATTTTTATTTTTATTAAAAATATGTTATCAATAATATGGGTAAAATTTCAATTGAAGAAGCTAAATTTAGACTTCAGGATTCTGAGACAATGAGTTCTATGGAAAATGAAATGATAACTGAAAGTTTAAATAGACGAACAGTAAAAAAAAAGAAAATAGATAAAATTGAATTCATAGAATCAATTGATGATAATTTAGTAATATTTAAAAAAAATAAAACATACATATTATCTCCAACTGATGATATGTTAAATCCTATTATTGGTGAATTTGATGAAATCCCAAAAGATAAATCTATGCCGCCATGTATGAGGGATTGGTTAGATACATATTCAAAAGAAGTAAATTATTTCCAAGAAAACGAAGATAGTTTATTAACTGAATATGCAATGGAAGAATTATCAACAGATGCAGATGGTGATACGTATGGAGCAATTGAATTAATAGATTTAGGTCTTTCAGTAAAATGGGCAAATATGAATATTGGAGCATCTACAATTGAGGATACTGGAAATTATTATGCTTGGGGAGAAACAGAAGTAAAAAACGAATATACTTATAAAGATATCGGTAATTCAATTGCTAATACTGATAATGATATTGCACATAAGTTAAATCAAGATTTATGTATGCCATCTATTGAACAAATAAATGAACTTATTAATAAATGTTTATGGACTGAAATTAAATTAAATAATGTAAATGGATGGGAAGTAAAAGGGCCAAATGGTAATTCAATTTTTATTCCAATCACACCAATTACTGAATATAAATCAGAAGATACACATTATTGTTATATTTGGTCAAGTGAAAATGATAAATCAAATTTACAACAAGCCCAATGTTTAAAAATAACACCAAATAATATTTGTATAACTTCAATAAACAAAGACACAGGAATATCTATTAGAGCAGTTGCATCTAATTTAATTCATAATTCTATTCAAATAGAAAATCATACTATAAATAATAAAAAAACAATTAATCCATTAATACCTTATAAATGGGGACAAACTGCTCCATATAATAATGAATGCCCAATAGATCCATCAACAAATAAACGTTGCATGACAGGGTGTACACAAACTGCATTAGCAATGGTATTGGCATATTATGCAAATATTGGAATAAATGGTAAAAAATTTAAAAGAGGAATGTCTAGAATTCCTTCATATATATCATCAAGAACAAAGCCATCAATAACATTACCTGCATTAGATCCAATAGGTACATTTGATTGGGATAATATGAATTTTATTAAAGCATCAGATTTTAAGACACCAGAATCAAAAAAAGCTGTTGCTGAATTAATGAAATATCTTGGCCATGCTAATAAAGCATCGTATTCATCATTAGGTACTGGAGCAACACCAAATAATGCAGTAATTACAGCAAAATCAAAAATGCATTTTGGTGAAGGTGCAAAATTAATATATGCATCCTCAGGCTTAAATGAATTTAAAGAACAAATATATAAAGAATTAGAAGCTGGATATCCTGTACATTTTTCAGGATGGAATAGTGAAGGCAAATCAGGCCACGCTTTTATTTGTGATGGATATAATGCAGTAACAGATAAATTTCATTTTAATTGGGGATGGAATGGTAGTTATGATGGCTGGTTTGATATAGCAATATTACAGCCATCAAGTTCAAATGATTTTAGTTATAGTAAACGTTGTATTATTGGATTGCATCCTGATTATATATTTGGTGATATTAACAAAAATAATGAAGTTAATTTACAAGATTTAATTGATTTAGTACAAGCAATTGTTGATAAGAAAGCTTATGATTATAAAATGGATGTTAATTCAGATGGTAAAGTAGATGAAACAGATATATTAGGATTAGTTAATTATATTATGGGCAAAAAAATTTAATTTTTTGTAGTTTAATACTATTTTATTTATGATAAAGTTAAATAAAAAGAATATGAAAATTACAGTTGATAATTATAAAATAGTATCTGAAAAGGATCAAAAATTATTATATGCTTTACTAATTGATTTAGACGAAATAAACAATATGTTAGAAAGCAAAGGATATGATAAGATTTATATTGATTATATTGATACGCATACAGAATATTCGCCAGAATGGACAGATCCATGTCCTGATTATTTTGGAATGTATACATTACGTTCAATAAATAATCAATATGAAATAATAGGAATTGAAATGACTATTGAAGATTTAGATATGGTAATGTGCACACTTATAAATTTTATAGAAATAATTTTTAATAAAAAATGAAAAAGATAGCTTTATTTTTAGTTTCTTTATGTTTAGTTGCTTGCTCATGGAGATCAACAACAAATCATTATACTTCAATAAAATCTACTGGTGACGTATATAAAACAGAATATTTAATATATTGGTGCCCTGGATATACGGCTGAAAATGAAACTATATATACTAATGATTCTGTTTATGTTTGCTCTTTTCAAGGAACAAATTTCTTGTTAGAAAAAAACAACCCTGAAGAATTATTTTCAACTACTTCACCAATAAGAATCTTATCAATTGAAAAAATTAAATAAAATTGAACAATTATGAAAGATTTAATAGATAATAATGAGCCTATAGATATCATTGATGATCCGTATTTTGGTGTGCAAACGTGTACAAAACGTATTAAACATCCTTCTAATGATAAATTGGAAAAAATTATGAATGGATAGAATTTGAATATGCTTACAATAGTTGTTTTTTAATAAGATATGCAGATAGATAATACATTAATTGAGAATTATGTAAATGAATGGGTAAAGTCAAAAATAGGGGAAGATTTTGAATTTAGAGAACATCAATTAGAATGCATCATTAGGATCATAAAAAATATATTAGATCATAAATATCAAAACTATATTGTTGAGGCTCCTACAGGATCTGGAAAGTCACTTATTAATATTATTTCAGCTGGTGTACTTGCTGAATATTTTAATATGACATCATATATATTATGTTCTGATTTGTTTCTTTGGGAACAATATGAAAGTTTTTTAAAGAAACATAGAAAAACGGGTATTGCTGCATTAAAAGGACAAACAGGAAATTATACTTGTATATTAAATGGTGAAGATATGAAGAACGCTGATTGTAAGATGGCAGGTCTTTCATGGGCATCAATGTTTTCACCAGCTACTATTGAGAAATATGGATATGATTGTGCATATTCTTGTCAATATGTTAAAGCTCGTAAAAAAGCTATAAAAGCAAAAGTATGCATAATGACATATCAATTATTTCTATTTATAATGAACAATCCTCAATTTAATACTGACACACATGGATCACCTATATTTAGTGTACATGATGTATTATTTTGTGATGAGTGTCATAATATTCCTGAAATTGTTCAACTTCAATATTCTCCAACAATAGTTGAACAGAATTTTGAAAATTTGGAAATCTTATATAATCAATCTCCTAACCCATCATTATTTAATATGAATGATTTGACAGGCAATAATGATCCTGAAAATGATGGCACTCAATTATATAAGACTTATGAAACATGGAATGACTTACATAAAGAATTAAAAGGATTTTGGAAAACTTGGACTTGTGTAGATTCTCGTAAAGATGAGGATGCAGAAGCTGCTAACAAGTATTTAGAAATTCTTGAGTTATTTGCTCCTATATGTGAACAAATTAAGGCAGATATAATTACTAAAAAACAATTAAAAGAACATTTATCAAAAGAAGATATCAAATTATTCAAAATGGTGTCTTGGTATGAAAATTATATGTGTCATTGGCATGATTATTGTACAGCTATAGGAGAAACAGGAAATGAATATTTGTTAAAAGATATTAATATTGCAAATGATGACAAACACATATCTGTAGCATTTAAATGCACAAAAGAAGATTTTATAACTTGGTTCTTTTTCTTATCACGAGCCCAATATAAAATCATGGTATCCGCAACAGTTGGCACCAAATTGGCTTATGATGAACGTATGGGATTCAAATATGAAAAGAAAGATCAATGGAAGCATGAGAATTCTATTGTAGATGAATCATTTATGGAAATTATTCCATCAACTTTTGATTTTGAAAAATCTCCAATATATTTTCTCAATAAGTTTAAAATGTCATGGAGAGAACGTGATATATCATTTAAACATTTAAAGACTGTTATATATTCTATATGCTCCACAAAATTCAAAGGACAAAAAGGGATGATTCAAACAGGATCTTATGAATTTGCAAAACGATTATATGATGAAGCTCCATACGAAATAAAGCAACGAATGCTTTCATATAATGGATCACGTGAAAAGATAACAATATCTAAAATACATCAGATGTCTGATGACACTATATTGGTTGGACCAACATTAAATACTGGTGTTGATTTGCCAGGTGATGACTGCAGATTTATAATTATATTAAAAGTGCCTTATCCATCATTAGCTGATAAATTAGTTAATGAACGAAATAAATTATATCCATTATGGTATAATTCCCATACATCAAATGAAATCATTCAAGGCGTTGGCCGTGGTGTTAGATATAATGGTGATTGGTGTGTTACATATATATTAGATGCTTGTTTCTTTCAATTATATAATAGCACAAAAAATCAATATACTGAAGAATTTCAAAATCGTATAAAAATTATATAAATTATGAATGTAAAAAATAGCGTAGTTTCTGGAGTAAAAATTTATCCTATTAATTATCTTATTAATGAGGAATTAACTGAATCTGATTTGAACAACTTATTTGACACAAAAAGTTTTATGTATTCTATTGTTATTAATATGTTTAGAGAAAATAATATAAAAATAAGTAATTCAAATATTATAAAAATGATTACAAATGATGAAAATTGGATGAACAAATTTTCATGGAATAAAGATAAGTTTTATGAATTTGAAACAAAATTAGCTAACGCATATAAGAATATATATAATTATAATGACAAAATATCTAAACAATATGCTCAATGGTGGATGACAATATATGGGTTTAGTACAAATTAAAATTATTTTTAATAAATAATATTTAATTTATATTATGTTATCATTTAAGCAATATATTACTAAAATTTTAGAATGGAATGAAGAAGATGGCAATTCTCCAGATGAACTTTATATAAGAAATAATCAAGGCGGTTTTTATTTATCATGGTGGTCAGGTAATGCATATGCATTTATTTATAGTACAAAATTAGATGATATATTGGTATCAGGTATGCAACAATCACATGATGATATACTATATGGAGTACTTGCAGGAAAATCATCAATGTCAAAAAGTAAACAAAAACAGCACGATGATATGCTTAGAAATTTTGACAATTTATTAGATATTAGAGATAATAAACGTGGTGTAGATACATTAAGAAGAGATTCACGGGAAGATGACTATGATGATTGGCTTAATTCTGATAAAGATATATTAGATGCAAATCAAAGATTTAAATTAGGTAGATTTTGGATTCATAATGAAATATTATATATATCATGGTGGGATGAATTAAATACTGAAGAATTCAATAAATATAATAAGACATTAATAAGAAAAATTAAAGAAAAAGAAAATTTATATGGTAAATTTAATATTGTTTATTGTATGGAAAATGACGGTAAATTAATATTATTTGATAAAGAAATCAAACAAGCAAAAATAGTAACTAATGAACGTAAAAAAATATTAAAAATTCAACGGGCTATTCATTTAGCAGATCAAAAAGCAAAACAAGAATTTTTTAAAGAATTTAAACGACATAGAGATGCTAATAATCAACAGATATATAATCATACTAAATCAAAAACTGAAGCTGAATGGCGCAGTATAAGATATCAAGATTCTTTAATTGATACAGCAAAAAACAAAATAAATGAAGGTAGATAAATATCTACCTTTTAATTTTTTAAAAAAATGTACTATATAATTATTGGCTTTAAAACAATAGTATATGAAACAAAAAACAGTAGAACAAAAATATCAAGAATTATCTGAAGTACAACACATTCTCCAAAGACCAGGAATGTGGGTTGGGTCTATCAAATCTGAAGAAAAGGATTGTTTTATATATAATAATGACAATGGTAAATTTGAAATGAAAATTGTCAATTATATTCCTGCAATGCTTAAAGTTGTTGATGAGGTTATTTCAAATTCGTGTGATGAGTTTCGTAGAAAAGATAATATGGGTCTTACAGAACTTTATGTTAAAATTGATAAAGAAAATGGAGAAATCATTGTAAGAGACAATGGTGGAATTCCAATTATCAAGCATAAAGATGCAGGTGTATATGTTCCTGAATTTATATTTGGACGATTAAGAACATCTTCAAATTATGATGATTCTGAAGATAGAAATGTCATAGGGACGAATGGAGTGGGCTCAGCACTATGCAATGTATTTTCAAGTTATTTTGAAATTGAGTCTGCAGATGGTAAGAATGAATTTCATCGTTCTTGGTCAAACAATATGGAAAAACTTAATGATGACCTTAAAGTTACAAAATGTGGAAAACGAACTCATTATACACAAACAAGATTTAGATTGGACTTCTCAAGATTTGAAACAGATCTTACAACTTTTGATGAAGACTTTATTAATATAATTCATAAAAGATGTATTGATGCTGCTGCAGCTAATCCAGGATTGAAAGTAATATTTAATGATGGAACAAACGAGATAGAATGGAAGTTCAAAAAGTTGGATGAATATATTGATTTATATTCTAATATATTAAATATTGCTGATAAGATATATTTTGAAAACGACTTATGTACAGCTTGGATATTTCCTGATAGTTCTGTAGATGTAGGTTTCGTCAATGGTGCGGAATGCTCTAAAGGAACACACATGAGGGCTATAAGAAATGAAATCAATCAAGCTGTTGTTGAATATCTTGTTAAAAAGGACAAACTTAAAGATCTAACCACAAGAAGTGTCGACAATAAGTATTCTGTATTTATTAATATTAATGTATCTAATCCAAGTTATGATAGTCAGACTAAAGATACATTAACTACTCCTATTGAAAAGTTTTCAAAAGACGAAAAAATCAAATGGGAAGTAAATGATAAATTCTTAAATAAGATTATTAAATCTGAAATAGTTGCATTAGTAAGAGATTGGTATAAACAAAAAACTGCTGCAGAAGATGAAAAGGCATTAAGAAAGATTAATAGAGAAACAAATAAAGGATTAAAACGTCCTGATAAATATATCACTTGTTCATCAAGAGTAAGAGCAAGTAAACAGTTATTCATTTTCGAAGGAGATTCTGCACGTTCGGGCTTTAGGGGCGGACGAATACCAGAATTTCAGGCAGGATATACTATGCGAGGAGTTCCAGGCAATGTATATGGATGTTCGCCTTTACAAATAATGAAGAATGAAGTATATAATGATTTGGTAACAATTATTGGTCTTAAGTGGGGAAAGGAATTTAACGTTAATGATTTAAATTTTGGCAAGATTGTTATATCAACTGATGCAGATACTGATGGCGATAAAATATGTGCATTACTTTTATGTTTCTTCAATAATTGGCCAGAATTATTTGAAAAGGGAATTATATGTAGAAGTATATCTCCTATTATTATATCAAGAAAGGGGAAGAATTGCCAAAAATTCTATACTATGAATGAATTTAAAGAAGCAGAGAAGAAACTTAAGGGATATACACATAAATATGTAAAAGGACTTGGTGGTTTGTCAGATAAGGAATCTAAAGAAATGTACCAAGATCCTAAGTTCTTATATTTCAAAAAAGATGAAGCAGCAGATAGTATGTTTAGAAAATGGTTTAATAAAACAGATTCAAATGTACGAAAAGATATGTTAAAATATTAAATATAATATAAATGGAAAAGACATCAAAAAGAACAATTACTAATTTCTTAAATACAGAATATCTTAATTATGCTTTTTCTGTACTTGAAGAACGAGCAATACCTTCAGTTATTGATGGATTTAAACCTGGTGCAAGAAAAATCATGCATGCTGCTCTTGCAGGTACAACTAAAGACGGTAAATTATATAAATTATTGGCGTTATCTGGAGATACTATGAGGGTGTCTTTATATGCACATGGCGACATTAGTTTGTCAAATACAATCGTTAATATGTGTAAATCATTTAATGACAATCTTAATCCATTAGAATCTGATTCACAGGTTGGTTCTTTAAGAGATCCTGATTCTGCTGGTGCTCCTCGATATCTATATGTGAAACATTCTAAATATATGGATTTGATTTATAAAACTGATTATGATCTTTTAAATTTTGTATTTGAAGAAGGACAATATGTTGAGCCAATGACATATTTGCCAATTATCCCAACAGTATTATGTAAGAATAATATTGGTGTAGCAGTAGGCTATTCAATGCATAGTCAAGCATATAATCCTATAGATGTAATTGATGCTTGTAAAGAAGTTTTGAATGCGCGTGCAGATAAGAAAGAAAAAATAACAACAACTATATATCCATATATTCGTGGAATTAAGAAGTCTAATTGGAGATATGAAGATGATTCATGGGTAAATTATGGAGAATGGAAATTAAATCAATCTAAAGACTTAATGATTGTAACTGATTTGCCTGCTGATGTGTCATATGAAGACTTTGAGAAATTATTGAATAAGTTTGAAGACGATGATTATATTAAAGGATGGAAAAACAAATCTGTAGATGGTGGCGTCAATTATGAAATCACCTTCCCAAAGAAACAGTTGGCTATAGAAATGAAACGTGATAGGTCAGGAAAACGAATAGCTAATAAGTTCAAATTGATTAAACAATTGCCTGATGATTTATTTTGGCTTCTTGACGAAAATCATAAATTGAAAAACTTCAAATCAAAAAATGAAATCATTGAATATTTCGTAAATTATAGACTTGGAATATATACAGAACGAAAGAAGAAATTAGTTAAAATTCTTGAACAAAGATATAAAGACAATTCTGACTTAGTTAAGTTTATAGAATTGGTATGCAAAGGCAAATTAAAGATTCGTAATCGTTCAAAGAAAGACATTAACGTAGATATGGATGAATATAAATTGCCTATTGGGTTGATATCTACTCCAATGTCAAAATGTACTATTGAGGAACGAGATGAACTATTAAGACAAAATGAAGAGATCAAAAAGGAATTGGAATATATTCGTAATACATCTGAAAAACAAATGTATTTAAATGATTTGAATAATCTACGAAAAGAAATAGAAAAAGATTTTAGATAATATACAAAATAATGAATGGTAGCCTTAAGGCTACCATTTATAACATCGAAATATATGATACAATATAATATTTCCAAGTTTCATTATCATAACAGAATTGAAGACACCCTCCATTGTCTTGTCCATCAATATCTGAGATTTGATCTTCAATAGTTGGGCCACCTTCACAATGCGTATAATATTCTGGTTCAGCCTTTTCAAAGAACTTATTAATTTCATTAGATGATTTAAATAAATAAGTATCTATTTTATTTGTTTGAGTATCAACAACAGAAACTGACCATTGTGCTTTTCCCCATTTTAACAATTTTGTAGATATTTTAGATTTATCATTTAATGATAATTTTTCATTTACATAATTGTTTATCTGTTTCATTTTAATTATTTCTTATTTATATATTGTGTAAATTTATCTTTTATTTCCTCAAAAACATTTGGGAATTTTGAATTATTATCTATTCTATATGCTTTAATTAAATTAAATATTGTAATTAACACATTTATATTCTTTATTGGGATTTCACTTATTTTATATGTTTCTACATTTTTATCATTATTTAAATCTATAAACAAATCACGTAACTTTGACATTATCTTTCTTTCAGACATTGTTAGATGATTTATTATATACGCGTTTTCCTCACTATTTGATGCAATAAGCCATCCTAATTTAATAGCTATATCATGAATTTCATCTTTTAATAAATATGGTTTTATTGATATTTTAGAATCTGAATTTAGTTTTAATCGTTCTAATACAAATGCATCAATATGTTTCATTGTAAATACTCTTTAATTTTATTAGCAATATTTTGTTTATTTATAGAAAAATTCTTATGATTTTTTTGTGTAAATTGATAATCTAATGACAATATTCTTGTCATCAATAATAATTCATCTTTAGAAAATTCTTTTAATTGAATACTTTTAACATAATTGACTTTAAGTTTTTTAAACTTTTTTGCTAACGAATCTACCAAAGATATATCTTCATCTTCTAAATTACTTGCGATAAATTTTATTTTTTTTATATTTGCAAGTGCTTCATGAAAATGCGCAATATTATTGATTAAGTAAAAGAAATCTGTTATTTCATCTTGAATTAACTGGAAGTCCCGTCCTATTTTAGAATCTGAATTCAATTTTAACCTTTCGTTTAAAGATATACTTTCACGTGTGAAATTTAATCGTTCACAAAGATGCTGCATGATTTTAATTCGTTAACATTTAATTAAAAATAATTAAAGCAAATAACTATATATATTAGTATAAGTTTAAGTTTCTCAAAAACATATGTTTTAAATGTTTTCATAATTTAATTTTTTATTTTTTTCTGTCTCTTATTATTCGTTTGTTCCAATATTTATATGGTAATGGTGAGTGGTCAAATGTATAATCATGATCAATATTTTTATTAAATCTCCATTTAGTTAAATCACCTACGTCTTTTAACGATTGGCATAAATAAAACATGGAACTTATAGCAACAGCATTTTGTACATTCCAATTAGATATATCACCAATATGTTTTAAATTAGTACATGAATTAAACATTGAAGATATTGAAATAGTTGGAGTATTAAAATTCCATTTTCCAAGATCTCCAAGATCTTCTAATGTATTACATCTAGTAAACATTGAGCCAAAATATTTAACAGTAGAAACATCCCAATTACTTAAATCTAATTTAACTAATGATGTACATCCAATAAATGTACTTTGAAGTGAAACTAATGTTTTAAATTTCCATTTTCCAATATTCCCTATATCTTGTAATTTTTGGCAATTTGCAAACATTCCTGTTAAATTATTAACATTTTCCATATTCCAATATTCAATACCTTCTATTTGTGTTAATGAATGGCAGCTAGAAAACATAAATTCCATGTTTGAAACTTTTTTAGTGTTCCAATTTTTTAAATTTCCTATATATGTTAAATTAGAACAAGCGTTAAACATTTGTTCCATAGTTGTTACATTACTTACATCCCAATCTGATATATCTAATTTATTTAATAATGATCTATTTTTTATGTCTCTAAATAAATATTTCATATTAGTAATTTGTGATGTATCAATTGCATTCAAATCACATATTTGACCATTAGGTGTGTTTTCAATTATGGTATTGCAAATTTCTTGTAATTCTGGTCTATTTTTTGGAAAATATTGTTTTTTATTTTTTAATTTTGATTGAGAATTGAGTTTAAGTTTTTCAAAAACATATGTTTGAAATGTTTTCATATTTTAATTTTTTATTTTTCATTTTTTCTTATCTATTATTATTCGTTTATTCCAATATTTATATGGTAATCGTGAGCCATTAAACATATTAGTATATTTTAAGGGATTATTAAATCTCCATTTAGTTAAATCACCTACATCTTTTAATTTTTTACAGTCTTTAAACATAGCACTTAATGAAGTTAAATTTTGTACATCCCAATTAGAGATATCTCCAATATGTTCTAAGTTATAACAATTAAAAAACATGCCTGTCAAAATATTTTTTTGTGCATTAATAATCCATTTTCCAAGATCTCCAATATCAGTTAATGAATAACAATTTTCAAACATTGATGATAAATTTATACTTGATGAAACATTCCAATTACTTAAATCTAATTTAACTAATGATGCACATTCTTTAAATATTGAAGATAGTGAAACTAATTTTGATGTAAATTTCCAATTTCCAATATTACCAATATTTGTTAAATTTTTACAACCCATAAACATAGCATTTAAATTAGTTATATTTTCCATATCCCATTGATCAATTCCGTTAATTGTCTTCAAGGATTCACATTGAGTAAACATATAACTCATATTTACAACTTTTTTGGTTTGCCATCTTTCTAAATTGCCAATATCTGTCAATTGATTACACCAGCCAAACATGTTTTCCATTGTTTCAACATTACTTACATCCCAATCTGATATATCTATTTTTTCTATTTTTTTATCGTTAAGTTCCCAAGAGATATCTTTAAATAGATTTTGCATATTTGTAATTTTAGATGTATTAATTGTATTCAAATCACATACTTGCCCTTCTGGTGTATTTTTAAAAATTTGTATACAATATTCTTTTAATTCTTCTTTAGTTTTTGGTTTATACTTATAAGATTTTAGTTTTGATTGAGAAATGAGTTTAAGTTTTTCAAAAACATATGTTTGAAATGTTTTCATATATAATTCAATTTTTATTTAAAAATAATTAATAGAATTAACTATATTTAATTAGAATTTTAATTATATAAATAAATTATGATTGCATTTAATGTTTTTAAAGGAGATGTAGTAGAATGCGTAGTTATTGAAAAGATTGACATTCTTATAGATGATTTATATAAAGAAATGTGTGATGAATATATGTCATCAGATAATTTTGATATAAAGAAAATATTGTCAAATCATAATTGTGAAATTATTCAAATACAAGACAAACAACAAATTAGCTTAGTTTTCTTTATTAAAGTAGATGAAGAAAAGATGATGGTTAATGTATATAAAGTTCCTAATATATTAATGTATTCAAAAACACGTTATAAAAAAATTAATATAGAAGGCAATTGTATAGATAAATTTATCATTAAAGGATTATATGGAGAATTGAATTCAATTGATTATTATATTGATGATATTAAATCAAGAAAATTTGAACGTAAAGATTTGGTAGAATATCATCAGACTGCATGCTATGAACATGATTTTAATTCTTTATGTAATATTAAACATTCATTGGAAAAATTATTGGAAAATTGTAATAAAGAAATTGAATTAATGTCAGATAAATATACAAAATTATAATAACTTTTAAAAGATGATAAGTATAAATTATTTTTATAACTTTATAAATTAAACAACATAAAAGATGATAAGTATAAATAACATTTTAACAACATTTGATTCATTTGATAGTCGTAAATCAGATTATTTTGGATTAATGTTTATAAATATTTTTAGAAAATTACCACGTTCATATTATGTATATTTTAATGAAAATGGTGAATTGGATATAACATCTAGAACAATAACATTTGACTATAAAAAATCAAAATTAAATTTACATCCTAATAAAATTCTTGATGCTGCGATAGAATATTCTAAAGAAAATGAAAATATTAAAGTATTTTGCTATACTGCTCATGAATGGGTAGTATTATGTATGGATAATTATTGTTCATTTTTAATGAGCTTAACAATTGCAGATTCTGATGAATTTGAAGGATCTTATTATGAAGAAATTTATATAGATGATAAAACTAATATAGAAGATGTAAAATATATTATAAAAAATTGGTTTAGCAAATATGAAAGGCCATCGAAAATTGATTTTGGTATTGCTGCTACAGATGTAACTGGTGCATTATATACTTCATGGTATGATTATAAAACTAAAGATATTGATATAGATCTTAATTATAATGATGATTTTCCGTATGAAAAGATTTGTAAGATAATTGAATCTGAAAATAAACCAGAATTAATGTTATTCTATGGAGAGCCTGGAACTGGTAAAACATCAGTAATTAAGCATCTTATTAAAAAATATCCTGAAAAGAATTTTATATTTATAGATGGTGCTTTACTTGCTAATACATCTAAAGAAAAATTAATTGGGTATTTTTTGGATAATGATCACTCAGTATTTATACTTGAGGATTGTGAAAAATCTTTAGTATCTAGAAATAATGAATATAATCCTGTAATGCCAGTATTATTGAATTTGACAGATGGTATTATTGGAGATGTATTAGGCATAAAAATTATATGTACATTTAATACTTCATTAAGTTCAATTGATAAAGCATTACTTCGAAAAGGTAGATTATCATTGAAATATGAATTTAAGAAACTTAAAAAAGATAAAGTTAGAAAGATCTTAAATGACAATAAAATTAATGAAGATATGACATTGGCAGACATTTATTATTTACAGGAAGAAAATGACTTCTCAAAGAAAGAATCAAAAATAGGATTTAGTTAATTATATGAAAATTGATAGTTGCATAATTATAAAAAATGAAGAAGAATACTTAAAGAAACTTATAACAAACTTGTTAAAGTTTTCGGATAATGTGTATATTGTAGATACTGGGTCTACAGATAATAGTATTAACGTAGTCAATATGATGGCTATGGAAAATTCAAATGTTCATTTAGAGCATTTTAAATGGATTGATGATTTTGGAGCTGCTCGTAATTTCTCATTTGATTTATCAAAAGATTCTGATTATAGATTTTGGTGTGATGCATCAGATGATTTTAATGAAGAATTAATAAATAAATTAATAGAATTTAAAAATACTGAATATTCTGATGATCTATATGATGCCTATGCTATAGATAGAATATATGGAGGTGGAAATGTTAGAATTATTGGATTAACAAAAAGAACAGCAAATATTAAATGGCATGATAGAATTCATGAATATCTTAGTTTATATAACAAATCATATAATGATACACAATTCACAAATGGCCCATCATTAATTCATAAAGGATATTATAATAGAAAGCCAGGTCATGAAAGCAGAAATCTAAAAATATTTACATCAATGGATTTAAATCATGATATATTTAGTTCACGTAATCTATTATATTATGGTAATGAATTATATGATCATCAGAGATATATTTTAGCATATTCTATATATTTAGTTACAAAAGAAAATTATGATAATTTTTTATCAAATGCTGAATTAATTACTGTCTTCTGCAAGTTAAGAGTTTGTGCCGAAAAGAATAAAAATCAATATTATGGTACAAAGGATGAAGTAATTGAATTTGGTAGAAAATTATATAATAAAGGATTAAGACATAGATTGCTTTTATATATATTAGGAACATTTTATTTTGAAAATGGTAATTATACTACAGCAATAAGGCTATATAAAGAATCTATAAATGCTAAACCTGAGCAATTAACAAGAACAGAATTAATAGGAAATGAAATAAATGTTGAAAATGCATTATTGCAGTTAGTAGTATCTTATGATAAATTAAATGATCAAAAAACTGCAAAATATTACAATGATGTTCTATTAAATAAAAACCCAAATAATAAAGCTGCACAACATAATAAAAAATATTTTGAAGCTTGCTTATTTAATGATACTGGGATATCTGAAGATCTCAAAGTACCAAATCCCTAAAAGTTCATGAATGTACATCTAAGAAACTTTATGGTGATGATAATATAATTTATTAAAAATGTTGTTCTAAGATGATAGAGGATGATCTAGAGATATCTAGTATAATGTAATGATAGATTTAAATTAACTTATAAAAATATTAAAAAATATTAAAAAATGTTAAAAACATAGATTTGCGACATGATCATAAAAGTATAGCTAGATGAATGAAAGTTATGAAATAATGAATTATATTAAAATGTTGTTCTAAGACGATAGAAGATCATCTAGATATAGCTAGAAAGGTTTAATATATGTTAAATTATTTTAAATTGTAAATTTTTCATATTTGATCCAATTTTGAAATTTTTTCTATTTTTAACTGTACCTTCAAATATGATTTCATTATTATTTAGATAAATAGATGATATTTTTAGAGTCACATCAAAGTTTGGGAAGAATTCACAATCAGATATGAATTGTACGTTCTTCCCAATAAGATTAAAGGACAGCCATTCAAAAGAATAATTTTTTACAAAATTCATTGTATATAGAAGTTTATTATATATAAAAATATGAAAGACGAAAAAAAAATAATTACCAAGAATTCACGTAATGACATATGTTATTTTTGTGGACGGACAAAAGAAGAAGTTCCGTATTTAATTTATGGAAATTTTGGTAACATATGTCCAGAATGTCTAAATACTGCTAATAAGATAAAAAGGGAATCAGCACAAGATGTCAAAAAGGAATTTGAATCAATTCCAAAACCTAAAGAAATTAAAGAATTTTTGGATCAATATGTAATTGGGCAAGATAGAGTAAAAGAAAGAATTGCAGTTGCTGTATATAATCATTATAAAAGAATTAATGATATTAGTGATGATGTAGAAATTGACAAATCTAATATACTAGTTCTAGGTAATACAGGAACGGGTAAAACATTAATTGCTAAAACTGTTGCTCGTATGCTTGATGTTCCTTTTGCTATAGCTGATGCAACAAGCTTAACAGAAGCAGGATATGTAGGTGATGATGTAGAATCTGTATTAGTCAATTTATATCAAGCATCAGATTATGATATTGAAAAAACTGAACGTGGCATAGTATTTATTGATGAGATAGATAAGATAGCACGCAAAAGTGATAACCCATCTATAACCCGTGATGTATCTGGTGAAGGTGTTCAACAAGGATTATTGAAAATGCTTGAAGGATCAATAGTATCAATTCCTCCAAAAGGTGGTCGTAAGCATCCTGAGCAGCAGTTAGTTAAAATAAACACAAAAAATATATTATTTATATGTGGTGGTGCTTTTGTTGGCATTGAGAAAAAAATCAAACAAAGGTGCAATAAGCAAGTTATTGGATTTAATTCTGATAATAAAAAAATGACGGATGAAGATTATATGGCTAAAATATGTCCATTAGATTTAAAGAAATTTGGATTAATTCCTGAGATTATAGGTAGATTGCCTATTATTACATATACTGATAATCTTGATAAAGAATCATTAATTAGAATATTGAAAGAACCAAAAAATGCATTAATTAAGCAATATAAAAGATTATTTGAATTAGATGATATCTCTTTGGAATTTACAGATGAAGCATTGGAATATATTGCTGATAGAACAATAGACAATAAACTTGGAGCACGTGGATTAAGAGGCACAATGGAAAACGTAATGGATAAAGCAATGTTTGAATTACCGTCATCAGATACTAAAGAATTAATTATTGATTTAGATTATGTCAAAAAACAAATTGATTAAAATTTTGAATATTTTATAAAATGTACTATATAATATATGTAATTAAAAACAATTAAAAACATGGCAAAAAGATTTATTGATCCCGAGGTTGCAAAAATTCTGAACAATATGAAATTGTTTGAAGCTCATAAGAATAAGACATGTGATTATACTCTTGAGGATTTTATCATAGAGAAAAATAAATGGCGCCACAAGACATGGAAATGTTGGATGCGAGGAACAAAGAGGACTGTGATAAAATATATTAAAGAATGCAATAAACCGTGGGAAGAAAGAAATCTTTCAGAATTTCATTTGGCAGAAGATTAAATAACTTAAAATATATATATGCTTACACTGCAGCAAATGGGGTTTACTGTTCGCCCAAATAAAGGAAAAACAAGAACAGCTATATTTAGTATTGAACATTCTGATATGCCTAATGTGTATTTTACTCTCTATTATAGAGGACCTAAAAGATATCTTTGGAGACGATCAATATATTCAAAAAGTTATTATTGTGATATATGGGAGTGGTCACAAAATCCGCTTAACATGAGAGGGCGTAAACCTATTACTGAATGGGATAAGAAACTAAATTACCGCCCATATAATATTCAAATGAGTGAATTTGCAACATTTTATGAAGCACTTGAATATTTCTATAACTATATTAAAAAGTATCATTCAGAAATTTTAAATGGAGCTACTTAGTAGCTCCATTATGATTATAACATTTATATAAGAAAATTACATATTCTTATAATTTGTTGTCATAAGAAAATTACATATTCTTATAATACTGTATCCAATTTTGTTGATCAGATTTTACTTCTTCAATAAATTCTTCAATCTTATCTAATGCAAAAGTAACTGCTTCTGCAAATTTAGTAGTCTTTAAGTCATAATATGGATCATCATCATAACTTACTGCTCCAATTTTACCAATCCATAATTTCCAACTATTTGCATTTTTATCAAATCCTAATAAGAAATCTATTTCTATTTTGTTTTCTTTATCTATATGTTTATATTCTATTTTTTGATATTTTTCATTATTAGTAAGCCAATTTAATTTCTTATCGGGCTCTTCCCATATAGTAAATTTAATATCTTTCCTAATATCTGATTTTTTATCATCTTTTTCTTCATCATCAGCTTCAAGTATATATGACTTAAGAGATCTCATAAATATTAAATATCATTTATTTAAAAATAAAACTTTTAACTTAATATCATCATTTCACCAGGAGCTAAACTTTCATTTGTACGTCTACCACCACAAATTGGACAAACAACATATCTTGGATGAATTGAATTTCCACATTTTGGACATTTCCATCCATTATTATCATTCATGTCAATAACATTGCCATTATCAACAATTACATCAAATTTCTCTTCCATATTTTACATTTATATATTTTGTTTATGTAATTCATCAAAAACAATATCAATTCCTGATTTAATTTTTGCTTCTTGATATTTCATTCCTAAGTTAACTGCTTTTGCTATTATCTTTCTAAAATTTCGTTTTTCAGTAAAGCATTCTTTATAGCAAATTTCCATTCCTTCTTTTAACATTTTATCATTCATAAGCTAATTTGATTTTAATTTTATAATTTCATGAATTAATGTTTGCATAACACCATCATCATTTATAAGCCAATCAAAATCTTCTTCATATACATGAAATGACCCAACGTTCCAATACATTTTTCCTGGCTTAATTGAGTTATCATTTAATTCTTTACGTAGTTTTTCAATAATTTCAGTAAATATTTTTGATTGCCATAATGAGTCTTGATAATATTCACATGCATTATTTGAACGCATATTAACGATATAATCAACTATTTTGTTTTCTTGATTATATATTACTTGCATTCCAATTGTGCATATTTTATTTTTAAATCTCCAATATCCTTTTGGCATCAATAAACCAATATATGCCTGTCTTGTGTTTTGATTTTTCTTTATAGCTTTAATTACATTATCTATTTGCTTACCTAATAATGGTTCATAATTATCAATATACCATTGGGTATCAGTTAAATGATGTTTATGGAAAAATATATATCCAGTATCAGATATGAAATTTGCATTTATAATTTCAATATACTTTTGATTTTTCTTTTTATCAAATTTAAATTCTCCATTATTATATTTTTCTAATAAAAGATCTTTTATGTTTTCTTCAGTCATCATAATCTTTATCTTCAGTAAATTTTATCATTTCGCATACTTGTGTATCGTTAGGAGCAAATTCTTCAGCATGCTCTTTAGACCAATACCATACAATTGGTTTAGCTCCAAATTTTCCAATATATCTATTTATAAAATACCACTTCTTTTTGTTTTCATCATATACTTGATTAGTGTATTGACGTCTACTATAAGAAGGCGCATCTTCTATAATTGGTCCATTATTAATATCTCTATAAACTAACCTTCTTTTCATTGTATATATTTTCTTTTTATAAATTCTTGCATTAATGGTAATGCTAATTCTTTAGCAGATGGATGTGGCTGACCTGTTGTTCCTATAGCTCTTAAATCAAAGAAATGAATCCAATCTTTAGCAAATGCAGTATGAACTAATGTTGTTTTAGTATTCAATGGCAATACAAAACGGGCTTGTTGTGGTGTCCATCCAAGTTTAATTAAATGAAGATATGAAAATTCACAAGCTTCTAATGCAAATATAAAATAGTCAATTGCTTCAAATGATGCATAATTAGTTCCATTGCCTATTTGCACACACATTTCTTGTAAACTTAAATGATCATTATAATTATTCAATATATTTTTTTCATCATCTGATAAGAACACTGGCTCAACAAAATTAAGTTCACCTCCAAATTTGCCTTTAGAATAATTACAATATCTTGTACTTTCTTCTGCTATTGAATCTTTACGATGTCTATTAAATTCGCGTGATACACCAATATCACAAGTAAATATTACAGTATATCGCTTTTCATGATTAATAGTTGGTTTTGTTATCCATTTAATTATTGATTCTTCTAATGTTGTTTTATCTGCTTTATAATTATTATAAAAGTCTTTTACAATATTTACATCTTTATTTTCATATATGACTCTCCAATTAGTCGTTATAAAATATACAATTACTGATGCTTGCGTTTTTAAATCATAGCCATCTATATTTAAATCACATGATTTTTCAATATTCTTTTTATTGACAACAGAATATTCATTACGCATAAAAAATAATACTATATCTGATTTTAATTCATATTCATAATCTCCTAAAGGAGATCCAATAGGAACAGTCAAATACACAGTACCATGCTCTAACATAGCGCCATGATTTGATTTCTCTAATCGTTCAGCAAATTTTATATAAGAATCTTCAGTTATCTTATCGTCTGACTTATAGCATATACGACCACATCTTTCGATATGCTTAAACATGTCAGTTATTAAATCATCATATTGTTGTTCTACTATTTCATAAGTTGGCTTTAAGATTTTCATTAATAGTTTTTGTTAAATTTTATTTTATCAACATACTTTGCATGCAATGCAAAATTTAGCCAATTAGCTGTTTTATATTCTGAGCCGCCATTTTCAACAACTGTTCTAATATTAACATTTTTCAATGGTGTTTGACTCCATACAATAACCCTTTCATTATTGTATTCATAGATTCTATTGTTCTTTGGTATAATCATAATATTAAAAATTTAAAAAATTTCTTCTAAACTTATTTCTGAATCTTTTTCTTGTTTTTCTTTATAATCATGTAATGCCCCAAAAATATATAATTGTTGCATTAAATTTGGATCAAATTGAAATGCTGCTTGATGTGTTGCATAATTTAATTGTGTTCCTTCAACCATTTTTCCTGGTAAATTGACTATCATAACAATTACATCATCATATGTCGTTCCTTGTGGAAGATATCCATCATCTACGAGCGCATGCTTATAAAAATATAATTGCGAAGTATATGTATACCAATTTAACGCAGGATAATTAGCCATCGGTGCAAATAATTTTTTCGTCCATTTATTTGGAATCTTATCTATAGATCCTGAAGATTTCCAATCAATTATAATCCATTTCTTTGTTCGTTTATTATAAAATAATGCATCAAATCTTCCTTTTATATAATAAGTAATTTTTGATCCTGGATTATTAGGATCTTCAAATTCAATCTTATGATAAATTGTTCGTTCCCTATCAACAAATACAGTATCACCAGATTTTGATAATATCTTATAGAAATTATCGAATGACTCACACAAGCCTTGTAAACGCTTATCATTATCAAAATCATTTACTAATTTGAATAACTTAATATTTGCATCTGTTCCTGTTAAATTAGCTCCAATATAATCATCAAGCATAGATCCATAATGACATGAGTCTGCACCCTTCTTTTCCCACATAGCAATTATCTCATTAATAGTTTTTTGATAATATTCAGATGTAGGATCATTAAATCTTTTATCGTGTGTCTTTTGAGCAACACCTTCTTTATCAAAAGGCTCTTGTAGCATACCCAATATTTGGGTTATACTAATCGTAGGTAATGTCTTATTAATATTGGCATTACTAAAATCTATATTAAATTGCTCCATATTTTAAAATACATAATTTATATATATTAAAATATAGATTTATTTCTTTAAATTTTAATAAAAAGGATTAAAATATTGTTAATCATTTAAGAAATCATCTTCAATTAGCGGGGCATTATGTATTTCATATATTACATATATTGTGCATAATGCATAAAAAGCTATTATACCGTATAATATCATATAAATTATTTGTTTATTTACATTAAAGCAAAATAGTAAAAAATTTTTTTATCACAAATAAAACCTAAAATTTCTTCACTTTCAATAAATTCATAATATGTATTACTTCCTAATGATTTATAAGTCCATGTTATATCATAACTACAAATTGGTTCTGGAGCTTTCCACCAAAACGTATTTGTTAAGTCTCGTTTACTAATGTTATATTTGTTTATATAGTTAAAAATCCATTCTTTTATTTTTTCAGAAAAATTTTCATATAATATTGTATCTTTATTTAAAGACGAACATGAATTCACAAATTTATTTATAATATAATTTATAATTGATAGTTTCTTTTGTTCAATATTTTCAATATTAAATTTCAATTTTGATTGGCTATTCAATTTAAGTTTTTCATATATAAAGTTATCGATTGTTTTCATAACATATGTATTTTATTTTTTTGAAAAACGATAATAATAATTAATATTGTCACATATAAAACCTAATATTTGTGGTCCTATGATAAATTCATAATATGAGCCATCTTTTTTTGACTTATAATCCCAATCAACATCATAATCATCTAAAGGATCTGGTCCATCCCATAAAAATTTCTTTTTAAAATCTTCTAAATCATAATTATATTTCTTAATATATTCTGTAATATAACGTTTCACAACAATTAAAAAATTATTATTGACTGCAATTTCATCTTTAAATGGATGGCAATGACAAAAATCATTAATTGCATATTCAATAATTTCATCATCTTTATTTTTTAATTTTGATTGATTACTCAATTTAAGTTTCTCATTAATATATCTATTAATCAATTTCATATACCTCATATGCATCATATTTTTCTCTTGCTGAAGATTCTTTAAATCTAATTATTAATATTATATGCATAGAATTATAATAATATATATGATAAAAATTTACTTCATTATAATATGGATTATTTTCATATAATATTGTTGCTTCTTTTACTTCTTTATGATCAATTATGTCTTTACATATATTTTTACAATGTTCAGGAATTGAATTTAAATGAATAAATTTTAATTTTCGCCATGTTTTATGTTTAGCTTTAATAGCACTATAAATATTATTTGTTACCCAACTATTACTTAATCTATGAGTATCAAGATTAAATTCTTTTGTGATTTTATTTTCCCATTGTTGATAATTTAAAACATCTTTGTTTAATAAGCGTGATTGGTTATTCAATTTAAGCTTTTCATATATAAAGTTATCAATTGTTTTCATATATTATTCTAAAAATTTGAATTTTTAAAAATCATTACTATATTAATATTGTAATCAATTAATAATTAATTAAAAATAACAAAAAATGGATAGATCAAATGAAACTGTAAGTTATATGATTTATATGGCAAATTCATGGAGTCCTGAAGAGGCAGCCATTGTGTTTAATGGTGAAAATAATTATAATATTGAATCATGGGAGTTTTCATTAGGTTGGTATATATGGAATAAGTATAGAAGTTTTTGTGAAGACTTCAATATGTATGCTGCTTATTCATTACTTATTTTTGAACTTGATGATTTAAATAGAGAAAAATTATTGAATAGAGCATGTGAATTATATAATGGTCGAAGCACAAGAAAATAAATTTAAAAAGAAGGTTATGAAGAAATGTTTATTTAGTTTATTAATTGTAATTTTTGTAAGTATTGGTTCAATTAATGTATTTGGATATTCTATGTCTATGCAAGGACATAATTTTACAAAGAAATATGAAAATTGTGTTTTAAATAGATATTGGGATGGTAATGGATATTCTATTGGCTATGGACATCATTTTACAAAAGGTGAAAATTATAGAAAAATATCTAAAATAAAAGCTAACGAATTATTTAGAAAAGATATTCAAAAAACAAATAAATCAATTAATAGATTGCTAAAAAAATTTGAAGGCAAAGTAAAGTTTAAACAAGGATTCATTAATGGATTAGGAGATCTTATTTATAATTGTGGCGAAGGTGGAGTAAAAAGATCTACATTTTATAAAAGACTAATGAATTGTCGAATTAAGAATGGACGAATAAATAAAAAAGATTTTGATTATGCATTATCTGCAGTTAAATCATGTAAAGTAACTCAACGTGGACATATTAAACGAAGACATGAATGCTATGAAATGATGAGAAAATAAATAAAGAGGGCTAAGCCCTCTTTATCATTTCATGCTACTTTTAAATATTTTTTTAAAGAATCAACTATTTTTAATATGCGTCTATCATTTGATGATAATCCTATATTTGCTGTACGTCTTCTAACACCTATATGTGCAGCTTTATTAATATAATATTGTAACATATATTTAAGAAATTCATCTGATTCTTGTTCAAGATATTTTACATATTTATTATAATTGCCATCAGGCGGATCTAATAATGAAAAATTAAATATATCTTCTTCAGTAAATTCAGTTTTATTATTTCTATTTTTTCTTAAAAAATCTAATATGACTAATTGGATATCTCTAATTTTTAATACATTTACCATATATTTATTTGCTATTGCTTCTTTTTCTGCCTTTGTAATTGCACGCGAAACTTCAAAATAATCTTTTCTTAATTCTTCATCAGAAAAAACAAATTCTTTCTTTTGCTTTATTTTAGATTCTGAATTCAACTTTAGACGTTCTATAATTGAAAGTTTGGAATCTTTAAAATGTTCCAATATAAAATTATTAATAGTCTTCATTGATTATTGACAATATTTTTCTGTATCGGTACTATGTCTTCATCAAAATTTTGATATGTATATATTACTCCTAATCCGCCAGTAGTCTCCCAGTTGTTTCCAGTTTTAGGAATAAAATACAAGTGACCACTACGACCTAATCTTCTTGTTCCATATTTGCCAAAATAACCTTTAAATTCGTTTTCTAAATGATTGTAATATTTTTCAATTAATGCAAGTGGTAAATATGATGAGGATCCTGGTATTAAATTAATATCATTTGGAACAACACAACTTATGAAATATGTATTAATTGCATATTTATCTGTTTTCTTTACAAACCAATCTACTTTCAGTCTTGATGCATCATAATGTCTACTTGTAGGATCTAAATAAGCTAATGCATCTAAATTGATATTCATATGATCACATATCCATTTAAAGCATTCATTCTTATGTTCATCTTCTGATTTCTCAATATCTAATATTATATTTTTTTTATTAGTATTTATATGAAACGTAGAATTGTCTCTAATCTTTGAATCATTATTCAATTTCAAACGTTCTAAAATGAAGTTATTTATAGTTTTCATATTACCAATCTTTATCTATTTGATGCACCATAGATTCCCAGTCTTTACATACTATGCATTTCACGTTATCATACCATTTTTGAAATTTCAATATTTTATCATCACATGAATATATTGCTTTAACTGTTATAGATCCTGGGTGTAATTTATATCGTTTTAAAGATGTTCCTATACAAAAAATTGTATTAGGACTTGTTATAGGCTCTATACAATTTGGATCTTGGAAAACCCATATTAATTCTTTATTATATTCACGTATCAATCCATGTTCAATTGATAATCTACTTCCTTTATCATTAGATCCAAATTTATATGTTACAAAATCACCTTCACCTTGTCCTTGTTTATGAGTTAAATGAAAATACTTTTTAAGCCATTTCATTTTTAAATCTTCACCCCAATCTTCTTTTTTAAGCGTATCTGTGATTTTACTATCAGGATTCAATTTAAGTTTTTCTATAATAAAATTATCTATATGTTTCATAATATTCTAATTCAATTTTAATTTTTCATTCTTTTTCATTCCTATATGCCATGCACCACATACTTTGCATACATATGATGTATATTTATATAATTTATATTTTTTTATATATTTGTCTGTTTCTTCTTTACATTCAAATTTCTTTTTAGGTTTCCATTCGCCATCTTTTTTAGCATAATGCTCACGTTTAATAATATGCTTATTACAATCAGATCTTGGTTTAACTATCAAATTATTTATTTATGATATATTTGGTAAACCTCTATATATTAATTTAATTAAAAATCAACTATGACAAATTTAGGTAATTTATCTTTAGGCATATTATCACATTTATAAAACATATCTTCATAATTTATTTCTACATCATTTTCCCATCCTGATAAATCTACATTTAATTTATAGCATTCTTCAAACATACCTTCAACTGAATCACCCATATCTGTTACATCCCATTCATCTAATCCTTTACCTGTAAATTTTATACATTTAAAAAACATATAACTCATATTGTTAACATTACCAACATCCCAATTAGAAAAATCACAATTTAAATTTGTACATCTACTAAACATATGATGCATATCTAAAACACTTTCAACATTCCAGTTTTCAATATTTTTATCATTTAATGAAGAACATCCTATAAACATTCCTGGCATATATCTACAAGAATCAACATGCCATTTATCTAATCCTTTGCCAGTAAATGCAGTACATCCACCAAACATTCTTCCCATGTTTTCAACATTATCTACTTTCCATTTTGATAAGTCGCAATCAAAGTTGTCACACCCAGCAAATAAAAAAAACATATTATGACAATTACTAACATCCCAATTTGATATATCAATATTTTGAACATTTAAATTTCTGAATAAGCCATTTAGTCGTTTATTATTTACATTTTCATAAAACATATTTTCAATATTAGATACATCAATATCGTTAAGATCTGCATTTGGACCACGTTCTTCTAATAATTGTTCAAGTAACTTTCGAAGATCTTTAACGTTTTTAGGACGATAATTATATTTTAATTTAGACTGATTTGTCAATTTAAGTTTTTCTGTTATAAATTGATTAATTTTTTTCATTCTTTTTCAAAAATATATGATTAATTTTTTTCATTAAATACTATTTTAATATATTAAAAATAATTTTCAAAATACAATATTGTTATGAAACAGGAATTAAAAATCAATGGAGCCTTTAAGCAATTATTAGATGGTAAAGAAATAAAGATGTTAACAAGTAATTATAAATCTAATATCTTTTATTTAAATCCAAATAGAACATATAATACTAAACCAATTATATGGGATATTATTAACTCAGGAGGCCGCATAATTACTAAATATCTTACTTTTGAAGATTTTAAAGAAAAATTCAAAGAAAATATATTTATAGTATTGGAATGAATAAAAATGAAACATTAATAGTTAATTTAGTAGGTGGTCCTTGTTCAGGAAAATCTACTGTTGCAGCAGAATTATTTGCACGATTAAAAAAGATGGGTATTAAGTGTGAATTAGTTCCTGAATATATTAAAGAAGAAATATATAAAGAAAACAATACAATTATTTCAAATCAGATTGCATTATTTGGAATGGAAGTATATGGATTAGATAATAAGATAGGAAAAGTTAATGTAGTAATACATGATGGATCTTTATTAAATAATATTGTATATGATTCAGATAAATCAAATATAGAGTTTCATAATTTTGTAATATATCAATATCATACATATAATAATTTAGATTTCTTTATTAATAGAGGTACAATTGAATTTGAAAATTATGGAAGAATTCATAATTTAGATCAATCATTAGCATTAGATAAATTGATTGAAGAAACATATAATAACGCAAATGCTAAATTTATTAAAGTTGAATCTCGGGATGCTGTAGATAAAATCATTCCTATTATATTGAAGACATTATAATTAACTATATAATAAAGGCAGTATCTTAGATACTGCCTTATTTTGTTATATAAATTATATAAATCAAATTTAAGAATTTGCTGTCTGTACTGTCCACCCATCTGGAACACCATTATATCCTGTAACATCCCATTGTGCAGCACTATTCTTAACAAATGTACCTGATGCTGACACATTTTGTACCCAATTAATTGTATAACTTGTACCTGGTGTTGTCGTGAACATTGCTTTAATATAATTTAATGACGAACAACCATAGAACATAGCTTCATAGCAATAAGATGTTAATGTGGTCGCGGGCAATTCTGGAGCAGTAACTAATGCTGTACAACCAGAGAACATACTATTATAACAATTTGATGCTAATGTTGTCGCAGATAATTCGGGTGCAATTATTAATGATGTACAACCTTGGAACATACCACGACAACAAGATCCCGCTAATGTGGTTGCAGATAATTCTGGTGCAGTAGCTAATGCAGTACAATCTTCGAACATATTCCTATAACAATTAGAAGTTAATGTTGTCGCTGATAGTATTGTAGGTGCAGTAACTAATGCTGTACAACCTTTGAACATATAAGCATAACAATAATTTGCTAATGTTGTTGCAGGTAATTCTGGTGCAGTAGCTAATGCAGTACAATTATAAAACATATATTGACAACAATAATTTGCTAATGTTGCTGCAGACAATTTTGGGGCAGAAACTAATGCTGTGCAACCATTAAACATATAACTATAACAATAAGTTGCTAATGTAATTGCTGGTAATTCTGGTGCAGTTATTAATGCTGTACAACCATTAAACATATAACTATAACAATAAGTTGCTAATGTTGTAGCTGGTAATTCCGGTACATTAACTAATGATGTACAATTATAGAACATGTAATAATAACAATAATTGGCCAATGTGGTCGCAGGTAATATTGTGGGTGCAGTTGTCAATGATGTACAACCCGTAAACATATTTTCATAGCAATTATCTACTAATGTTGTTGCAGGTAATGAAAGATTTTTAGCTGAAATTAATTTAGTACACCCATCAAATAAACTATAAAATGTTTTAGATGTTCCAGTAAGAGCAGTTTGTCCTTTAAAATTATCTCCATATAATAAAGACATAGCATTACCTTGTACATTAAAATTACCGGATGATCTAAATTTAAGTATTCCTGTTGATGTAGGAGTTAATTCAGCTTTCCACATTATTTTATTCCCTGCTTCTATTGTTGGTGTATCATATGCTGTACTAAGTTCAGTCCAGGTTTCCCCATTATCAGTAGAATATTGTATAGTATTTGTTGTTAATGATATGCCAAATGTTCCATCTTCAAGAGCAACAAATGTCAAATATTCTTCTGCCCATGTCCATTGATTATAATGTAATTCTTTTTCTTCTTCGCAATATGATATATTTGGCACTATTCTTGAAGTATCTGATATATAATCTGAATGTGCCTCATAAATTTTAGTATATACACTCATAAGTAATTTTTACTATTTATTTAAAAATAATCTATGTTATAATATTGAATTAATTTACTTTTATTCAAAAATAATCTATGTTATATTTGAATTAAATAAAATACTTACTATTTTATAAATGTAATTTAAAACAAGTAAATTATGACAAACAAAGAAAAACTTGAGCTTTATTATCGTGCTAAGGAAGCATATTATAATGGTCAGCCAATTATGACTGATTACGATTTTGATGTACTTGAAAAGGAACTTGGTCTTGAAAATAAATCTATAATTGGAGCATCAAAAAATCCATCATATACTATTAGGCATCCTTTTATTATGGGATCTTTATCAAAGGTACAAATTCATGAAAAAAATGGAGTTATTGACTGGAAAATTTATAAATCACAGGTTGCTAATTATATAGATATGGCGACTTCTTTTCATACAATTATAACTCCGAAGTTCGATGGCTGTTCATTTGAGATTTATGTGGATCATGGAAGAATTACAATATCATCTCGTGGTGATGGCAATTATGGAAAAGATCTTAAGCAACATTTGATTAGATTTATTCCAAATAAATTGCTTTCTTTGAATGATGAATATGTATTGCGTGGAGAAGTATTGATTGATAAGAATAAGTTTGAGCGAAAGTATTCAGATCAATTTACCAATCCTAGATCATTTGTTTCTGGAGTACTTAATTCTGATTATTCAACTGATTCAGATTTTCAAAATAAATTAAATGATCTTTCTATAGTTATATATGATTATCGTGTCAATTATTATGGAACTTGGAAAGATTATGATTTTACTGCAATTCTTGATAGAGCTAATACAGATAGTTCATTCTTGGCATCAGATATTGATAAAATCAAAGTTGTTCTTCCTGAGTTATATTTTAGAGATGCATCAATATATGAACCTAATGCATTGGAAAAAGTTTATAAAGTATTTTCAGAATATAGAAAAACTTGTAAATATGCATTAGATGGTATTGTAATTAAGCCTATAGAAGAATATAGAAATCCTAATTTTACTGAGTCTCGTCCAAAAGATTGTGTGGCCATCAAATTTATTCCAATGCTTCAAGAAACTGAAGTTGTGAACATTACATGGAATCTCGGAAAGACACATGAATTCATTCCAATCATTTGGGTTAAGCCTGTGGAAATGGATGGCAGAATGGTTCAAAAATGCTCAGGACATAATTATGGATATCTTAAAGAAAAGGGAATTACTGTAGGCGCAAAGATTATCATGAGTCTTGCTGGTGATATTATTCCATTCATGTATAAAGTAACTAAGGAAAATCCCGATGGCGAAATACCAATGCCAACAGAATATGGATATTATGAAGAAGATATACATTTGATGGCTCTTATGGAAATGAAAGACAGAATTAGAATGCAATTTCTTTCTTCTGTTTCTTCATTAAATATTCCAACAATTGGTGGACAATCTGCTAAGGATATTTGGAATTATCTTGATAGTACAGATGAACAGACAATGGAATTTTTTAATGAAGAAAAGAAAGAAATGCCATTTAATATTTTGTTATGTTCACCTGAGGAAGTTTATTTTGGAGTTGGTGCTGGAAAATCTGGAGATAATGCAAAGAAGGCATATGAAAAGATTCTTGATAATCTTACACTTAATGATATTATTAAATCTTGTAATTTTCCATTCTGTGGTGGGAAAGTAACAGAACAAGTAGTTAATTATTTGCTTGGAGAATCATATGATTGGTCACATCTTGCGACTGAAGGATATCTTTGGGTATTTGATAAAAATTCATGGCAATATAAAAATGTTATGACAATTTTAAATTATCTTGGAAAGACATTTGATGATTTTAAAATTCAACATCAAAATATTCAAAAAACTGTATCAACACAGATTCCTATCATAATGACAGGTGAACCTAATGATTATAAGTCAAAGGGAGAATTCTTGAGATTACATCCTGAATATCGTCAAACTGGATCATGGAAAGAAGTACAGATTGTGTTCACTAATTCGATGGATAGCAATACAGGTAAAATGAAAAAGGCTAAAGAAAAGGGAATTGAAATTCGTTTGTATTAAACTGTTGATTCATGTCCAAATGGTCTATAAGTATTTCCAATATAATCATTAATAGCATTAACTATTTTTCTTTTTTTACCTCGTAAATATTTAATATCAGATGTGTCGCAGTAAACACCTTTACCAGTAATTAAATTTTCATCACCCAAATCAAGATAAAAATTTATATTTGTCAAATATGCATCTTGTAAACTTTTCATATTAAAATCTTTATTCCATGAAGGAGCATATAAGTTAAATTTTAAATTTTTGTTTTTAATATCTAATTTACCTTTATATAATAATTCTGAATATATGAAAGAACAGTCTTTAAGTATGTCACTATTATTAATAATTATGATTTCGAAAGTATCACATAACATTTTCATATGATCATATTCATGCCAGTCAGGAAAGAATATTGATACATTATTAAATACAACTTTTTTATAATTAGTTGTGCTTGGATAGTTCATCTGATGAGAACTCTGTTTGCATCATTAAATAATTCATATATATTTTTTGATGATTGTTTATTTGATGTTAATTTTGATTGATTACTTAGTGATAACTTTTCATTGATATATTGCATTATAGTTTTCATTATTCCAAATAATAAATTTTATATAATTAATAATAAAATGATAGTTTACACATAAATAATGATTATTTTTAATAAAAAGTAATAAGTATGAATATTTTAAAAAAGGGCAGTATTGGAGCAGAAGTAAAAATATTGCAAAAAGCATTAAATATATGTATTGATGGTAATTTTGGAGCAAAAACAGAAGCAGCAGTAAAAGCATTCCAAAAGTCAAAAGGATTAGTACCTGATGGCATTGTTGGCAATAAGACATGGGAGGCATTAGGTATAACATCAAATATTATAAATACTAAAGCTATTGATCCAAGTGTTGTATATTCACCATTAAAAGTTCATATAACAAAATCTGCAAATAGACCTATTAATTATATAGCTATTCATTATACAGCAGGTGGCCAATCAACGGGTGGATATGCATTAAATGTAAAGAAAGTTTTTGAACAAAGGAATGCATCAGCAGATTTTTGTGTTGATGATGATACTATGGTTCAATTCAATCCTGATTTGAAAAATTATTATACATGGTCTGTAGGAGACAAAAAATATCCTAATTCTAAAGGAGCATCATTATATGGTAAAGCTACAAATAGAAATACTATAAGTATTGAAATGTGCTCAAATTTGAAAAAAGGATATGCAGGAAAATATGCTAATCATGATGGCTGGTATTTGACACAAGAAACAATTAATAATTGTATTAAGCTAACAAAAATATTGATGAAAAAATTCAATATTCCTATTGAGAGAGTTGTACGTCATTACGATATATCAGGTAAATTATGTCCAGGTGTTATTGGATGGAATAATGAAGCTATATATACAAATGATGGAAAGAATACAAATAAGTATAATAATAGTTCAGAATGGCTTAAATTTAAAGAAGCATTGAAATAAAAATTTAAAGAATTTTTGAAAAATAAAATAAACATACTATATAATAATTAGTTTTTAACTTATTTTTTTTAAAAATGACATTTAAAGACATTTTGACTATTACGGAAGAACGGATGAACAAAAATGAGTATTGCACTGAGGTTATATTTCCGTATGGTAAATCAGGAATGATTCAGAAAGTAATTGAAATTGAAATTAAGCGAACATTTCAAGATCTTTATCCAAATTATGAAATTGAGCATCCTGATGATAATTCAGGATTACCTGATATTTATAGTTATTATTATGAAAAGGGTTTAGAGATTAAATGCACTAAAGGTTGGCCTACATATAAAAAGGGAGTAAAAGTTACTGATGATGGAGATGTAAAATGGACAAATGGAACAATACAACGTTCAGATAAGAAAATGCCATTTTTATTTATTAAGTTTTCAATCATAGATAATAAGATACAATTTAAAATGGCATTCTTTGGAAATATTTCATATAATGATTGGAATATTCATTCAAATAAAGACATGAGAATTTCAATTTATAAAGTTAAAAAGTTGTGTAAACGAATTATTTAAAATTTAAGTTATGAATATTTGGTTAGGATTATATTTAATTGGTTGTCTTGGAGCATTTATTATATCAATTATTGAATTAATTAAAACACATGATGCTGATGATACTGAAAAACAATATGGATTAATTCCTGTTGTTATATTACTTTCATGGATGACAATTATTGCTTGGATATGTGGACATTTTTTTAATAGCAAAACTAATAACAAAACTAATATAGAAAATGAATAATGATTTAGATATAAAAGATTTAGTTGACTGTGATGTTAAAGCTGAGTCAGGCTTAAAAATTAACACATTAAATACATTAATTGAAGAAGATTTTTTAAAAAATGTAATAGAATATGATTATAACTTAGATACATTTGATGAAAATTATGTAAAATCAATATATGATCTATATAAAGATGATATTTATGATTTAGTAATTAATTATAATTCTATTAAGAATATATGGAAAGTAGGATATTCTAATACATTTAAATATATATTAAAAACTGAAAATAGTTCTTTATCTGAAGCCATAAATAATTTAAAAGAAATAACAGATAAATACATGGAAGATAATAAAATAAAAATGGTAACTTAAGTTACCCTTCTTTCCATTTAAATGATTTATTTTTTGATTGAATAAAATTTTGTAATTCTATTGCAAGTTTATCCATAGTTTTATTTGATTTGTTATAATTAACATATCCAACTCCTTTTCCTGATAATGATTTTTTATTTCTTACTGATGATTTTGTAATAATTAAATAACCTATGCGTGATTTTTTTGTTTTTTCTATATATGTAAGATGTTTATCTCCATAATTATTATCATAACATGATATAATAATAGTGAAAGCTGAAGCATCAACAACATTAATATATGGAATACTTACATGGTCTAAAATGATTTCAATAGTATTTAAAAGAACATTTATATCTTCTTTAGAAAAATTACTTATTTCTTCTAATGGACTATCAAACATAATTGTCGTATTTCTATATTGAATATTATTACCATTATTATATAAATTAACTAGCCCTGTTTTAGATAATTTTGATTGATTGCTAAGTTTTAATTTTTCGTTAATGAAGTTATCAATTGTTTTCATTATGTTATACTTTATAAAATTTAATTTTTGAATAATTAATCAAATATTTATTAAATTGTCCTAATTCATTTTTAATTGATTTTTCATAATCATTTGCATTAGGCACATTATGTATTAATAAATCTATAAATGTTTTAAAGTCTTTTAAAAACTGTTCCATATTTATTATATGAAAATAACTTGATTTTTGAAATTTGTTAATATTTCCTGTTATAGACTTTAATATTGTATCAACAGTTGTATCATCATATATAATAGCTGCATGTATTCCAATTAATCCTTGATCATAATTTTGAGAACGTGATGGATATTTAGTTATGATTATACATAAATGCTCAATATTTCCAGTATTTTCATCACTTACATCCATGACATTATATATATATTTAATATCGTTTTTATTTGCTGTAGATGAATATAAATAGCATTTTCCTTCTTCTAATGAATAATTTTTTCTACCTGATGTAGATGTTATATGTTGAAGTTTTCCATAAGATGTACTTAATTTTTCTAATTCTTTTATTAAATCATAAAAATCATATCCAGTTTTTTCATTATTAGATAATTTTGATTGATTATTAAGCTTAAGTTTTTCAGCTATAAAATATTTAATTCTTTTCATTAGTTTGTTTTAAATTTTTTATTTCCTTGTTGAATAAAATCATCTAATATATCCATATAGTCACCATCAATACCACCATAATGACTATATACTATTGGTGATCGTCTTACCCATGCAACTCCTATTCCCGTTAATGATTTTTTATTATATATGTATTTTTTATCAATTAATATATTACCTAAAAATGAATCTTCTTGATGATAACTATCATAATCTTTAGCATATACAGATATTTTTACTCTTGTATAAGAATCCAATATTTTCATAACACCAGCAAAATTAACGTTATTAATAATAATTTCAATAGTTTTTAATATTGTACATATAGTTTCTTCTGAATAATTAGAATCATAAGTAATACCTACAAAAATTATTTTAACATCATTATATTTTATAGATAATTTATCTTTTGAATTTAAATATAGTTTTTCAATTTTTGGTTGATTACTTAATTGTGATTGACTATTTAATGTTAGTTTTTCAGATATGAATATTTTTAGATCTTCCATTGAATTTTTTGTATTATTTACTATATTTAAAAATAACAATTATAGTTCATTGAATTTAACTATATTATTATGAAAAAGTTTATTTATGTAATTTTGGCAATTTTAATGTTGACTTCTTGTGAACAATATGTTAGTCGTAATTTTGGTGGAAACACTACAATTAATCTTCGGCCAGGCGAAAAACTTGTAGAAGTAACTTGGAAGAATGATGCTGATCTTTGGTATCTTGTTGAACCAATGGAATCTGATTATGTTCCAAAAACAAAGGTATTTAAAGAAAGTTCGAATTTAGGTGTTTTGAGTGGATCAATTACATTTATTGAATCTAAATAAGTTATATTATGAAAAAATTTTTATTTACAATTTTGCTTACATTATTTGTAAGCGTTAGTTTTGCACAGATGCCCCAACGAAATCATGCTCGGCATTTTCTAAATGTTGACAAAATGACATATTGTGTGATTGATTCGTTGCCTCTTGAACGTATAACTATTTATTCTCCTTATGACTATGAAGAGGGTGAAGATGTAATTAAGCTTGATGATAATTCATATTTGATGAAAATGCCATTTAAAGATAAAATGGTTATTGCAACAAATAAAGAACGAACTAAAGCAATTATTTTATATAATTCTTATGCATTTGGGCGTCATAAAGAGTTCAATATAAAAGAAACAGATAGACGTATAATTTTTTGGTATGAGAATGAAGGAATATATTGTGGATATCAATATGACAAACGATATAAAGTATGTAAGTATTTTGAAAATTGGTGGGAAGAATTTAAAGAACATATGAAATAAATTTGAATATTACAAATCATTGAACTATATTATTATTTAATTAAAAAAATTAACAAATATATTAAATTTTTAAAGTTATGAAGAAATATTATGCACCTATGTCAAAAGTATTGACTATTAATAGTAACTACATCATGGATGATACTATCAATCCTGCATCATCACAGGGTGGCAATGATGATCCTGTTAGTTCTGAACCTTTGTTCTAATTTAACATGTTGATACTATGATTTAAAAATCCCATGGCTAAGCTGTGGGATTTTTTTGAAATTTTATGTATGTATATCTATTTTGAATTAAACAATATTTAAATTTTAGATTATGAAACTTTTTATTAACTTATCAAATCATCCTTCATCAGGTTGGACTCCTGAACAAATGAATGCAGCATTAGAAATGGTTGATAATGCACCTGTAATAGACATGCAGTTTCCATTGATTGATCCCGAAATGAATACAAAAGAAGTACAGAAATTGGCAAAAAATGTATTTATAAAAATTTGTAAACTTATTAATGAATATGATGCAGATCAAGTGATATTGCATGTTATGGGTGAAATGTGCTTTACATATAAAATTGTAGAATTTTCAAAGCAATCTAATTCAATCATTTGTGTAGCATCAACAACCAAACGAGTTGTTAGTGAAGATGCAAATAGATCAAAAGTTTCTAAATTTGAATTTGTTCAATTTAGAAAATATTAAATTTATTTTTTTATAAAAATATAAAAACCAAGTAAAATGAAAAAATTTTTTGTTACAATATTATTTCTAATATCTTTTATATATGGATATTGTAGTGTATCTTTTCCAAATGATTCAACAGTCATATTGGAAAATTTGGTAGAATCAGAATTAACATCTGAATATTTAAATCAAATTAAAACTTGTAAAGTAATTGTTTTTAAAGGAACTATTGATAATAATTCTTTTAATAATAAGTTGAAAGGTAATTTATCTAAAGCTACTACATTAAATTTTACAGATCTTAATCTTAATTATTTCTCAAGATTTACAAATAATATTAAAGATTTAAAAAATATATCTACCATATATTTTCCAAATAATATGACAGAAGTACCTGCTCATGTATGTGTAGATATGAATAATTTGACAAAAGTAGTTTTACCTCCTACAGTTAAAAAATTAATGAACAAGCATTTAAAAGTTGTAAAAAATTAGTTGATGTAAACTGGAATGATTTAACTCAATTAGAATCAATTGAAGCAGAAGCATTTAAAGAATGCGGTTTCCAAGGAACATTTATAATCCCAAATTCAGTTAAATATATTAAACGTGAAGCTTTTTATCATTGTGATAATATTAAAAATTTAATTATAAATGAGGATTCTCAACTTGAACATATTTATACATTAGCATTCGCAATGAATGAAGGCACAGGTGCATTATCAAATGTTTATGTAAATGCTAATAGAGAAATTCCTTGTGATAGAGGAGCATTTGATAAAACTCATACTTGTGGTCAAACTGCAGTAGGTACTGTAACAACACGTTTACATTACCCAGCTGATTATTATGCATTTTATGTTGGATTATATAAATCTGAGTTAACAGATCAAAATGTTGTTGATGAACATGGTAATCCTGTAAAAGGAGCAATTACACAACATATTATTAATGATGCATTTAATATGGCCGAAAATGGCTGGCATGAATTTTTCTCATCAGGAATTCCAATTGGCTCAGAATCGTTATATAGAACATATAGTGATAATGTGGCTTATTTGGTACCTAATCCTGCAGTAATTGAAATATATCTTGTATATGATTATGATAAAGATGCTAATTTAGCATATTGTGTACAAATGAAAGAAGGTGATTTAATTACTGCAAAAACTGGTTTAATTGTACATTCTAATAGGGTCGCGACTGTTTATTTGCCTTATGTAGAGAACCCACCAATTACAATACCTTATGATAATGAATTATACCCAGATCATTATTATACTTTAAATAATATTAATTATACAAATTATCTTAAGCCTATACATGGAACATTATTTATAGATAATGTTGAAATTGAAAATGGTGTTAAAACATATCGTAATTACTTTTTTAATAGAGGTGAAACTGCAGCATCAAGACCAGGACCTGATTGGAATCCAGAATATATAACAAAGGGATATGGGTTCTTTAGAGCTACACATGGAACATATACTGTATATAATAAAGCATTCCTACATTTACCTACTGATATGACTGATGCAGATAATGAAACTATTGATGATAGTGGTGTATTACCACAAGCAAATAGTTTTTCATTATATATTGCAAATCAAAATGACACCAAAATAATTCCTGTAAAAACTAATAACGAAGATAATGCTTATTATACTTTGACAGGAATTAAAGTAAATAAGTTAACTAAAGGTATATATATAAAGAATAATAAAAAAATTGTTATAAAATAATACTTATGAAATACTATATAAAACCTATAATAGAAATTACATATAATACATATACAGATAATATATTAATTAATCATAGTGAGCCTGAAATTACTTCAAATATTGGAGCAAATGAAAATAATACATTTGATAATATTGAAGATAATAATATAAAAACAAATTTATGGGATGAATAATATAAAATTAAATGAAAATGAATAAAACGTATTTTAATCCAAGTGTTCAAGTTAGATCTATTAAATCAGAAGATTTTATGGATATGAGTATTAGTATTAATGATAATGAAATTCTTATTGAAGAAGAATCACAAATTTTAACTAATAAATCAGTGTGGGATGAAAGCAATAATTAAAATTGAACATGAAGTTAACTTGAAAAAAATTCTTGTTAGCGCAGGCGTTCGTTATTGGAATGACTGTAAATATTCTAAAGATAATAAAAATACATGGAGAAATGGATCTAACGAAGAAGATATAAAAGAAGTATCTGAAGATTTTAGAAATAATATTCCATTTGTTGAAAAAGAAATTCCATTTGTTGAAAAAGAAGATATTGGGTATAATGAAAATTATTATTGGAATTTAACCATTGATATCGACACAGGTAAAGTAGAAAATTGGCCTAAAAATTTTTGTATTGAAACTTGGTTTAAAGTTTGTGATGATGGACTTTATCAAATCTTAGATGAAAATGATAATATTATTTGGGATTCTATTGAATTTCAAGATTATTATGTTCCAAAGTTTCTTTCAATAGGAGGTGAAGGCTATGGAGATTATATTTATCTTGATATTAATGGAGATGGCTATATTAAAGATTGGGAAGAAGAAGCAATTCCAGTTATTAAGGAATTACTAGATAAATTAGTTAGTTTTGAATAAAATTATGGGTAAAGAAAAAGTTATTAAAATCCTTATGGATAGAGATAATGTTGATAGGAATGAAGCAGAAATTCTTATTAATGAAACAGTTGATGAAATGATTCAATATCCTATGGAAGCTGATGAAATTATTATGAATTATCTTGGTCTTGAACCAGATTATATTGAAGATTTAATTGGATATTAAATTTTAAGTTCAAATGATACTAATATGAAAATAGGGAATCTAAGATTCCCTATTTTTTTAGAATTCCTGTTCATATCTTGATGCTTGAACAATTACTGTTTCTCCCTTTCGTTGCGAAGCAGATATTAATTTTTTCTTTTCTAGTTTTACTCGTATTTTATGCTTAAAGAAATCATCTTGCATTTCAGCATGATTGATAATAAAAACAGTTTTATTTGAATCCATTGTTTCATTCAATAAGCTTAACATAATATTACGAGTATTCACATCCATATTACTAAATAACTCATCCAAGAATAATATATTAAATTCTACATTAGCAATAATATTTTGCAGTATTCCAAATATGATTGCAAGATCTAATGATTTACGTTGACCTGTTGATAAGTTATTATAAGCAATTTCTTTATCCCACCCATCAACATATATGTGTGCTTTAAATTCTTGGTCAAATTCTATCTTATAATTTTGCTCTAATTTATTAATGAAAAATTGAATTGATCTATTTATATGTGGAATAAGATTTTCCAATAAATTATAACGTAATGTCTTTGAGAATAGATCATTCATATCATTCCATTCACTAATCTCGATCATGCATTTATCTAATTCTTCTTTTATCTTTATTGAATTTTCTTCATACTCTTTAATCAATTCGTCATAATTAGCATTAATTAATTGAATAGAATCATTATAAGATTTTATTTCTGCATCAATAGATGTGATCTTATTACGCAATTCAGACATCTGTTTATCACATTCATTTATTGGTGCAATATATGTATTATATTTATCATTCTTTTGTTGTTCAATTGTTTTCTTTTTTTGTTCTATTTCTTTATATGATTTAATATATTCATCATATTTATTCTTATATTCATCAATATGACTTTGATCTATTTTTTGTCCACAAGTTGGACATATACCTTTTTTGAATGTATTATAATGTTCTTTAGCTTGTTTACCTAAAGTCATTATTTTTGTCATATTAATTTGACAATCATTTATTTGACATTCAAGTTCTGTAATAATAAAATCACGTTCTTTAATTAATGTTTCTTTCTTTTCTTTTAATTCAATTCCATGTTCTAATAATGTTTGTCGTTGTAATGATAAGCCATCAATATCTAATGATTGTTTTAATTCTATTGCTTGTGTAGATTGCTTTTCTTTTAAATGCTCAATTTGATTTAAATTTTCTTCATATATTGATTCTAATTTCAATTGTTCATTCATATGATTTTTTCTTTCTATAACAATTTCATTATTATATTCTGAAAATAATTTAAATCCAAATATGTCATCAAGAAATTGTTTAGTCTCTCCAGTATTCATTGATGCTAAACTATTGAATGCATTAAATGATATAATGCACATTTTCACAACAGCTAATTTTGGAACATCATATATTTCTTCCTCAAGAATAGATTGTGTATCTCTTTTATTTGATGCAGATAATGTTTTGTCATTTATTTCAACAATTAATGGCTCTCTTATATTGCGAATAATATGGACTTTTTTATTTTTTGAAGTTATATTTAATTCAATTTCACATGACTTACAATTCCAAGATATTAATTGATTATTATTTTGGCCTTTCACTGTACCATATAAACCATATAATAAAGCTTCTCCAATAGTTGTTTTACCTGCGCCAATTGGACCAGATAATTTAATTAATCCCTTCATTTTATCGAAATCAAATGTGTGATCTCCATAACATGATTTAAAATCATGAATTCTAATATTATGTATTATCATTATTTATCTTTTAATTTATTATCTATATATTCAAATTTTTCTTGTAAATTATCAGGAATATTATCAACGATGAATTTCTTAATATCAGTATTAAATCCATCTACAGATAATGTATTAATATTTGTATTATCATCAATAATATGTAATCGTATAGATGAATTCATATATGTATTTTTGAGTTCAGTAATTCGTTCAATATATTTTGCCTTATTTATATTATTTGATGATATGCATAATTGAACAAATGAATTTTCAAAAAACTCTTCAGTTAAATCAAATATGTCTTCATTATATACTCTTTTGAATTTAGGTGTCGTAATATTCTTTATTTTATCAACTATTTTATAATCTTCTAATATATAAATATATCTATCTTGATTGACATCATTAAATGTCAACGGTATAGCTGCGCCAATATTATATAAATTACATAAAGCATCCTCATATATAAAATGAATATGGCCTGAATAAATTGGACATCCTTTGAAAGAAGCAATCCTGGCACCTGGCCATGTTGATAAATCAGTATGACATAATATTGCTTTTACATCTCTTGCAAAATCATAATTATATAATAATTCATCTATATGATCAGGGTTTTCTGTCCAATACCACGGAAGCAACAATATGTTATCTTTGGTTAAATATGGATCTCTCCATATTGTTGTAATATTTTTATGTACTTCCAAGAATTCTTCAGTAAATAATAAATTATAAATATTATATTCTGAATATTCCTCTAATGGTGAATAATAATCATGATTACCTGCTATAAAATAAAAATAATGATCTGAAAATTTAACAACCATCTCTCTTATTTTTTTCAATAATTCAATTCCAATTTGCTGATTAATTGAATACCGAATATCGCTTAAATCACCTAAGAAAAATATCCTATCTATTTTTTGCTCTTCAATTGTTTTATAAATCTGCTTGTCAAAAAAATTCAATTGGGTTTCAAGCCAGTTTAAAGAATTATTCTTAACACCAATATGCATATCCCCTATTAACAAATCTCTCATCTATTTCCACGTGATTATATATTTCTTACACGTGTTTAACTAATATTAAAATAGTTTAATTCTTTGAAAATATTTACAAATGATCTATATTAAATTAGGTAAAATTAACAATTAACTTATAATATGAAAGTAGTACAAAGAACTTGTCCATGGTGTGGAAATATAAATAGTGTAGAAATGACAGATGAACAGTATAAGCAATATACATCTGGAGATGGTTTGGTTCAGCGTATATTTCCTAACCTCTCCGCTGCCACTCGTGAAATACTAATCACAGGTATTTGTCCTAAATGCTGGGATGCGACATTTAAATAAATAAACATATATATATCATTGTAAGACAATTTTTTTTATTTTTAAAAATATATGTCAAAATTTTAATGTTTTGACAAAATATATATTTTTAAAGTTATGAAAATTTTGTTAAAAAAAATTATTATTTTATTGTTTGTATGTTTATGTAATTTAAATTGTTTTGGGCAGAATTTAGCATTAGTAAATTGTAGTGAATTGAATAGAAATTATTTTGAAAGAATTTATGAAGTAAAAATGGAAAATCCAGCTGAAGATTTATATGATTTACATTGGAATCGTAATCATGTTCATGTTTATTCAGGATTAGATATTCCTAAATCGTATAATATTAAATTGTCAAAATTTTCCATGCCATTAAAAGACGATATTATTGTAACATCAAAAGTAGGATATAGAAAACGATTTGGGAGAAATCATAATGGTGTTGATTTAGTAGGACATATTGGAGATACAATTTATGCATGTTTTGATGGTAAAGTTAGGATGTCTGATTATCAAGCAAAAGGGTATGGAAAGGTAGTAGTAATTAGACATTATAATGGATTAGAAACAATTTATGGACATATGTCAAAACAATTTGTTATTGAAAATCAATATGTACGGTGTGGTGATCCAATAGGCTTGGTTGGAAATACAGGTAGATCAACAGGTCCACATTTGCATTTAGAAACAAGATTTTGTGGAAAAATGATAGATCCTGAAAAAATTTTTGATTTTAAAATGAAAGATGTTAAAGATGATTGGTATTACTGGAGAATATGATACTATTTTACTATAAACTAATTAAAAAGAAAATATATGAATATCTTTAAATCAATCGTAAAAAAATATAAGCATATCAAATATAAGATATGGGCGTGGTTTGAATATAAGTCACCTATTTATATATGTTTTAACCCATTTAAGTTTTATAGAGATTGGTGGAAAGCAAGAAACGTTTTTCATAGACCAGTATTATGTAAATATAAAATGGGTGTTGAAGAAAATAATTTAGGAAGTGATTATTGGTATTTAGAAACATCTTGTGATAATAAATGGCTAATGATTAAATCTCACCCATGTGATTATAAACTTAAATATGGAGAAATAAGATTTGAATCAGTACCATGTTTAGTTATAATATGGAGAAATAAAACTAAATGGGTATTTGGACTTGAAGCGCCTTTGTATGATGAACGAATGAATTATATAGATAAAAAATATATAGCAAGAAATAATTTATTATACTGGGAAGCTGTTCTTACATATTTATGGGAGCATAATAAAGACATAATAAAGACATATGAAAATAATATATGGACGCAATCTTTTATATTGGAAGATGCTGATAAAGATACAGGAATACATAAAAAAGTAACAAAATATGAAACAATACTTCCATGTTTAAAAAACAAATATGCAGATATAATATATAAACATATAAATAACAATAGAGAGGAGTCTTAGACTCCTCTTATTTTTTTATTTTACTTATTGTTTTTCTTCTTTCATTCCATTTATAACCTCTTTCTTTCATTGCATCAAAAAATATTCGTTTTTCTTTATCTGTTGATTTCCAATATGTAAGTACATTAGGGTCTTCATAATCTTTAAGATATCCCATTACACTGCCGCTATCTTCAGGAATAATGAAAAAGTGTCCTTCTTCATAATCATAAAAACAATACATTTTTATTCCTTTATAACCTATATTTGGAACTTTTTCTATACTTCTAAATATATAAATCTTTTTATTTCCTTCTTTTAATTGTATTGTTATAATATCACCTTCTTTAGCATCTTCAATAGTCCAATCATGTTTTAATTTTGATTGTGAATTCAATTTAAGCTTTTCAAAAATAAAATTAGTAATATTTTTCATAGTGATTTACATTATATAGATTTAATTCTTTTTTTCTGTGGATCCCATTCATATTCATCTTTATGCATTGCATCAAGTAATAATTGTTTTTCATCCTCAGTTGATTTATGATATGTTTTAAAATAATCTAAAAAATTTAATTTCACTTCAAAATCAGCCCAATTATATTGCATTTCATTATTATCTATATCATAATAACAATATGCATATACACAATATTTACCTGTTTTTCGTATTTTGTTCTTTTATATAAAAATATATATTGGCCTTTAATCCACCCACCTGTAAATGTAGCAGTTATGAAATCTCCTTTTTTAGCATCATAAATAGTCCAATCATTTTATTTTAATTTTGATTGACTATTAAGTTGTAATTTTTCATTTATTATTTTTTTGAACTTCGTTCAAATATAAAATTATTTATAGCTTTCATTTCATTTTATATGTATTTACGAATTTTTCAAATCTTTTATACCAATCAAATTGATTGTCTAAATTAAATATTCCTTGTAAAATATTATTTCGAACTGTTGTAGCTCCATTTGTCATATATTCATATGTAGCAAATATCATATAGCAATCAAGCATATATGATCCATATACTCTATAAGATGCTGGGTGTGCACCATAAGTAAACCTTTCTATATTTTCATTATATGCCATATCTGCTGCTTCTTTAATTTTTCCTTTTCTAATTAATTGTCCAATTATATATCGTGTTCTGCACATGTCGGCCCATAATGAATCACCTGAATCTGGTTTAAAATTTTTATCAAAATCATCTAAATAATTAGCAAAATCATATAAATGCAATTTAGGATATGTATATGCAAATGATCCAGATATAGATAGGTTTTTACACATATCAAACCAACGTTCTCCAAAATCTCCATAAGTTTCTTTTTTTCTTGGATCTAAATTTTGCTCTTTACTTTTTAATTTAGATTGACTATTCAATTTTAGTTTCTCTAAAATAAAATTATATATCGATTTCATATTTTCTTAATTTCTTTTTTATATGGATTCCATTTTAATTTATTCTTTTTTAAATAATTAAATAAAAGTTGTTTTTCATCCTCAGTTGAAATATAAAATTTTTCTTTTGAATTTTTATCAAGATTCATAATTGCCAATACCGCAGGACCTAATTTTTCTGTTGGCCAACCGCCATCATTATTTACACTATAAAATGTATATGCAAATATTTGTTTACTATGATCATCATCTTCTTCTATTGAATAAAAAATAAAAACCATATAAATGTCATTGTCTTTAAAAGTTATAATATCACCCTCTTTTGCATCTTCAATTGTCCAATCCTTTAATTTAGATTGTACATTAAGTTGTAATTTTTCTATAATAAAGTTATTAATTGATTTCATCATATTAAGATTATATTAATTAATTAATATTAAATTTTTATTGAAGCACAAATCATTAAATTCTTTAATAATATCATAATGTTCCATAACATCAGCATTATATATGTTATTTAACATATATAATAATTCATCAAAAAAATCTTCATTATTAATATAAAAATCAACATTTGGGAAATATTTATTGTCGTCTTGATTTCCAATATTTACCCATATACCTCGTATGGTATTTTCTGTATCAAATGTACAATAATTCATATTTATTTTATTTTTTCTACCTTGTTGAATTAATAATACATCATAAACGCGACACCCGTCATCAGAAGCATTTAAATCTATTTTTAATACATAAATAAATGCCCATTTATTAAAAAGAGGACTAATTTTATAATGATATAGTTTATTAGTTTCAAATACAAATCCATTGGTTTCTTCAATAGGTTTTCTCCATTTAGAAGTTCCTTTATTTATAAATTTTTCTAATTTATTATAACTATCATTATGGTTAAATATAAGTTTTGATTGTGCATTAAGTTTTAATTTTTCTATAATAAAGTTATTAATTGATTTCATATATTGATTTCATATGTTTATAAATTCTTTTTTATTGGCATCCCATTTATAGCCTTCTTTAGCAGCAGCTTCAAATAATTCTTGTTTTTCTTTTTCAGTTGATAATGAACATATATTTCTTTTTAATTCAACATCACGTAGTGTGCCAAAATAATTATCAGAAGGTGTTACTGAAAAAAGATCTAAATCACAATTATAATGTCCATAAATTCGTATTACTGGTGTTCCATTAAGATCTTTATCAGGTTCAATACATTTAAATATGCAAATATTTTTAGTATTTGTTCTTGATGTATTTACTGTAACAATGTCACCATCTTTTGCATCTTCAATAGACCATTCCTTTTTTAATTTTGATTGGCTATTCAATTTTAGTTTCTCTAAAATGAATATGTATATTGATTTCATATTTTCTTTAGTTCTTTTTTAATAGGATCCCATGCATAACCTGTTTTTTTTATTTCTTCAAATAGTTTTCTTTTTTCAGATTCTGATGCTAATCCATATTTGTATATTCCATTAAGAAAGTCTTCAGCATTTCCTATAGATCCCTTTTCATATTTATTATGATAATAAAATCGGTTTTCAGGCCAAATATAATAACAATGAAAATTTATCTTTTTATGGCCATCTATTCCTTTATAGATGTTATTAAATATAAATGTTGCTTTCCATGTATATTTAGTTTCTTCAAAATATCGTATTGCAGTTATAATATCACCTTCTTTTACATCTTTAATTGACCAATCTTTTTGTAATTTAGATTGATTGTTCAATTTTAGTTTTTCTAAAATAAAATTATTTATTGTTTTCATACATATTCAAGTTGTTTTTTATTTGCGTTCCATTTATAACTTGCTTTCTTCATAGCTTTATATAATATTTCCTTTTCTTTTTCTGTAGATGGATAAAATACATAATTCCAAGTGTCATCTTTATATTCATCAAAATATTCTTCTTCATTATATTGTTTTTCAAAACGTTTCTCTTCTGAATAATAATATCCGTGGCATTTTACTCTATTATCTTCAATACATTTAAATATGAAAATAAAAAAACTATCTGAATCTTTATCTTCTTTTACTGTTATGATGTCACCATCTTTAGCATCTTCAATTGTCCATTCTTTAGATGATAATTGTGATTGGCTGTTCAATTTTAATTTTTCTAAAATGAAATTATTTATGGTTTTCATTAAATTGAATGTTTATATTTTTCTAAATAGTCTTCCCATTCTTCAATATTGAAACGATAATCATCAAAATCAAATTCTTGCATATCACTTATTGAATATTCTAAAAAGTCAATAATTTTTTCATATTGATTTTTAGTCAATTTTGAGGGTGATTGTTTTAATACATAAGTTTCATTGCCATCTATTGATTCACCTTTATTATTTGTCCACCCAATAAATATTTCTATTTCATCTTCTTTTTCTTTTGATATAACAATTTGATAATATTCTGTTTCATCTTCTTGTGGACCTGCTGTATGTGTTACATAAAAACAATAACAATATTTTATAATTTGTGAATGATCAATTATTTTATAAAAATCAGTCTCACCTATTGTGATATTAGTGTTTAATTCAATTGGTACACAATCAGTTATTCGAGTTTCTTTTCAAGTAATTCACTAAATTGTTTAAACCCAATTAGATCTAATTTAGAATTAGTCGTCAATTTTAATTTTTCATATATGAATACTTTTAATGAATTCATGAAAAAATCTTATTATATTTATTTAAAAATAATATATGTATTTATTGAATTTATTGAAATATATACTATTTTAAATATGTAATTAAATTATACATAACATAATAAATTTTATATAAATATGGAAAATGTTTTAAAAGAGCAGTATGCTAATCTTACATTAATTCTTTGTGAGTTTGAAAGAGATTTTGTTCATGAATTAGGTGATTTATCTGAAATTTATGATATGTTTAATTCGTATGTAAATTGGTCACGTGATATTTTGGCAAATTATTGCTTTGAAAATTTTACATATTTGACTGAAATTCTTGATGAAGAAATTTCAATGCTGAAAGATTTGAATTATGATTGCCACGCTTATAATCAAACAAATTATATTTCTTATATTAATTCAATGATTAGCATTGTAAAAAATACTTTTGATGAAGTTTTTAAAATTTTAAAATGTATATGAATTCTTAAAAATTTAAATTAATATGATAGCTAATAATACATATTATGTATATGAATTCTTAAAAATTTAAATTAATATGATAGCTAATAATACATATTATGTATAT
>Ga0247609_10000350_pt1 | contig 65867 bp, 65 predicted proteins | sample 172DNAGHGlowgp2_FD_193487 | JGI IMG/M metagenome (GOLD analysis project Ga0247609, IMG submission 193487) | Sheep rumen microbial communities from Palmerston North, Manawatu-Wanganui, New Zealand - 1728 DNA GHGlow gp2 | ecosystem: Host-associated > Mammals > Digestive system > Stomach > Rumen ...
TATAGAATATGGAAAATCGAAGAATTGTAGTGAATGTAAATATAATGCATGTGATTACTATAAAGAATCATGGAATTTCCCTGGTTGTTTTAGAAGATTAAGACATTTAATTTATTGTATAAAGTGTTCTTTTTCTTCAAATAAAAACGGATTTGAACATATTTCAAGATTTTAACATTATAAATAAAACACTACTCCAAAAAAGGAGTAGTGTTATTTTTATGAAATTTGAGCTGAAATAGTTGCAACTGTAGATTCAATATTTGAAAGTTGTTCAGAAAGTTCGTTTATCTTTTCATACATATCATCTTTAGCAAAGTAATTGATTAAAGATTCAATTTGTTTAAGATTTGCTAATTTTTCTGCAACTCCAGTTGCAATATTAAATAATTCTTTGTATTTATTTAATTCTTGTGTTTTTGTATCTGTTGTAGTTTTAGTTTCACCATTACTGATTAATGTAGGAATAACCGAATTTCCGTAAGTAGTTTTGATAAATGTATTTATACTATTTTCAATAGTAGGAAGGTCAGAAATCAAATCTGAACTTACCTCAAGATTTAAATTATATTCATATGAAATAGAAAGTTTTGTAGTTCTTTGTGTATCAATTACATCATCCCAAACTAAATATTGGGTTTCTTTCCCATTAGAGTCTGTATGAATACAAAGATAATATAATTGATCTTTAAGATATTCTTCAGTATCATTATTAGTTGTATCTACAACTTTTTCATTAATAGCTAAGTTCTTTATTGAATAAGGAACTTCTTGTGCTTTTGAATAATTTAAAATTCCAATTACTTTCACTTTAAGTGCACTAATCGTTGAATAATTTGTATATAAAAGATATTTCGAATTTATAGATAAATTATTTGCCGAGCCTTCCATAATAAAAACCTCACTCATGTATAATAATATTAAAATGTTAAAATTCACATTTAAATAAATATTATATTATAGTGAGGAGTTAAATGGTTATTATATATAGACAAAATATGAATAAAATAGAAGGGAAATTATTTCAACCGACAATGATAAATTGGACATTTGATAAGGATGAGGCAGAAATATTGTTAAAAAGATATGAAGAAAATGATTTGAATAAAAATAATAAGTATTATATTAAGGAGGTATAAAAAAATGATAAAGTATGAAGGAAAAGAATGTAAAACATTCATTAACAAACTAATCAAACTTATTAATAGTATTAATAAATATAATGTAGAATCTGTATTGTTAGTGCAAATTTTTAAGAGTGAAAATAAATTTGAACCAGTAATTGAATCAAAACCTATGGAAATAGATGTGTTTGAATATTTGAAAACAATTTATTCAGATAATGAAATAATTAATAGAAGTCTCACATATATGGATATGGATAAAATAAAAAAGAAAGTTGATAAACTTTATTATTCTCCTGTAATTTTTGCATCAATGACTCCAATTCCATTTATGAAATTAACAACAGAAGATTTAGAAAATAAAGATTTGATATTGCCATCAAAATATTCTAGTAATACGGAATATTCAAGATCTTATTTTATAGTTACAGATTTATTTAAGAATTTTGTTAAAGAGCGTGAAATTAGTGCTGTTGACGAAAATCTTAAATTTTATGATACAGACGGATTAGTGTATGATACATCCGCATTTATTTATTTAAATGAAATTAATAAAAACTTTGAAACAAAATTGGTTGAAGAAACATCACCAAAACAATTTTTACCAATATTTATTAATGAAGAAGAAAATACTTTTATTAATAAAAATATAAAAGATTTATTAGTTAAATTAAATATTGCTGCAATTAATAGACAGATGAATGACATTATGATTATCGACAAAGATGTTGGTGTTATTGATGATGAAATAACTTTGAATGAAGTCAATAAAAAGATATCAGAAGGCCAACCGTTTATATTAAAAGACAAAAATGAATTTAATGGTATATTAACTTTCCCGGAATTCTTTAAAATAAATCCTAAAGAAATTCTATTTACTAAAAATGAAATTGTTACAAATGTAGATGGACAAAAATCTTTAGTAAATTATGCAGGTATAGTTTTAAAATCAAAAGATTTTATAATTTATTTATTCTATAAATATTTTAATTATAATAACTATTAAGGAGGTTTTATAATGAAAGAATTAAATGAAATTGAAAGTAAAAAACTTGAGGAATATATTGTTAAAACGGTCTATGAAGATGGACATATAGAAGTCAATATTGATACAAAACGAATGATTGATGATTTGCTTGGTATAAATAGTAAAAATACAAATAATAAAATAATCAAAGTGACATTTGCAAAATCTGTAGATCGTAGTGATCCGTATGGAAAATATAATGAAACTACAATATATTTAATTAACAGAACAGAAGATGAAATACATAAAATATTTAATAATATTTTAAAATATGAAGATGAAGATCGATTAAATATAAATAGTATTGTCAAAAGAACTCTTCGTGCATATGTTATAGATGAAGGTGAAAAGTATATTGAGAAAACTGAAAGAGGTATGACGCTTATAAATGGTGCGAGGTTTATAGATGGTAGATGCGCAACAGGATGCTAAGAAAGAAGATTATTTGTATTTTCTTAACAGTTTTTACTGTAAAGGAAAGTGGGGAAGAGATCCGACCACAAATAAATCAGTAAGACTTCAAAATGATTTTATGCAAATTAATATCAAACATTGTGATACAAATGAAACTGAATTAAAATTCATTGAAGAACCTTATATAGATTTTTATGTAACTAATGATCCTAAAAAATATACTTATCCTCAGATGAGTATGGAATTAACCGAATTACATAAAGTCAGATGTAAATATAATGAAAAAGAAAAGACAATGGCACAGCATCTTGGTCTTTTAAATGAGTTTTATGATGCATGTAAAAGAGGTACTGAATTTGATTTTGTGACTCAACGAACTGTTGATCATAGAAGACAATTTATACAAGATTTCTTAATGAATTCACCTAATATTTATATGGGTGATATTGATATAGAAGATTATTATAAGAATAAATTTATGGAAATTCATGGACGTGATGTTTATCATAAACATGGATGTTTTAAACATGCGTTTATGGATATAGAAACTGATCAGTTCTTTGATGATTGGAATATTGGAGATCAGTCATCTCCTATAAATGCTATTTCTTATAAATATAAACCTACAAATACTTTATATCTTATGGCAACTAGAAAACCTCCGATGAATAATGATCCTAGGTATCCTGAAATTGCTGCAAAATATAGAGCTGCTGTAAAAGAAGTTGAAGATAATTTTGATAAATTCGTTCAAGAAGATTTGATGCCTCATGCACATGATGATAAACTTATTGTAAAAGGAATGTTTTTCGATACAGAAGAAGAATTACTTTTAGGATTCTGGGATTTGATTCATGAAACTAAACCGGACTTCTGTGGTATTTGGAATATGAATTTTGATATTCCGTATATTCTTAAACGAATGGCAAAACTTGGTATGGATGTAATTAATATCTGTTGTCATCCTGATGTACCAGAAAAATATAGACACGTAAAATATATAGAAGATTCTAAACGAAATGCAAAACGAATGGGTGCTAATTCTGATGCTGCACAGGAAAACTCTCATCCATCTCGATTGTGGGACTGGGTGCATATTTCTGGTTATACACAATTTTATGATATGATGGCACTTTATTCATTAATGAGAAAACGATTTATTTTACCAAGCTATAAACTCGATGATATCGCTGAAGCTGAAACGGAATATGGTAAATTGGATTACCATCAGTTTGGATATACAATTCGAAAATTGGCACATCAAAACTTTAGAGTATTCTTTTCATATTCTGGAATAGATACTCAGCGACTTGGTCAGATAGAAAATGTAACAGATGACTTTAACAGATCAATAATCTTTGCCGATAATACAAAACTACAAACTAGTCAGAAAATCTCATATGTAATCAAAAACAAAATGTTTAGAATATATTGGGATTTCAAAGATAAAGATGGAAAGCCTTGTAGACGAATTATCGGTAATAATGTAACTTATAATATTAAAGAAAAGATTTCCGGAGCTATTATTGCATCACCAGATAATCTTAAGATTAAAGGAAAAGGAATTCTTGGATATGATGGATATGTTTACGAACATGTAGTAGACTTCGATGAAGCATCCGAGTATCCTCGTGTAATTCTTACATTCAATATTTCAAAGAATTCTATTCATAGTCGTATGATCCGAATAGAAATTGGTAATGACGAAATAGCTAATCCACAAGATTTCAATAAACTTTTACAAACACGATATACATCGATTTTTGAAATTGGAGAAAAATATTTTGGATTACCAGGAGTTGAAGATATGATTAAGAAAATTGAAAATTCATATGATATTAAGAAAGGAAAATTTAATGAAAAGATATTGAATAATGTAACTCCAAAAAGTGTTTCAATACATCATGATATAGAGAGTGATAGTGACTCTCTTAATGTTGAATTTGGAGATGGAGAAATTATAACTAAAAGATTAGCATAAAAAATAAAGTGGGATTTATTTCCCACTTTATTTTTTTATTTTTAAATAACACATGATGTAACCTTATACCACGGAATATCTTGTGATTCTAAATTCCTTGGTAATCCTAAAATTTCTTTGACTTTTAAAACAAGCCTGCTTAATGATATGACCAACAGCAACACCAGCAGCATCATATGCTTTTTGAGTCAATTGATCTTGAGATAGGTGTGGATTTTCTACCTCATATTTTTCTCTCCATCGATAATAGAGAATTTGTATTGGATACTTATTGGTAGTCCAATCCCAATGAGAGATTCCAAAAAGATCTTTTACTGTAAAAGATCTATGTCCTCTTCTTAGATAATCCTCTATCTTTGCTTCAGTCCACGTTACTAAATTTTGAAATTCAGTATCATTAATAATTGAAGGCTTTCGAAGAGTTTTACTTCCATTTAAAATCATATTTTCTCCTCCATGATTTCTTTATATACTTAATAATATATATTAATAAATATATATAATTTCAAAAACACAATTATGTAAATAAAAATATAAAAAGGAATAAAATATGCTGTTCTTTAAAAGGAAAAAGGAAGAAGAGGAACAATTGGGTAATATTTTTTGTGAATTAATTTGGGATAAAAATATAAAAGATAAAATTGAATTAATAGGTACTAATTTATTAACCGATCAACGAGTTTTATGTGCTGCTAACGTTTTTGAAAGACAAGCATATCATTCTACTAGACCTAGTGCTAATATTTATATTCCTAGAATAGTATATGAAATTGATTGGAAATTCATTTTTAAAGATGATTTAAAATTGAAAAGTTTTAAAATTTCTTTTTATAATTATATGAATTCAACTAGAGAATATTCTGTTAATTTAAAAGCTATAAATAATAAAAATAAAGAAATTATAGATTCCTTTACTTCGACTATAAAAGTATTTATTGATCCGTTTGAATTGACTGATAATATTAGTAAATTTTTACATTTTGCAGAAACTTATAAATAGAGTAGCACATTTGCTACTCTATTTATTTTGTGAAATTTAAAATCAGATAACATTATATTAGTTGGGTTGTTGTAAATGAAATTAAATATGCTTTTTGTCTTTTGCATATTTTTCATATTTCATTTATGGATTATTTTAAAAGCAACGAATGAGTTGATTTCTTCTGCATTTTGAATTCCTTGTTCGATTGCAACGTTTGACGGTTTTTGCATACTTTTTACCGTTGGACGTAAAGGCCTCCTTTTTTGTTTTGCTGTAGGTCTCGTTTGGGACCTACAGCTTTTTTATAAAACACTCCAAAACATTTTTTTATAACATGAGGTATAAATATGGAAGAAAAAGTAGAGACAAATAAAATGCTCAACCTTACTTCTGTAGCTAAAGATGATAATGTAATTATTACACCAAATGAAAATTCGAAAATCTTTCTTTCATATTTACGTGACAATATAAATTTTACAAATGAAAAAGATAGAAAAGAATTTATTGTTGGAACAGAAAGAATAATTAGAACTAGTAATGATTATAAAGTGTATATTGCTCATTTAAAGAACGATGTACCTGGTTGTAATACATGTGCATTATTTAATCATATAACAGATGAAATGGCACCATTGGAAATGCATCATGGTCCAATATTTACATTAGCGGAATTAGTTACTATTACATTAAATCATTTTATTAAAAATGGTAAAGAAATTGATTCGTTTATGATTGCTGATCAAGTATTAGAAGATCATTTTGATCATTTAATTCAAACTATCTTTTTATGTAAAAGTGCTCACGCTATTGTATCTGATAAAAAAATTGGTAAGGAAGCATTTATTAGTATGGAACATGTCCCTGTTGGAGATATAGTTACATATATAACAAAATATAATGATGCGATCACTTATTATGAAATAAATAAATTAAGAAATTATTTATACATGAGTGATCTTTATGCTAAAAATGAAGGAACTAGTATTTATACTTTCCTTAAAGAACGAGTTAAGAGTTACAAAGACGCAAAACCTGAGGAGTAAAATATGGCTGTAGAGAATTACTTCCTTTCGAGAGAAGGAAGAATGTTAAGTTCAAAGATCCTTAAGTTTATGAGATCTTTGATAATTAAAATTGATAGAGAAGCAAATGAAGAAGAAACAAAAGAAACCTATTTAAAATGGTTGAATTATAAATATGCATATGAAGGTACTGATGATATCTATGCATACGATTACACTCTAGAAGATTGTACAAATGCCGGATTGAATAAAATTGTTGTTGATAATAAAAAGCTTTTAGATAAAGATGAAGCTTATAAATGTCAAATTAATAAAGATCCTGATTTAATTCTTTTATTAAAATATTTAAGAAAAGAAAGAATTAGGACTTATGTAGAAGATAATACTTATTATCGACAATTTTTAGGAGTACCAAGACCTGGACAAGAAATTAAAATTTCAAATAAAGATAAAGTTAATGATACTGATCCTGATTTTGTTTATTTGCACGAAGTAAAGATCGATACGTATCCAAATACTTATGAATACATCTATATCAATGGATTAATCGAAAAAATAAAGACTGATAATCCATCTTTTTATTATCTATTATTTTTAGATAATCCTAAATCTATATATCAAGTTAGAAATACAGAACAGTTTGATATTATTAGATGTGATGAATCTCTTTTGAACAGTACAGAATTAAATAATTTTTATAATATTTATAATCGAAAGAAACTTTATATGCAAGAATTAATGTATGTAAAAGGATTTAATTCACGAATGGAGATGTATCCATTTATGATGGAACTTTTACTTTTACAAGATGTATTTATGAGTTTCTTTAATAGTTATATGGAAAATTTTGCATTAGCTAATTATACAGATCAAGAGATTTTTGATATTCTCGATTCTTATAATTTAAGTAACTTGAAAAAAGTTAAAATGTCAATTCTTAGAAAAATTATAAGACAATTACCAGATCTTATAGAATTAAGAGGATCGGATTTAATTGTTGAAAAATTATTGGATATTGTAACGGATGAATCAGTCACAATTAAACGATATTACTTAACTAAGATTTATAATACTAATGCAGAAGGACAAACTATTTTTGATACAAATAAAACATATGATGAAAACGTAGATGTAATTTTTAAAGAAAAAATAATTAGAAATGGAAACAATACAGTTACAGAAGGAACTGTAGATTACGATTCATTTGTTGAAGATGATGATACGTGGGGTGGCGATCTCGCAAATCTTAGCGAAGCAGCTAAAATTGAAATTAAACAGCATTTTAAACGTGAATTATTAAAAATGGATTTTTCTTCTATATTAACTAAATATTTAACTATTTCATCTACGATAAATTCATATACTAAACAAATCAACGTTCAGCACTTGCTGGGTTTATTATGGCAATGGGTTAGAAAAAATCAAGATAGCAATTTTATGATTGATGATTCTGTAGATTTTAATGTCTACACTGTAACACCTATAGAATTGTATGCTGCAATATGTTGGTTAAATCAATATTTAAATGGGGTTCCATCTCCAGAAACAATACGATTAAATAATATGAATATTGCAAATATCATGATTCTTCGTGATAACGGAGTAGAATCTATAGTTAATGAAATTAGTGGAAAAAATTCCGAACCTGTTAAAATTAAATTACCTGCCGGTCTTGGCGATAAAACTATTATTGATATTTTGGGTTCTCATGACGAAAGTGGATCGAATAAAAATACCAATGATAGTGTTTGGCCTTATTATAAAGATGGTGATACATATAAACTTAATTATAAAGATACTGTAATCAGTTTTAAACGCAATGCAACACTCGCAGAATTATTCGAAGATTATGAAAGTAATATTAAAATAATTACCGCATTAAAAGAAAAATGGATTCAAAGTGCAACTTTAGAAGAAGCTAAGGCATGGGATTATCTTATAAAAATAAATCAAACTAATACATATTTTGAAATAATGTTTGATGATCAAGAAAGATTCGATACTTTTATAAGAGAAAATTCAAAAGAATTTTATAATTATATTAATCTTTCTATTAATAGTGGTGATTATGAAGTAGTTTATGGTTTATACACTAGATTATTAGAAAGATTTAGAGATTATATGATTGAAGCTACAGAAAATAAAATTTCGTTACCAACACCAAATTCGGATGAAGAAGATAGTTCTTTAGAATATTTAAATGATCTTAAATTATTATTTAATGAATTTTTAAGTATTTATACCGAATTGCATAAAATTGAATTTTCTCAAGTTATTGATGATTCTCCATACAATAGAATTAAATTATTGTATCAATTTGATAAAGATATTATTTTTAACGATTTCCGTGATAAAGTGCCTACACTTGGTACATTAAATAAAAATACGAAAAAGAATAAAATTGGATATGGTGAAATTGTATCAGATGAAAGATATTATAAATTCATTTTTGATATGATGAAAACACAGAAATTAGAATCTAGAAAATCACAAATAAGTGAATTAGAAAATAAAATTTCTTATATAGATTCATTAATAAATAATAAGATTAAAGATTTTGAAAAAGCTAATATTTTATCATATATTAACGAAGAACTTGAAAGATTAAATTATATTATAGAAAATTCTATCGGAGCATCGACAGAAGTTTTAAGTAAAAAAGAAATAATTATAAATATGATTGAAAAAATAAATGATAATTCTATTGAATTATTTTATTTTGATTTATTTAATATAACTAAAAATGGATATACTGGAAAAGATATTATTATCGATTTTATTAATTCTGAAATAAAAGATCTTAAATCTGAATTAGATGAAGTAAATAAACGACAAGATATTTTACCGCATTTTAGAACTTTCATAGAATCTGAGTTATTAGAAACATATACAGATAAGATTATCTTTGTTAAACTTGTTAAATCGCTTGATATTGATTTTTATAATCCTATCACTAAAAAATATGATGGAAAAATGCTTTATCATCATATGGAATATGATGAAGTTAACAATGATATCAGAGATAAAATTTATCTCGACTATAAATTCTTCGAAGATTTATTTGTAAATAGATCTGAAGAAAAACTAAAATTACTTTATAATGCAATCGAACAAGATGTTTCATTTACTACATTCCTTAAAGATTACATTGTTAGTTTAAAACACAGTATTTGTGAATATATAGAATCAGATGAAAAATATAAAATTGGTAAAATCGTTTATAATAGTGTAGATAATTTACTAGAATACATTATTAATGATAAAACAATTTTAAAACATGAAATAAAAGAAGAAAATGAGTAAAACATTTTATTATAAAATGACAAAATCTTTTAAGCTTAAATTGGAGGAAATAAAAGATGATAGAGCATTATAATGATTCTATTTCGACTGATCATAAATTAAATTCAAATGATCGCAAATCATTGTTTAAGACAGATATCACGTTAACAGATTATGCTGGAAATGATATCGTTAAAATTACACGCCACAAACATAATATGACTATTCTTTCAGGTCGTATTTCAGTTCTTGAAAAAGCATTTGGTATTGTTCCAGACGGTACACAGCGTCTTCTTGTATCTGATATGATTCCTGTTCCAAACGGAAATGGTTCAGCTTCAGGAAATGCTGATGTAACAAGTATGGATGAAGATCCTACATATGCATCGCTTCATGAAGCTAATACTATTTTTGGAAATGGTGGAAAGAATTTCCAAGATTCAGTACGTTATTTCTGTATTGGTAATGGTGGTGAAAATCCAAATACACCATATGCAATTCTTGACGTACATGATTGGGAAACACGTCTTTATAACATGGTTCCTTTCCGCTGTGTTCCTATTTCTGCAGATCTTTCTGTTGAAGAAAGAAAAAATTATCGTCTTAAAAAGGTAATTGAAATTGATGGAAACAGATATTATGCATATTATGCAAAAGTATTTGATCCAGGTCGTATCATTTCTCAGAAGTCTGGAACAGATTATCATCCAAACGTAGAAGATTCAAGTCCATATATTGGAAATGGCGAGGGTCATCCAATGAATGGTCATACATCGGAAGTTTATGTAACATTCGATCTTGAAATTACTGCAACAGAATTTAAGGAATTCTATCGTTTGTTGAATTCTGATTCTCTTACAGGTGCAAGACTTACAGAACTTGGTCTTATTTCTGGATATGATGGTCCTTCTGCTGATACAAATGCTGCTGGCGTTAAAGAGTTGTACGATGCTACACTCTTTGCAAAACTCGTACATGAACCTGTGTTCCTGTCAACAGACGGTTCACGTCGTAAAGTTACATACTCAGTATTTGCATAAAAAGAAAAAATAAAGGAGAGGCTCTTTCGAGCCTCCCTTTTATTTTTTTTAATACAGACTCTTGATAAAATCAATCATCTGTTCTGGAGTAACTCCAATTTCTTTACATTTTTCAATGTCTTCCTCAGAAAATATTGAGACTGTGTAAGATTTATTGATGAATGTTTTTTCATCAATGTCTTTCTTGAATGATTCAAGAACTCTGTTTCTATAGAAGCCATTGCGTTTAATAACTCTAAGAGCTGCAGGTAATTCAGATTTTCTTCCAACTTCTGCATATACATCTTCGAATGTTTGACGATCACATCCAACACTAAGTGCCTCTCTAGCTACTTCTTCTTTAAATGAATTTGCTAAGAAATTAGCAATTTCTTTTTCTCTTGAATAAGAACCAGTACCTAAACCCCATGCATCGCCATAATTTAATGATAATCCGCTCATAGTAGACTCCTTGAATAATAAGATATTTTGTTTTTCCAGTCCATACGGACAAGGATTTTTGTTTTTATTTTTTATCTTATATTCACTATATAATATGCCACTAAAAATATAGTTTATTACGCTAAATATATTTGAACTTAATAATATAGTTTGTAAGTAAAGAGAGGTATATAATATGCATAACCCTGCTGGTTTTGTTTTATTAACAGATGAAAAATATATACAGTATTTTTTAGATACTTTTAAAAGTGATGAAGATATTACATATAAAAAACTTAATGAATTTTTTGGTCATAAAATGGATAGAGAAAACGGAAAAATTAAAAAAATCTATCCACCGATTTTCTTTACATCTGATGAATTTATTCTCAAGAAAGGTACTTTAGAAAATGTTAAAAAAGATATTCAGACATCTATAGGTCTTTACATATTTAATCTTTTTTGTTTGAATTCTATTTTTAAAGAAAGAATAGATTATTTCAATCCTGAAGAAGGCTTAAATCCGAATAATGTAGAAAAAATTGTTCAAGTAATTGTAGATATGATTATCGAAAATAAAGCTAATGGAGAAGAATTTGCACAATTTCAAAATAGATTTAACTTCTTAGGATATAAAGGAACTCTTTGGACACCAGGTCAATCTTTTGAATTTGCAAAAATTAATCCAGAAGTAGCTAAGAATAAACCAATACTTATGAAAAAATGGAAAGAAGCTGTTGCTGAAGGAGCAGATCCAGTTTCTTCATATGTACTTATGGTAGAAAAACCATTATTAAAAATAGCAAAAGAAGCATTGAAGGATGATCAATCGTGGCCTATTTATGCCCGTGGCGGTAAACCTAAGTTTGGTAATATGTATAAAAACTGTACAGTATCTATGGGACCAGTATATGATCCTATTACTGGTGGTTATAAAATTGCAGATAATTCTTTTATGGAAGGAATTGATAATAATATGGTTCCTACATTTGCTAATATACAGATCGATGCTGCTTATAACCGTGCAGTAGCTACTCAGGATGGCGGTGCTAAAACAAAACAAATTTTTTCAGCGTTTCAGTCTGTAAAGCTTAATCCAAAGCGTGGACATGATTGTGGTTCTAAAAGATATATCGTTAAAAAGATTACATCTAAGAACTTATCAAAAAATTATCTTAGATATATTCTTGATGAGAAAACAGGTAAACTTGTAAAATTAACTAAAGAGAATATTAAAGATTATGAAGGAAAATATGTAAAGATGAGAACACCAACGTTCTGTCTTGACCCTGATTATTGTAATATTTGTGCTGGTGATTATTTCTATGAACTTGGTCTAGAAAACATAGGAAATGCAGCAACACGTCTCTCCTCAACTCTTATGAATCGAGCATTAAAGAGTATGCACGATGTTAGTGTTGATGCAGACAAAATAGACCCTATGAAATTTATGAGTGTTATTAAATAAAAAATATAATGAAGGACGAGTATATCTCGTCCTTCTTATTTTTATTTCTGTGGAACAATAAAGTCTGATTCGGATATAGGTATGAAACCCTCTTCGTATATTGTTCCTGTATCATTTAAAGATTTAAATATTAATAAATTTTTAGCATATTCATATTGTCGATTCAAAATATTAGAATACGACATTCTTTCTAATGTTTCTTTTGATAAATTTTCTTTTCTATGTGAAATTGCAAATTCGCGTCTCTTTTCATCGGACCATGTTCTACCAAACATAGCACTTCGTTCTTCTTTAGTCATTTTAGATAATTTTTCTTTCATTGTAGCTAAACGTTTTTCTATAGCTTCTTTACTTTTAGGAACACCTTTAAGTTTTTCGCTAATTTTCTTTGGAGCACTTCCATACGATGAATTATATTTTATACTACACCATTCCAAATTTTCAACCCTATTATCATTTTTAATTTCATTCTTATGATTAATGAATGGATAATTGTTTGGATTTGGAATAAATGCTTTAGCTACTAACTGATGAATTCTATATTGTTTTTTATTATGATCTTTATCACATAATGAAATACAAGTATATCCATCTTTCTTTTGAATTACAGATAATTCTCGATTAGTTACTACGGAAAATATTTTTCCGGTATTACTGACTTTATATAGTCCTTCATAACCTGGAATGTCTTTCCATATTATTTCTTTTTCTTCGTTCATTTAAAACCTCCGAACTAATATTATTATTATTTTGATTTTCACTTTGATTTTTAGGTTTAAAACCAGGATCGCAGCTTCCGTCAATGTAATCTGGTCCACTACAAATATTTATATTTGCACAATTTGCACATGATTCATATATTTTTTTACTCATATTTCAATCTCCATTTTTATATAGTATTACCAATCATCATATTCATATTCGACTGGTTCAGTTACAACTATATGAATACTTCTGTCGTTTTGTTCTTTTGCTTTATCAAATATTTCTTTAAATTTATTATAGATTTTAATATCTAATACATCACCTTTATATGTATCTAACAAGTTTAAAACCTGTTCAAATTCATTTGTCTCAAAAGAATTATCCAAAGATGCGCCATTTGGATCAAAACTAATTCCATGCATATTTTAAACTCCTTTAAAAAAGAAACACTCACATATGTGAGTGTTTCTTAAATTGAAATCATTAGAAGAGATCTTCTACAGAACCAACAGCACCACTTGCACCATATTCAGAATCACGACGAGCCTTTTCAGCTGCAACATCATTCAAGCCTGTAGCTGAATAAATGTTATCTGTTTCGATACGTGTCTGATTTTCATGAAGCTGTTTCAAACGTTTATCATACTGTTCTGCAATTTTTGAAACGTTGCGGAATCCGTGGAATGCAATGATAGGATTCATAGTTTCTGATTCATAGAATCCGTGTACGATATCATCATATCCACAACCTGTGCTGGCGATTACTTTTGATACAACAGTTTCGGCATTTTCTGGTACTTCATAACAACAACGTTTAACACGTTCGCCATCCGGAATAACAAATGGAGAATCAACACGTTTTCCATTTCCATCGAATGTCATAAATGCATGAATACCCATTACTTTCATAGCGTTCAAACGATCTGAGCGATCGAGAATGCCTTTGCGACTTACACCGAAAGAAGTTGTGTAGCGTTTAATGATATCAGAAACTGAATCATTTACGCCTTTCAACTGTTCACTGTGAATAGAGAATTTGCTCTTGTTGTAACTGTTGTTAACAAAGATAAATCTTGCCAAAGGCTGACCGCCATCTTTAGGGTTGATGATGTCGTTAATTTCGTCGAGAGCTTCGAGAGTATTCTCGTAAGAGATAGATCCTTCTTTAGAAGAATCAAGTTCAGGAAGTTCTGCTACACCGAAAACGATAGGTCGTTTACCAGTTTTTCTTTCAACTTCATCAAGAACGTTAATTGATGAAAGTACCTTTGTCAATCTTGGACCGATACCAGAACCGGTACCACCAGCTGTTGAGAATGACAGGAAGATAATGTCATGGGGTTCTTCAAAGAGATACTTCTTGAGCTGATCAACATAGTCTGTAACGTGCATTTTGAAATATTCATATGAAACCTTGCGATCTTTACCCGCACCGTCAATTTCTTCGATAGGAATAGGATTGCCGGCAGCATCAGTTAATACATTACCCTCAGCATCCTTTTTGTAGTCACCTTTACGTGCACCAATTGAAATTGTTCTTGTAACTTCATTACCAGACAATTCCAAACCATCGATATCTGATGTACTTGTATTGATATATACACAAGTACTTTTACAATCGTTTTTGATACCAATTGTTTGTGTAAGTTTTGATCCACCCTGTCCAATTCCTATTGGAAGAATTTTTACACCTTTTTTAGTTTCGAAAATTTCTTCTTCGTCTTCAATTGCCATAAAATTGGCCTCCTTATTTAATTGATTTCTATTAGATAATATATATTTAAATTAAGCATTTATATTCTTAAAACCAAATGCCTATAGAACCGCGGAAGCCAAAATCGACTTTATTATCTTGTGTTTTTGGAATAGAGATATCAGGTCCAGCAGCAAATGTAAATTTCCACAATTTAATACCAAATTGAATTGATACTTCGTTTGAATTATTTATTACACCGTATTCTCCGATAATACCAAACGATTCAAATTGATCTTTTAAAGTCTTTTTATTTTTATCTAATTGTAAATCTACATTAGAAGTAGCAGAATCTATAGATTCAAGGGCTTTATTTTTTTCTTTTGCTTTATTTAATTCATCAAGAAGTTCAGCTATATATTTTCTATCTTCTTCAATTTGGTCTTTATAATTTTTAGTTACGTCTTCATAAATTTCGACTAAAAGATCGATATCAGAAACAGCTTCATTATATGTGGATGGGTATTCCGCAGCATATACCGTTTCTGTGATATTTCCTTTTTTATCGATTGATGGAACATTGATTCTTATTTTCTTTTCAGTATTTTCTTGAGAATAAACTGAAATTGATAAGAAAATAGTTAATAAAAATACAAATAACTTTTTCATGATTTTTTCTCCACTCTAAATCCTGCTTGTTCTAATTTTTCAGAAATAGATTTTGCATTATCATTAAATCTTATTTCTGCAGTTTTGAAAAGATTATCTAAATTATTACTTATTAAATTAAGATGATTTGATAAATCTTTTTTAATTAAAACTGAGCATTCTTCTAATGCATTTTTAGCATTTAAGAAAGCGACTGATGATTCATCGGTTAATCGCTTAAGTTTTCTGATATAAGCAATCATCATAGCCATACACAATATCAGTATTACTATGATATAAATGAGAATAATGATAGTTTTCATATACCTACTCCTTATAAGTATTTATTTATTTTTCGATTAGCTCGAATTTCTGCTTTTTGTTTACATATAAACTTTTTAGCTTTATTTTTTAAATCTTCGAAGAAAAGATCAAATTCTGTTAATGAATCATTCTTGAATGAAATAGGTGTATCAGACTCTTTGGAACAAAGTTTAAATAAAATAGTAAAATATAGATCCAAATTTGAAGTAAAATTGTTTGATGATGTAAAAGTTTTATACACACATTCGATATAATAAGGTTTATCGTTTACAAAATATTCAATTGATGATGGAAATGTGAATTTATCAGAAAGACATTTAAACATCGATTCGATCATTTCGTTTTTCTTTTCTTCATTATCTTTAGTTATAAAATTTGAAATTTTAATTCCAAACAATTCAATTTCACTGTCATACTTTAAATCAAAAAATATTTTATTCATAATGTATTTTATACCATCTTCAAATTTTATTCTTTCTCCAAAATATTTCGTATCACCTTCTCTAGATTTATAACTAATAATTGGTTTTCCAAATTTTGGTTTATAAACAACATGAGGATAATAATTTGTAATACTAAATTCATTTTTTAATTCGGCAGTTAACCAAGATGCATCATATAACTGATGATATTTTTCTTTTGTATCAATTAAAATTCTTGTTAAAAAAATTAAGAAACTGGTTCTTAAATTTGTAAATTTATTTATGAAATTATTATTCCATAAAATTTCTTTAGTTAATTTCATTTATTCAACCTCCATATTATATACAAATAAGTTAGTGGGTTTTTATAAACCCACTAACTTATTAATTAATTAAACGCACCTTTTTCGTACATGTCCATTACGTCTTCAGAGCCACGCTCATTTCCGCCGAATTTTTTTTGAGAACTTTCTGAAAATTCATTTGATTCGGCAGCGCGACTAGAATCTAATGCTGAGCGAGATCTTTTCTTTTTAGCAAAATCTCTTGCATCACGTTTAATTGTTGATGATGTGAGTGGATCTTTTGTCATTTTAATGCTCCATGTTAGGGATTTGTATTAAACCAAATGGAGATACAGAAATCTTCTTGAAATCCATTTTATCTTTAATGTTTTTACCATTTATAGTATTGACATTATATGGACTTATTAAAGATATCGTACTGCTATTTTTGGTTTTAGCATTCACAGTTCCAACCCCAATAAATTTTGAATGCTTTAGTTTGAAGAATTCTTTAGGCTTGTTCGTTCTACGACCAAGTCTCAAAGACTCTTCAGAGAATGCTGTATATGTACAGACTCCATCATCATTGTTTTCAATGAAGCCTACAATAAGATTCTCTATATCAACGTTCTTTGTAATTGGGATAATTTTGAAATTCTTACCCTGTTCGAAAGACGTTGAGTTACCAGCAGAAGATCTACTCAGTTCTGGTACTTCATTTTTATCGATATAAATATACTCACCAAATTCATTATAAATCAATAAATTATTGGTTGTTTTCTTATTTATAATTGCAGCTGCAATTATTTTTCCAGTTTGTACTTTCTTAGTATTAATTTCTTCAATATTAAAAATCTTTACTTTATAATCTTTATTAAGTGTTACTACATATTTTTCATCATCTTCTTCATAAACTGGAATAACTGCTGTGATAAAGTTATTATCAGGATTAGTTGTAATCCAGTTATTTGTAATCGGAATTTCAGACATTTTTGTACGTCTAGCTGTTCCGTCTTCAGAGAAGATAATTGTTCCAGATACATTTTTATTTATTGGATGATAACCAATAATTTCTTTTGTATTTTTACCATTTACTTTTACGCCTTTAAGAGAACTCATAATAGATTTACTATTCGTCAAAGCTGAACTATCGAAAATTCCGACTGCATCTCTTGAATATAAGATTGTACCATTCGAAATATTGATAGATGTCTTTTCAGACTGTTCTTTTTGAATATCAAATACATCTGTTCTTCTAGGTCTATTATATTTTTCTTTCATCATAAGAAGATTGTCGATAATTACTTTATCTGTATCTTCCAATTTATCTTCGAGTTCTTTAATTTTATCTCTAAGCATTTTGATACTAGATAAAAGACTTGGTTTAGAAGCTCTTGTTAAAGAAGATAATTGCATTTCGCTAATACCTTTTGCTTGAACCATAGATAAACCAAATTTCTTAACTAATGCTGCGATACATGATTCTTTATCGCTACTTGATTTAATTGTACTGATAACTGCATCCATTTTATCATATACAAGAACAAGACCTTCGAGTACATGAATTCTATTCTGTGTATCTGATAAATAATAATTAAATTTTCTTCGGATTACATCTGTTTGAACTTCATACCATTTAAGAATGATATCTTTAAAACTCATTCTTACGATATATTTTCCAGCAAATAACATGAAAGATAAAGGCATTGAAGTTGATAACTGTGTTTTATTATACAACTGATCAACAATTTCAAGCATATTTGCATCTTTCTTACAAATCAATTTAAATATATGGAATCCTTTTCTTTTTGGATCAGGATTATCTGTAAAGTTAATAATTCCACTAAGAATCACATTATTTCTTTCTTTTACTTCTGTTAAGATCTTATCTTTAATTGCATCGAAATCTACACGATATGGCATATCGACGATTTCAATAATATTATTCTCTCTATCGATATTAAGCTTAGCTCTATATCTAAGATTAAAATTCTTACCTAATCGATTAAGTTTTTCAACTTGTGCTGCAGGCATACATTGGAATTCATCAATTTCACTTTTATTAATGATTTCACCACCTGTGGGAAAATCTGGATAAATTCCTTTCATCAATTCTTTTAAAGGAATATTTTTATTTTTAATTACTTTAACACAACAATCTACTACATCACCAAGATTATATGGTGGAATATTATTAACGAATCCTTCACCAATTCCAACACCACCTTGAAGAAGTGTGAGTGGAAGTTTGGTTGGAAGATATTCTGGTTCTAAGAATGTATTATCATAATTCCATACATATGGAATAGAATGATCATCTATATCATCTGTAATACAATCTCTTGTGAATTTATTTAATTTACATTCAATATAACGTGGAGCAGCATATCCTTTGATAGTCTTAAGAGAGCCGAAGTTTCCTTGAGTATCAAGATAAGGATAGCTCTTTACAAACCATTGTCCTAATTGTGTAATACCATCTGCAATAGTATCCGAATTGTATGGATGATATTTCATTTCTACACCAGATACATATTGTACTTTCTTAAAATCTTTATCCAAATGTATTTCATACATTGAATATAATGCTCTTCGAGCTAACGGTCTTAAACCATCTCTGTAATCATTGAAAGCTCTTTCAAATGTTGCCAGAGAATATTCTTTAAGTCGTTTTATAATTACATCTGAAAATTCTTGATAATCGACAAACGATTCATGTTCTTTCATTTAATTATAACCCCTTACTTATAATAATATATAGTCAGTGAATATTTTATTTATCGTTATTCATTTGTACACAATCAAATTTATCATTATGTGTTCGTATACAATCAAAACATACTGTTTCAACTTCTTTCGAAGTCTTATTTTGATTTAAGAATATATATCCATCATCTGGATTGAATTCAATACATATTGAAAGTTGATGTTGTGAATTCGTTAAAATAGTTTTATTTAATATATATATACCGCATTCATATGCGATTGTGAATTTATCTTCGTCATGACCAGTTTCAACTATATAATTATTAATTTCATTATCTTCGTGATATGAAACTGAATATAATCTAAAATCAAGATCATCGTTTGGATCAAAATTTTTTATATTACTTTTAGTTCCTTTTTTATTATTCTTACATACTTGATATCGATATGTGTTTTCTGAATTTAAAATCTCGTCTTCATTTAAACCTTCAGTTACAGCATTTTCCAAAAGTTCATTCATATCTTTTTCTGATGCAGTAAGTTTCTTGTTAAATTCTCTATTTCTTTTTTCTTCTTCAGTTACTTCAGTATTTATAAAGCAATAAATATCAATATTCTTGATTATTTTAGAAGAATTGTTTACATATACTCCATTCTCAGGATTTATCAATAAATCAATAGTTACACTTTCACTTTCTCCGGTAGGAATATTTGTTCCATCCACAGTTTTATATATAGGTATTTGTATTGTAGCTTTAAGTTGATGTAATAAATCTTTTTCATCATAAATAGTAGGAATAATATTTGCTATTTCATATATTCCTCGTGTTATTTTTGATTTTTCGTCGGGTTCTATACATATACTTCTTATTCTAAATTCTATCGATTCTTCTTTCAGGTTCACAGGTTTTTTAAATTCTAAAATACCTTGCTCTTTATCGATTAAGAAATTTAAAACATCTTTTATATTTTTTTCACCTTTGTTAGTCTTTTCTTTTTCTGCTTCTTTTCTTAATTTTTCTTCATTTTTAACCATATATTTATAATTCCTCTCTTTTGTTTTTCTATCGACAAAACTTCTAAGAATTGACGAAAATACTACAGTTACTAAAATGAATAATTCGAATATAAAACAATATCCGAATATTATTAAAATATTTGTTGTCATATAACCTCCATCATATAATATGTATATATAAATATTCTAAAATTTTTAAATTGTTACTATAATAATATATTATAAAATGCGCAGTATAATATTTATATCAAAATCTAATTGTGGTTATCTCTTTACTAAAATTCACAAAAATGTCACACAAAGTAGGAGGTTAAAAATGTTTGACGATGATTATAGTAGTAATAATCAAAAAGATTTTGAAAAATTTAGATGTTTAAAGAGTGATAAGTATTTTGTAAATAATACTAAGAAAGATTTATTATTGATTTATCCTGATGGTACTATGACAGTTGCAATGTCAAACTTGAAATTTCATAATAACATTTTGGAAAATAAGAATGAAAGTGTGACTCTCGAACTTGATGGTTCTTTGATTCCTGATAGTGTAAAGAATTATACTAGAACTATTAATTCAGCTATAGATAATCAAATCAATGAGCTTACTTATGGTTGTCCACAACTCATTGAAAAATATTATTATGGTGTAGATGGCGAACACGTCGGAGAATACCGGGAGATCCCTACCGAGGGTCACCCGGTACTTGTAAAATCAACTGTAACTTTTCTTTTGATTTTATATGATGATGAGCACTCTATTAATGTAGCTATTCGTGATATTATGCATGCAGGGAGTCCTAAAGCATATATTTCGAGTTATTTAAGTGATGAGTTTCATCTTATGGGTGTTGGAATTAGATATATCAATTTCAGTCCATTTGATTTGTATTATGCATCACACGATAATAGACAAGTTTCTTTGTTGAGACATATGCGTAGAGAAGAAGCAGTTAGATTTATTCAAAAGTCTAGAGATTGGACTATTATAGATAATTTTACTGCCGAATTGGAAGAAGGTAATTTTATTATCTTAGGAATTATTGAAAATGGTAAGTTAAAATTACATAAATTCGAAAGAGAAGAAAATTGCACACTTGCATCTGGAAGTGTACAATATGCAGATGCGTCGCGCAGTGAAGAAATTCTTCCTATATTTTATAGAAGACGTGATGCTGAAATTTTCTTAGAAGATTATGATGCAAATGTAAGTAACGTATATTTGGACGCAGCAGTTTCTGTATCAGAAAGAAGAACGGATGAAGCTGTTAGTGCAGAAGTAGAAGTATCAAAGAAAAATATGACTGCTGTTGCTAAAATTTGTGCAGCTATGGTTACTACTGGAGTTGCATATGGAATTGGTAGAGCGGCTATCGAAGCAATTATTAAAGGTAAAGATAAAGAAGAAAAAGTATATTTAGCTAATAAGATTATAATGAAAAATAATATTGGTAATATGATTAGAAAATCTGTTTCCGGGAAAATTTTCGGAACATTTGCAAAGAAAAGTTTTATTAATGGAGCAGTTAGTTCATTTGGTGTTACCAGTGCATTTGCTTCTCCATTTACTGTAGGTATGTCTTCTGCAGCTAGCGTTTTAGGAGTTGTTTGTCCTATTGTAATAGCAGGAGCTGTAATTGTATCTACAATTGTATTGTGTTGTAAATATAAAGATAAAATTGAAGAGTTTCTTGATGATCATCCGGTGATTGATAAAATTGTAACCGGTGTCAAAGTTGCAGGTGCAGTAGCTTTAGGAATTGTAGTAGCACCAATAGTAGCAACGTGTATGATTGTTAAGAAAGTATGGGAAGGTATCAAAAGTTTTGGTAGCTGGTTAGCTGGATTATTTGGAATTTGATACCTCTTGGTCCATTCATTAGCGTAAGATGCAAGTGGACGACAAGGTCTTTAAATTACGCAGCGGTTATAATGAATATTTGTAAAATAACTGAATTTTGTAGTTTTAAAAGTTTATTATAGTTGTATTCAGTTATAAATATTTCATTATTTTTCATAATAGACAATTATTATAAAACATATAAAAAATATTATTGAATTTAGAATACAGATGAGATTTTACATAAACAAAAAAACGAGGTCCGTCTGGCGACATAGCCGACAAAAGAAGTGGACCCCGAAAGGGGTCCACCTCGTTTTTTGTTTAAACTTTGAAAGATTCTTCTTCATCGTCTCCTTTGCTGTTAGATTCGGTTTTTCTATGACCAATATCTGTAACAAAATGACTAACTTGTTTACTTAATTTAGGACCAAAATCCGTATAAGCAAGTAATCCCATGAAAGTACCAATACCAGAAGTCAAATATGAAAGTTGGAAATCTGCTTTAGTAATTCCATGATTGATACATATCATTTGAAATATCATAGCAAGAATTGTTATTAGTATAAAAGTGATAAGCATTTGAATAAGTCTGTTTCTTTTATATCTAGGCATATTCTTTGCTTTTTCACTTATTTTTGTTAAATCAAATGACATGATTATTGATCTAGTGCCTTCGAATCCGAATGTACCTAAACAATAAAGAATCAAAGAAACGACGAGATTACCATAAGGAATAGCTTCATTAATATTGATAATTGTTTCTGTAGGCACTACAGATCCTTCTGGTAATTTCACGAATAAACCTCTCAAAGATAAATAATGAAAAATCATCGAACCGATAACCAGTAAGGAAACTGTATAAAAAATAAACATATACACACCTGACTGACCATGTACTTCGTTTGGATCTACGATTTTCATTTTATCATTTTTATCTTGCTCTGAATGGGTTGAATCTAATTCCATTTTTACTATCCTCCGAATTAAAATTTGATTTTCGATTTATATCGTTAATACTTCTTACAAATTCATCGAAAGGAACATCATTAATTTTACATTTTTTGGTTTTCATAGCAGAGAAGTTTTCACTCATAAGTCCAATTAAATTAATAAATTTAGAAACTGCATTATATTTATCTTCATCATCGGAATACATCAAAAGCATAGCATCATGCATAAGATAATTCTGAATATTATTATAAATATGATGATTCATATTTGCAAATACTGGATTATCTTCATCGCTTAAAATAGTTAAATTATTAACTATGTGATTGTATGCTTCTTCGTTATATGTAATACTCATATCTCTTAAGAATAATAATGAAGAAATTACATGTGCAATTGAATCGTTCTCAAGAGATTCTGATGATAAATAAAAATGTGCCATAAGATCAAAAACGGGATTGATAAAATAAATGCAATTTTTAGTACAGAAATAAGAATAGAAATCTGGACCAGTTTTATGATTAATAGACTGATCTTCAAATCTTTCACTTACTTCAGTATCAGTATTTCTAAATGATGAACCATTTCTCATTCCTAAGAAGAAATAAGATCCAAAACCATATCCATAAAGTTCATTGTATAAGAAAACCAAGCTTTTATCTGTATTTTTTGTTGTTGTAATACCAGTTATTTTTGAACTTATAGAAGATGGATTTAAAATAGTAAATTCATTTAAAACTTCTGTGTTTTCTAATTCGTTTGAACTATTATTGGCTACTGCTACGAAATAACCATCATTCTTACCAGAACCAAACAGTAAACCGTTATCCATTAAAATTAAAGTTCTGTTTTCGAATGTTTCTATTTCCTTAATACGAACACTATTATCAATTTCACCATCTTTATTCGTCTGAATAAATTCAGTTATATCATGTAATTCAGATAATTCATCATCCTTATTTTCAAAATCGTCAGAAGAATAACCGAGTCGATTATCAGTGTTTGTATTACCTAATATATAATAATAATAAGAATCACTATCATTATCTTTATATTCAAGAATTAATGCATCGTTAGTTAATCTAAAGATATTTGATAAAATGCTATTAGCAATATTGCTGGAATTTACATCGAATGTAAGTATTGTGTGATTTTCATCATGTTTAGTTAATGTAATTACTTTATCATCAACTACTTCTATATCGAAATTATCAAAAGCAAATTTTTTACCAAGACTTTCATCGCTCAATATAATGATATTCTCTTCATTTTCAGATAATGAAAAATTAACACTATTCTTATAATTTGTATTTCTATAAATATTATCTGAGACGTGTGTTGCATCTTCAAATAATGGATTATTATTTTGAGGATCTCCATATATTCTTATAATAGATTTACTATCAATTAAATAAATGTGTTTCTTATAAATTTTAACAAAATTAATTGTTAAAGAAGATGAGCAATTAAAATTAATAAAATGAGCATAATATGGAGAATCGTCAATTGTAATTTTATGATTTTCGTTTGATCCATTGATTAATTTTACACCATTAGCCAAGAATAATATTAAATTATCTTGTGTATAAACCATATTCTTTATTTTTGATGAAAATGAAATTGAATAAATATGTCTTACATTATCAATGAGTGTATATTTGGCATTTTCATTCGGATCTATATTTTCTAAAGCCAATTTATTTTCAAAATCATACACTAATACATTTTTAGAATCATGTAAGAAAATGTAAAGAATATCGTTAGAAACAATAGCTTTTTGAATTTTGAAAAATCCATCTACGTATTGAGAAGTAGGTGTTGTATTAGAATATACATTAATATCAATAATATCGAAAAATCTACATATTAATTCGAAAAAAGATACTAATGCTTTTTCTTTTATATCTAGATAAGCATTGTTATAAAAAGTATTCTCTTCTATAAATGGAAAAATACCAGGTTTAAAAGAGTTAATTTCCAAATAATGATTTGTATTTTCTTTTACTATTGAATCAAATTGATCTAACAAATTTTTTGTCGATCCGTTAATAATTTTGCTATAATAAATAAAGATTTTTTTATAAGTATTTAGTACTACAAATTCATCATTTTTTGATAATACTTTTGGAAGTATTACAGTATTATTTTCGATACAATCCTTAAATGATAATTCAAATGATGGATTATTTTCGCATTTAAGAATATGTCTAAAACGTACTAATCTCGGAATAATATATTGAAAAATATTATGAAAATATTTTTTTCCAAATATTTGTTCGAATGCATTTGATATTACATTATTCTTACCTGTCATAAGATAAATATTTTCTTTTGGTTTATACTTACAACAATTAGCGTTAGAACAGCTAAATATCATCCAAGTGTTTAAAAATTCATGAATTCGTTTTTCGTACATGTTTACTATTTCATCCTTTACTTCTTTATCTAACATCATCGGATATTCTTTATCCGAAAATAGAAATAAAGTCGATGGACCAAAAGTATTCATATAGAAATACCTCCCATATAATTATATATAATATAACGTTTTAAAAAATTATCAAATTTGTTTACTTATATATTATCATTTGAACAACTTTAATATGGAGTATACTTAATATGGAAAAAAGCAAAAAGACATTGATGAAATTAAGTATAATCAATGAGCGATTTTTAACATCGGTGCTTAAAACGTTGAGCACAAATACAATATTATCTAAAAAGTTACTTAGTAATGTAGAATATTTGTTAGAAATTATCGATACTAATTTCTATTCAAAAGATCCAAATGTGTATAGTTTATTGCAAGCTATACAAATTGCAACTAAATATAGACAAACTGTTCCGGTATATAATTCTGAGGAATTATTAAATGAAATTGAAGTAGTTATTTCTAATAACTTTGAAAAACAGAAAAAAGATTTAATTATTCCTATTATAAAATTAGGAGCAAGTCTCAAAAACCCAACTGAAGTAACATTCGTAAATAAAACTATCGAAACAGAATTAAAATATTCTGGTATTATGCTTACAAAAGATAAGATGCTTGAAGCATTAACTGAAATTACAGGTAATCCAAATAATCTAGAAGCATCTATCAATAAATATAGAAATATATTGGATTCTGTACAGGAAGAATTTAGAAAAACAGATTCCGTTATAAGTAATAATATAGTAAATTCAGTTGATGATGATTATATGGATATTTTAATGGAAACATATGAAGAAGTTAAAAATCCAAAATATACATTAAAGACTGGATTGAAAATGTTTAATGAATTCCTTTCAGAAGAAGGCGGATTTAAAACTGGTTGTTATTATATTTTCTATGCATCTATTAACTCATTTAAATCTGGTATTTTGCAGTATTGTTGTAAATGGATTAGAAAATATAATTGGGAAAATTATCAGAAAATGTTTAATGAAACTGGTAAAATTCCAACTATTTTATTCTATAGTTTTGAAAATACTAAGACAGAAAATATGCAACGTGAGTTCTATATGGAAACAGGAACTCAATTGAAAGATGTACCTACAAAAGAAGAAGCAAAAATATTGTTTGAAAAGCATTATAATAGTACAGGTTCAATGATTAATGTTGCATCTGTATATGCTGAAGCAAATACTATTCGTGTTTCTGATATGAGACGCCAGATTCATTCTCTTGAAGAAAATGGATATAAAGTAATTGCTGTAATTGCTGACTATCTTGAATTGATTCGTGCAGAAGATGAAGATATAAGACTCGAAAATAGATTGAAACTTGGATATATTTCAAATGCATTACACGTAATGAGTGTATCTGAAGATATTCCAGTAATCACAGCACAACAGATGAACCGTGCTGCTGAAGCAACTATGAGTGATTTAAGACAGAAAGGACAAACTAATATTATTGAACAAATTGGTGGAAGTGCATATATTGGTGAATCTTATGCAATTGAAAAACCTGCGGACCTGTCAGCATATATTGGTACTGAACGATCTATTTATGATAATAAATTATATTTAACTATGAAACGAGGAAAATGTCGTTATAGACGAACAGATGTAAATTACTTTGTACAAGAACTTGTAAATGGATTCTATATCGAAGATGACTTATTAACAGATCATGTAAATTCTAAATCTGCAATTATGCCAGTAGCAGATAAAGAAGTTAAAGAAATAAGTGAAAGTGTTAAGAAAGAATTCGATAAACCTATTGGTGATAGAGGTACAAGAGTAATTCGTGATGTGAAAAAAGAGAAAATCAAAAAAGCAAAACCTGTTAAAATCGAAGATGCTGAAGTAGACAATCTCATTGAAGATATTTTAGGAAAAGCTGCATAAAAAATAAGTACCTCATTATGAGGTACTTATTTTTCTTTAGTTTCGCAGGTGTGTGAATTAACAAAAACATTCTTTTATATAAAAATACAAAATAAACGGGGATTAAAATAATGAATAAAATAGAAAAATATACATATGAAAATAGAGAACTATTGCGTTTTAAATATGATAATAATGCAACTAAAACACGAACCATCAAGAAGTTGTTAAAAGATAAAAAAGGAATTTGTTTCGATTTTGTTAACTATTTATATCATAAATACAATAAAAAAGGTAAGTGTTATTTTATGTGGTTCAATAATAAACAAGGAAATACACATACTATTTATATAACTGTCGATGGATATTATATTGAAGCAACGCCACCTAGCTCAGGTGAATTGAAAGAAATTTATGTTACAAAAATAAAAAATGTAAATGAACTAGCTGAAAATTTATCAAAGCAATTCTCGACTATGTTTTGGAAAGATTCGCCTAAATTTAGAATTTGTGAATATAAACCAAAAAATATATCACAGACAATAGATCAATTCATAGATGATAGATGGATTGATGGTAATTTTGATAATGAAATATCACAAGAAGACTTTGATTTTGTAAATACTTTTATAAATAAATAATGAAAAAATAAGTACCTCGTAATGAGGTACTTATTTTTTTAATTAATGATCGTAACCCGCAGAACTCCCGGATTGTATACGATCCAAATACCAAATTTTTCAAATTTAATCTGGTTATTTAAATCGTTGATCTCATTTGCAAAATCATCTTCAATATCAACTTCGTATTCGTAACGATCTCCGAATTCTGTTCGATACCATTTTGAAGATTTTATTCCACACATTTTTCTTAAAGATATTAAGAAGTCTACGTCAAACGAATCTAATAAAGATTCACCAATTTTATCGAAATAAGTATCTAAAATAGTTTTTCCAGATTTCTTATTTCCCTTACTGCAAACAACAATGGCCATTGTTTTTCCTCCCACATTTATTTTTTTATTTTATCTTTCAAAGATATGTTTTTAAATCAACATAGCGATGAAATTTTATATTTGGTATACATTAAATAATATATATTGATTAAAAATAATAAATACGAAAAACTGAAAACTTTATTATATATAGAAAATAAGGAGTTAACAATGAAAGAGCAAAGAATAGGTGTATGGCCAGCAATCGGTGTTGCTCCTGGAATTGTACAACTTGAACAGAATTTTGGAAATATGATTTTAAATAAATTTCCGAAAGGTTTTATAAATAGTTGGCATTTTGATGACAAGCAAAATATTAAAAGTGGATATGTAAATACTAAAGTAAATATATTAAAAAATGCATTAGATTCTAGATATACTCAACAAAAGAAACCTAGACTAACTGTTATTTTTAATAATACTAATGCTAATCAAGAAGATGCAGCAGGTGGAGCCGAATCACCATTTACATATCCGTTAGTTCAAGGTGTTCATCCAGAATTAAATGGTTATATTCCAATATATAAAGATAAAAACGATATCTCTATTTATATGAGTCACAAACGTGTAAGATATACGTTTCAAGTTATAGTTGAAGTAGAATCTCTTGGAGATCAAGAAAATACTTTGAATATGATTGAAAATATGTTTAAAATGCAATACGGATCTTTTATGGAATTTATTTCTACTAGTTTTATTCTTCCTAACGATATGATTAATACTATTTATAAAGTATTATATGCAAATGAAATAGCAGAAATTCCTTCTATTGAATCTGAAAAAGAAAAGAAAGAACTGTATGAAAAAATAGGAAAAGAATTTTATACTACATTAAATAAATATTCTTCTTGTAATGGTATTTCTCAATATAATAGAAAAAATAATCCTAATGATAATTATTTCTTATATAAACAAACTTATAGAAAATTATATTATGAAATTACAAGTAAACCGGAAAAAACTGATGGTGAAAAGATAGGAAATATATTTGGCAAGTATACAGTTACATTTGATGGTTTCTTTGAATTTGAAAAACCTATTTCTTATATTTTAGTAATGCCTGATGTAGTAGCCGGAAATTCTGTAACAGAAATATTAAAGAGTTCTGGTAATATAGATTATTTCAGAGATTTTAACCCTAGTGGTTTTATGAAATATTTTAAACGACCAGAAGACTTACCTGCTGCTGTTAAATTTGATATGGAAGGAAATGAATTTCAAATTCTTTATACTGAAAGCGATATTAGTATGGAAAGTCCAAGTGATGTAATTGATTTACCTGATTGGATTTTAACTAGTAAGTATAAAGATAAACTCGGATCATACGCTTCTTTTATGAAAACTTTGACAAAAGATAATTTTAATGAATATTTTCATATTCATTTTTATAATAATGATAATAATACTCCGGTTGATAGAAGAGATATATTTTGGGATGGAGAAATATTACATATAGGTAATACGGATTCTACTAAATTATATAAAATGTATGTAATGTGTAACAAATTAAAATGTGTAACTGAAATGAAAAAATTAATAAATAAAATATAAAAAAATAAGAGGTGCACCATAAAACGGTGCACCTCCTTTTAATTTTTATGAATTCATTTAGTTGAATTCATTTTCTTCTTCGGAATCTGAACCCTGAGAATCGTCTGAAGTTTCTTCGAGATTTTCATCAGCAGGCTGACCGATCATATCGCCGATAGCCATGGTGTCTTCATCAGTTTTTGTTTCTTTCTTTGACTTCTTAGATTTTTTCTTTGAAGAAGTCTTTGATGATTCATCCAAGCCTGTGCTTACGAAGATATTGTCATCTTCTACATATTCACCGGCATCAATACTGATTTTCTGAATCTGTTCAGCAGCTTCAATGAAACGTGAGATTTCATTCTGATATTTTTTATCAGAATAAATTTCGAAGAATTTGCAAGGATGGTTGAAGAGACCGTCTGAGAATCCTTCTTCAGGTTTTGTTTCAGAAAAATATCTGTTTACCTTTCCTTCAGGATTTCCTTCTGTTGTATAGAATTCCCAAACTCCGTCTTCACGAAGATTGAAAGCGATACAATAGAATTTTTCCTTGAAGTCGATTCCTGTAAAGAATCCTGTGTTGTTCTGCATACGTTTGCAGTCGATTACGGGATTGAATTTAATTCGTACGTTGTAAGGAACTCCATTTGGAGTATTCCAATCATAACGAATATGGATTTTTCTTCCTGGTTCAAACAAAATGAACCCGAAGAAATTTCCCATTTTAAGAGGAACAGTTTTCTCATCATTCTTTACAAACTTTTCGCGGTTCACACGAATATTTGCACGATAGAGAGGAGACTGTTCGCAGTTCATTCCTTCATCCTTGTCGTTCATGAGGAAATCTATTGCCTCATATACAATAGGAGTTTTTGAGACAGGTGTTACAGCTGTCTCAAGAGCTGAAAGATCACCTTTTATGTCGGTAATCTTGAAGAAATCCTTAATTGTAATTTCTTCATCTGAATCATTCAGATCTGCGATCTTCTGATTCAGTTTAGCCTGCACATATGCAAGCGGTGTGCAGTCAGGATATTTTTTCTCATCATCCCAACAATATGCCGGAACTCTGAGGCATAGTGATTTTTCTGGATGATAACCAATCATCATTCCGATATCACTTTTGAAAACAGTTTTCTTTTTCCCACCTGCTGTTTCTTTCTTGATAAACTTAGGCACCATAAGTGTCTGAGTTTCCATCTCACTAGTTGTTGTTACAACTTCTTCAGCCATACTAAGGCCTCCTTGATTGTTTTTAATTTAAACCATTGCGCAATGATTTAATCATAAAATAATATATATTTTAGTTTTCGGGTTAATACATTTTTACATAATAATAAAAAATATTGGACATTTTAATATAAACACTGTATTATTTGAATGGAGGATATTTTAATGACTAATAATATTCTTACATCAGCAAATAAATCGTTTAGAATTTTTAGAATTCTGGATAAAGATGATTCTTATTTAGAACGAAATGTGAAATTAAAACGACCATCTGGTATTTGTTTTATGCCACTTGTTTCTACTCGAGCAGAGTTAGCTGATTTAGTACAAAGATTCTTTGGATATAAAGGATATCAACAATTATTACAAAATTATTATTTTAATTATAAATTCGTATATCAACCTGCACTTTTACCTGGTAGAAAAATAATAATGCAGAATAGATCTAAAATAATTAAAAATGAAGCATTATCATTTTTACCTAACTTACGAAAACAACCGATTCATAAAGTTTTCAGTAATAAAAATGCAATAATTGATTATACAGATCAATATGCTTTAATGTGTCCAAAACAGGAAATGATGCAAAAACAACCAGTATTAAAATACTGCGAATATATATTTCCTGAATTAATGACACGTTTTGGAATTGCATATGAAAAACCAGAAATGTTTAAATGGACTTCTAGATATGTATCTAGTCAAGTAAAACCATATCTTTATTCTAATTTTTCACATATCATTATTCCTATCGAAGTAAATATAACAAATACTAGTTTGGTTAATTTATATTTGGATTATTTTAAAAATATTCCTTTAGGAATTAAAAGAAATATAAATAATCTTAAATTCCTTTCATTAATAAGAATGATATATCGTGCATATGCAAATGATATTCAAGATGTGTCATCAGATGAATATAAATATTTTTTAACAGAATTAGTTAATCATAACGTAATCTTTTTCTTCCATAATAAACGATTTAGTTTTACTGTAAACTTTACAGACCTCCGAGAAAGAAATATTAATAGTAGACAATTTAGAAATATGTTTAAGTCTAGACTTATTTCTTTAATTTCTAATAATATTGGATTAGCTTCTGATGAAAGTATGGATGCTATTATTTCTGAAGATTTAGAAGAAGACGAAGAACAACCTACAGAAATATCTAAAGATGTAAATCTCACTATCGATAAAGATACAAAAATAAAAAATAAAGAAGTTACAGAAAAAGAAGAAAGTAATTCTGAAATTATAGATAATACAAAAGAAAAACGAGATGAGAAAATAAATAAAATTTTAAAGCAAAGTATTGTTAAACGAAAGAATTATGAAATAGATATTAAAAAGAAAACAGATAAACTCTTAGAATCTATCGATAAAATGAAAGAAGTTACTCCAGATATAAAATTATTTGAAAATATGACTTCTGAAATTGAAGATAAGATAGAACCTGAAGAAGATAAACTTGAAAAGCATAGATTAGAAATAGAAAAACTTCAAAAGAAAGCTTTAAAAGAAACTTCTTATACTAAAATAAAAGGAATCGATTTAATCGAATCTGGTAAACAAAATGTTTCTAAACCAATAGTAGATGATTCAGACTTTGAGCAAATAGAAACTGAAGAAGATATAGAAGAAAAAGAAGATGAAAAATATGATGAAAATGGTTTCTTAATCGAAGAAGAAAATGATGAAACTGTCGAAGAAGAAGATTATTTGGAAGAACTTTCTGACGAAGTTATTGAAATAAATAAGAGAGTTCCTATCACAGTATCATCTGACGGAAATATTTCTGAAGAAGAGAAAAAAGAAATTCTTGAAGAAATAAATAAACAACAGCAACCAAAGAAATCAGAAAAACAATTACGTCGTATTGAATTAGTTAAAGATAAATATAAATCTATTAAACTTGAAGATAATAGAACTATCGATGAATTAATAGAAAATATTAATTCGAATCAAATTGTTCCTACTGTTAAAAATTGTAAGACTGTAATCGATAAATCTGTAGAATCATGTAATCTTCAAGATTTTGAAAAATCTTATATAAAAAATACTATGCAATCAGATATCATTAAAGTTCTTAAGAGTTTTGATGATGAGAATAAATCTATTCCTATGCATATTATTGATTATAAAGAAGAAGATACATCTGATAGATTTAATAGTAAGAAAACTATTACTTGTATTTATGAAGATGATAATCAAAAACGACATACGATTAAATTCGATATACCTGTACCTATGAATGATGGAATTCTTTTAATTAATGGTAATAAGAAAGTATTGAAGAAACAAATTACTCTTAGACCTATTGTTAAAATCAATCCGTCAAGATTAGCTATTACTACTTTTTATAATAAAGTACTTATGTTTAGACAAGGTACTATTTTGAATAGGAAAGTAGTAGTACTTAAGAAAATAATAGATAATGTACTTGAAAAACATGAAAATACTTTTAGGTATTATTATGGTAATAACTTGAAGATGAATAAAAACTTTTTAACTTCTATCGAATATGATGAATTAGCAAAAATTTATCATAAATTTATGGTTGGTAAAAGTGGTAATAGAACAGTTATCTTCTTTAATCAACCTGAAATTAGAGACGAAATTAAAAAGTTAAATATTCCATATGTATATCATATTTCTAAACTTCCTATTGCTATCGATTACGCTAAGAAAGAAGTAATTGATTTTGATATGAATTCTATCAATACATCTGTAATTGATGTAATTCTTGATATTATTTACGAAAAATCATATTATCCAGAAATAGATGAAATTAAGAGAAGTGTAAAAGCACCAAAGAGACGAATATATTCACGAATTACAATTCAGTCTTTCGACGTTCCTTTAATTACATTCTTATCAGCATTATTTGGATTATCAAATATCATTAGATTATCTGGTTTGAAATATAAATTTACAAATCAAAAATTAGAAGCAGATGCTCCTGAAAGAGAATGGTTGACTGTTAAATTTAAAGATGGTACTTTGTATTATCCAGAATATCCATATGCTAATTCTTTATTGTTTAACGGATTAAATGAAATGATTACTGAAGAGTATTATTTCGATCAGTTTGATGAAGTATTACCATATATGGATTATTGTGCTAAAATATTAAAAACACGAAACGTATTTAAAGGATGGATAGCATTTAAAGAATTATTTATCGATGCAATTACAAAAGAGATTCTTGAACAAGAAAAACTTCCTACAGATTTCTTGGAGTTATTTTTGTATGCAAACGATCTTCTTATCGATAATTCATATTCTAATGAAACTGAAGCCAAATCTTATCGTATTCGTAGTTTTGAACTTTTAGCTCTTTCTCTTTACAAAAATATTTCTAATGAATATAGAAAATATATTCAGAAAGAAGGACGTGCAAATGTTTCTATAACAATTCCTCAAACTTGTATTATGACTGCACTCACTGAATCACAAATTCTAGAAACCTATGATACTATCAATCCTATTAATGAATTGAAAATGAAATCAGGATGTACTGTAAAAGGTAATGGTTTGGCTGGTGCAAATACTAAACACGGTTATGGTATGGATAGACGTGGATTTGGTGAAGATGCTATTGGTATCTATGCAGAATCAAATGTTGATAACCATAACGTAGGTATTGTTAAGGAACTTACTACAAATACAAAAATTATTAATACAAGAGGATTTTTGGATACAAATACAGATCCGAAAGCCATTAATAAATTAACTGCTTCTCAGCGAATGTCGCCAGAAGAATTAATTATGCCTGCAATTGTTAAATATGACTCACCTAACCGTGTAGCATTCTCTTCCGCTCAGTGGAAACATACAATGCCAATCGTAGGTGGTGGCGATCCTCCATTTGTTGGTTCAGGATATGAAAAAACTGTAGTTGGTGATATAGGTGATACATATGCTTTGAAAGCAGAAAAAGATTGTACTATCGATACTATTGATGAAGAATTAAAAATTATTACAGTAATTAATAAAGATGGTACAAAACAGTCGTATAGATATGAAACTCAGTATCTTAAAAATGGTAATATTGAACTTGAAAATAATTTAGTATTGAATGTTAAAGAAGGTCAAAAACTTAAAGCTAATGATGTTTTAGCTTATTCTGATGAATTCTTTACTAAAACTGAAACTGGCGAACTTATTTTTACAATGGGTTGTATGGGTAGAGTTGCTCTTATGGATGACTACTTTACTGAAGAAGACTCATCGTTAGTAAGCGAAACTTTAAGTAAAAAGATGAGTTCATCTATTACACATAAGAAAACAATTTCTATTAGCGGAAAGAGTAATATTATTAAAATGATAGAATTTGGATCTCACGTTAAAGAAGGCGAACCTTTAATGCTTTTTGAAGATGAAAGAGATGAAGAAGTAAGTAACGTTGATGTAAATGCTATTCTTGATATGCTTGGAGATGCAGATGAAAGTGCAATTGAAAAAATGAGCTATCATGCACCAAAAGCAAACGGAACAGGCGAAATAACTAAAATCGATGTTTACTGGACTGGTGACTTTGAAGATATGAGTCCTTCTGTTAAGAAATTGGTTAATTCTTATATTAAAGATAAGAAAGAAAAAATTAAATATGAAGAAGAAATGACTGGTGTTAAAAACACAAAAGCTGAACTCGAATTAAAGAAATCTATACCACAATATGGAAAATTAAATGGTATCGATATTGATGAAAATAATGGTATTATTATCGATATTTATATCACACATGTTTTACCATATGGACCTGGTGATAAGCTTTCATTCTATCCAGCTATTAAATCTGTAACACCTCAAGTTGTTTCAAAAGAATTATCACCTTATTGTGAAAGTGGAAATGTTGACGCCGTACTTGGATTAATTTCTATGAGTGCTCGTCAAGTTAACTCTCCATATTTCTTAGGTACTTTAGGAAAAATTCTCTATGATATGAGTAAACGAATATCTGGAGAATATTTAGGAAAAGAATAAAAATATGCTGCAGTCCATTTTTTGGACTGCGGTTTTATTTATATATTATATTATACAAGGAGTATTGATAATGGATAGAAATAATGAATTAAAAGAATCAAAAAATTTTGAAGAAAATATGAGAGAATTAAAAACTATAATTGGTAAACCGGTAGAATTTTCTGATGATGGAATTCATAAAGTCGTAATGTCGGAAGATTCAGATGTTATGAGTGATGAAGAATTTGAAGAAATGTTAGAAAATAATATACCATTATATGAAGATCTTACTGAAGAAGAACTTTTAACAAGACAAAATGAATTTGCAACTCTTTCTGAAGAAGGAAGAAAAATGTTAAGAGATATAAGTGGTATACAAAATTCAAGAATAATTACTTTGAATGCATTAATGTGTAATAGTGTAGCAATAATAAAAGATGCTGAAGATGATATTGAAGATATTGAATTTTCTGAAGAATATTTAAAATTCTTAAACTGGTATGATTCATTAATTCGAATGGGTACATTTTATCCTAGGTATGAAGAAAATGAAAAAATATTCGAAGATATTTTAAATTCTGGTTTAGAGAGTGAAGATGATAATAATATATTTGCATATTTTAAGAAAAAATATATCGAAAAGGTTAGAGGTATTTGTAAAGAAATTGAAGAACCATTGAGCGGTATTGAAATGGAAGCTGCAAAACGATTTGAAACTCTATCTACTACAAATGTAAATTTGATTAAAGTTTTTGAAAATATTAAAGAATATGAAGGAAATAACTGGGATACGTTTTCTGAAAATGTATTAAAATAAAAAATAAACTGGGTCCTTTTTAGACCCAGTTTATTTTTTCAGTCTTATGCAAATAAAAATATTTTAATATCTTCGAAAGCCAAAACATTTTTTTATATAAAACCATAAAAGAGGTTTAACTATGATTTTTATAAATAATTTGAATATATTTTCATCTTTAGTAAAAGATAAAAAATATAAGTGCCCATATTGTGCAAAAATTTTTAAAGAATCTGAACAATTGTTTTTTCATGTACAAACATCACATTCTGATGAAATACCGTCCGGATATACTCCTCGTCATGCTGTTTATGATAAAACACATCCTGGAGATCATTTATGTCAAATTTGTAAAATAAATAAATGTATGTGGAATGAAAAAACTGGACGTTATTCTACTATATGTGAGAATCCTTCTTGTAGAGAAGAAGCACGTCGTAGATTTAAAGAAAATTATAAAAAGAAGAATGGAAAAGATCATTCTATAAATGATCCTGAAATTCAGAAAGAAATGATGAAAAGAAGAAAAACGTCTGGTAATTATAAATTCCAAGACGGAACAGTTCTTCCGTATATATCATCTTTTGAAAGAGATTTTTTAGAGTTTTGTGATTTATCGTTAAATTTAACTACAAAAGATTTGATCGAATGTCCATTTGTATTCTATTATGAATATGAAGGAGAAAAGCATTTTTATTTACCAGATTTCTATTTAAAACCCTATGATCTCATTATCGAGATTAAAGCAGATGAAGATATTAGTCATCCTAAAATTTTAGCTATTGATAAAGAAAAAGAAGTTTTAAAAGATGAAGCTATTAAAAAAGATGGTAATCATAACTATATTAAAATTTGTGATAAAAATTACGATGCATTCTTAGATCTTTTTAATTTATTAAAGAATGATACAAATGCACAAAAACCAACAAAAGATAAAATTATAATTATTCCAGAAAGAAAAGAAGAAATTCGTGGTTTCAAAATGCCAAATCTTAATTTTATCGGTAACTTAAAGAATACTTATTCTCCATTTATTATGAGAAAAATTCTTGACGATTCCGATGGTAAATTAAATTTATCTTTAGTATCTGAAGAAGACGCAATTAAATTAAATGGATTAAAATGTGATTTTTCAGGAATAACTGTATTAAAAGAATATCTTTGTGATTTCTCTGATGAAAATAATATAAAAAATACTTTGAATAAATTTTCAAAATATTATACAAAACAAAATGAACATTTAATTAATCAAGATTTATTGGGTATTCGAATGGATTTGTCAAAACATTCTAATTGGTTTATATTTAGAGTTAAGGGTATTAGTAAAGAAGCACAGAAAAAATTAATATCTCTTTTAGATTATTATTGTATAAATAATGATATTAATCTTTACTCTTTTATAAGTACTTATAACGGATTTGTTTTAATAGCAAATATTCAAAATACTTCTGATGAATATAAAGAACTTGAAAAGTTTTGTATTAAAACAGGACAAAAACGTGAATACTCATGTAATTTTGATTTTGAAAAATCTTCGGTGCCATTAATCGGTGCAATTGATTTTGGTGTTGAAGTTAAAATAATAAAATAAAGGAAAAGGAAATGGAATTAATTCGTGATATTTTTTTCGTGATTAGGGATTTTTTGGATATATTTTTAACAATTGCTTTTATTTGCTTAGTATTTTATGTATTAAGTGTAATTAAAAATATACATATCAAAATTGGTGAAAATATCGAGATAAATCCTAAAAGGAAGAAACTTAAAATTAAATATTTTACAACAGCCCCAGATTTGTATCCTGATCTAAATGATAATTTTGCATATGATTATGCTGCTTGTTTCGATTTATTAGCTAATGAAGATATAACGATCGAACCTCGTAAAATCGGATCAGTTGATACAGGTTTGATTTTCTGTCTTCCGTTCGATTATGAACTTCAAGCTAGACCAAAAAGTGGTAGATCTAAAAATGGATGCCATGTTGAATTAGGAACCATTGATGGTGATTATCGTGGAATTGTATTTGCAACCATTTACAATTTCACAGATGAGCAAATTGTTATTAAACGTGGAGAAAAAATCTGTCAAGGACGTATAGATAAATTATCATTCATTCCTAGAAATGGTGATAAATTTATTAGAGTAAAAAGCACAGATGATTTTGATCCTGAACTTAGAAATACATCTAGAGGAGATAAAGGATTTGGATCTTCAGGAGTTTAAATTTCTTTCTAAAGTCGAATTTAAAAGAAATAAGTATTATTCATTAAAAGAATTGGAAGAATTATTTTCCTCTGTAAATTGGAAATCCGCAGAAAAACCGGAGATGTTACAAAAAGCTTTCCTCAATTCTTCGCATGTAATAGGTGCTTTTTATGGAAATACTTTGTTAGGAATAATACGAAGTATGGATGATTTTTGTTGGTCTGCAAATATAGATTGTTTGATTGTTAACCCTACATATCAAAAAATAGGAATTGGAAGCAAACTTCTTGAAGAATTGTTATTTGATTTAAAAGAAGTACATTATATCAATGTATGTCCTGATTCAAAAGAAATGGTGCATTTTTATAATAAGTTTGGCTTTAAAACTATAAATGGTCTTTATATGCAGAAAGAAAATAATGTATAAAATTTTAAACTTCTCCTCTATATAGAGGAGAAGTCTTTTTACATATTAATATATAAACATAGTTTATAGGAGATAAATTTTATGAGTACAATGGTCGATTTAATGCCAAATATATCTCCTACTGGCGATTTTAAGAAAATAAGTGATAATTCTACATATAATAACAATAATAAAGTAGCAACTTTATTTAATGTTTTAGAATATTCTGAAGGCAAAAATTCTTTGTATCCTGAAATGGGAGTTTTTAAACTGTTAAATTCTATTCCTTATTCAGAAGATCCGGAAATTATTGTTAATAGAATTTCTAGTGTTTTATCCAATTTTTTAAATTTCTCAGTAGATGTTGGATATGAATACACTGATGAAACTAAAGAGACTATAGTAATTAAACTTTCTATTTTAGGTCTTCCAGGAAGCATCAGAGTAGAAGCTAAAAAGACTAATGGTGCAGTCAAGCTTATCAATCCTAAATATATAAAGTGAGGAAAATAAAATGGCTGAAGGATTTGTTTTAGAAGAAGTATCTAACAAAAGTGAGCCTCAAGTCAAACATGAAGGAGTAATACCGCGTGGAAACTCGATTGCTGCATTGCTTTCTGATAGAAACGGTAATCCTCCGACACAAGAACAACTTCAGGCTTTTCAAAATAAATTAATGGGCAGAAATGAAAATTTTGCTAAATTATCTAGAGAAGAAAAAGAAAAGATAATGTTTAAAGAAATGCAAGATTGGCACTTCTCTCAAATGCCTAAAATTGAAGATATGAAAAAAGAGTTGGAGAAGAATCCTCTTACATTTGAAGTTAAGTCGTTGAATTCAAATGATACAAAAGGATATCAAAACCAACACGTAAATATTTTGAGTGAAAATGTAAAATTGACAATTGTATCAGATGGTAAAACTATTAATTTCAATAATAAAGAGTTATTGGAACAATACAGACAAGCTATAAATAAAAAAGAAAATTCAAAAAATCAAGTATCAAATGTTCAAGCACGTGGCGCAGAAACACACTCTAACCGTGTTTTTGATGATTAAAAATAATTGTATATTATTAATAGAATAGTTAGTCACATATGTGACTAACTATTTATTATTTGAACAAAATATAAATATGAAGTGAGGAAATAGAATGGAAAATAAATTGATAGAAATTATTGCAAATGAGTCTGCTGCATTGAGTATTAAAAATAAAATAAGACTCGCGTTTGTATATAAATATGCAATTAAAAATAAGTTAGTAACACCAACAGAAGATGGAGCAATTTATATTGCAGAAAACCAGATTGAAAACGCATTTCTACGATTAGTGATTGAATCTAAAAGCAATGAACTATTTGATGGAGAAATAAAACAGTTTTGTTTTGTTACAAGATTCAATCATAAAAAGAAATTACAGAAAGAATTAAAAGTTAATGATTCTTATCGTGAGATGAGGAAAACTAAAACAGGCTATTTATCATATAAAGAATATATGAATTTAAATGGTATTTTTGAAAATATGGAATCTTGGAAAGACTACATTAATAAGAAAGGTGAAGAAAATGCTAATATTACAGAATGAAAAAACTAAAGAAATAAAAAGAGTTTATACGGGAAGAGAAATAATAACTGCAATGGGTAAAAAATATCAACGTTTACATGATCTTTATAAAGAGCATTATGACACACATTTTGATCTATTTAGTGATGAAACAGAAGGATATATTCCATTAACTAAAATGCCATTATTCGATTCTGAAGAAGAATTTTATAGTTGTTTAGCAGAAGGTAATAATGACATTTATAGAATAGAAAGATTAAATAAAAAGAAATTTAAAGATAAAAATGGAAAATACATTAAAGTAAAAAATATTAATGAACTTAAAAAATATAGAAATAACCTTTTAAGACCTATCTATTTGACTATAAGCTATGGATTGGCTATAGCTTTAGGTATATCAATAGGGAAGTTTATTATTATATTAATGGAAACTTATTTGAGGTAAATATGAAAACAATTATCGGAACTGATTTTCATATAGGATCTAGAGCCGATATTAAACGATATTATGAAGAAGAACTTGTTAAATTTGTTGAAGAAATCAAAATCAGAAAACCTGATTTAATAGTATTAGGCGGAGATTTATTTGATAAACGAATTTCCACTAATAGTGATTTTAACACATATGCAAATTTATTCGTAAATAGTATCGCTGATTATTGTATGTATAATGGAGCAAGATTGTTTATAATAAAAGGAACTATGTCTCACGATTTATATCAATTAGATTCATTTATATACTTAACTAAAGATCCTAAGAAAAATACATTTATTTTTAATACTTGTCAGGAAATATTTTATAATAATTGTAATATTCTTATTATTCCAGAAGAATATGAAGCTTCTAAAATAGAATATTACAAAGATACAATTTTTAATCCGACTAAGAAATATGATTTTGTATTCGGACATGGTATGTTTACTTTTGCAGGTGGATATGCTACAGAAAGTGGTAAGAATAATCATATTGTATTTGATACAAAAGATTTTGCAAATAATGTATATGGATTGGTTGTATTTGGTCATATACATATACAAATGAAAAAAGATAATTGCTGGTATCCTGGTTCATTTTCTAGAGATTCGTTTGGAGAAGAAGATCCAAAAGGATTTATCTATATAGATTATGATGAAAAGAATCATAAGATAAGAAAATCTGAATTTGTAGAAAATAAAAATGCACCAATTTATAAAACTATAAATGCAAGAGATGTATCTGATAAAGATATTGGTGTTTTTATAAAAGAAGAATTAGAAAAGTGTTCTAAGTTAAGAATTATTATAGATTCAGATATTACTGAAGAAAAATATAATAATTTGAAAGCTTGCTCATATGATAATAATAATCTATTTTTATATAAACGAATGAGAGGTCTTTCTAAGAAAGATGATGATGAAAAGAATAAAGTTCTTGAAGAACATCGAAAAGAAAGAAGAGCTCTTATCGAAAAATATTCTAAGATGGACTTTTATGAAATAACTAAAAGTTTTATTAAAGATAAATATAGCGTCGAAGTTTCTAATGATGAAATTAAAGAAGCTATAGCTTAAAATAAAAAGGAGGTTTGAAAAGTATGCAGACTTCAGAAGAAGAAAATATGAAAATATGGAAATTAATTGAAAATACTTGTGTAGATTGTGTTAAATTATATGAAAAGAAAAATAAAAAAGATCCATTAGAACGTGAATATGAAGCACGGGTGGATTTTTGGAATAGATATATTGAAGCTAAATTAGCAGAAGTAGAGTTTTGTTGTGATAGAAATTACTATTATAGACTCAAAGCTAATTTAATTCAACAAGCTCAATATGATTTAGAACCAATAATCAAAATACTTGATGAAAGGAAACAGTTTGAAAATGTAACATTTATTATAACAATTGATAAAAATGAGGTAAAAAGATGAGAATAAAGACTTATAAAAAGAGAAGAAAAATAAAATCGAAAGAAGAAAATATAATTAAAAGATTGATGAATAAATGTAAAGTTAGTAAAAGAGATATCCATAAAGTTATATTTGAAAATAATGGTATAAAATATAAATATTACATTTGTACAAATAAAACAAAATTAATAAATTATTATCCATCTTTTCGACCTTTAAAACCGTATTTTAGTGTTAAAAATCCGTTTGGTGAGCTTGAACACCCATCGATGATTAGAAATGAAAATTAGTACTTATAAAAATAAATAGAAGATAACTTATTTGTGTAAATGAAATGAATATTTTATTTATATATTATATTACAGCTTAAGCAATAAAAACAAAATGGAGGCATTTAAATGCAAGAAATTTATTTGCATGATGTTGGTGGTGTAGAACCAGATGCGAGTGACATTTGTACAGATGAACTCGTATGCATGCTCGATGGTGTCAATACTACACTTGGCACTAAAGACGATCCGAGATTCGGAGAATATCAAGAATTCTTGTCATCTATTGATGAAGCAAGTATTCTTAAAATTGAACCAGATCAGATTAGTTCTGGAAAGTATGATGGTCTTGATTTAACTGGTGATGAAGAATCCCCAGAATCTATAGTAATTAAAGAACCGAAAGAAACTGATTTCTTCTCTAATTCACTTGATGAATTTATTAAAACAGCTTGTTTTGTTACTTTATGCACTCAGGGTACTGTGTACGAAAAAGGATATGCAGCAATCCCAGATTCTGCATTTGTATTACCAAAATATCAAACTGTATAAATAAAAGTAAGGACTATAGAAATAGTCCTTACTTTTTTGTATATAAGGAGAAAATATGAACGGAACGTATCAACCTTTAATTAATTATATTTCCGAAGATTCATACAGAAAAATAAATGAGTATGAAAGTAAAAGACAAGATGAATTAGAATTTAGAGTTAAGAATTTTTTTGATAAATATGCTGATAGTGTAATAAATTATATTATAAACAGTATCAAAGATTGTGATATTTTATCAGTTTATAATACAGATACATGGAATTTATCATATGGTATTTTGGCGGCAGATATTAAGATATTGGATCCTAACAATCCAGATGGAGCGATGATTGTTATTAAAGAATTTTTCAAAAAATGTTGTAATATTTTAAGTGTAGAATTTGAAAAATTAGAATTGGCAGATCAGCAAGGTGAAAAAATTATTTTTGTAATTTTTATTAAAAATCCATTTATCGATAAATTCAAAGATAAAGTGAAAAAAATTATGGAAGAATAAATTTTTTTGCAGAGCGAAATGCTCTGCAAAATGTTTTTAAAAACAATTAAATATATAGTTTTATATTGATTATTTGCATAAGGAGTAAAATGTGAAGAAAACTCTTACTATAAAAACTCTTATAATGATAAATAATAATATTTAATAATAGGGTGGATAGATATGAATGCTTTTTTTGCTTGGTTATCTACTCCAGGTCCATTTGAGGAAATATTACTTGTAGTTATCTTATTGATTTTGTTGGGTTTTGTCGGTTTTATAATCGCAAAAGGTTCACTTGATTGTGATATAAAAGGTATCCGAATAAAATCAAAAGATAATAAAGAAAAACCAAATGATAAACCTGCAGTGCAACAAGAAAAACCAAATAAGTTCGATCTCAATAATAATTCTACTGTTTTAGGAGCAAATGTTAGCATTCTGGCTACGCAAGACTATAGAATTATAAGTTTGATTATTCAAGCTCATTCTAATAGAATTCGTGAAGAAATGAAACAATATTGTTCCGTAAATGGTCTAGATAAAAAAGATCGTGACTCTTATATGATTTATGTAGATGAAAAGAAAAACTTATACATTTCTGAATTAAAAGAAATGTTTAATCGTGAATATGTTTCATATGATATCATTAGCATTAGTGATATATACGAAATAATAGAAGAATCAAAAGAAAGAATGATGAATAAACTTGAGAAGCTTTATATTAAACTTCGCGATATTTCTATCGAGGAACACACGAAAATTAACGAATCTAAAAAACAATTGTTTGAAACTTATTTAGATAAAGCTTTAGAGTGGCGAGAAAAGTCATATTCATCAGATAAAGAAGTTAAAGATATATTAATTGAATATTTAAATCAATACCATAAAACGTGTGAAAATTTAACAATAAATGAACGTATTGATGTACTCAATAAACAAGTACAAAAAATCGATACTATAAAGAAAGATTTGGTTGATATTTTCTTAACTGAAGTAATTAAGAAAATGAACAATAAACTTAAATCTTAAGGAGAATTAAGATGGATACAGAAAAGGAAGAACTTAAAATTTATTCTGTCGAAAAACTTTTTGATGACAAACTTGAGAAGTATAAATCTGCTCAAGGAAATCCGTTTACACTTATCAATATCAGAGGTATTGTAATTCATCAAACTTTTGATAATAAAAATGTACCAAATGTCGAAATTCCTTCATTGATTGAAAATAAAAAGAATCCGTATCATTTTATTATTGATACTGAAGGAAGAATTTATCAGGTAAATTCAATCGAATCTGCTTTGCAGCATTGTAGAAGTAGAAAATATACCTCTAAAGCAAATGAATACTTTGGAGATTTGATTTGTCCTAATTTCGAAGAAACCAAAGACAATCTTCATCCTGAAGCATCTGCTGATAACTGTACAATTTCGATTTCAATTCCAAACGGTTTACTTACTTCGAATGTTTCAAATGCACTTGTTAGACTTTGTGCATATATCATTAACAAATACAGTAAAGGACTCAGTGGAGTTGCGAATGTTCTTGGAGCGTATGAAATCTCTGATAATTTTGATGAACCAAAATGTTTCAAAGACGATCCTGAATATTTTACAACTTTAAAATATGAAATTGAAAAACTTCGTTCTAAGTGGTCTTTACACTTTGGCGGATTTAAACGTGGTTATCCAACAGAACACGTAGTTGAAATTACTGATAAAAAAGAAGATTAAAAAAATTAAAGTAATACTCCTCATATGAGGAGTATTACTATTATTATTTTTTTTCTGATTTTTTGTTAATTAAAAACCTAACTGCATTTAACCATTTTTCGTTAGGTTCAAATTTTGTTGATAAAGCATATTTTAGTTTCATTGGATTGTTTAACATTTTACACTTTAAACATACCGATTTATAAACTAAAACATCTTGCCTAAGGTTATAGTAGTAACAATAATCACATTTTACTACCAAATCTTTTGTTTTTTCGATTTCATCTTCTGTCATTTAATTTACACCACCCTTCAATTAAATGTCCTAATTAAGTTTCTTTATATCTAATGAATATGATTCATTTATATTTCCAAAGTCTTTATTCTTTTTATTTCTTATAAGTGTAAATTTATTATTTTTCATAAGATTACCAAATTTTTTATAATAAAAATCTACAGGTACATCTTGATCACCGTAAATTGTTATTTCAGCATCAAAGAAACATGATAGATTAAATAATTTCATTGCTCCTTTTCTATATGATGCCGCAGATCCAACAGCCCCGAAAATAACATTATTTGCGTCTTGCGTATAAAATCTATTCTTTATACATATAATATCATAAGCACCTTCTGCTAATACAATTCTCGGAGCACTAGTTAAAAGATCGATTTCTTGAGGTGGCATATATAAAAATGAATAACCTGTTGTTTTATTTATTTTTATATTAGTATATCGCTTAGAAGTTCTTTTACTATTTACATTCCTCATATTGATGATATTATTATTATATCCTAAAAATCCAATCCAATGATTAGAAAATTCTTGTATTTGATTACTATCTAATTCCAAATTCAATTTATTTATATTAATAAAATCTCCAAGATTATAAATTAATTTATAATCTTTTATATTTGTAGGATTCGTAAAATCAATACCAGTTCGTTCTGACGAATAAGCAATTTTTAACAAATCATTTTCTTTTGGTTTTGTAGGAATGATTAGATTATTTATTGTATCTGATGATGTTTTAATTTTTGAAATTCCTTTTTTATTTAGTGAATTCAAAAATGTATCATATTCAGAATTATTAATATCCAACATATGAAGTACATCTGGTGTTAAAACTCCATGTTGACCACATGATCCATGAAAACAATTGAATCTCATACATGAATCGTTATCTAGTTCTATATAAAATTTTGGAAGTTTATGATTTTCATTTTTACAAAATGGACAATGTATTACTAATTCAGTATGACCACTTTGAAATTTTGCTTCTGGTAATTTTGATAAATCTCTTATTAATCTATCTTTAACGGTCATATTTTAATACTCCTTTTATACATATTAATTCGTTTTTCATTATATAATATATAATTTAATAAGTAGATTACATATTAATATAATTGTTTTGATAAGGAGACAGATATTTAAAAAAGAGATTTTTAAAAATTGTATATTTTGGAATATAAATGAGGTGAAGTCTAATAAGTAGTCTTAAGTCCATTTATATGATTTACTAATCTAGAATTATTTGTATAAATAGTCCAATGCAAAATAATTATAAATTGAGTTCCCTCTGTACAAAGAGGGAACTTATTTTTTAAGAGGTTTAATTATGCATATAAAAAATAATAGAACTCTTGAAACCGAATTATCTTTAGACCCTACAGAAGATTGTGTTGGAATAGTAGTGGGTGATAGAGATGAAACCAAGAAAAATACAATAAAAGTATTCATACCTAGATTTATGCAAGGTATTGATATAAAAGATGGAAAACCTGTAGATGAAGATGCTACTATTGAATTAAATATACTTAACAGTAAAAATAAAAATATTGGTGGCACTTCATTAAAATTAAAAAATTATATAGAAGTTCCTCCGTTTTTAATACCGGGTATTAATCCACCACGATATATATGCGGTGAAAGAGTAAATATAAAATTTGTGGATAAAGATATAAAAAGTCCAATATATCTTCCATATCAAGTACATGACGTTGTATTACGAAAAGAAGATATTATTAGAGTCTTTGTACCAAGTAAATCTGATTTCCCTGATCCAATAGTAGATAATAATTCATATTTCTTAGAATTAAATTCTAAAGAAAAATTTGTTAGATTATTTACATCTAATCAAAATGAAGAAAAATGCCCATTTACATTTAATATCAATACTGCAGACGGAATCGTTACTTTTAAAGATGATTCTGAAAAACGAATGTTTGAGTGGAATTATGATGAAGATAAGATATACTGGGGAACTGATGCAGGTATAGAATTTGAATTTAAAGAAGAAGCAGCTAGATTAGTATGTAAGACTTTAGATATTAAAGCATCGGAATCAATCAATATAGAAACTTCTAAATTTAAATTAAAATCTGATCAAGGTGATGTAATCATTGATAATATGTATGTTAAGAATTCTGGTTCTTATGAACAAGAAACTCCAAATGCAAAACTTAAATATGATATGGCAGAATTATCTGGAAATTTATGGCAAATCATAAGTCCTGGGTTATACTTTGATGCTCCTGCAACAATTCATACTGGTGCTAGTATAATGGCTGGATATGCTTTAACTAAGGTACCAGCACCAGGAAAAACTCCATCTGTATATGCTGGCGGTTGTCTTGATGGATCTAGTCCAAGTTCATCTAGTTCACCTAGTCAATCACAACCTGATTCTGGTGCACCATCTTCTAAATCATCTGGTGGTTCATCGCAATCAGATTTAAAAGGTAATAATAGTGGTAAACCTGTAGCTTATGCTGAACCTGTAATCGAATGTTTAAAAAAGATAGCAAAACAAGCAGATCAAGCTTTAGGTATTGCGAAATATCACTTGCATCCTGGGGAATACAAACCGCTTGCTCCTAATCCAGGCTCACCTAGTTCAAATAAACCGATGGCTATGAAAGAAAAAACGTGTGAAACATTAGTAAAGTCAAAAGAAGCAAGTATAAAAGCAAATCGATTTAAAGTATAGGAGTGAAATTATGGGAAATCTATATATAGAAAATACAATGGATACAACTAATAATTTTTTAAGTAATATTAGAAGAATGAAAGAAAATACTCTTAATTTTGAAAATTGTAGCTATCGTGAAAAATATACTAATGATGATATAAAATATATGGAAACTTCTGAAAAGAATTTGATATATTTTAGAAATATTTTACAAGAAAAATATTTTGATAGAATTATATCAAAACGTAAAATAACCTCTATAACCAAAGAACAGGAATTAGAGTTTGATATGAATCCATATTTAGCTTCATATAAACTTCTTGGTTCGCCTGAATATTGGTGGTTATTATTAGTAGTAAATAAAAAAATGAATGTTGAATCATTCAGAAATTTAAAAGAAAAAATATATACTCCAGATATTCAAGATATCAAAGAGTGTTTAATAACAGAACTAAAAAAGAATGATAAACTTGGTGAAATAATTTAAATATTTGTGGGAGGTAAAACTCCCACAAATATTTAATCTTTTTTATTTAGATTCGGATCAAATGGAGTTTTTTGGTTTCATCGTATCAATAAATTGCATAAGCGCCATAGGATTAACACCTGTCATAGACTCACCGTCATTTGAAGTAAGTGCCATAAATGATATTGGTGGTATCTTAACGCTCGGTATGATCATAGCTAACATCATAGGATCAAAATTCATCGATCCGTTAGAGAATAATACTCCAAGTTCTGGTTTTGCTTCTTTAATTGCATCACAAAATGCATTTTTAACAAGTTGCGATACATTACAAGCAATAGAGTTTTCGATGGATTGTAATGTCATTACTCCATATGGTTCATCTGCAATTAATGTATGAAATATTTCAGCTTTTTTATCATCTGAAATATCCATAGAATAAATCTGATCTTTTATTTTTTCTTTATAAAGATCGAGAATTTTTTCCGAATCTTCTTTCATTTTTTTATTCTTTTCTTCCTCTTCCTTTCTCTTAGCTTCTTCTTTTTCTTTTTTAGCTGCTCGTTCTTTTACCAAAGATTTAGCATAATCTTCGGAAGAAAGAATCAATGCGCATTCTACTAAAGAATTGCTAAGAGTTTCAAACCCTATTCTAATAGAATTTGAAATTTTTTCTCTATACAGATCATCAAGGTGTGATTCATGTTTTACATGACTTCCGCAATTAGGTAATCCGAAATTAGGTATTCCGAAATTAGGTATTCCGAAATCCGGTGTGTTTTTGTTGTTTTCGTCCATTCGAAGGACCTCCTTGTATTATTTTTGTCATTAAGACTAATTATAATATATATTTTTATAATTAGCTAGTTACTAATAAAAATATTTTTAAAAATTACTTTATCTTCTATAAAACATATAATTATTATTAATGATATTATACTCTTATTATGAATTTTCTACTATATTAGTTAGGGGAAATTTTCTTTGAGTACATGATTGTTAAGAGGAGGTACCATGAAGTGGCTAAACGTAAGAGTGACTTAACATCACATAATGCAACAAATAGTATTTTTAATAACAATGATACAACAGGTGTACAGAGTGTCGATCAACCTCATTCAATAGACGAGCAAGCAACACTTTCTGGTATCCTTGAAGGTCAGTATAAAGAAAATAATTCGAACTTGAATAAACTCAGTGGTGCAAGAACTGTAGTTACATATTATCAACAAGTTCCGAGCGGTGAAAATAATGCAATGGTTAATATGTCTGGTTTTAGTACTAGCGATCCAAATTTAGGCAGATTCATAAGAATCGAAGATTTATCTGTCAGAATTGACAATAATATCGACGTAAACTTTAATGAAACTGAAGGTAATGGTCAAAAATCATTGGAGTCCGAAGGAAAACTAACTATATTACCGAACACTATTTTACCAAATCCTAATGACCGATTTAGTATGAAATATTTAGAGAGAGTAAGATTATACAAAATAACAGAAGTAACTCCTTTGTCTGGAAATTCCGAGAGTGCATACGAATGTACATTCATTTGTGAAGATTATGACTTTTATTTTGATAAATCTGAACTCTGTAAGCAGATTGTTGAAGATTATATTTTTGATGAAACGTATCTCGGTACAAATATGCGTACCGTCTTCACTGAATCAGAGTATGATACATTAAACACTTTAAAAGATTTATATTTAGAGATCGGTAAGATCTACAAAAAAGAGTTCTGGGATGAACAATTAGAAACTTATATGATTAAATATGAAGATAATCTGAATATTGAAGAGTATAATAAATCTAAGAAGTATGATCCTAAACTTTGTAAATTTGAATTCAAATCGATGTATCGAGATAGACAGATGTTTGATGGTCAGTTGATTGATTTTATTTTAACAAATAGAATCTTTGATGGAATTGAATATTTCCCAACTATTCCAACACAATATTCTACTAATGAGAATACTAGAATTTACAAAGGCACTCTTTTTTATGCTTTGGAAAAACGTAATAGAAAGTTGATAAGAAATAGATATCAACTTCCAATTGAATTGAATATTTCAAATCCTGATGCACAACCTGTATTATACGGTAAGTTAAATCTTATTCATGTATCTTCAATATCGGATTACACATTAAATCTTTTCCCTAAAGATTTATGTGATATAATTGCTGCACAGGTGTCGGAAGACGTGCCGGCGGGTGATTTCGATAAATCTAATGTATTTGATATTATCATTTACATTATTGCCCTTTATTTAAATAAAAAGGACAAAAATATCCCTGGCCTAATTCACGCCGTATATGATAAGATTGATGATATAGATAATTATTTCTATGAGATTCCGTCTTATCAAGCATTCTACTTAATACCTATTTTGGGCTTTATATCGAAAGAAATAGCAAATCAGATAGTTGCTAAAAACACCAGTGACAATCAGATATCTGATTCGGTTAATACTCGTAGAGTATAAAATTAAGTAGATAATCTAAATCATATGAGGATTACGAATATGAAAAAGAATAATAATTTCTTTGCTGGCCTTGAAGACGATGAAGAGCAGTTCGAAGAGGCTAATTTCGTTGATCAGAATCTTGACGATGATGGTGAAATCGAACCTGTAATCACTGAAGAAGACGTTCCTGAAGATGGAAAATCTCCGGATGCAGACGTTGTATCAGTAGAAGATTTTGATCATTTCTTCAACAACGATGATCTCGGTCTCGAAGACGACGAAGATGCTGTTGTTGATGAAGGCAATGACGGTAACGAAGCTCCTACAGTAAATGTATCTGTTGATATCGAAACAGGTGACGATGATGACGACGGAGAAGATGTTGGTGACGATGACGTTGGTGACGGAACTGACGACGGTGCATCTGATGATGTTGCCGGTGAAGAGTCATATGACATTTTCGGTTTTGAAGACGATGATCCTGTAGATCAGGCTGCTGAAGTTTCTGATGATGGTGAAGGTGATGACACTGGAACTGATGATGAAACAGATGATGGTTCTGATGATGGTGATGACGACGACATTTCTGTTGATGTAAATATCAATGTAAACGTTGATGATGGTACATCAGGAGATGATGGTGACGACACTGGATCTGATGCTGGTGCAGAAGAACCTGTTGCAGATTCTGGTGAAATTTCACAGGAAGATTTTGATTTCGGCACAATGGGTCTTGAGGATGATACTCCTGAAGTAAATGTTGAAGTTACTGTTGACGGTGAAGATCAGGAAACTGTTACTACTACAGACGACAGTGATGATACAGAAACAACTTCAGACGATCCTGTAGATCAGGCTGCTGAACTTTCTGATGATGGCGAAGGTTCTGAAGAACCGGATCCTGAAGAAGCTGGTACTGAAGAAGATGAAGATGATGACGCTGCTGGCGAAGAATCATTCTTCGGAGATCTTTGGTAATTTAAAGTGAAAATATAGTAGATCTTCAAATATTGAAGATCTACTATTTTAGTATAAGGAGAACAAAATGGCTGCACAGATTGTTAAACTCTCAGATGAAGAATTGGCAACATGTAAACTTCGCGACATCACAAATGTTGTAAAAGGAAAGTTTACAGAAGAAGATATCAAAGCACTCAAAGAAGTCGGAAACGATGAAAAAGCTCGCCGCGATTTGGTTATTTCTTTCTATAAGAAATATATTGATCAGGTTATCGAAGAATCAAAAGGAACTCCTGCTGCCGAAGCTGCAAATGGAAATGATGAAAAAGGTAATAAAGATGAAACCACATCTGAAACACCTTCAACACCGTCTGCAAACTCAGAAACTGCGGCTGCTAAGGATGTGAATATCAATGTATTCTTTACAGTTTCTGTAAAGGGTGTTACAGGATATTCTGGAACAATTACTTGCTCATGTGAGCATCTTCTTAAAATTGCTTTCCTCAATCCTAAATCAGCTATCATCGAATTCCGCACAAAAGAGCGTGCAAAACAGTTCATTGATATCGTTAAGAAAGTTACACATGTTAAGGGATTGGCTACACTCCCTGAAACAACACGTGCTATCATTATTAATCGCATCAAAGATATTAACGAACTTAAGTAGTCGTTTGAGGTATCCATAATGAAATATGAAAACTTAAAACCTGATAGCTTTTTTACAGTTGAAGGTGTTCTATATTCAGATTGGATACCTCCATTAAAATGCTACGGGCCACTTAGGCGTTGTTCTATAAAAATATCGGATATAGTAAATCTTTTGAATAATGACGTTAATGTTGCGATGTCACCAGAACAAAATGAAGCTTTATATTTTTTCGTCAAGCAATATAATACATTAATAGACCTGCAAAAATCTAATAAAGTTAAAGCTGTTCGTGCAGAAGAAATACTCTATGAACGAGTTTATAAGAAAGCACTTGAACAAGAAAAGGCAGAAGATCTTGAAAATCCATTTATATCTGATGATGAAGAAGATTTGGATCTAGTTGCAGAAACAATATCTTTACAAAGTAAAGGTACTATGGCTGGATTCAATGATCCATTAAAAAATATAAAGAATAAAAATAATACTTTCAAAAGGCCTCATTCATATGAAGTATTTGAAACAGTTAAAAATGATTCTTTGAGATCACAACTTGATGATAAAAATGATTTACTAGAATATGGTGATATAAATTTTGATGTAGAATAAAAAAAATAAAGGGAGGAAAACCTCCCTTTATTTTTTATTGACCTTTATTATAAACTATTGTTTTATTTATCATTTCAGTTTTCTCATCTGTTTCTGAAAGTAATATTACATCTGCAGGTATATCTCCAAATTCATTATTATGTGAAATAATAAAAGCACTACCACAATCCAAATCAGGAAGTCTCTTATCTAACACATCAATGAATGTTTTTCGTCTATCTGAATCAAATGGACCATCCAATTCATCAAATCTTAAAATATTATATTTTTTATATTTAAGATTAATTTCGATTACTGCAAATGAAATAGCTAACGATAATGTAGATTTTTCACCTGCACTACATTCAGAAGCATCTCTAATCTTAGAACCATTCTTATTTATTTTAATATTAAATTCATTAGCACCAACTTCGAATTCATCAATTTTTAATTCAGAACCCCACATCTTTTCCAAATCAGCATTAGTTTGAACTGTTAATTCGTCTAACCAATCTTCCATTTGAATTGCAGGATAACCTGTTTTTGGACTCCATGCTTCTGCTAATAAATCATATTTTTTCTTTTTCTTTAATAATGAATCTCGATTTTCAATTAATGTAGTCATAGAATTCTTTTTGTTTTTGATTACTTCTATTTTACCTTTTAACTCATCTAATTGAGTTTTAGTTTGATATACATTAATTTCAAATATTCTATCTGCTTCTTTGTAAGAATTGTATAAATAATAATTTTTAGACAATTCTTTTAACATTCGTTTTTCTTCTATTAATAAATCAGCTTTCTTATTATAATCTTCAACTTGTTTAATATTCTTTTCGTTCATCTCAGTTAAATCTTTTAATTTAGCTTCTGTAGTTTCATTTTCATTTAAATTATTTATAAGTAATTGTCGTTGTTTAGAAAGTTCTTCAAAATTAATTCTCAGTTTATTCCATTTTTCATTAATAGCTTGTTTTTCTTTAATGGAATTTAATGTATTATTTGAATTTGTAATTGTTTGATCGATTATATTAATCTTATCATTTAGATATACATATTCTTTATAGTCTTCTATTTTATCAGCTAACATCGGAAGAATATTGATTATATAACACATATCAGGATTAGAAAATGAATCTGTTACAAATTTTGGCATAGTAGAAATTAAATTTCGTCTATTAAAAATTTTATTATTCATTTCATTTATATAATCCAATGCTAATGCCATATTGTGTGATTCTTCTTTTATTTTTATAATTTTATTATTCAAATCTTCTTTTTCAAACATAAGTTTTTCTAAAGATTTTTGAATATTAGCTATTTCAATTTCAGGATTCATATATTTCATTAATTCTGAAATAATAGGACATTCTCGATTACAATCTTTAGGTCTGTATTTTAATAAATAACTCATATCTGAATTCTTTAATAAATAAATTCTGTTTGATACAGACATTATATCATCTTCAATTTTATCTAAATTCTGCTCATAAGTTTCTTTTAACTGAATGATTTTTTCGTTTGAACTTTCGATAAATTGATTGTCTTTCAAATAAGATGAATCTACTAATGATGTAATCTTATTTCTAATTTCAGTTAAATTTTCTATAAATGATTTAATAATATCAATATCGGATTTTGATATTTCATTCAATTTATCGTATTCAGGATTTTCACTTAATTTATTATTCTTTATAACTAATAAATTTTCTTTTTCAACTTCAAGAGAATCTATAGTATTTAAAATGGTCGTATAAGTATTTTGATCTATTTCTTCATTATCTGCATTAATTTCATTTAATTCACTTTGAATATTAGAAAGATTCGAATCTATATTAGAAATTTTAGTTGTAAGAGAAGCTATATTCACAGCACATTCTTGCATGGTCTTCTGTAAAAGTTTTTGTCCTTCTTTACCAGAATATTTGCTCAATAATGAATTTACATCTAATATTTCTTGTCTCTCTTGATTCAATAGTTTTACTTTATTTTTAAAATCATATATCTGTTTAGTTAATTCATCACGAGTAATAGGTTTTAGAATTTTCAAATATGTTTGTGTCTTACTCTGATTCTTAATAAGAGTATGATATTTGTTTTCTAATTCTAATAAACTTTTATCGTAATTATTAATTAAAGTATCGTAGTCAGTATCTGACAATTTACCGATATCATTATTTAATAAATCGATTTGTCTTTTAATTATATTAGATTTTTTAGAAACTATTTTATAAGAATCTATAAAATCTGTTAATTGCGGTAACCATATACTTATATAAGATGATCTTTCTGCAGGTTTCATATCGATTAAACTAGTAATACTTTCTGAAAGATATCCGATATTAATATATGATTTACTGAATCCTAATTCTCTATCCAACACATCATAATATGTATTGACATTTCCGTTAGGATTTAATTCGCCTAAATCTTCATTAGTATATCGGTTGTACTTATGAATAAAACAACTCGTTTTTGAATCGTAAACGATTTTTATTTTGTATAAATATTTACCATCTAATTCTAAATCTAATTCTTTTAATCCTATTTTATCTGGGATCGCAGGATTTCCAGATCTATTTTTAATTAAATCAAATGAAGTTGGAGATAGAGTTCCCATAAGAAAACTTTTACCAGATCCATTTTTTCCAATTATAATACAAATAGGATTATCAGTAAAATTAATCTCTAATGAATCTTTACCCATTATTTCTTTTAAAATAGTAAAGTTTTCTATTCGTATTCTTCTGAGTTTTACCATATCTTATTCCTTAAATAATAATATATATAAGAAAATTATAATATAATTTTAATTGTATATTATAATTTGATACAATTAATAAAAATTAGGAGGAGAAAAGAAATGTCTAATTCGACTATTCCTGTTTCTGTATTGAATATTGTAGTATGTGCTGCAATAATCGTTGGGTGTATTTATGCGACGTATCAATTAATTAAAAAATGTAGAAGCGTAAAAGAAATCAGAAATTCACAAGGTGAAGTTGTTGGATCTAAGAAATGTGGATCTATAGTAAAAACGATGTTTTTCGTTTTCTTTTTGGTTGTTATTATGCTTTTAGCTGGATTTATTGGTGCGATGCATATATTTAATATTATCTTAATTTCTTAAACATAGAAATTAGATATATATTATTTTGTGATTCAGAGTTGTATAAATTTTTATACAGCTCCGAAAATATAAATATGATGTTGAGATTGGATGTCATTCATATTTCAACATTGTAAATAAACAATAGGAGGCCTAAAGATATGGCTGATACTAAAAAGGTTAACTGGACAAAGGTATGTGACCAGACAGAAAAGGATTGTGGAATTCCAAAGTCTACAATTCAGGAAGTATTCAATGGTGTTAACACCACAATTTCAAACATCGTAAAAGATGAAGTAAAAAGCCTTAAGGATAATGATGTTTTGAGCATCGCTACTCCAACAGCTAACTACGTTTTCAAGAAATTACCTGAACGCGTAGAAAAAGACGAAAAAGGAAAGGAATGGCAGTGTTCACCAGCCGTTGCAGTTGCAGTTGCTGCACCACAGTCGCTCCTTGATATTGCAAATACAGGATTCACCTGTACTCGCAAGGCATTGAATTAGTCTTTAATAGTTGGAGATGAATACAAATCATATTTAACCTTCAAAAAATAATTCATCTCCAACTTTTATTTGTAAAGTTGGTTGTATGATTACATACACGGGGTTCGATTCCCTGATACAGATATAGTATCAATATTTATTGTAAGATTCACAATGTTCCATTCCGGTCTGTTTCCATTCTGTCATTTGAAACATAATACTCCTGCAAAAATATTGATTTCCATGAATTTTTAGTAAATATTGATACTTATGGCGTTGTGGTGGAACAGGTAGACACCCAGGACTTAAAATCCTGTGCGAGCAATAATCGCGTGTGAGTTCGATTCTCATCAGCGCCAATATTATTTTGAGGTTTTATTCATTCCCTTAAAATAATAAACAGCCATGCTGTTGGGGGAAAAGGAACATTATCTCTGCAATCAATTATATTCCCCTCCCACCCATAGTTGATTGTATGATGGACGGATAATATTGTTTTTCCCCATTCAGGATTGCTGTTGCAATTCAAATTGGTACAAAGGTTTAAAAAAAGATGTAGTCTCCTTGTATTTTCCTCTGTACCTCTGGTTTTATAGTAGTAACGGTAGCTACGTTTGTGTATCGAGCATCAAGCTCAAAATAGCAAACAACAACAAAAATGTTTGACATCACACTTGTACACAGAAGGATCACGTTCAATTCGTGAATAAACCAAATCGGCGTTGCCGAGAGTAGATATGAATACCGCAAGACAGGGGACGTTACGCCTCGGAGGCAATAAACTAACAAGTTTATGATTCATTTCTACGAAAAAAAAATCTCCTATGGGTTATTGATCAATTTTCGTAAAGATAGTATCAAAACGAAGTAAAAAATGAATAGGAGTCGTCGTGTTAGATTTCATAAACCCGAAATTATAGTTAACACAAGACATAATGAAAAAATAATATACTCTCGTTGAGTATTGTCATTCGACTTTTCATATGTACAAACAGTTGAGATCTAAACTACAGTCAAGGCTGTTACTTTTTAATACTCTGGGTTGTCGTCAAGCGGTAAGACAACGGCTTTTGGTGCCGTCATTCCACAGGTTCGAATCCTGTCAACCCAGCTGCGGGATTTAGTTGCACCGTTTAAACTACCGATGGATCCTGACACAGATTTGTCGGCGTGGTAATTATGTGCAATAGGTAATGAGGTTATACCTTTTTGATAATACGGTAGCCTTTGGTAGTATTATCGAATAAATAAACCCTGATGCGAGATGCTTAAACGGCTGAAATTTCAATTTTGGTCTAAGGGATTGAATAGCAGTGGGCTGCACTGTACCTCAAACAGCGGAAACACCGTCATAGTCTTATTATATGGAAAGTGATGATCATTTGATTAAGCTCTGTATAATTAAATTCTCTGATTCTTCGCATGAGAAGGACAAGTATTGATTGAATGGACTGAAGGTTTGAAACGTTTTTGGTTTCAAAAATGGGCTGAAAAATCTTTATTCGATTTTAACGGCGAATACGGGCACGAAGAAATATCTGAGTTAAAGCTTTATACAATTAGTTGATTGCGATAATTGTACGAGGTGAATAACAGATAGCTATATTGAGTATACTAATGCTTTCGCAATTAGTTTCGATTCTAACTTATAATAAGAATTATTTGTGTAACCTCATTTTGCACAATTTGAGAGTGATATGAAACACTAAGTTGGTCATAGTGATGTAGTAAAGCTCAGTTAAGATTTTGTTCTAAAATGTCCTCGCATCTCATGGATATAGCGGTGAGGCTCGATCGCTTAAGAAAATGAAGAGGAGAGATGCGTACACATTGGGATTAATTTCTCATCGTGTGTTGCCGTACGAGAACCGGCATTTCGGGCCATTAGCTCAGCGGTTAGAGCAGTGGACTCATAATCCATTGGTCCTTGGTTCAAATCCAAGACGGCCCATAAAAGCCATTCAATGTTCAAATAAGTTAGTAGAATGGTCAATGATAGGTTATCATTGCGGAAACGACATTTTATCGGCTATCGTCAATAGGCATTTGTATATAAATAGGTGGGAACTTATTCTATAATATTTATATTATAGTCTATTTATATACATTTTATTTGAAACAATTAAAAATACACACACCTTATTGGTGTGTGTATTTTTTGTTTTTACGGAGCATCATATTCCAATAAAGAACCATACCTGTGTATAAATATATATAATATATTGAGAGGTATTATATGGATAAAGAAATTTTTAAACCGATTAAAGGATATGAAGATTCATATGAAATAAGTAATATGGGAAGGATTAAATCGAAAAAATTTAATAAAGAAATAATAATGCATCCTGGTTATGATAGAGATGGATATAGAATAATAATATTATATAATAAAAATCAACCTAAAATATTTAAAATGCACAGGTTAGTTGCTTCACATTTTATAGAAAATGATGATCCAGATAATAAAACTGTTGTAAATCATAAAAATGAACTAAAAGATGATAATCGAGTAGATAATCTTGAATGGTGTACTGTAAAATACAATAATAATTATGGTAATAAAAATAAAAAAGATAGTGAAACTAAAAAGAAAATGTATTCAATGATGCCTAAAGAAGAAAGATCGAAAAAATTTACAAATATAACATCTGGAGTTATTATACATACAAAAGAAGTAGAAGAATTACGAAAAACTGCTATATTTTTGAAATATTTATTAATCCATAATAAATTACATTTTTATTCTCCTAACAATGTAAATATTGATTCAGATGGGTATATAATACCTAATGAAAATGATTATATAGTTCCTTACAAATAAATAAAATATCCACCTAATATTAGGTGGATATTTTTTGTTTTTATGGAGCATCATATTCAAGAAGAGATCCGTATCTATGACTATCTTTCCAATAATTCTTTTCGAATTTCTCAATTAAATCTTTTCTTTCATCTTTACCCTCCGCAAGATCTGCAATTATTTCTGTAGTAATTTCGAGACCTTGATAAGTAGGATTACTACTTTTTGCTATAGGTAAATATTTTTTGTAAAGAGAAATTTTACAATCAGCTAAGAAAAGATTTTTAAAATCTTCAAAGTAATATCCTGGAATTTCTGTTAATCTAACGTATCGTTGCATATCCAAAGAAAAATCAAGATGTTTCATTGGAATCGGATCAATAGTTAAAATATCTGGTGCCATAAAATCAAAACTATATCTAACAACTCCAAAATATTGACTATTTGGAAGCATATTAGATACTTGATTTAACATTCCGTTCATAACAGGTAAATTGCTACTTGCTTGATTCATAACCAAATTACCATTATAACGAACTTGCTCATAATTTATATATTCGTCATTTGGATTGAATTTAGGAATTTTATACATACCAGATAAACAAGTAATTCCTGTTTGTGGATGTTTAATTGGAATCGCATCATTTTGAGTAATCTGTATTCCTTTTACAATTTTAGGAAACATCGTACTCCAATACAATAAGGTTTTCTTATGCAATATATCTTCATAAAAACTAGGGCGTTGTGAATTATAGATAACTTCGCCCAATTCATCTTTTAGATGAAAATACAGAAGATTCATTGTAACCATAAGCTTACCTCATAGTTTTATTCATAATATTATTAAACATAAATGCATTTAAATTCATTGTAACTTCACGTCCATCTTCAGCACTCATAGTAACCTTCAATGATTCTGGATCGAGAATAGCTCTTGCTTTTTTCATATCCATATCAAAAAGATCACCAACGATATTAAGATCTTCTTGTGAAGTCGAATTTAAAAGATCTTTAAGTTTTTCCTGAGGATTGTTTTCAAACCAATCGATAATATAGTTTTCAGTACCATTCTCAGCTCTACCATTTGTAATATAGAAAGGATTTTGTGCTGCATAAGTTTTAGGATCACAAAGACGTACGTTTTCATATCCTGGTGTCTTAACAGCATCAAATGTAACTGGGAACATAGGAAATTTCTTCTCTACGTATTCTACACCATTATTATCCTTTTTCTTGATATAATTAGGTGTATAAATACGAAGGGAGAATGCCATGTTTACATTAGCTTCAGTTATCCATCGCCATACAATATCACCCTTAGGTGGAATAAATTGAACACGGCCTTTTAGAAAATCGCCTTCATGCCAATATTTGTAAATTTTATGTGATACACGATCATCATCAATTTTCATAAATCGTCCGAGATCACAGTTTCTTTCAGGATGTTCGAGTTCACCAAACCAAATACCTTGTGCAATTGATTCTTGAATGAATTTAGAATTGTCGAGTGATCGCAAAACTTCATCAAGACCATAAAAACATCTGTTTCGAGAAATACCATTACATTCCGCTAAACGTGTATCGACAATACGTTTCTTTTCATCGACGATATCGATAATCTGATTTATTGGTTTTGGTTCATATCCTTCCACAGAGCACAAAAATGGTTTATTGAAATCAATCAAACTTTGCGGTTTAGATCTAGTAATAATTTCCATTTTTATTCTCCTAAATTACTTAGAATATTAATATATATAGAATTGTTTTGAAAAACAATTTAATATGTAGTCATTAAAAATAATTAAATAGAGGAGATAAAAATGGATCCTACGATAGATAATGAAAAAAATATACCATCATTTAATCTCGGTAATCCTTTTGACAATATTAAAATTATTGCTCATACAATTATGGGAACCCCGAGATTGGACTATGATTGGAATGGGTATAATATTGTAGCAAAAACAAATAAGAATGAAGAAATCTTTTCTGTTATAAGTAAAATTACAACAGATCATGATTATGCAGAATCGATGTTAACTGTTGATAAAATGAATGATTTTGCAGATTTTGGAAAACTTTTTTACGAATTTGGTTCAGGGGCACTTAATGCAATAGCTGTTGCATTAATGATTACATCTGGAAATAAAAAACCATTATGTTTATCAGAAGACTTTTATAGTATTAAAAAGTTGGGAATTGTATTTTCAAAGCAATTCCAGAATTTCCAATCATTAATTGGATTAACAGAATACGAAGATGGTCAAGAATATTATACCGATCAAGATCAGCATTTAGATATTTCGAATTTTATAGATGAAATTGATTATATTATGCGAAACGCTAAACGAGATTCATTCCTTGAATTAGGAGATATTTTATGTTCAACATATGTTGCACTTACAATTTATCTTACTGGCGTTTTCATTAAATTATCTAAAGATCTCGGTATTAATATCACAACAATTTATGGTGACGGAAAAGAATTTGCCACAGATGATATTTCTGATAAAATTATAAAATCAAATACATTGGAAAATGATGTTAAATATAAACTCATTTCAATTCTTTATTTTTACTATTTGCTTACAGAATTTTATAAAAATAATCTTGCTCTCGATTTTGTTGATAAGATCAATTTTGCTTTCTATAAAATAGGAGAAAAGATTAGTAAAATAGATATTAAAACGCTCGAAGAAGAAATGGATATATCATATTTATTTGCACAGCATTATAACACTAGTACTTTATTAAATATATTATCAACACCTTCGGTTGTAACAAATCCTAGCGAATTCGATTATGTATTGCGCGATTATGATATTACCGATTTTGGTACAATTGCACTTCCTCTCTATAAATATTTCTCATCAAATACAGCTTTGCATGGTGGAGATTTACCTAGAGAATCAACTTTGATTTTTGATACTATAACAAAATTTGATTCTGCAGATGCAACCACTATCGATATTTTATACACACATTTTATCGAGAATGTAGCAAATGTTATACCCGCTTCAATTTCACCAAAATATTTCTATAAGATCACAGTATATGCTGCAGCATTTAGAAAACTTAAGAAATCTGCAACAGGTAAAGGAAAAGAAACAGCAGCTCTTGGACTCTATCAAGCTGAAGCACTTCTTTCATTACTTTATAAAGAATGGATTAAAAAGGAATCATATTGTAGAGAAATTGGAACCGGAGTATACTGCAAAGATACTAGATATGTAGCAAAGGCTTTGAAAGCAAAAACATATATTAAATTCTCTGCACAAAATTATATTAATTTTGTACATAAATTTGAAACTAAAGACGATATGTTTAAGCGTGATAATTTTGCTGTATATTTAAGTGGAATGAGAATTCTTGAAGAAACAAATAGTATGACAGATGATTTGTCTGGTGCTAGTACTGTATATGATGATTTAGATGTAATGTGCTATGATTTATTTGAAATTACTTATGAAAATTATGAAGATTTTAATAAAAATATTATAAATCTCAATAAAGGTTTATTGCCTTTGATAAGCTTATTTACACACGATGATAAATATGGATATAAATATCTTATTGAAATTTTGGAAACAGATTATCAACAGAAAACGATGGATCAATTAAGTGCATATGCAAATGATTCTGAAAGCAATTATCTTACAATCTATGATTGTAAACTTGCACGTGCATTGACAAATAATATTGATACAGTTCTTGAAAATGAAAAATCAGAAGAACGATTCGTAGCATTATTCAACACATTTATTAAATGTGTAATACCTGTTAATCTTGCAAAAAATGTAATGGATAAAACAGATAAGAGTGATGAAGATTTTGTTGGTAATGTAAAGCCGGAAGAAAAATATTTACCAAATATTAGAAGTCAGAGACTTTTCAATTTCTTGGAGAAATAAAAAATAATGATAGGGGTTTTATACCCCTATCATTTTTATTTTTTGTAAAATGAAATTTCATAATAATCATTTGAAGATTTTTTACATTTCAAAAATCTTAAACCGTATTTTTCTTTCATAAGTTGTGGTAACCAGAGTTCCCACTTTGTATTATTAAAATTTTTACCTAATCGTTTTTTGTTTACAAAACACACGTGTTCATCACCACAAATGTTATAAGTTTTATTTCCAAAATTCATTATATTCACAACATTTATTGGAACACTTTTAATAGCTTTATACATTTTTCTAGCATAATAATTACGCTTTAAATTTTCTATAAATTCTCCCTTCATTTTATTTCTCCTTTTGATATTAATTGAATTTCTCTATAATCACGATTTTCTGTATTCTTTTCATTCATCCATTCTTTAGCGTCATTTTCATCTTTATACACAATTACTGGATCCCAATGACCTTCAAAAGATCTTTTATCGTCATGCCATTCTAAGCATATAAATACTTTCATTTCTACCTCTTTTTTAATATCTATAATATGTAACTAAATAATAATTTTCTAAATCAGAATTTTCACATCTTAAAAGTCTTAAACCATACTTATTTTTCATTAATTGTCCTAACCACAATTTATAATTCATATTTTCGAAATTTTTACCAAGACGTTTTTTATTTATATAACACGTATGTTTATTACCGTTTACAGTAGCCAAAGGTTCTTTAACCACATAAACTACTAATCTAATAGCTTTATACATTTTTCTAGCATAATAATTTCGTTTTATTTTTTCAATTAGTTTTTCCATTTTCCACCTCTAATAATAATATATTAACGTAAATATTTTTTATTATTCTTTCTCTATTATATAGTAAATAAACATTTTATTATACTATTATAGGAGTCGACTATGTCTTTTATAGATAAATTTGTTCAAGGTGAAATAGACTTCGGGACAGAAGAGAAACGAGAAGTTATGAATAAAACTGTCTCTGTATCTACTGATCCTAGCGAAGAAAAGATCAAAGTCGATCATCTTGATTCCGATAATTCAATGGAAAAAGATATTCTCAAACAGCGTAAAGCTGAAAGAGATGTAACAGGAACTGTTGCTCTTCCATTGTTTAGATTTGAAGAAAAACAGAAAAAAGAAATTGTAGATAAAATAAAAGAAATTGTTGAATTTGCAGCAAAAGAAATAAAAGATAATATTGGAGGTC
>Ga0247609_10000351_pt1 | contig 65853 bp, 98 predicted proteins | sample 172DNAGHGlowgp2_FD_193487 | JGI IMG/M metagenome (GOLD analysis project Ga0247609, IMG submission 193487) | Sheep rumen microbial communities from Palmerston North, Manawatu-Wanganui, New Zealand - 1728 DNA GHGlow gp2 | ecosystem: Host-associated > Mammals > Digestive system > Stomach > Rumen ...
ATTTACAAATCCCCCCCCCCCTTTACGGATTTCTTTAATAGCCTCTATCCACTTTCGTTTCACATGAGGGAAATCATGCATTTCTTTTATTTTCTGCTTATACTGCGACATAGGACATAATATGCATCCTATTCGTTTATATCCTTGGTCGTACAATTCGCAATGAGGCACTTTAACTACTTCATTCAAGAAATACCAAACATCTTTTTCAGTCCACTCGAAGATAGGGGAAATCAATATAGAATCCTTGCCGTTGATGCAGCGTACCTCGTTTTCCTTGTCGGCAGAAAAATAGTCCTCGTTTACTTTCTTCCCTTCACGTTTCATCTTACGGAGCAGCTTTTCCTCTTTCTTCTTTATCTGCTCTTCCTGCCATACGGCAAACTCGTCAAGGTTGCCACTGAACTGCCTATTGCTCACTTCTACTTCATGTCTTTTGGAACGTCTTACACTTTCCTCTTTCCGTATGCCAATAAGCGTGACCTTTCCTGCCCCAGCTTGCTCCTTGAAATCGGCGCAGCACCATCGTATTCGCATACTCGGCAAAATACCCCTTTGAACAGCTCTTGTATATATGCTCCATTTCGGTGCGTGTCTTATCACATCAGGATAATGCGTTTTTACAAACCTTACTACTTGTGGAGGGTCAACACTCGTGAAATTCATGTGCGTCTGATGCTTGACTCCTGCCATCTCTACCACATGATACATGGCTTGTGAGTCCTTTCCACCAGAGAAAGTATTGAAAAAACCATTTTCAGGGTCATATCTCAATGCCAGTTTCTCTGCTTTCCGTAGCAGTTCTATGGAGTGTTTCAGCTTATCGTCAAAGCCTACTGGTTTATTCATACTGCTTTCCTTTCGTTATGTTCATATACTTTCCTTAAAAGAGATTTCACCTTGTTTACTATCATCTTGCGAAGATTATCTACCTCGTATGAGAATGTACTTTGGTAATATTCATCGGTATTCTTCCACATGAATCTTATCTGTTCATAGCAAGATTTGGCAAGTTTCTCCATGTCGTCAAACATTTCTATCCTGTATTCTGGCTGATACTTCTTCACAATCTCATTGATTTCAATGCAACACATTTCAAGAATATCGGCGAGCATGATAATCATATTCGCATTGACAGACATTCTGTCTTGGTCATCTTCCGACATTTCGCTTTTGAATGTCTCCAGTCTTTTGACCACTACAGAATTTTTCTTCAGGTATTCTGTTTCAACCAATTTCTGTATCTCAGATATTTTCCCCCTTGCCTGCGCCATTCCAACATAGTCTCCTTTCTTGAGACATTGCTCTATCTGTTTGCGTAAATTGATTACTGTTGGATGCTTCTCTATCGTTGCATTGAGCTTTTCCCTCAATGCTTGAGGTAGTTGTTCAATCGTCAGTTGTTCTTCCATCTTCTTCCTCCTTATCTGCTTGGTATCTTTGTTCTAACATTCTTAGTTCCCTTCGCCATTTCTCTGCCACTCTTGGGCAGTGAATACGCTCGTTGTAGGTAATGAGGTATTCAAGTTCTTTCTTCTTCTCGTAGTAATCTTTGATGTTCATGTTACTCTCCTTTCATGTGTTTAATCGCAAAATCTATTGCTTTGGATATGTCCTCACTATTAGGCATCCTGTAAATCTCACAAGGACAATTAGTCTCATACACCTGCCTATGATGCCTCATATATTGTATCAACACCGCCGTATGATGCCTCCTAATTGTTTCCTCATCTTCAAAGTCGTTGCAATCAGTCCCGAATCCGCAGTAGGTCTTGGTGTCGCCTACTTCGCACCATCCGCTTCCGTCAGTTGTCTCGTACTTGAAGTGAGTGCAACCGCCACAGCATTTGTCACTTCGTTTCATATCGTCACCTTTAATTCAGTCCTCACAATCTTGTCCGAAACATAGACCTTATCTACTTTCAGTATTTCCACCTCCTTCTCGAACTCGTCTATGAGTTGCTGAATATCCAACTCCAGCTTCTTCTTTCTCGTCTTAATTTCCTTAGTTTCCATGTTGGTTTTCAATTAGTTATACTTGTTTGTCAAAATAAGCAGTTTTGAACCGTCTTATTTTTACCTTTTTCCTCCTTTTGCTTTAACAATAATCCTATCCTTCAATAAGTCGCAACCCTCACAGTCGGCTTGGATGAGTATTCTTCCCTCGCTTGCCGCCCAACACTCCTTAGTATATGGATATTTCCCTCTGCACCACGGCAGATGTCTCACGCCCTCAATCTTTGTCATACTCTTCTATCAGCTTTAATATGGCAGTCAGTCGTTCCTTGTTATTGGGTAGGTCTGTTATACACTGATTAACCTCACTCAGAGCCGCTATAAAGCCCTCTCTATATCCGTTGGTATAAATACTAATCCCAGTAGCTTTCCGTGCCTCAGAAGCGAAATATGCCGCACTTGCTTTTGTTTCAATCTTTGTCGCCATAGTCTCCATATTTATCGTCAATTCGTTTTTCCATGTAGGCAATGGAACAAGCCATGCCCACTATCATTACAAGGCAGACAACTACTGCCATTACTAACTCTGCGTCTTCCATGTCATTCATATTATTCCTCCTTAATTTCAAATTCATTTATTCGCCATTGGTATGCTGTACGTTCACTTGGATAGTCAAAACCTTCAAGAGCTATATAGTCAGCGCCATACTGATAAGAGCTTTCGAACTCCTGCAAATCAAGTATTCGATTCTCCCCTCTAAGATATTCAATTTCTTCTTTGACATATCTCATGGCATCTTCCATGTTCGTTGAAACCCTTGTTTCCTTGACAGAACCAGTTGCCCCTCTGCTGTCGTAGGTGACACAACATACAGTTACATAGATTTTCATAACTTATTCCTCATTATCAGTTACACCGTACATCACTTGTAGATTTCTGTGCCTTTAATAGTTCAAGTTCCATTTGGAGTGCTGCGATATAAGTTTTCTGTTCAGCTATTGTTGCTTCATATTTCTTCTTCTCAGTTACGAAGTTCTCTGTGGCATTGTTCATTGTTTTTCTTAATTCTTCAATTTTTTTGCCAAAATGATATTCCCTTAAATTAACATAAGCGTATATGCAACTCTGTACTATTAGTACGACAATCAAAATAATAACTAATGTTTTCATATTTATTCCTCCTTCTTTAAATATTGTAAAACTTTCATACATCGCCCCTTTCCCCAATGGAGAACAACGCAGTAGCATTTCTTTCCGTTCAGTTCCATTTCTCGGTGTTTGCATTTTAAGCACACATTTTTGTACCAATCCGTCTGCACTACTTCTTGCATACGCCTTTCATGTTCCTTCTTTGCTACTCTTTCCAAGAAATCTCTGTGCTTTTCATAGATGTTATCCATGACTATTCTCCTATTCCGTCTTTGAGTGATTTGAGCCATTTATCTATTTTGTCTAATTTCTCTGGTACTATATTTAACAAAGAAGCAGCCTTGATTACCTGTTCAATACTTAGCACTACCAATTCATCTTCTTCACTCCATTCTTTAACCTGAGGCTGAACTCTATTCTTTAATGATTTTAGCCAATCTGCTATCTCTTTAGATGTGTGAACAAGATTATATACTTTTACTTGTGATTGGAAACCTTCAATTAAATCATTAGCCATCTTCTCATCCTCATCACTCCAAGCAGCAGATTTCTGTTCAAAGGGAGCATCTTGTATTGAGTTGAACTTCTTAATGGCAATTTTTAGGAGTACATCTGCACTATCTTTAATGTATTGTTTCCAACCAAGCTCTTCACCTATCCAACCAATACAAATATCAGCAAGGGTTCTTTCAAAATCAGTAAGTCCTTCATACTTGTCAAAGGGTTCAACCTTATCAACAGGTTTCTGCTCACCTTGTTTTTCAAGTTCATGTTTAGCATCACATATTCCTTTTAGATAAGCATCATCAACATCTTTCTTGGTATAAGATTCTCCTTGCTTCTCAAGCCAAGCAAGAATAGCGGTTACAGCTATGCCCCAACAATGGCTTTTATTTTCATGCCAATCTTCAAAGAAGTCAATAAGACATTTCCTTATCCTCTCATCATTACTGTCAGCGAGTTCTGGAATAAGGGTTTCAAGTGCAATCCTATTAGAAAATAGGGAGTTGTCATGCAACTCTTTCAATATCTTCATTGCAGTTTCTTTTGTCATAACTATTTATTTTTAAGCGTATCATTTATACAAATTAGAGCAGTAGCTATAGCAGCAAGCTCTATCATTATAGCTGTATCAAATAAATCTTCCATAACTATTCCTCCTTCAATTCATAAATAGTAAAATATCTATACTGTTTCATTGCCTCATGCAACTTAGAGGCATCAGTTGTAAGATATTGGGCAGCATAATACATATTATCTGCCAGCTTCTTTAGCTTGATTAGCTTCTCTCTCATAGATTCTCTTCCATACTCAATAGCATCAATGAATGTTGGTGTTCTATTGCATTTCTTTAAATGCTGAACAACAAAGTCACTTTCTACCTGTGCCTGCTCTGCGGTTAGTTCATCACAATGTTTGAGCCGTTCTTTTTCAAACTGCTCATATTGCCATTTAGCACCTTCCCTAAATGCTTCCTCTAAATCTTTATCGTTAAACACACATTCAGGGAATACAAGACAACCAGACTTTCTTGCATCGTTCCAAAACTTTAACCGTTTTTTGTCAACATATACGCTTGTAGCTTTCTCTAATTCTGTCATTGTCTGTCCTCCTTATATTTTCAAATATTCAGCCCTGCGCTTTTCCTCAACTTGTCTAAGACAATAATCGTGTCGCATCCTAAACACTTCCTTCTTGGCTTCGTCAAGTGAGAAAAATGCCTTGTCATTGTCAGTGTTCAAGCCCTTATAGCCGACAATAAACACATCGCCTTGTGTTGTCTTGAAACTGTCCTTAATGCCAAAATCCTTGTAGGCTTGCTTTCGTAATTCTTTCAATAGTTTCGTTTTCATATCTGTTATTTTTTAGTCCAATAATCCTTATAAGTAGTTTCACGCTCTTCCTTTGGTGGCTCTATTATCTCATAAGAGCGACCACATTTCTGACACGTGTAATAACTCGCAATAGCTGAATCGTCTTCCGTATAGTTGCAACTCACTTCGTATGCGTTGAAATCAGAACCCCATATCAAATCCCCATCGCAAAATATACATTTAAAGTTTCCGCCTTCCATATCAATCGTAGTTTAGTACAAAATTCTCATTACAAGGTAATATATTATAATCAATGAATTTCAGAGTCGGTCTTTTCTCTTCAATGGTTTTCCGTAGAGCATTGACGCTGACTACGGGCTTGTTGCCGTAGTAGTCTGAGATAAGATTAAGTTCTGGCTCTATCCTCATTGTGCCGAGGTAGATATTGTCTCGATTCATTAAGTCAACTGTTATTTTCATTTCCTTCTAATTTGTATAAACCCCCTTTTTTCTGTCTCTTTCAGAAGCTCTAAGTCTTCTTCCTTAATTTCACATTCAAGTTCGCCATTCACCGTCATTCCACTCATCGGCATACCAAATCTCTTTCTTATCTTGTCATTCATTTCTTTATCTGAATGGCAGAAGTAGATTGTCTTCTTTCCCATTATATATCAAACAGCGTTTTTGTCTGCTCCATACGCTTTCTGATGATTTCGCAATAATCAGCGGAAATCTCAAAACCTATGTAATGGCGATTCAATGCTCTTGCTACCTTTGCGGTAGTACCGCTCCCCATAAATGGGTCGAGTATGACTTCACCCTCATTCGACCAAGATTTGATATGGTCTGCTGCGAGAGCTTCTGGAAATATGGCTGGATGCTCCCACGCAATATCGTCTTTTGTAGAATAGTTTCTTCCGTTGGAATATCTCCAAATATTTCCTCTAACTCCATATTCGTTTATCTTTGCGACACCTTTAGGTGTAAGGCTTCCGTCTGCTTCTCTTTTCGTCCTACACCCAAAAGTGTTAGTTCCTCCCCATCTATTCTTTTTGTCTGCAATAATGTTTGTTGTTTTTATCTTACCTTTACTAAATACAAACATATACTCGAACACATTGAAATATCTGTTTTGGTGCGGGGCATCTGAACCAGCCTTTTCGTATATCATCGTATCAAATAAATTAAAACCTATGTCCTTAAAGAATAGTGCTTGCTTAAATGATGTGCCTGTCTCATTTCCCTCTATGGTTGCATCATTGACCACCCACACAACCACACCCCCGTGCTTCGTCACTCGGTATAGTTCTTTTGCTGTGTTTTCAAAATCGAAGCTGTAGCCTTTGTATTCACGCAGATTATCGTAAGGCGGAGAAGTCACAGTTAAGTCTATGCTATCAGACTCCATTCGCCTCATTCCTTCTACGCAGTCCATGTTGTAAACTCTGTCTATCTCTATCATTTCAGAACAAACTTAGTTGTGACTGCTCTTGCTTTATTCTCTTGTTAGCCATTTCAACATAATTCGAGGATATTTCGCTGCCTATATAATTGCGCTTTAATCTTGAAGCCATCAGAGCGGTTGTGCCGCTCCCCATGAAAGGGTCATAGACTATATCCCCTTCTTTTGTGCAAGTAACGATGCAATTCCCTACAAGAATTTCGGGGAATGGTGCGGGGTGTGGATTCTTGGCGGGGTTCATTCTCCATATATTTGTCTTGAACGCTGATTTCTGCTTGTCGAAGAATGTTTTCTTTTGGTCTTTTACTATCCAATAAATCCATTCATGTACTGGCATGAAATATCTCGGGTCTATCATAGGAGAAGAGCCTCTATCCCAAATTATCTGCTGCTTGATATTGTAATCATATACCCATTTTGGCACGACTATCGCTCCGTTGTAAATAATGTCCTTATGATTATAGAACATACTACCGCTTGGTTTCAAAACACGAATGCAATTAGATATTACCTCCCTCTGCCATTTCTCATATTCTAATGGTGGCATATCGTCATTGAAAACATCATAGGCGATTTTTCTTCCGTTCAGATTTGACCAAACGTCGCTCTGCTTGGCATTTTTCTGAGCATAATGACCTTTGTTGTATGGCGGGCTCGTTACTATAAGGTCTATGCTATTGTCCTCCAATTTCTTCAATGTCTCGAGGCAATCTTCTTCGTATATTTTGTTAAGTTCAATCCCTTTTGTCATAACATTCCCTCCTTTATGTGTTTCTTGCAAGTCTCGTACATAATTCTGAATCTCGGCTCATAGTCATATCTTGGTCGGAAAGAACCTATGTAATAGTGAACGCTTGCTCTGTTCTTATTGAGAAGTTCAGCTATATCATGCTCACCCAAACAAGTAAGTTCCTTTATGAGCCTAACTGCAATAATTCTTGCAGCAACTACGTTCTGTTTCCTTGTATGCGATAGAAACGTGTCGATTTCTATTCCCATAACCTCTGAAACAGATTCTATGATTTTACCTCCAACTCCTTTCATCTTCTCAAACTCTCGCCTTGAAATAAAACAGTCTTTGTTATCGCCCTCAATCGGTCTATTGTTCTAAGTCCGTATTTCTCTGCCATTTGTTCAATAGACAGATTTGTCGTAAGTATCAGCAGCTTCCCCGATTTCTCTGCCTCATCAACCAATTCAACGAAGCACTGCCTTCTCTCACCGAATTTCACAGATTCGTTCTCTACGCCAATATCATCTAAGTAAATCAGCTTTTTCGTCATAATATCGTTTATGTCTCTATTGATTCTTTTCGCATCATAGCAACTGACTACTTTTTTATATAGATGATTCACTACCAATGGGATTATCTTACCGCAGAGAAGTGTTTTGCCACGTCCGCAGTCTCCATAACAAAGAAGCCCTCTGCCTTCGTTGTTGTCTAACCAATCAGCCACTTCGTAGTACTCAGGTTGCCATACGCCACCATCGCCGCAGAAATATTTGATGCCCCTCATTAAGAAATCCTTCCCATTCTTATTTTGGTTGTTCCATGTTACTAAGTCGGGGTTCGGCAGATAGCCGAATTCCCTCATGCTCTCAATCGCTTTCACAAAATCCATTTCTACCATCCTTTCGTATATTTTGGTTTTTCTTTTAGGATTACACCTATTTCCATTCCGTTAGCATTGCCGTTCTGCTTTCTGTTCCTTTCCCATGTTCTGATGCAGGCTTTCCAATCCTTGATTTTCGTCTTCCCATAGCACCATCCTCTTGCTTCGTAGAAGTCGAAGAAATTCTGTGCGTCAATGCCGTTATTCCTTTCCTTGCAATAATCCATAATTTCTTGTATAGAAGGTTTTGAACTATATGGAGAATCTGTCTTATTAGCTTCTTTAGACTTTTGGGTGCTTTCGTCAATATCTTTTTTGATGATATTGAAAATGTAATCTCCCATTGTGCTAAGATTGACTACATTGCCATGTTCAGAGTATTCAACGATAGCGTTATAGACCTCCAACTTCGTGTTGTCGGGTAGGTTGTCGATAAGTTCACGCCATACGTAGCGGAACTTGAAAAATCCTTTTCTGCTTTTCATATATTCATTTTTTTTGCATTAAAAAACCTCTCTATCTTCACAGACTGAGAGGCTTGATAAAACCCTAATAAAAAACATAATGAAATGGAACAAATTTTCGCTATTTCCTTGTTTGCCCATAATAAGCCAAAAGAAGTGCGTCTGCTGTTTTAAGCGTTATTTTCTGTGTAGGGAAAAGCTGTTGAGCCATTCCTTTCAATCTATTCTTATGGTTTGTCTTCGGCTCATCTTTAATAGCCTTTAATCCAAGTGCTGATTGCCATTTGTTCGGTGTCACATCAATCCAACGTATCTTATGAGCAGTAAGCATACCTCTCAAAAATCCGTAGCCCATGCCAAACTTGAAGGTGGACGCAACACCTTGTCCGCTCATAGAATGTACTTGCTCCAAATATGCACAGTCTGCATCTTCGTTTCTTATAAAGAACTCGTTAATGTCGTGGTCTGTATAGGGCATAGGAATACATTCTACAACTTTACCTTCGTCGTTCAACACGGCAAAACCTCCATTAACGCCTGGGTCTATCCCTATGATTTTCATGTTTTTCTCTCCTTTCTTTTTTGCCTTTTCATTAAGTAAATGATGTCAAGATATGCGTTAAGGTATGGAAGCCGTTCTTTATATGGAGTTCTTTCGTCATAAGCGCATTTTTTCAAAGCCTCCATCGTCGCTTTATAATTGACATTGTTCAGTTTGAGAGTAACCATAAGCTATCAGAAAACCGTTTGGGGAGGGAGAACCGAATCTCCCTGCCCCTTACGGAACACATAAATCAACAAACAAAAGAGCCTAAAATGGCAAATTATCTATACTTCCGTTACTGTTCACCTTCACTTCTTCGGGTGGCGTCTGATTCCCAAATTGAGGCGTGTTGTTGTTTATAACGCCTTTCTTCTCGAAGTTATTCGGATAAACGTCTGCGAGGTAGTAATTCATTCCCTCAAAAGGAGTTAATTTCCAAAGATTTACCTTGATATAGTGAGTTGCGCCCTTATCGCTTACCTCCCTACGTTGGTTAATATCGACACTGACAAATTTGTGAGTTGTGCCGTCTTTCATTTCCTTTTCTTTTATTAATTGTGGGTGCGCACGAATGATGTCACCCAACTTAGTCACGTCAATTAATGCTTTATAACTGCTCATAATTCAATATTTTAGTATTAACACTGTCTATTTTATCAAATTGCTCACGATAATACTCGACTGCCAATGAAATCCTTTCGTCGAGAAGTTTAATTTCGTCTTCGTTTCTTGGTATTCTCAGTATCTTCAAACTTTTCGATTTTACGACATACGGATTATAACTGACGAAATCCCAATATTTCCTGTCTGTAAATAACATACATGACATACATTGCCAATAATACTGCTCGTCATTTTCCTTCAAGTCTTGCGGAGTAGTGTACATCATGTGCTGCAAGTGCTTCTCTATCGTAAAAGGACATTTCACTTCGACGCCTCCAATGCCGTCGTCAATAAGCCCATCGGGTGAGCCTCCGACGAACTGAGGATATTTCTCGTAATTGATAAAACCTACATCAGTAACCTTGCATCCCATTAGCTGCATATATGCCTCTTTTGCCTCTGATTCATAGGCAGTACCAAAGTCCATTGCCTTTGTTGTGAAGCTATGGTCTCTGATATAGTTATCGACAGCAAAAACAGCCTCTATTTTCTTACTGTTGATAGGCAGATAGTGTTCCATTACCTTTTTGTTTAGGTAAGTGAACGTTGCATCGCTGAACGGAACTGTCTTGGTAGTAACTCTTGACTTTGGGTTAGCCTCTTTCCAAATTGCCAATTCCTCTTCGGTCATAGGCTCTTTTCTGTCTTTCATCAGAACGAAAATCTCTGACGCCGTTATTTTTCCGAGTCTTTCACGAAACCATTGTTCTGTTCTTTGTTCCATATTTTCCATATCTATTGTTTCTTTTCTTCACCAAACAAATCTTCTTTTGGGTTTACTTCTTCGTCGGTAGGCGTTACTGTCGCAGTTGTGGCGTTGTCAACATATTCTACTTCTGCTGCATCTATTTCGTCGAAACTCTCAATCATCGTGAAATCGTTCTTGATAACCCCTTGGTCAAGTCTGATTGCTCGTTGCATTTCGATTGACAATATTCCAAATTTCGACAATAGAAGTTTTGTAACTGTTTTCAGACACATTGCGTTAGGGTCTGTGTTCCAAACTCCCGAAGAGAATGACTTGCTGTATTTTCTTCCATGTGCAAGTGCTTCATCTTTTGTCATGTAAAAATACTTTTCGAAGCCGCCGATTGTGCGGAAGTAAGCCATATAGCCTATCACCTCATCGCTCTCACGCTTGCTTGCATCGAACTCATACTCGTCACGGAATGGGTCATACTTTACAAGTTCTCCCTTATGCACAATGGCGTTTGTGATTCTTTCATACTGACCGCTTCGGATAGCTAACTGAATCAGTCCCCGTGTCATAATTTGAAACTGAGCGGAACGCCCATAAGGTACAATCGCCGCAAAACCCAAATTAGGATTTATCGGTAAATCGAGTGAGGCAGCTACCATAGCACTTGAATAGACTGTTGAAGGTTCTGCCTTTTGCAGTAGGCTGTTGTTGTTTACAACAGAAAGCACACTTGTAATGAATCCTTGCGCCTTTTGTCCGAGCATTGCCTTTAAGTTCTTAACGCAAGTCTCGTTGTTGAAATACCCTTGAAGGGTTGCGATGTTAGAATTTGCCATATCTTCAAATATTATTTAATAACTCACTTGGTTCATGTTTCTTCTTGCAGAAACCGTCTTCAATTAGTCCTTCAACTGCCCTTTTCATAATAGGTATTAGTTTATCTATCGGAAGTTTCATAAGACACTCATGTTCCTCTCTTAGCCTACAAACAGCCAAATATGCTTTTGGACTTTCTAATTTCAAGTCGTACAATGCCGACATTTGGTCAATCTGCTTATATCGCAAATTTTCATGTGTTATATCTGCCATATTCATTCAAATTTATCATCATCAATAATATCGTTCAGTTCACTGTCGTAGAACTTCTCATATTTCTTCATGTGAGAAGAAAGAAGACCTAAACCGATAATACATAATATGCTAATCAAGTAATCGCCTATTGCGAAAGTCACAATAGAAGCGATAAACAACAGTGCGAATAGCACTCCAACAAGTTTAATGTTAAGTATCATATCTTTATGTTTTTGTTTTTCCTTTGTGTTTCTCTGCATTTTACAAAGCGGCTTGAAACGCTCTATGGCTGCATTAACACTGCGAATGTAGGAACTTGCTGCATTGTTACCCACCTTACTCACTATTGTAGGTTTGTGGATGCAGTAGTTTTCCATACGTAGCCTTTTCTACGCTCATCCATTGTCCTCAAAAAGTCAAAGACCATATAGGATAAACAGTTCGCCACGCTGTCACGTTTACATCTTACGGCTCGAAACCCTTCTGTGTGTCCGTATGTCTAACAAAATGGCATACGGACGAAAAAGAACTATAACACAATCAACCTATAATTCTGATGTCAAATAAGCTATGATATCCTCTCTGTTTTCAAAGCACTTATCCTCTTCAATAGGAGGGTCGAAAAGACCGCTATCAACGTAATCATAAGTAACCTTTACCCCTTCATCGTTCACAAATGCGACAATTTTCTTTACTTCCATTTGCTTGATTTTTCCTTCCTTGTTGAGAGCGAAGAACTTGTCTCCCAAATTGTACTTAGTCTTGATTTCCATAATATCTGATTTTTAAATAACCTTGTTTTTCTCGATAAGACTATCCAAGTCTTTTTTCTTGATAAACACTGTACCGCTCACTTTGTAATAGGATAGTTTTGCACTTTCTCTTAGGTCGTCAAGGAAGTCTCTGCTTACACCGAGATAATCCATAGCCGCCCTTGTAGTGAGCCATTGCTTCTCTATTTCAAGAATTTTAGTGCTCTGTTTCATTGCTCTATCATTGGCAAAATGCCTTGATTCTTCAAACATTCATATAGAAATAGTCGCCCCTTCTGAGTCCATTCTGTGTTCATAACAACGTCTGCGTTTCCGTTTGAGCGAGTAATGTCGAACGGTTTGGAATGAACATAGCCTTTTCCGATATAGGGGGCGTAGAGAATCCATTGTCCGTTTACTTTACGCTGCACACGCAGTTCTTCAAGAATCTTGTTGAACTTTATTGCGGACATACCGTAATCTTGCGCTATCTGCGTAGTAGTGACAGTATTCTTAGAAGCCAAAATGGTATCGTAGTAGCTTACCTTCGGTGCTAACTCTTCCAATTCGTTTGTAAGCATAAGAACTTGCGCTTCTGCCTCGTCTGCTCGTTTAGCCTCTATCTGCTTCAACTCGTATTGTTCAGCCCAAGCCCTTGCTGCTTCTGCAGGATTGGTAAAGTCTGGCAGAGAAGCCATTGCAGTTGAATAAGAGCCTTGTTTGCGAATAGTAGGCAGTACTTCTGACGTCACCCATTTGCGAAAAGCCTTTGCTTCTGCCTTACGGCTGTCAAGTATAACATCGTAAAGACCGTCTTCGTTTACAAAGTTGATTTCCTTAATTCCATAGCCCGTGTCAGCAGGGTGTTTTGTAAACACCGTGCTATCCAACCTCCTTGCAACTTGGCTTGGGTCAAGGTCAAGAACCTTACATACATCTACTAAGCAGAAGATTGGATTTTCTGCCGTGCCTGCCGTCCTGATTTCTCCGAACTGAGGATTATTGAAGATTTGGATGTCGCTACTCATATTATACCTTATTTATTATTATCTGTTAAGTACTTTCTCATCGCCTTCTTTCATGGCGTGGATAAGGATAATGTTCTTAGAGAAGAATCGCTGTGTCTCATAGTCAACGACCCCTTCGGGCATACCTACGTTTTTCAATCTTGCTATTAACGAAGTCACAGAGTACATAGAAGGCGTGTCGTCACAAAGGAACGGTTCTATTGTACCCGCCTTGATTGCTCTGATGTCGTCAGTCGATACTTTCATGTTAATTTAAGTTTTATGTTATAAATCATAATACAAAGTTTGGCGAGCAAGATATAAAACGCTATCTTTGTGGTTGATAAATGTTGCGGATAAGGTTTTTATCTTGTCCCACCAACACTTTGTTTGTTTGTTTACAGAAGCAAAGATAGAGTATCTTCTGTATATCTGCAAATATTTTACCGATTATTTTCGGTAAAAATTATTGTTTATAATGATTCTAAACAATAAAATTATGGAAGTAACTATAAAAGAGAGACTTGACTACTTTCTTGCAAAAATGAAAATTAGTCAAAGAAAGTTTGAGAACGCTTGTGGGTTATCAAACGGCTACATGAATAATCTGAAAAAGTCGCCAAGCGGTGCTGTAATGCAGAAGATACTCAGCGCATATCCATACCTAAATCAAGATTGGCTGCTGAAAGGCGAAGGAAATATGTTTATTTCGAGGGATGAAATAAAAGAAGATGTGAAGGCGGAAGAAGGAATACCACTTATTCCGACAAATGCCATAGGAGGATATATTAGCGGAGTTAGTGACCCAATAAAGGATTATGACTGCGAGAAGTACATTATACCTTTGTTTAGAGGGGCTGACTTTCTGATAAGGGTTGACGGTGATTCTATGCAGCCAAAGTATATGTCGGGTGATATTGTAGCGTGCAAGAGGATTGAAAACCCTACATTCTTTCAATGGGGCAGAATTTATGTCATAGATTCCAAGCAAGGTGCGCTGATAAAAAGAATAGAGCCTTCCGACGAAGAGGGTTATATATGCCTCTTTTCTGAAAACGAAAAATACAAGCCGTTTAAGTTACACGCAGACGACATAAATGGGATTGCGATAGTAAAGGGAGTAATAAGGGTTGAATGATTATGGAAAACGAACGTTCAATAGATAGGCTTATTGCATTTGTAGAGTGGTGCAAACAGCAGAATTTAGTCAAGAACGACTATGAGTTTGAGAATGTATGCGGATTGGGTAGAAGTTATCTGTACAACATGAGCAAGAGAACAAAAGGAAGCATGGGTAGCGACGTAGTAGCTGCCGTCAAGAAGACTTTTCCCATGATTAATTTGGATTGGCTGATTATAGGTGAGGGCGATATGCTGACTGTAAATCCTATCGGCGGATTCAAGACGGCATTTTACAAACAGAAGGATATTATAGAAGAAGCATTGAAGGACATAGAAACTGCTGTTAGAAAACTCGAAACCATTAGTTCAGTAAAAAGTCAGTAACATAATTATAAAAAGCATAAATAACTAAAATACAAATAGTTGCATAATTAGCATAAAATCCTTCTAAGCTGTGGGTCATGCGTTCGAATCGCATCGGAATCACCGAATTGAGAATCAGACACTTAGAAGAAAATGAGTGTCTGATTTTCCTTGTTTTAGAGCCGTAAAATGAGGCAAAAACGCAAAAACAGAAGGTTATTTTGGGCTATTTTGTATTAAAAAAGTCAGTAAATAGTCAGTAAGATATGAGAAAGTTAAGACTTCAAATCGACAAGAACCAAAAAAATGCAAACGGCGAATATACGATATACATAGTCGTTACAAATGGGTTTTCAAAGCGTTTTCTGCTGAAAACAGGTCTAACGACGCCCATTCCGTTCAAAGGTAGGGAATTTCCAAAGGCGGTAAAGAACGCATCTGTGAAGACAAGCAAACTTAACAGAATCTTCTCGGAAGTGGAAGAATATATCTATATGCACGAAGACGAGCCTATGGCGAATTTAAAAGAGAGCCTTTCTTTCATCATACTTGGCAAAAAGAAGAGACAGAAGGCGTTCGTAGAGTATATGGAAGACTATATGAAGACAATCAAGGCAGAAGGGACACGTAAACTTTATGCTACTACTTGCAATAAGATAAGTGCTTTTGACGATAAGGCAGACTTTGACACGATAAACGCAGAGTGGCTGAGAAGGTTCGAGACGTTCTGTTCAAAGACGATGAGTGTAAACGGAATGTCGATTAATTTCAGAAACATAAGAGCCGTGTTCAATTATGCAAGAAGGAACGAATTTACTGACAAGTACCCTTTTATCAATTACAAGATTAAACACGAAGAAACGAAAAAGAGAAGCATTAGCGTCGATATTATAAGGGCTATTCGTGACTACAAATGCAGAAACGCACAGATAGAAGAATATAGGGACATATTCTTACTCATGTTCTACCTAATCGGTATCAACGCCAAAGATTTACTTCTTGCAAAGAAAGACTGCATTGTAAACGGAAGATTTGAATACAGAAGAGCCAAAACGGGCAAACTTTATTCGATAAAGATAGAGAAAGAGGCAAAGGCGATAATAGAAAAATACTGTGGCAAAGAACGTCTTTTAAGCGTCGCAGAATCGTACAAAGACTATCTCGATTATGTTCGCCACATGAATGATTCGCTCAAAAATCTCGGACGAGTATATCATCAATACGGCGGATATGAGAAAGACAGCAAACCGTTGGTTGAAGGTCTAAGTACATACTATGCGAGACATTCTTGGGCTACGATAGCCGCAGAATTAGACGTAACATTTGAAACGATTTCGGCTGCTTTGGGTCACTCGATTGCAAATCCGACAACAGCGATTTACATCAATTACAATATGAAAAAAGTCGATGAGGCAAACAGAAAAGTAATTGACTTTGTAAATGGTGACTGATTTTGCATAGTTTCCCCTTTATATCCATCAAATCCTATTATAATAGGAAGATGCGATATTTCATGGAAATTCAGATTTGACTGCCTATCAACTCAAATTTGAGTATCTTCGTTTCCAAAAAGCACCAACAACCACGAGTACCCATCAACCTCGTTGACTTTTATTGTCTTCTTCGCTATATGGAGGCTTTTCCCATAAGGGGACTTGATGTCGGAAGTCGAGAGGGTGGCTCGTTGCTCCCACTTATCCACACGGCGATATTGGTTGCGATACCGAACACTTTTATATATGGGCTGATAAGTCCCAAAAGGAGTGTACTGATTCAACCTTTTTCAATATGTCAAATGGGGTAAAAAAGAAAACCCCTGCTTTATTGACACCACGAGCAGAGGCTTTCAGTATAGATTCTGTTAAACAACAGAAGGGAATTACGGTAAAAAAGTCGTGCAACAGTGGTGTCTATATCGCATGGGGCAAATGTACGCACTTGTTTTGATGTGTGCAAATATTTTCAGATTATTTTTTCAAAATATTGCGTTTTTTTTCATAAACTGCAAATTATAAGCCTAATCTAATCTTAAATTTTTCCTCATCTGTTTTATTGGCTTCTCGCCAATCAAATGCCAAGATTTGATGATTTAATAAGAGTGGGTCGCCTCCATTCATATAATCAACCGCCATTATATTCATTCTCACGAAGCCGTTTTTCGGTTCACCTACCATGAGACCCAAAGTGTTTTCTTTATTCACAATATACATAGTTTTTGTGGCGATATTATTACCGTCGCCTACGGCTCAAATGTTTACGAAGCAAAAGTAAAAAGTAAGTATGCAAGTTTTATTCGTAGTTCATTTTTTTCATATTCGACAAAATCTATGGTAGTTTTCAGAGCAGTACGATGATAGAGAGCGTTTAATATTGAAAAAATAGTAAAATTAATGCGATTATTCCCAAATAATTCGATTAATACTACTTATGTCAATCCATTGTACCCCACACGCCATATCCAATTTAAGCACGTCGCCTTCTTCGATAGACCACTCATTATCTCCGCATATAGAGAAATGCTGCTTGAAGTTGTTCCCTTCAATATCCAACTCGATAGAATCGGTAATATCTACTTTATCCAAATCTTCGAAAATTCGTTTTACAACACTTGTTTTCATGTTTTTTAATAATTATGAATTGTCAAACAATGTAAAATATTTTGTTTATCAACGCTTTTTTCGACAATCCGTTCAAAATTCCTCATTTTTGCCATAGCTTCTAATGACGATGCCTTTGCGATTTTCCCATTTCAGATATATTCTTCTTGCAGTATGGAAATGCTTATACCCACAAATGTCTGTATAGTCATATTTTGCCACCTTCTGTAATTTCTTAATTGTTCTCATTGTTATTGGTTTTTAGTTATTTAAATTGTGAAAAATATCCCATTGTCTCTTTCGATAGTTCACGAATTGGCGTCATAATATATCTTCGTGCGGTCATTTCAACGCTGTTGTGTGCAAGTATGCGTGAAATTGTATAAATGTCGCATCCGTGAAGATATAGAAGCGTGGCGCACGTCCTACGCCCTAAATGGCTGCTTGCAAAAGACCACTTAGGCAAAGTAGATGTCTTCCCTCTACGATAAAGCGTTATCTCTTCGTCGATGTCGCAAAGGTTGCAAATTCTGCGAAGGGTGTCGTTAAATGTAGGGTCGCTCACGCTCTCTTTGTAGGCGAATTTCTCATATCCTACCGTATTGTGGTGAAAATTGCCTTTTAAAATCCTTTTCGCCACATTCGATATGGGGACTTGTGCTTTTATGTGCGTTTTCTCCGATACATAGCAGATGTACTCATCCCTAATATTGGCTTCCGTCAATTTCACGATGTCTCCATGTCTTGCACCTACCAAAGCCGATAAGACGAACTGTTGCTGAACAATGGCTTCTATTTTAGTGTCGGGGCGGTATTCGATTACCCTTTTCAGCTCTTCGTCTGTTAAGTAAATCTGTTCGCTTGTGTCGCCTCTTATTAATAAAACCTTATCCCAACCTTTCGGCAGACTTAGTTCTTCGCTATATAGATTTAGTATTGATTTCAGTTGTGCGCAGTATGTCTTAGCAGACGACCTTGCACCGTTATTGCACAGCCATTCGCCGAACGCAGCCATATTGGGCTTTGTCATACTTTCCCAAACAAACGGTGAGCCTGTTGCGATAGTCCACTTTTCAATTACCTTCCCATTTTGGGGGTATTTATCCAAAAATGCGTTTTCAAGAGTTTTCATTGTTTTTCCGATGTTCTTTAATTGTTAGTCTGATAAAATCAAGCATTGAAAGTTCGCCTTTCTCCGTCTGTACATAGTCGTAGAGTTCTTTCGACAATCTGATTGTAAAAGTCACATACTCTTTCCTTTTTACGCCCGCATCACATCTTTTTTTTCTCGGCGTACCGTCTTTGTTAATTGTCACCATATCTTTCTTGCCCTCCTATATTTTTTACCAATGAGTTGAATAAAAAGCCCAATTTCTTCTATTTTCCTTGTTAAACGGCTTCCCATCAAAATAATGTGTAATCCTCAACGACTTTATAAATCTGTTGTTTTCGCAACTCGACAAAGGTATTACAACACCACCGATTATTTCATTTTTCCACCTTTCTCTATTTTCTTTCGTATCTTTCTCGCTATATACTCTGTATTCTCTTGGAAAGGTATTGTTTGCAGCAGTTAAAGCGACTATCATTCCGTTTTGCGCCTTAATACTTTTTAATAAACATCTTGCCATAATAAATCCTCCTATTTATTTGCGACCATATCAACAGCACCGAAGTACGATATAGTTTTGTTGTACAATTCTTTAAAATCTTCGTCAACATATTCCCCACCACATTTTTCAAACCATTGCTTAGAGGTACAGAACTTCTTATATTTGCCGCCTTCTTCGCTACCCAACATATAAGCGTATTCTATACAGCTAACTTTTCCGTATTTGTCTGTTGTAATGCGTACGAATATACCGCCGTTATTATTGTCTGCTTTTTTTATCATGTCACCAACTAATTGTGGTTTCGTGAAATCCAAAGAATTTAAAGCGTCTATTTCATATTCGCTTGTAATGTCTAAACAGCCTTGCGGCTTTAAGTTTTCCGCAAACTTACCGTCATAACCGCTCGTAGACAAAGTGCCGTTTAATATAGACACTAATTGTGAAGGCAAAATACGCCCAACTCCCCATTGATGATAAAACACCCTTGTGTTTATTTTTTCGTTGCTTGCAGCCCATTTACAGTTGTTTACGTGCTGCAAAATAATTGCTGTTCTCTGTCCCATGATAAAATCTCCTATTTTTTAAAGTTAGTACTGTTTCGTTTTTCTTTATTTATAAGAATCTCTTTTGCTTGTAATGTATATGTAAGAAATTAAAACTATAAATAGAAAATACCAAAATGGCAAATTCAAAAAACCATAAAGTGCAAAGAATAAAAACCATAAAAATACACCAATCATTTTATGCCTCCTTTCTCAAAATTTGAACGTACATAATAAGAACACTTGATGTAAGAAATATTTTTGTTGAAAATATCAACGCCATTTTTCTGAAAATGTGACGTTATGTTATTACAGTAAGATGTAGCTATTTTATACGCTTTTCTAATATGGCGGCTTTTGCCATAAAGCATTTGGCATTTTGTTAATTGTGTCATAACGTCGTTAAATGATTTGTCTTTTTCCATAATCGAAATTATTAAAATTGTTATTTACTCATTTATTTCGTATTCGTAATCTTCCGCAATGTTACCCGCAGCCAACCATACAAAAAATACTTCTTTTTCGTGACGATTTTTTTCGTCAAATTCGCATCCATATTCCAAAAGAGCGTCTTCCAACATATTGTCTGTTAGTTTTGACAACTGATTTTTGATATAGTCAGTTTCCATAATATTTTCTACATCGTAGAGGCAATCTCCCTGATGATAGCAATATTTTGCATCTTCCAAAGTCATTTCAAAGTCGAAATTCTTTTTGTAATTGTCATAATCAAAAGTTGTTGTTATCATTGTTTCCATAATCGTAAAGTTTATTTATTCATCATATTCGTTAATATCTGTTATTTCATAACCAACATAAGAACCTTTGGTGTAATAGTAATGCGGATAGTCTTGCACCTTATCTTCTGCAACCTTTTTAGCCTCTTCAATGTTTTTTGCTTCTACCCAAATTGTCTTTGACATGGTAAAGTCAATTTCTACTGCAAATGTTTTCATAATCGTAATTTTTAATTTGTTAAATAATGCTGTTTTCTTTAAATTCCCTTATAAGACCGTAACGCCTTGCCAATTTTTCAAAATGGTTTCCCCAAAATGCTATTTCGCTCCATGAGTAATTCTGAGAAACAGAATTATACTGCCATTCGATAGCCTCGTCTCTCGCTTCGGCTTTCTTCTGTTGATAAGTCTTTTTTGCCATAGTTGTAAATTTAAATAGTTATTAATGTTCGCTTACTTTCAGCCAATTTAAAACAGTGTCGCTCGTGTCGCCAAAACGAACGCCGTCAGCGTGAAAGGTGACTTCTTGCACTTCATTTGGGTTAATAGTGAAATTGCGACAGCTCATGCAATTTAACGTGTCTTTTTCTGCAAATTCCTTTGCTTCGTCGTAACTCATCCGAGCAAGTGTTGAAACGTCGTATTTGTTCGGATTAAGGCTAATTGATAAGATTCTTACTTTCATAATATACGTTTTTAGTTGTTCATTACTTAAATTATACCCTTATGGCTTCTTGTAGTCCGTTCTAAGGGCTTAAATTGCAAAAGATGATAAATTACACATGGCAGAAATTTTAATAGAAATAAAGCCAAGAATTTGTAAAATTGTCTTCCCCATTATTTACCATATTCGAAAAATTTTCTACGTCCATAACCATTGCCGTTTCGTCAAGCATTTCTGATTGTACAGCAAGTTCTAAACGTTCTTCTGCGCTCATTGCGTCTAATTCGACCCTTTCGAAGTTGTCAACATCAAATAAAATTGCTTTCATGTTACAAAAAATTTAGTTATTGTTATTAGTTTCCTATCCTATTAATTGCAAATCAACTTAGATTTCAAATACTCTGATTTCGTTCGTTGTGTGTTCGTTTATAAATTCGCCTTTTAAATATGCGCAAAAATTGTCCTTTTTGTTTGTTTCAACAAAATAATGCCTTTCTTTTGAAATCTCCTTTTCTTCCTTCACAATATCGTTAAAAAATTTCTGCGCTTCTTTTTCGTTCGTAAAACATTCTATTCTTACGCCGAAATCTTCTGAATTGCTTACAATGTGCTGAACAAATGAATAAACCTTCATTTTTAAACCTCCTATCTTTAATTACAAAAAACTTTCTTTAATATCATCAAATTACAAAGATGTTTAAATTTCAAATATCCCTATCGCTTTGGCAATTTCTAAAACCTTGTTTTTTGATGATAACGCCGAAGGGATAAAAGTGCCGTTAGCAGACCTATAAAAACATTTTTTTGTTTCTACCCAATTATATGCGCCTTCACTTTTTGCAAAACCTATTGCGCCGTATTTCACACGCCAATATTTTATTTTACTGCTTATATTACCGTCCATATAAAACGCCCTTAAATAACGCGTGCCGCTTTTGTCGATAAGCAATAAATGAGAGCGACTAATGAGACTTTTTTTATAAAGTTCTTTCTTTTCTGATAATAAACGGTTTTGCGTCTCTTGTGGTAATTCTTCGAATTTCATAATATCAATTTTTTAGTTGTTAATAATGTTTCTTAATTTGTGGGTGCTGCTGGCATTTCTCGAAAACAGCATAACCGATTTTAACGGATGCACCCTAATAAAGTACTAACTTAAAACAGCAAATAATTTGCCTCTTCCCATATCAATAATAACTTGGTCTTTTATAATTCCGTTGGCGTTGATAACATCGTAACATTTGCCAAGTTTAGAAAAATAGATTTCGCTTTCCCTAAGTTCGCAAATTTTCATATATTTACTTAAAAGGTGTTTTCTTAGCTCTTCTATATTTGGCGCACTTATCAATAAGCGCAAATCTTTCTTTGTAATTGTTCTCATAGTCCTATTAAATCATTTAAAGTTATGTTATTAAATTCCTTCATTATTTCACACATTGCCAAATATCCGAAGCCCTCGCAGTATTTGAAAATTTTGCCCCTTCCGCTTTCATTCGGCATTATGTGCAAATACGGTTTTTCGTTCTTATATACCCATAAATGAGAAGTAAAAAAGCCCTTTTCTTTCGTCATTCTATAATTTATATTTTCGCCGCTCTTCGTGCGCTTCGTTATCGTTTCCATAGTACACAGTTTTTTATTTAATCATCTTCAAAGAATGAGGCAAAAAGCGATAATGTATATTTGTGTGCGTCTGTAATCAGTACGGCATAACGTATTTGTGCGCCTTTTTCAATGTTGAAATAGTCCTTATTCGTTAGCTCTCTGCCGCCTAAACTCAAAACGTCTTTTATGCCGTCTTGCAGTGCGTTTTCTGCTGATTTCCACGTCTTAAAATATCTATTGTATTTTTTGCCGTCAACGTCTTTGCAGTAAGTTATAAACATAATCAATTATATTTTTGTTGGTTAGTACTGTTTAATAATGCCCGTTTTGCCGATAGCGCAGCAATCAATTTTATTTACTCATCACGCCAATACGTCCAAACGTTTAATTTTGAAAGCCCATACCTTTTCAAATAGGCTTGCAAACGCTTTTCGAATTTGTTGCGTTCATGCTTTAAACCTTCTAAAATTGTCGTTCTGTCTTCGTCGCTCATCTTCTCAACTTCTCCGTATCTCTGCGGATTGTCTTGTAATTCGCCCCAATGTACTGCGACAAACTCAAATAAATTTAACGGCTCTTTTTGGCTTAAATAATGCAACCTTTTCAGATACCACGAACACCCAATAAATTTATAATTACTGCCTTCTCCGCAATTAGTTTGCAATGCTTCTATTTTTTCGTCGTAGCCTTCCAAATTGGCGTTTAAAAAATGTTGTTCGTTAGTTCTCGCAAAATGTGCCATTCTTTCGGCGTTGTCGTTGCTTTCGTTGTCAAATGGGCTACATGAATAACCGAAACAAAAGCGCGTTTCTATTCTTGGCTTTTCGAAGACTACCAAACCGCCATTTGAAAGACGAACAGCAGAAGAAAAAATACTTTTTTCATATTCTATCATTTTATCATCGCCTCCCCACGCCTTCCGCATTTCGTCCAAATACTCGTTTAAATATTCCTTATCGTTTCTTTTTGTCTCTGCCTTTGCGATAGTGGGAACGGATGCGGCAACAGTCCCGCCGCCATTTATGAACGTTTCGACGGCTTGACGTGCCTTTATTGGGAAAACCCAACCAACGCCGCACGAAAGATATTTATTAAACTTTCCGCCCATGTTCTTTAATTCGTCCTTTACTTGCTTAGTGTCGCCGATAACGGCGAAAGCCTTTGCCGAATAGTCAATAATTTGTAAAGTTGCCATAAGTCAAAATATTTTAAGGTTAGTACTTTTCTTTTATCTGTTGTTATGCCTCATTTAATTCTATGTTGAAAAATTCGGCTATTTCTTCCACGCTATCGTTATAAAATTGCTCTTCGATTGCGTCCAAATCTTCGCCGCTCGTCTGCTCGTCAATGGCTTTTAAAGTCTCATCTTCTCCGATTTCAGAACGTTCTAAAAGTTCGTTTAATGTGCTAAGAGATTGCGCCCTAAAAAAGAACCTACTCAAAGAACTGTTATAATAAATTTCTTCGATTGTTATATTTGCTTTCATAATTCTAATTTTTTAAAGTTAAATAAATAAGTCGCTTTTGTCCTCCGTTAGTCTGTTTCTTGTCTCTTTTGGCAGGGCTGAAATTACAGCCCATACCAAGAATATTATAAAAGTTTCCATATTAAATGTATTTATAAGGGTTTGCGCCTAAAATTTCGGCTAATTGGATAATACGAACGCTTAAAACGTGCCAATAATTAGACACTAATTTTTCAGCCCTTTTGTCGTTCTCGCCTTTGAGAAGTCCCCAAGAAATTAATAGTTTTTCGATGTCATAATTTGAGTATTTCAACGAAATAACAGAAGGTAAACCACGCAACCAATCCGCCAACCTATCCGCCAAATTTGGGAAAACGTGTTTATTATATGCGCTATTTCCGTCGCTGTCGAAACGATTAAAAAAATACTCGATTATTTCCCTATCGTTTGCAAACGTTTTGCCCTCATCCGTTGCGGCAGTACTGTATTTAATGCCGTCTAAAATATAAATAAATTGGTTGCCGTTGCGTCCGTTCTTACGGCTTTCTGATAAGTTTAAATTTGTTTTCATAACTCTAATTTTTTGTTGTTAGTACTTTTTTATCTATCTTTGCGCCAACCCTATATTTTTGGGGTTAGTACTTTTTTAAAGTGGGGGGCGGTCTGCGAGAGATAACCCCCCACTATTTGTTATTATCTTTCGAAATCGTGCGAAATTGTAACGGCGAAACCCTTTAAATTATTCGACAACGACACACGCACGTTATAACCTTCGAAATCTTTAAATAGTTGCGGCGTTAAATCGTCCATTTCTACCAACATAGAGAAAGAGAAAAAGCCCTTTTTCTTATCGTTTGTTGTATATGTCTTCTTAATGTCGGAAACCGCAATTAATTCGTCGTTTTCGTATCTCTTGCAATAGTCAAACCAAACACGGCGATAATAAACCTCTTTCGCTTTGTTAGTCGCCTCTTTCAGTTGTTCGGCGTTTAGTTCGTAGATTTCGCCGTAATCGTTCACGAACATTAAAACATCTAATAACGTGGCGGCGTCTTTAATTCTCTTTAATAGTCTACTTGTAAAATGAATTGGTAACATATCAGTATATTTTTAAAGGTTAGTACTTTTCTTTTTCTTTTATCTATTGCAAAGATAATGCTTATTTGTGAAACCTGCAAATATTTTCAGAAAAAAATCACGAAAAAATGCGTTTTTTTTCAAAATTCACTAATTTTGTGGCTTAATCATCTAAATTTTACGCTATGGACTACACAATAAACACTATTAAAGTAGCTAAACAGTACAACCTAAACGAAAGAGACGTTTTGTTTTGTCAGCTCATCGCCAACGGAGCAAACAAAGGAGAGGCATATTATGTCATTTATGAACACGGCACAAAATCAAAGATTAAAACAATCGAGCAAGCAAACACCGCCGCAAATGAATTTCTACGGCTGAACAAGGGTGCAACCGTACTAATCCAACGACTAAAAAATAATAAAAAACTACTCACTGACGAAGCAAAAAACCAAGTCAATGCAACAACACAAGAAGAAGAAGAAAACGACGAGAGAATAAAAAAATTTTCAGACAAGTCGTATATTATTGGGCGGTTGGCTGTTCTTAGCGACCAAGTAGGAGGTAAAGAGAGGGCGCAAATACTTATGCAAATTGCCGACCTTCAAAGAATGAAGCAAGAAGAGAACCAAGTAGAAGAAGAACGACGCAAATTTTATTTGCCGTACGTGTCCCACTGTCGCACGTGTAAAATATTAGAAGTGTTCAAAGAACTAACCGAAGAGAAAGAAAAGTAATTTAATTTTATACCTATAAAATTAAAAACAATGAGAAAGAGCGAAGGAAGAAGGGGCGAGGGGGTAGGGGGTAAAAACCGCCGCAACCCCTCAGAACATACCCCACCCCCAAGAAAGAAAAACAAAAGGGGGCATTCATTCTCGCTCAAAATTTTTTTCTGATTTTTTTATTTTTCTTTTTTTCTGAGGGGAGTGTTAATAAAAATTCGTTGTTGTGATTTGTTATTTTGGTTGTTTTTAGTTGTAGAGTTGTGTTGATTTTTGGTTGTAGAGTTATTGTGAGGTTGTATTTGTGTTGCTTTATTTGTGAAAAACGTCGAAATTCGATGTTTTTTGCAAAGAAAGAAGAAAAGGAGTATAAAAGAAGAAAGAAAGAAATATATAAAGAAAGAAAGTGTATTAAAAAACAAATGATGCAACACAACAACACATATTTTAAACACAATGAATTTTCGCATTGAATTTGCGTAAATGTCTGAAAATTATCGTATATTTGCGATGAAAATGTATGAAATTGTGAAAAGTGCTATAATGTGTTCACACTGTGCAATTTTAGTCAAAATTGGTTTAAGTAGTTGATTTACTGCGCATAGAAAAGCAACACAAAGTTTTTTTATAATAGATTTTATATGTACAAAGACAGTATTCAAGCGGTAGCTGATGAGTTATGGGATTACATTCACACGTCGTGTCAGTCTGCGTTGTTGTCTATATCGAAGGCTAAGTGGGCTTCACGTCGTTATGGTATGATGAAGCGTTTGATGTACAATTCGATTATGAATAGTTCTTTGGGTATGCTGAATGGTCAGATACATTATTTTAGGGGTGACATATATGTTCCTTTAGACGAGAATGACTTTTACAGTTCGATATATCAGATTGCTGCTTTTCGTGCGAATTTGCCTTATGAAGATTCCGTTTACGACGAGAAGTTGAAGAATCACTGTCGTATGGTAGTGATGTCTAAGAAACTTGTAGTTGACAATTCCGTGATAGTATTTAGGAACTGTGTATTAGATGTCAAGACTAAGAAGACGTATAAGTTCAACAAGTGTTTCATACAGATAAACAAGTTAGACTACGACTATGAGCCGATGATGCGTACATACAAGTGGAATGATTTCTTGAAGTCCGTGTTGCCCGAAGACAGTAAGCGTGAAGTTCTCCAGATGTTTTTAGGGGCTGTATTTGTCAACCGTTATGAAGTTAAGATAGAGACGATGCTGATATTGTTAGGCAGTGGTGCTAACGGCAAGAGTGTGATACAGGAGACGGTTCGTGGCGTGTTGGGTGATGATAATGTGAGCAAGTCTGGTTTGAAGGAGTTGTGTCATGGCGGTGCAGTAGGCGACCAAACGGTAGCTTTAATCAACGGCAAGCGTCTGAATTACTGTTCTGAGATACAAGGGGGTGAGTTTGAGTCCAACACTGACAAGTTGAAGGCGATGATTTCTGGTGAACCCGTCTATGGTCGCAAGCTCTACCAAGACCGTTGTGAGGCTCGTAACATTCCTCTTATAATGGCTAATGCGAACACTATGCCTTCCATTTCCGATAGGTCTTACGGCATGATGCGTAGGATATGTGTAATTCCTTTTGAAGTTACCGTTCCCCTTGAGCGTCGCAATCCTCATTTGGCGGATGAGTTGAGGGATGAATATCCAGGTATTATGAATTGGATTCTCCAAGGTCGTGATATGTTGGCTGAACGTGGGTATAAACTTCCTTACTATGCGAGTACGTCCGACATCATCAAGGATGGTGAGATGTCTTATTCTGCCCCATTAGCCTTCATGCGTCACAATGGGTGGATGGCGGGCGTTAAGAATGTCACGTTGGAGTCGATGCTGTTTATGAAGGCTTCTATCTTGTATGGGAAGTACAAGGCTTGGTGTGAGTTGAACACGAAGGAATGTGTTTCTAAGATACGTTTTGCCAAAGACTTGACGGCTGCGGGTTATGAGTCGAGGCGTAGAGGCGGCTGTAACGGCTACATGATATACAGCAAGGGTTATATAGAGACGTTGAAGAGGAATCGTTACAGCAAAGAGACGTTGGAGAAGAACGCCAAGGTAGCCAATCCGAAGGCTGACGTTATGACCGTTGACGGTGAAGTGTGGGCGACGTCCATGAAGGCACTTGCAGCCATTAGCGGTGTAGGTTATTCCGTTATCCAAGGTCTCAATCTAAGGGGAAAGTTCAAGGACAACGGCTGTGTGATGGCACATAGAGAGAAACGCATCTACAACTTGAAGAAGTGCATTGACGTCATGCGTGAAGAGAAAGTCGTCGTGACCGACGAAGAGAAGATGAAGATAAGATTCCATCAGAGGGAGTTGAAGTATGAGCGTTACGTATTCAACCAAGCTATGATTTACCACAAGCTGCCTTATAGGAAGTATGCCAATGGTGAGCCTCAGATTACGGGTGTGACGGTAGTTGACGAGACAATGACCGAATGGGAGGCGTTCGAGTTGGCTCATAAGGAGTTGGGTTTTGACTTGTCTAAAGTTAGGAAGGACTCGCAGAGCGGTGCTGGCGGACGTGGCGGCAAGGGTTTCACGAAGGATTTGCTTGAAAGTAAAGAAGAACAATCAAAAATAGAAGACAATGGAAGAGAAACAGGCGAAAAAGAGACAAGTGGGGAACTATCTGCTTGAAGTTTTAGAAGACGGCGACTTCGACTTTATCGAGTGCCGCAGTGTTATAGGCGATTGGTCTGTGAGGTGGCGTGGTGACAATATCATGTTTACTCTGATGTATTCGCTCATGCAGAACAAAGACGCAGAAGAATACCTACGTGCGCTCTTTACGATGATGTATGTTGCCACGAGTTACACGCATGACTTAGTAGCAATCGTCGAGAAGCAAGATTTGCCGCTAATCAACGGTTTCTGCGCTCTCGTAAACGAACAGAGCGATTTCGAGGCGTCTGTTGCTAAAAAGGCTACTGTAGAAGAAGACGAAGAGGCGTTGAACAATGCCGTTGTCATGGAAGAGTTGAAAGAAGAGATTTTAAGTAAGAGAGAGGGAGGAAGCAAGGATGAGTGAACGTTCTTATACGGAAAGCGAGTACGAAGAGGCTGTCGAATATATAAGGAAGAGATTGGAGAATGAGACATCGGCGAAAAATGACGTCATTACGCTTCTTCTCGCCTACGCAGAGGCACTTTTACTTCTCTTCTATAGGGAATCACCATCCGAAGATATTAACGCTCTTGTAGAGGAATTGGCAGACCAACTCATCGACGATGCTTATATACTTGGTGTTGACGAACACGACGACAAGCGTGCTGAGATAATGTTGTGGATGAACTCGGAGCGTGGCGGTGACACTATGGAGGGTAGGATTAGAAGCCGTGTAGGTACATTTCTTACAGAATTGGGTGCATTGTATTACGCAGCAAACCTTCTTGGTCTTAGTATGAATGTAGTGATTGATTCCATAGGAGACAACTTGAAGAATCCTTGGGACAATCCCATAATCAAGGAAGCGAAGGAGAAGATAGATAGCGGTGAATTGGTGGGTGACAAGGAACAGCTTGAAGAGTCTCATTTCGGTAAGGGTGTTGAAATATCGTCTATGGGTGCTTTGCAGAAGATAATGTCTTACCACGTTGCCGACGCATTTATGTGGTATGGTTATCAAGAGGCAGTTGAAAACGGCGCAATAGGCTATTTTGTCATAAGGGGCAGCAGTTATCCGTGTGACACGTGTCAGAGCGAGGCTGATGCAGGCTTCCATCCGATAGAGGACAACCATCATATTGCTCCGCTTCACATGAACTGCGTATGCAGCATAGTATATGTCTATGAAAACAGATAGGAGGTTTAAATGACACAAGAAGAATTGAGTTTCACTTTGCGTGACATGGGTCGTTCGATGGGAATGTGCGACAAGTTCTACAACAAATGGGTTGACGGCATCAGTTTGGATGCCATGTTGGATATGTATGCAAAGGGGTTTGACTTCTGTTGTCAGAAGGACTTTCCGCCTCTCGACTTCATACGCCGTAACTTTGATAGGGAAGACTTACACCGTCACAACATATTTATTGATGAGGAAGTACATTTAAAGGGCGGCAACGGCTCTTATTTCTTCCTCGGAAAGTGCAGTGGTGACGTAGAGTTCGGAGATTTCTGCATATCAGACGTATATCTTAGGCATACGTCGAGCCTTGTCGTACACTCTTCGAGTTTTGCAAGGGTATTCATCACATTATATGAGGATTCGGACTGCCGTGCCATAGCGGAAGACAAGTTCAATCTACATATCTATGATAGAAGAAAGAAGGAGGGCGTTTGACCCTCCTTTCTCACTTATCTGTTCGTCTGTGGCGTAACAGTCATTCTTGACCTCAACTGATATAGTCTGTCGGCTTCCTGCTCCCTCTTCGCTTCCCTCGTTATCCTATCAAACTCATTGTTCGACGCGTAGAAGTTATGCTCGGTAGCAGATTCCGTTGACAGTATGCCAGCGTTCTTCGCCGATACCAAGTCAGCGATGAGTGACGATGTGTTCTCATGCACATAAGGTATAATCCATCCGAAAATCTTGTCCGACAAGTCCAAGTACCCCGTCAGTTCCCCTTGTTCCATTCCATATCCTTCACAGAACAGTCTCATAAGGTTGTCTATTGAAGGCTTATAGTCCTTTGCATCAAGTATTGCCTTATCAAGAGAAGGGGCATAGTACAGCTTCATAGTACCCGTAGGCGTGTCACCCGACTTCAACTCTGGCTGCTTGACGATGTACGCACCCGAAAAAATCTCGTTCAACAGATACTCTATGTACTTCGTGTAGTTCTCAGACAGTCCGTTAGGCTGAATCAGAGACACATCATCATCCTTTCCCATAGTGAAAGCCCTAACCCTTCCCAATGGGTCGCCTTGAATCTCCACGTTGTCGCCCTTCATCTTATATGACGGCAATGCTGCTGCGGCGTTGTTCTTAGCGAAGTATGACAAAGCCACTTCGTAGTCGTCAATTAGGCACTGAACCATATTCCAACAAGGGGCGTTGTCCTTATTTCTGATGTAGTCTATGGGGCATCGGCTGAAACCGTGTTCCTTCTCATAAACCTTTTCGTAGCCTTCCAATCCAAGGTAATCCTTGACGTTGCTGACAACGTTTTTCAAGCCTTTCTTTGATTGTCTGTAGCGTCTCATATACTTGTCGTCCCATACCTCTACCCATGAGATTACCTCTTCGCCGCTTTCGTCGTACGAAGAGAATTTCCTTGCAAACAGATTCATCTCCCCCGTCAGAGGGTCGTAATGAGGATATAGCGTATCTCCGTTAAGGTATGACAGATGCTTCCATCCGAACTTGCCTTTATCCATGAAGCATACAATCGCACTATCGGCAGTAATTTTCTCGGATTTTATATGGTTGTATATTGCACCCTCCATGTTTTTTTGAAGCCACCCCTTCTGATAGCGTCTGAATCGTTCGTCGTCACTGCTGTTTACGTTTGGGTTCGTCAGTTCCCAATGTACGTCGTTGCCCGTCACGTGTACCAACTGCTGTGCAGTTATTAGGCTCTGTATCGTTGAACCTATACGGAACGTTTCTTCACGGTAAAATTTCTGCGTCTTCTCGCCCTTTTCGTTCACCTCTTCTGTGTAGTTGTAGAACTCGGGGAAGTAGAAGTCTGACATTACCCTATGGGAGAAAGGATAAAATTCCTCCAAGTAGTCTGCTTGTGACATGACTTGTCCTACGAGCTTCCGTTCTGCGTACTTCATTTTGTCAACCTCTGTCGGCTTGTTGTACGTCTGCGACTCTTTGCCCCCATTAGTTAGTCTGTAGAAAGGGGGCTTAGTTAATAAATCTTTTATTGCCATATTTTATCTTGGTTTAGGGAGTGACAGAACCAGCAGGTTTTTCCTACCACCTCCTTCCTCCATAGTTATACACATTCGTTGCCTTGTATCGCATCTGCGAAGTCACGCCTGTAAGTAATCCTAAATTCTTCGGCTTATGATGCACGTGCTTTATGTTGAATATCTCACGCATCTTCATAGTGTCAAGGAAGTCGGGCGAACGACCAATAAGCCGCTTCATTCCTACGGACTTGTCAATGAGTCTGCTTGGGTCGTCGTCACGGAAACGGATGCAGCGTCTTTCTTGGTACATGATTTCCTTGAATGTTGTGTTCTTGTAGTTCTTTCCCGTATATCTTCTCGTCAGAAGCTCGCTGTTTATACTGTATGTTCCGTCTTTTATGTGGTCTGCGAACATATATGCCGCTTGTGCGTTAATGTTGTAGTACATTCCCTTGTATTTGGGGTCAACAGCCTCCTTTGCATTGAAAGGCATAGCCTTTGGGAAATAGCCTTTGAATATATGACCTATTCCCAATAGGTCGTAAGTGAAGTCCTCCTGTCTGACGCCCCATCTGTCTAATAGTGCTGTGGCTATCTCGACGGTCTGCTTTGCATCCTTCTTGCAAGTATATATGTCCTCGATGTGGTTTCCTATCCATAGCATGAACACGCATTGGTCGCCACCTTCAAAAGCTACGTCACAAGTGATGTATCTGTGTTTGTCTTCCGTTTGGATAGGGTTTTCGTAGAACTTATCCATATCAGACATCTTTATGATGTCGTCACCTACTGACTTGAACTTCCAATTTCCATCCAAATCCCTTGAACGTTGCTCTTCTGATTGGTTGACAAGGTTAGCTAAGTAAGAAGGGTCTGACGACATGAGGATAACGTTGTCTTCAAGACGAGCTTCCGTGAAGCATACCGATTTCACCATAAGGTCTATTGGAGAGCCGTATCGTTCGAACTGAGGCTTCCAATGCTGCATTATTATATGCTTGCACTTCTCGAACACCTCTTCCTTAGTGTCACCCCAAACGACGTCTTCCACATAGTCGGATGGCATGAAACAGTAGCGTATTATGCTATCACGCTCACGGATGGGGAATCCATCTTCACCTATCCACCAATCTATGAATTTCGCCACCCATGAATCGGGGTCAGGGTTACAAGTCCCAAAGACATGGTTTCTGTAGTGGAAGGCGTTACGGTTTGCCGTCACGAGGTACTTGAACTTATTGTATGACATCTGCGTTATCTCGTCAATGCCGATATAGGAGTACTGCTTTCCTTGGAATCTGTCGTGGAAACTTTGGTAGTCGTCATTGTGGTATGAGAATTTAAGCCACCCTCCACGAAAGAAGTTCCATGTCATGTCGTTCTTTGAGCGGTTGTATGTTCCGTAATCCTCGAAAAGCTGTGAAGACGTGTCAGCAATGTCAGAAAGGTCGTCCAACTCCTTTCGTAGTATGATTGCACGGAAATTTGGGTCAGTGATATTGTACAGCGCACTCATCAGAAGCGAGAATGTCTTAGAGCCACCTCTACTACCACCTCCGATTGTAATGTCTGCGTCCGACATGAGCATATTGTTCTGACCGCCCGCTTGCGCTATTATCAATTTTGGATTTGGTTTCTTTTCGAGTTCTTCACGCATATACTGAACGTCACTCTCGTCAACGAGGGTGAAGCCGTCGTTTCTGAAAGCGTCCAAGACCAAACTCGGATTCTGCCTCAGATAATCGAAGTCTATGCTGTTGAAATCAACCATTCCTATGCGTCAATATCTTTAAAATAACCTATTCAAACGCAAAATTATGAAAAATCATCTATTTTCACATATTTATGTGATATTTTTTCACATATTTTCTTTGAATTACCAAAAAAGCATATTAATTTTGCCGTTGTGATGGTTTTAATTGAAACAAAAATAGACGAAGACCAAAATGCGTCTATGGTAAATCTTACAAGATGCCCAAGATGCAGACAAGTACTTGCAGACATAAGGAAGATTAATGGATATGGCACTGTGAGGGTGAAATGCAGAAGATGCGGCACATATTCCAACATAGAAATAGTAGGTACTTAGGATAGTTTATATATAAAGCCAATGAGCTGTTGCGTTGATAAAACGTGGCAGCTCTTTTTGTTTCGGTTGCAATATGACACAAAAAAGATAAATTATGGAAATCGAAAAAATCGTTTCTACGGTGCAGGAGAAAGTCGGAAACACCGATTTTTCAGCACAGACAATCCAAAAGTATGTGGAGTTGAATCCTATTGCCGAAGGTTCAGAGCCTGACGAGGCTTATTTCACCAAGGCTGTCGAATTTTTTAAGGGAATGCAAGGGCAATTCAACCACGACTTTTCTACAAAGTTCACGGAAGCAAAGAAAAACTTGCTTACCGAGGACACATTCAAGGATATGTCGGCAGAGCAGATTGCCGAAGTCAAGAGACTCATCGAAGGGTTGAAGACCAAACCTACGCAAGAGAGCGATGAAGTCAAAGAACTCAAAGCAGAGATTGCAAGGCTTACAGAAAGGCTTGACAACGGTGACGTAGCAAAACAGAAAGCAGACATCTTGCAAAAGTTGAAGGCTTCAATGAAGGAGCAGAAGGCTTCTGACGAGTATGTTCTTGAAAAGACTCTTGACGGAGCGGATATTGACGTGAAAAAATCAGTCGAAGAGCTTACTAAGGAGTATTTGGCAAAGTACGATGCTGAGTATTTGAAATGCCGAGGGAACGGCGCACCACCGAGACTTTCGGGAGGCGGCTTAGGCTCTGGCGAATCCGAACTTGACAAACGATTCCACAAAAAGGCTGTCAAGGAAGGATGGGCAAAGAAATGATAAGGGCTTTGTGGTTTAACAAGTTGTTTAATGTAAAACAAACGAAAGATGAAGAATCAAGTTTTTCAGACAGGTAACACATTTGACTCTCAGTCATTTGCGGCAGGTCATGCTCGCAAGGTATGGCGCAGAATCGAAGAACAGTTGCCTGGAGGTTATCATGTGACAAACATGAGTGATTTCGCTTCTGACGGTCTCATTCAGGCTGGTATGGCTGTCGTAAAGGACACCACATCTGGTGCTGATGTCCGTGACGTAAAGGTGCTCACTTGGGCGCAGGTCAAGGCTGCTTTGTCAGGGGAAACGCCTGCTGGTATCGACTCTCTCAACATCGTCGGCTTCACGCAGGAAGATGTTCCAGTAATCGTACATGGTACAGGTGGTTCTGCTACCTATAACTATGGCACTTGCAACATCATCGTAAAGGGTGAGATTTACGGCTACATGATGGGTGCAAACGCTGCTGACGCTGCAACTATCTCTGCGGCAGTCGCAGGTATGACTCAAAAGAATGGCATGGCAATCCGTGTGATTGACTAAGCATTATTGTGTTTAACGAAAAAGAAAGGAACAGAATATGAGAACTATTCCAGTTACTTTGCGCGACATGATTTCGTTGGGTATGTACGGCGAGAATTGGCAGACCTTCGTTGACAAGTACGAAGAGAAGTTCAATGCAGTTACCATTGATGGTTTCGAGTTCGACCCAATTACTCTCGGCTATACATGGGCGCAGATGCTTTCAAAGGTTGGCGCAACTGTGCTGCCTACCTATGTTGACCCCGAATCAGAGGGTTTCGAAATGCCTCTCAATCAGGTGGAAGGCACTACGGGTAACATTCCAACACAGAAGTTGTTCTACTCTGTGAACCGTGTTATCCTCCGTGAGAAGATGCAGCTTGCTCAGAAGTACGGCAATGCCGTTATGGATGATGAGATGCGTGATGTAATGTTCGGTTTGTTGGACGAAGGTACAGATGGTCTGATTCAGTCATTTTGGAACGCACTGAACCATCAGCGTCACCAAATCGTTTCTACAGGTCAGTTCGTTATCAACGCAACCAATAACCCACGTGGTTATAAGGGCGTTACCATCGGCTTCAATATGCCAAATGCAAACAAGGACGTACTGACGGGTGCTGCTCGTTGGTGGACTAACGCAGCGCATACAACCGAAGGTACTAATTCAGACCCATTGGGTTATTTGGCAAATCGTGTAAAGGCTATCCGCCGCACACTGCATTATGCAGGTCCTCTACAGATGGAGATTTCTCGTGACACTTGGGATGATTTCTTGGGTCACAGCAAGGTTGTAAGCGTTTTGGCTAATTGGGTATATCGCAACATTTCAAGCGACAGCGCACGTGCAGATGTTGCTCGCTTCATGGACGACGACGTTATGAAGGATGCTGTTCGCCGCATTATCAAGGTTGACGCTATCGCAATCCGAGATACTTACGCATTCGTAAGCAAACCTGGCGTTGACGCTAATGGCCAGCCTGATTTGGTTGAAGAGAAGATTGACAATTTCGCACCGCAGAACATCGCATTCGTTCCAACTGGCAAGTTGGGCGGCATCCAAGGTGTTCAGCCTTTGTCAATGGGCTACGACGCAGATAAGGTGGCTTATGCAATGGGCAACCGTCTGTTGATTGAGCAGGAGGACGTTCCACGTACTCACTCTATCAATGTAAATGGCGAAATGGCACAGATTTGCGTTCCATCAGCCGTGATGCGTATGTATATATCTACAATCGCTCCCGATGCTTAATCATCAGCGATTAATGATATAAGAATGTCTTGTAACTAATTACTGTATTATGGGCGTTACTACAACATATACGATAAATGATTTCCTAAAGGGTATTTCTCCGTTAGTTACGGAGGAAGCCCTTGGGTATGTGTGCGCTAAGAGAGGCATTGACCCACAGACAACGTTGGATGAACTCGAACCGAGAGACATCGACTTGGCAGAGGGCATGACCTACTATTGGTTGAGTAACCTACCCGTCGGTGGTTCTACTGAAAAAGTTGCAGATGGAGGATTCTCCCATAGCGAAGGAGGATGGACGGTATCTAAGGCGAACATTGATGAATGGATGCGCAAGTATCGTTCACTTTTCGAGAAATGGGATGAAGACCTACTCGACAACAGCAAGATAAGGATTATTAATTTCTGACGATATGGGCAGACTTGGCAACGGCATAATACGTTTCCCACATACTTGTACAATATATACAATGTCGGAAGCATCTTCTTTCTCTGATGGCGAGAAGGTTGTCTTGTGGAGCGGAAGATGTAGGAAGGAAAGCAATACTTCCATCCGTACGTTCAAAGGCTCTGAGAGTGTTCTTAAAAGCGACTATCGTGTTCAGTTAGGAGCTTTGGTAGGAGGCTCTATGGAAGGAGATAATGACGCAGCTTACGACGGTAAGGAAGGTCAAGAGTGTGGCGCAATCGTAAGAGGCATAGTTGCGGGTATGCTTATAGATGTCACTGATGCGCAAGGCACTTTCGAAGGCTTGACAATCAGCGATGCTTACGCTGGTCAGTTGGGAACGAGTGTATATTGCGACAATCCTAAGAACTAAAGACTATGGCAAACGGAACGTCACTATATGAGAGGGTAATGAGGGCTTTGTATGACAAGGCTATCACCATAGATAGTAATGTATATTTGTCTTCAAGACCTACTGCTGTTGACAAGAAGGACAAGTTTCTTGTAGTGCGCCTTTCGCAGGGAATAGACCCATACGCAGACACGCACGATACAGCTTATGTGCAGTTCCATTGCTATGTTAGGGATAGGCAAGGAGGCATAGAGAATGTACAGCAAATGGGTATTCTCGTAGATGCAGTTAGAGCCTTGATACCTTTCAGCGACGAGTTGATTGTTTGTAACCAAGACAAGCCTTTCCAACTCCCAAGCAAGAGCGATGGCATGGGATTCCATTCTACGGTAATTCAGTTCAAGATATTGATAAAGGAATAACAAATAATAAAATTACACGATTATGGCAAATATTGTTACTACTTCTAAGGACACCTTGAAGAAGATTTTTGATAAAGTCAACAGAGTGTACTTTTTTGCAGACAACAAGACCGCACAGGGTGCAGTGAAGCCACTTGGCGAATTGACAAACGGAATTGAGTTCCCCGTGTTGGAGAACGGTGTTACGTTTGATACAGGCTCACCCGACAAATCTGAGGTTAAGTTGACAGACGGTACTACTTGGACTTCAAAGGTATCACAGGGCGAAAGTGACATTTCGTTCCAAGTTTCTTCCGTACATGATACTATCAACGATTTGTTGATGGAGAAAAAGACTGCTGCCGTTATTTCAACTGGTGTGCAGATTGGTGAATACGACTACACGGGTCAAGGTTACGCTCTGTCACCAAAGAAGATTAGCGGTGCGCTCGTTATGATTTCTTCTGACTTTGTATCGGGTGTTTATCTTCCAGATGTTGAAATGTTTGCATCATTCAACGGCGAGGGTGGCGACGACTCTACTGGTTACTACAATGTATCAGTTACTCCGTTGACCGACGCTAACGGTGCAGGTTTCTACATCTTGTCGGGCGAAGCACATTCTTAATAAGAAAGAATACGCAAACTTTTAGAAGGGGCGGCGGTTTGACCGCTTCCCCTTTTTTATTTAAAAATGTAGTCATTAAGGCGATTGAAAAAGTTGAACACTTAAATATAGTTCTATGGCAAAGAAGAAAGCCATTCAAGAGGCAACGATTGAAGACGAGAAGTTGCAGATGTCGGTAAGGAAAAACTACTCCGACCCTGTTAAAGTAAGAAGCAAGGTATATCAAGTAAGGTGGATGCACCCAAGCACTACTGATTGGATTACAGAACTTATGCTTAAAGAAGGTAATGATAACAAGGTACTCTGTCAAAGTGCTGCCTTGATAGTTCTTAACGGCTTTTGGAAATGCCACCTACTGTATTGGTTTGTTTGGCGTTGGTTCTATTATGTGAGGCAGTATAATGCAGAAGAATTGACACCTTTGTTTGAAATGGCTCAAAAAAAAACTCAACAGCGGGAAGCGGCGGCTTACTTGAACGCTACAATATATCTGACCGTGTTGAAAGACACGAAGAAGCAAATGACAAAGGCGGAAGCAGAGCGTACCCTTCAAGAACTTCGTACGGTCAACGATGGGAAATCGCAAAAGAACACGGAATAAGTACAGACCCTTTGAAGTTGTTCGGTATTCCTATTAGTGGGATGCTGTACTATATGAATTGGGTTCTTACAAACGCACAGATAGAGTTGATAGCTGCTGATGTCAGCGTTATTGATTACGGAAACGGCATGAAAGATAGGAAGAAACGTTCAAAGGGAGAGTTCGACGATACAAAAGCAGACCCACAAGAAGTAAAGAAAGCTGCCGAAGAATGGAAGCAGAGATATGGCAATGATAAGGACGCAGGAAAGGGATTGTCTATATCAGACTTATTGGGAGGTGGCATGAAGACAAGCGTTGGTGTTAAATTAGACTGATTATGGAAGATAGGTACACATTATTGTTTCAAAAAGGAAGTGGAAGTGTTGTAAACTCCTTCACACAGTGGGGCATTGTTTGTGCTAAAGTACCATTTAAGGTGGGAGGCGAGACTAAGGAATTAGCTGCGAACGATTGGTTTGACGAGCAAGGAGAAGACACTTATATTCCGAGCAAACTTATGTTTAAGGCTTATGACATAGAGTTTGAGTTGGCATATAAGGGACAAGAATTGGCATCCAATCCTTTTGACCTCGACTTGGCGTTTACTCAAATCAATGCTTTCAAGAGGTGGTTAAGTGGGAACGACACTACGAGCGGTAGCGGTGCAGAATTGAAGATATACTCTCCATACACTACTATAGGAAGGCAGAAGTGTTATCTAAGGGAGATAAGTAGTGAAGACCCTCATGTTCAGACGAAGCAAGAAAGAGGGAATCTGTACCACGAGAACGTCGTCACATTTAAAGTGAAATTCCGTGTAACAGACCCATTGACTAATATCACTCTTACTACTTAACCATGAGTAATAAATACGTTTTAGATAAAGGGTTCGAAGAAGGTCTGAAAATGATTGAGCAATCCATTGCATCAAGCCTACATTGGGCTGCTGTAGAATTGGTACATCGTGCGCTTATCAATAGAGGATATACGGGCTTTACTGGTAATACGCAGACATCATACACTTGCGGCATCTATCTAAACGGAAACTTGATAGAGGTTGTCGATTCTGCGTCTTTGCAAGAACGTCCCGTTAGAAGGAAGATTGGCTTAGGCTCTAATGTCTATCTTGACAACCCTTACGAGGGGAGTCCGAGACTAAGACACGGCTATGTAAAAGTGAACCAAAGTCTATACGGCTCTGATACTGCTCTAAAATTTATCAATAACTATAAAGCTCCAAAGAAGGGACTTGCGCTTGTAATGACTACGGGTACTGAATATTCAGAGTTCCTTGAACAGATGTTCAACCTTGACGTACTGACAAGAACATTTAAGGAAGCTGCGAAGGTTTTAGACAGAAATTGGAAAAGCATACCTTAGTGAAAATACCTTATGGGGGAAGGGTATAAAAAAATCCCCCGACTTTATTAAGAACATCTGACCTTTCATTAATAAATACGCCTCGTTACGACGGTCGGGGGAAATAAGCCCATCATCGTCGTAATGAGGTTTCTTCATATATGGTCAGATGTTGGGTACAAATATAGTCAATAAATTCGTTTGTACCATGAATATTTATGAAATTTTATCACTTAATCGTGAATTATTGGAAAAACTGCACGATTTTGGCATTACGACAGAAGATTACAAGTATGTAGAAATTTATAACGAATATGTTAAACTTCGTTCGTGTGGTTGTAAGGTTACATATATCGTAGCATTGTTGTCTAATAAGTACAACATCTGTGAAAGAAAGGTTTACAAGATAATCTCCAAGATGCAAAAAGACTGCAAAATCTGTGCAGTTGAATAGCTGCAATTTGTTTGAAATCAATGTTTTGTGTGAATAATTTTGTCGTAGTCGATGCGCACGACACAAAGAGTTTCACATTTAAAGACATGATTTTTCTATGGCAGAAATTTACCAATTACCTGATTCATCGAATGGTAGTGCTAACACTGGCAGCATACCATTCTCTATTCCATTGCCTTTCGGCGGCTATGGCAACAACGGCTTCTTCGGAAACGGCAGTGGCTTCAACTCCATCGCAGACCTCTTCGGTCTTGCAATCATCGCTTCAATGTTCGGTTGGGGTAACAACGGCTTCGGCGGCTTTGGTGGCGGTTGGGGCGGCGGCAACGGTGCTGCTGGTTTCCTCTCCAATCAGTTGAATAATGACAATGGTCGTGAACTGATTATGCAGGCTGTAACCAATCAAGGCGAGGCATCACGCACAGCTATCCAGACTTTGAGTACAATGCTCGGTCAGGACTTCAACCTTGTTAATAGTGCCGTTGGCAATGTACAGAATGCCTTGTCTAACCTTGCTTTGCAGCAAGCAGTAAGTGTTCCGCAGATTATCAATTCTATCCAGAGCGGTGATGCAAACATCATCAGCGCGTTCCAAAAGTGCTGCTGCGATAATCAGTTAGCCCTTTGTCAGCAGACCAACGCATTACAGAATAGCATTGATGGTGTAAACCAGAACATTTCTGCGACACGTGCAGCACAGCAGTTGGCTGATTGTCAGCAAACCTATGCTTTGACGGACACTATGAATCGCAACTTCTTGGCACTTGACAACAAGATTGATGCACTGGAAAGCAACAGAAAAGACCGTGAGATTACTGCTTTGACCGCAGAAGTGGCTACACTGAAATCTCAGAACTTTACCGCTGGTGTAGTTCAGCAGGCAGTCGCTCCTATCAACGCACAGTTGGCAGGTTTAGCGAAGGAGGTTGATGACATCAAGTGCAAGCAGCCTTCTACCGTAAGCGTTCAATATCCGAACTTAATCGCCTTGAATGCTACCCCTTATGTTAGTGGTGGATTCTACGGCAATGGTTACGGCTACAACGGATGGGGCAACTACAATGGCGGTATCGTATTCTGATTAAAGCAAAGGAGGTTGGAATATGGCTTGCTTTAATTCTATTACAACGAATGCTGGTGGCGTCCCATACTTGACTACTACCAATATTACCGTAGGTACGGAAAGTGTTGACTTGGCTCTTGGATGGCAGCGCAGACTTCCCCCTATAGGCTATTTCACATTAAGGTTGGCTAATGAGATACCTACGGGGACAACGGCAACATTGCCTATCACACTTTCATTGAATGGTGTAACGAGAAATCTGACACTTTTCGATGGGACACAAGCGACGGTTGCCGATTTGATAGGAGGTACGGGTGTTATACTTGTTTTCAATGACAGATTCAGTAACATTTTGCAACTTATGTCTGTTGCTGTAAGCGCATAAATTATAACTATTAAAAGTAATAACTATGGATTTCAATTCTTTATGTTCGGGCAATCCGTTCTATGTTCTCCGTAAGGGAGAAAAGCCAATATTAGAGGTTGGTATTGTCAAATCAAAGTCTCAGCCGAGAGCCAAGTTTCCCACTCAGACACCTAACATTATGACGGGTGTTCAGATGCAGCAAGTAATTGATGTAGTGGCAACGATAAGCGGCAAGGATGAGACATTCAGCGAAGTCCCTATCAATGTGGAAATCGCTGCGAGGGGCAATGATACGTTTAGTGGTTCAAGGGAAGCCATGCTGCAAGCGGTGGATGCCATGTTGCAGACATCGAAGAAAGCGATAGAGCAAATTCCCTACCATAAGAGCGTAATATCGGAATCGGAGAAGATGCTTGAAGTGCTTAACCCACAGTATGCCGAGAACAAGCATAATGCAAGGGTCATTCAGTCTTTACAAGAGAAGCAGAATGCACAAGAGCAGCAGCTTTCCGAGCTAAAAGCGCAAAGTAACGAGATGCTTGGAATACTTAGGCAGCTAAGTGGGACTAAGAATTGAATCCGCAAAATTGATATAAGATGGGTTGGATTTTCGTGGATAAAGACAGTGAGGGCGGAAATGTACGCTCTCAGATGCGCTCTCAGATGAGAAGTGGGGGCAGTTCTTACCGCTATATGGGCGGTAGTGGCAATTATCGTGATGGTTATCGTGACGGCTACAAGCATGGGTGGGAAGATTCGGAAGACGATATGTCTGATGAAAGCTATCGCCGTGCAAGGGACTCACGAGGTCGCTATATGTAATTTCTTTGGGTTAGGGGGTTTACGGGCTTTCTAACCCTTTCCAATGTTTAAAGAATTAGAAAGAATTATGAAACAGTATATCTCAGAAGATAGGGCAGCTTATGAGGATATGTATCATGGGCTGTTCTCCAAGAAGCTCGCAGAATGGGCTATCTCTAATATGAAGATGAAAGACCCATCGACTAAGACCATGAAATCCATTGTTGTCAGAAAGTTGGATGATGTGCAGAAAGTATTAGAGGACAATAAGGTGGAATTGCCGATGGAATTTATCTACACAAGTTGGTACTTGTTCAACATGGCAGTAGCAGATTATCCGAAGTCGCTAAAGACGGACGAGCAGAGAGCAATGTTTGTAGAGGAAACCTTGTGCGACCCAGACGGAATGCCAGAGAACGTATTGGATTGCTTTGTAACCAAAATGTGCAACGCCAAGATGCCTATTTATTGGGAAAAATACCTATGAAAACTAAATACATTGATGTTGACGGCTATTGGGGCATTGCTCTCTGTTATGACCTCCGTAGGTTGGACGAGTATGAGATGCGTCGGTACATGATGTCCTTGGGGCTTCGTGGAGAAAGGATTGACGAGGCAGTTGATGTACTTCTAAACGAGAAGAACGTGGGCTATTGCATCACTCGTGATGATTTGCGGATGAGCCTTGTTTTCATAGGCAATGCCACTTCGGAAGAACAATGGTGGGACACTCTTGCACACGAACTGCTCGACCATGTGAAGGTTGACATAGTTGATTACTACTATGTCCCTTGGCGGAGCGAGGAATCTGCTTGGCTGACGGGTTTTCTTATGCGCCAAGTTGTTATGCTTGTTGGAGAGCCGTGCTTACGATAATAAAAAGCAACTAAAACGCCAAATATTGTGATAATAAAAAAAAAACGTTATCTTTGCAGTGAAGATAGCATAGCCGAAGAGCTTTGAAGAAATTCAAGGCTCTTTTTTATTTTTGGTTTAACGATAACATAGGCACAATTATGGCAGAACTGGGAACTTTGGAATTTGCGGTAAAACTCAGAGATGAAACGCAGAGGCAAGCGGAAGAAATAAAAAGCGAGCTTTTGACAAAACTGCAACTTGATTATGACAAGGAATCATATACAAATATGATAAATGGTATAAAATCTGCGCTTGATAAAGAGACTTTTCAGATAAAGATAGATACCAACCTAAATGCGGCTAAACAAGCCGTTCAGAATACTTTTGACAACATCGTAGGTGGAAATAGAGTTATGCCGACCATTGATTTGAGCGGTTTGAAGGGTTCTGACGCCTTTACGAGAGATATTATAGAATTGCAGAGGCATATTTATGCGTTAAACCAAGATGTTGCAGAGTACAAAAAGAGATGGCAACAAGTGTCAGATGTTTATGGTAGAAATTCTGACGAAGCAAAAAGAGCGGCAAATCTGTACTTGCAACAGAAACAAATATTGGAAGACCAAAAAAATAAATTGGCTGCTCTCAGATTTGAACAAAGGGAGTATAATCTTGGCGTAAGAGAGACAAATAGGGTTGAAAAAGAAGCAGCAAAGTCGGCTAAAGAGACAGAAAAAGCGCAAAGAGACGCTACAAGGGCTGAGGAAGAAAGAAGGGAAGGTCATGTAAGACTGAGCGGAGAATTGATGAAAGGCATTCGTATCAGTACTGACCTACAAGACGCATTTACTTCTCTATATAGCGTCCACATGATGAAAGAGTTCTTAGGGAATGTCATAGAAATCGGCGGTCAGTTGGAGAAGCAGAGAGTATCAATGAGGGCTATTCTTGGAGATACCGCAAAGGCAGATGTCTTGTTTGAACAGATAAAGGGGCTTGCAGTAAAATCGCCGTTCGGCGTTGTAGAACTCGACCAATATACGAAACAGCTTGCAGCGTACGGCTTCGAATATAATGAACTGTTCGATATGATTAAGAGGCTTGCAGATATATCCGCTGGCGCAGGACAGGACATTTCAAGACTTACACTTGCATTGGGTCATGTAAAGGCACAGACATACCTTACGGGCTATACAATGCGACAATTCTCCATGAACAACATTCCTATGTTGAAGATGCTTGCAGAGTACTATGAAGAGATAGAGGGTCATGCGGTCACTGTCGCAGACGTACAAGAACGTATCAGCAAGCATCAAGTAAGCTATGAAGATGTAATTGAACAGATTAGGAGGCTTACTGATGTCGGAGGAAGGTTTTACAAGCAGCAAGAAGTACAATCAGAAACCGTCGGAGCTAAGTGGAAAAACTTAAAAGACGCCCTCGACATCATGTATGGAGATTTGGCGGAGGGTGTTATAGGAGATTCGTTGAAAGCTCTTGCAGATTTGTTGACAACTATTGCTCTGAATGGAGAAAAATTAATAACAGTAGTAGGAACGCTGACTGCTACCTATGCAACTTATAAAGCAGTACTTGTAGCAATTTATATGTACGAAAAATTAAGGCTTGCTATTAACAATACTGTTATGATTTTGCAGATGGTTAAAGCTATGCAAGGTCTTACTGTTGCGACAAAGGCACAAACGCTTGCACAAGGCGCATTGAATGCGGTTATGAGTTGGAATTGGCTTGCTATCGGAGTAGGTGCAATAGCATTGCTTGCAACAAGGTTTTTCTCGCTCGGCGAAGAAACGAAGACGTTGGAAGAAGAGATGATTGATTTGAATAAGGCGTTTGAGAAGCAAGAGGCTGACATTAAAAAAGACGAAGCTGCTGCAAGAAACTACGTTAAGGTTATGACTAACGTAGATAATTCCATGAGCAAGAGAATAGAAGCATATAGGGAGTTGCAGTCGTTATATCCGAAATACTTAGAGAATCTAACACAAGAAAAAGCGTTGTTGCTCAATACGGCAGATGCTTTATCTATCGTTTCTGGTGCATCAAAGCAAAAGCGTGTCGATATGGCGCAAGAAATATACGACAACTACAACATAAATCTATTAGAGGCGAAGAAAGCACTTGCCGAACTTAAAGACAAGGGCGTTGAGATGCAAGATGAAAACTTCAATCCAATATTCATCCCAGCATCACAAGAGCAAATTAAAAATGCAGAAAGTGCCGTCGAAAAAGCAAAAGAACTCGCAGACAAAGCATTAGACAACTTAAACGACATAAAAGCAGAGAACGATGCCATTTTGGAAAATATGGCAGCACGTTGGCATAAAGAGAGCAAGGAAATGGCTGGCGATTTTAAAGACCTTTTCCCAAAAGATGATGAGTCAAGGTCTGAATATTTCAATAGAATTTATTCTGAGATAAGTTCCTTAGACAGCCAAATAAAGATATTAGATAAACATTCTGAGAAAGCACAAGAAGTATTGCCTGAGTTGTCTAATAAATATTCTGCCGCAGTCAACATATTCACCAAAGCACTCGGAGGTGTATTGAATAATACTAAAATCGACAAAGATGCGGAAAAAGCCAAGAGAGATGCAGAGAAAGTTATGGAAGAAAAGCTCCGTCTTGCCTTAAAGGACATAAGTGAATTTATTAAGGAAGAAGGTAGTAAATACAATCTGTACAAAGAGATATTGGAAGCTACTGGCAATAGCGAAGCGGCTGTTATGATGGCTTTCAAAGGGAATAAGGTATTCGAGACATTGGCAGAAGAGCTTCGTGTGAAATTGGGGGAGGCTCTAAAAGAAGCAGAAATAGATAAATCTATTGGAGAAGTCTTGAATATGAATGAAATAGAATTGAATGATATTGGCATTTCTGACAAGACTGTTGCACATAAACTCATAGAAAGTATAAAGCAAGAAGAGCAATCTTTAGCTTCTGATAATGTAAAGCTATGGATTGAAGCGTATAAGAACGCACATGAGTATGACCTTGAACTCGAAAAAATCAATGTGAAATACGACAATATGAGGAAAGCTACAGAAGCGATGAGGGAAAGCGTCGGTGATGAAAAGACAGACCAAATATTAGTAGGCATTGACAAGTCTGAGGCAAAAGAGACTTCCGACTTGTTATGGAAGCAGTTTAAGGAAACAGAGGAATGGGGACGAGTGTTTAGTGACCTTGACAATATGAGTAGCACAACTCTCAACAATATGCTGAACAAATTACGAGATTATGCACCTACCGTAGAAGGCAGCGTTGAATCTACAAAGGCGTTGTACGAGGCTATGCAAAAAATTTCCGATTTGTTACAAGACAGAAACCCATTTGCTTCTTTAGTTGATTCTCTTAGAAGCGCATCAAGGTTAAGAGAGGAAATCAGCAGGTATCAGTCGTTTGACCCATATCATCAAATTACGTTCTCTGCTGCGAAGGCAGGTCAACTTGGTCTTACAGATGGCACGAAGGAGTGGAAAGGTACTTTAACAGAACTGAGAGACAACTTACAGAACGCTGAAAACAAGTTTGTAAAGAGCATTAGTGGAATAGCAAATAAATTCAAGGCAGTTCAAGATGTATTGCAGCCCGTTATTGACCTCTTCGAACAACTTGGTAACACGACATTGAGCGATTTGTTTAAGATGGGTAGCAACGCCATTGGAAGTGCTGCGAGTGTAGCAAGCGGAATACAGTCAATACAAGGTCTGTTTAATGAGGATAGTCCTATTTATGACGCAATAGGAAAAGCAGGTCCTTGGGGAGCAGCAGTAGGGGCTGGTCTCAGCTTAATCAGTTCTATTTCGGCGATGCACGACGCTTCATTGCAGAAAGAGATTGAAGCGAGCGAGGCAAGGCAAAATGAAATGGAAAACCTTTCAAAGAATCTTGAAACCGTACTTGACAGGGCTATCAATGGCATATTGGGGACAAAGGCAGATGGAAATACATTGTCAAAACTTGCATATTATGCCGAGAAATACGCTGCTGCTAATAAAGCGAATCCGAAGACGTCAAGTCAATTCATGGATAAGCTGAATTTCAGCTATATCAGTAGAGAAACCAACAACGCCGTAAAACAAGCGTTGCAGTCAAAGAATTACTACGATTCTGTCTATGCAAGTATGTTGGCTCAGAGAGACGAATTGGCTCATCAGTTGGAACTTGAAAAGGACAAGAAGAAGTCAGATAAAAGCAAGATAGCTGACTTTGAGCAAGCAATGACTGAAATAAACGACCAAATCAAGTACTTTGCTACCGACATGATGAAAGACCTCTACGAAATAGATTTCAAGTCATGGGCGCAGAGTTTGTCAGAAGTGCTTGTAGATGCTTGGGCAAGCGGAGAAGATGCAGCAGAGTCATATAGGGACAAAGTTAGCGAAATACTCCGTGATTTGGGCGTTAAGATGATTGCAGAAAGGTTTGTTGCAGATAAACTGAATCCTATCATGGAGCAATTCATACGTCAGTATGAGCAAGACAAGGGTGTTCTTACTACAGACGGAATGGCTATCTTAGGAGGTATGTACGACGCAGCTTATGAGTTGCAAGAACAGACTACCAATTTCTTGAACGGTCTGAACGAAGTGGCTATGCAACACGGAGAAGAGTTGAAGGAAACGAACTCAACATCTTCGGGGCTTTCAAAGAGCATAGAAGGAGTTACTGAGAGTACAGCCGATTTGCTCGCTTCATATTTGAACGCTACGAGGGCTGATGTGTCTTTGATAGCTATGAATATTCCTATACAAAACGGATTGGCTCAATCACAAGTGCAGCATCTTGAAAGTATTGCAAGACATACCGAAGCGATAGAGCGACATACCGCAACTATGGAGGTGTATTTGCAGAATCAAGATGGAATCCATCGTTATGTTAAAGGAATAGCTGATGGAACTTACAAAATAAGGGTATAATATTTGTGTTATTTTTGGCGCAAATTGGAATAATTTATCTATATTTGCAACAGATATAGAAAGCCAAGAGCCGTAATAAGGGCAAAACCTTGTTATGGCTCTTATTTTTTTATGCCTATTCAGAGCATTACACGACGCAAACACAAAATAAACATAAATGGGAGAATGGTTAATATACGGAAGTAATGGCGTAGCGAAGGCTACCGTAAAGAAACTCGAATATAATGGTGAATTTATGGGCGAGACTATCGTCACTTGCGATGTATATAGCCCTTCTCCCATTTCTTTCTCAGTCGGTGATTATCTTTCCTATCGTGGAGAGAACTTTGTTATTGACTACGATGCTACAAGGAAAAAGCAATCAAGAGTAAATACTTACGGTAATGGCTTTGTTTATGAGGGGATGAAGTTCACCTCATACGTCGGAGAACTAAAGAAGTGCGATTTTCTTGATTTTGTCCTTAATGACAATCTTCAACATTATTCTCAACTACCTACATTTGACTTCTACGCTGAGACAGTAGAAGCATTGGCTAACAGAATACAAGCCAATCTGAACCGTATGTACACAGGTTCAAATGCGTGGACTGTTTCTGTTGTTAGCGGATTTGAAGGGAAGGAGAATGTCAACGTACAGATTAGCAATATAAAGTGCTTCGATGCACTAAAGATGGCATACGAGCAGTTCAATGCACAATATGTTATCAGAGGAAGGCATATCTATATCGGTACTGCTGGAGCTTCGTTAGAGACAACTTTCAGATATGGAATCGGCAACGGCTTGAAGACTATAGAAAGGAGCGTTGATGAGAATGATTCTTTGGTGACGAGACTTCGTGCCTATGGTAATACGACCAATCTCCCATCAAACTATTATGCAAACAAGGGAAGAGGTTGCTATGCTCCTATCTTTGAAGTATATGCTCTTTATGATAGTGGGGCAGACATACATTTCAAGCCTAAGTTTGCTAATAATTGGTTTACTGAGAAATCGGATGCAAACGGCATTAATTATTGGGTGAGTGTATCTTTAGATAAGAAACTATGGGTAGAAGGAGTAGCTTCCCCAAATGTAACCGTTTCAAGCGTTGATTTCTCTGTAGTTTCTGTTATGGCTGGTGGCAACAACACCACTGATATGTACAATGCGTTCAAGTCTCAGTTGCAGAGTGCAACTCAGAATACTAAATTGTACTTCTCAAAAGGCGTAAATTACACAAATTGGAAAAGCGATTGGAAAGAGACAGACGAGTATATGCCTAATATGATGAGCATTGACCGTCTTATGATTCCAAGTTTCCCCGAAGAATCCACCGACCCATACATTGATTCTGCCAATATCTCTTCTCTTGGCATTAGGGAGAAGTCCGTTTATTTCGACGGCTCAGAAGACGAGCTTCCCGACATTCATCCTTCTATGGAAGGAATGACTGCCGCAGAATTGAGAGCGGCAGGGTATACAATCGACCTTGACCAAGGTGACAACGGCAACTTAGATGAGATTGCAGCAGACGCAACGGAGTTGGACGGTTCTGCAATAACGACAAACGGAGCGTTCGTTGAGGTGAACGAAGTACCTGGCTTTAAGGTTACTCTTAAAGACATAGGATTTGACATCAACAGTTATTTGTCAGGTGATACAGCTACTTTGTCAATGAAGAGCGGTATGTGCGGAGGTCGTGACTTTACCATAGTGAAGGTGACGAAATTGGGGAATAAGTATGTTTTGGAATGTCAAAGAGTAGGGGATGCCAATTACTATTTCCCATACAATCCATACAATATTAAAGCAGGCGACAAATTCGTTCTTACGAATATCGAGATGCCAAATGCCTATATTGACGCTGCTTCTCAGAGACTTCTCGTAGCCGCACAAGAATATCTTGCAAAACACTCCGTCCCTCAATGGGTTTATTCTATTAAGATGGACGACGTGTGGATGCAGAGGCAGAGGGATGATTCCGAGAGTGAATCTGAGAGCTACTATTGGAACATCAAGGAAGGTGATATAATGTCAGTGCAAGATTCTGACCTCGATATTAATGTATCTGAGGTAATAGACAAACTGACTATTCGTGAAGGTTATAGCCCTATCCCTGAGTTTGAAGTAGTTCTTCGTAAGGAGAAGCCGCAAGGGACAATAGGCGTTTTGCAGAATAGGATTAAATACCTTGAAAGGCAGAATCAGCAACAGACAAATACAATAGTAAGACAACAAGATTATATATCTCTGATAATCGGTGATAAGCTGAACACCATTCAAGAGCAGTTAGACCATGTTCAAGTGACCTACTTCGGCGACTATGTTCCTGCTTTGAACAACGAGCCTGCATCTACATGGGCTTCTTCCGAGTATTCCGAGCATGACGGTGATATGTTCTACAACCGCACGACGGGTAAGGGTTATGAGTTCACTTATAAGAACGGAACATGGGGATGGATAGAGATACAGGACGAGGACATCAGACAAGCCCTTGAAGAAGCTGCGGCAGCCCAAGACACGGCAGATGGTAAACGAAGAGTATTCGTCACCCCTGCTGGTACATTGCCTACCCCTCCGTATGACGAGAATGACTTGTGGGTTAATGCTACCTATCCGAGCGATTCCACTTCTACGGATGAGAGTCAGTACAAGTACTACAATGACATCTTGAAATGCGTCACTCCGAAGGCAGAAGGTGGAACGGCATCCATCAATGATTGGACTCTTGCAAGTAAATACACCGATGATTCAAGCCTTAACAACTTTATCAACGGAACATACGCTCAAGACCTTGCTAATGTAAGGACACAGACGGATGCTAAGGCAGAGACATGGTATCAGAGTTCAGACCCATCATCAGCATGGAATACAACGGCATTAAAGGATAGTCATTTGGGCGATATATGGCTCAACACCACACCCGATGCGAACGGAAACACTCACACATATATCTATCGTAAGAGTGGCAATACCTATGGCTGGCAAGAGGTGAACGGAGTGCCTACTGCCGTATTCGACATGGCTGACGGTAAGGCGAGCATATATGTTTCCAAGCCTACGAAGTACAAGAAGAATGATTTGTGGGTCATTGAAAGCTCAATATCTTCTTCCGACCTCCCAACGAACTGCGTAAAGGGTGACATAGTAATATCAAGTTCAAACAGCAACTCATATAACAAGGCTCATTGGACTAAGAAAGACCGCTATACGGATGATACCTACGCCCACACTTTCGATTATATATCGGCAGCTATCAAGGGAAAGACCGAGGTTGACGGAGGTTTGGTACTTACCAACACACTTGTTCTGCGTGATGTAGCAAATGACGGAACGCAGGGCAATATTATGTCTGGTATCAACGGCATCATTCCTAAGAGTGGAAGTACATTAGACTACACAGGCATAGCCGCATGGTACGGAGGCGAAATGATTGACAGAGAAAAGTCTGCCGTTGCCAACGCTGCCAAGTCACTCTTTAGGTTTGATGGTTCGGGTTATGTAGCAAGTGGTAATCTGAAATGGGATGCCAATGGTAATGTAACCATACAAGGCTACTCTATCAATGCAACCACACTGCAAGTTGGTGGCTCTAATGTTGCAACGGAATCGAGCATTTCCACTTTCTTTGCCAACTTCTTTGACATCTACAATGGAAGCACGCAGATAACTTATGAACAATATGTAGCCTTACAAGACAAATCCAATGTAAGTTTGAAAGCCAAGCATGGTCTTTGGACTGAGCAATTCCTGAGTGCTTTAGGAATGAATAGCCAAGGCGAGGGTGGTGGAGGAACTGGCAGTGTCAATTCCATCAAGGTAGCAACTAATACTTACCTTGACCCAGATGCAGATGGTATCATAGATATGTCATCTTATGTAAGCACTGCTGCTGATAGGGCTAATTGGAATACGGCATATAGTCAGAGGCATACCCATAGCAACAAATCTGTATTGGATGGAATTACAAGTGCAAAGGTTACTTCGTGGGATAATGTTGCCAAGATAATGGAGGACGATGCAGATGCCATTATCAACAAGTGGGATGAGATTATTGATTTCTTGGATGGTATTCCCGACCAGTCCTCACTTGCCGAGATACTTGCTGCCAAGGCTAACACTTCTACGACAGTAACCAATGTAGCCTATTCAAGTAAGAAGCTACAGAAGACCATCAACGGCACTACAACAGATATAGTAACAGCTTCTACGCTATTTAGTGATGGTTTGCCTACCAATACCACCAAGAACTATGTATTTGCTGCTCCTTCCAGTGCTGCTGGTACACCTACATTCCGTGCATTGGTCTATGCTGACCTGCCAAGTCTTTACATAGGCAAGACACAAGTACAATCCACATCAGCCAATCAAGCAATGACAGGCATTACTTCCATAGATGCACTGGCATACTTTGATATGACTAACTCAAGGGTGGGCATAGGCACATCTTCTCCAAGCTATAAACTCCATGTAAACGGTTACACATCTACCACAAGATTATACTTGTCAAGCAGTGTATATCTTGAATACGATTCCACAAATAGCGGTATTCATGTAGTAGGTGCTGGCTTGTATAGTGATTCTTATATATCAGCATTAGGTAGCAATTCAAGCGGTGGTGGTTCATCTACATTTGATGAGGCACAAATGTGGACAGCTTTGCAATCTACCTCTGGTACTTATGGAAGTGAGAAGATAGCCACTACGCATATCCCCGACATGGCTTCTACCTATGGCTATTTAAAGGCTTCTTCACTTAATGGCTATGCTACACAGACTTGGGTAAATCAACAAGGATTCCTCACTACACATCAGACACTCTATACACTGTCTATCTATGGTGGCACAACAAAGGTGTTGGACTTCAAGCCTAATGCCAATGCAAGCATATACATCAAGGCAGGAGGTGACATTTCTCTTACCAATGATACCACAAACAAGTATATTACATTAAGCTATACTCATCCTACCAATGGTGCTAATACAACTATTTCGGCAGCAAGTGGAAAGGTACTAAGTGCCATTACAGTCAACAATCTTGGTCATGTAACATCAGTTTCAAGCAAGACTTTGGTATCTGCTGATATTCCCGATTTAAGCGGTACTTATGCCACTGCTGCAAGGGCTACTACTTTAGAGGGGTATTTCACCAATGGAGTTGCCAATACTGCTGCCAAGCTGAACACAGGCACTACAACATATACAGCATGGGGGCAGACTTATTGGTCAAGTGGTGTTCCTCAGTCTATCAGTGGCAACATGACATCAGTAGGCTCTATTACCCCATCTGCCAATGGCAATGCTCTTGGTACTACATCAGCAAGGTTCAACATCTATGGTACTGCTGGTAACTTCAGTGGTAATGTATCAATAGGCGGCACATTGGGAGTTACTGGTGCCACTACATTGACAGGCTTGCTTACTGCTAATGGCGGTATAGTAGTTCCTTCATCCAAGACAATCAAGATAGGTGATTGCACAATCTCATGGGATAGCACCAACTCAATGCTTAAATTCGATACTGGCATCTATTCCACAGGTGCTGTTTCTGCTTTAGGCAGTAACTCAAGTGGTGGTGGTAGTGGTACATTTGACGAAGAAGCTATGTGGGTAGCTTTGGGTACTACAATAACAGCTAAAGTTATTGCTTCAAGCCATATCCCTAATTTATCATGGGCTAAGATTACAAGTGGCAAGCCTGCTACCCTCAGTGGCTATGGCATATCAGATGCCTACACCAAGACGCAGGTAGATACTGCTCTTAGTGGGTATCTGCCTTTGAGTGGTGGAAATATGACAGGCAACATCACTTTCGCAAGTAATACAGGTTTCTATGCAAAAGATACTGGTGGCACATCCCGTCTTGCAATGAAATTGGATGGAACAGATAACTTATTGATTGGTTACGGCACATCTATAGGAGGTTCTAATACATACATTGATGGCAACACTGTCTATATCAGATATGGGACTTCACATACAACAGGTATTACTCTTGCATCTGGTGGCAATGTTACCATAGCAAATAGATTATTAGTTAATGAAATAACTGCTACAAATAGTGAGGGGTTACTGGTGTATAAACCTTCATCTGGGTGGGGTGGAATATCAAATACGCAATGGGGTGCTGGCTCTGCTGACTCTCAGGGTGTAATAAGAAGTTCAAATGCTGACCTAATTCATTACAAAGGAGGTGTAAATTATACTATACTTGATTCAAGCAATTATTCAAGTTACGCATTACCTATTAGTGGAGGTACACTATATAAAAACACAACTGACGCTCCTCTGTTTATAAAAACGCACAATACATCAGGAGCTTATATTGGTTATCAGTTAAATGATGGCACTACTATGGGATTTATAGGTGTTCATGCTACCTATGGTGCAGCCTATGTTAAAAGTGGAACTATATATCCCATACTGCGTTCAGATAATTTTGGAGATTATGCTTACGCTTTGTATGGAGGTACTGACCTTGCTCCAACATCAACAAACACAATTAATCTTAATGAATTAAAAAGTACAGGAAGTTATTATGTCAGCACCAACACTCCAAGTCAGTATGTGACTAACAAGCCAGATGATACTCAGAATTATGCTTTCCGTGTATGGGTTTCTGCCCCAGGTGGTACAAGTGGCTATCGCAGACAGAGATTCCAATACCTTACACAAATGACAATTTATGAGAGGTTCTACAGTACAGATTCAAGCACATGGACTAATTGGTATAAGGTACAGGGCGATTTAGATGGCGAATATCTAAAACTAACTGGTGGAACAATTACTGGAAATCTAACAGTAAAAAATACATTATATACTGACGCTATTTGTGAGCCTATTGCCTACAATGGCTTGCTTGTCTATCATCCTGCAAGTGGGTGGGGTGGCATATCATCAACACAATGGGGTGTAGGCTCTACTGATAGTCAAGGTGTGATAAGAAGCTCAGATGCTAACCTTATCCATTACAAAGGTGGAACAAATTACACAATATGTGATGGAAGCAACACTTATGTAAGCAGTGGAACTGGATATATCAACGGTACAGCTATTACAAAGATTAGCGGTAATGCTGGTACTGCTACCACTTTAGCTACACCTCGCACTTTGTGGGGGCAGTCATTTAATGGCAGTGCAAATGTCAGTGGAGATATGTCGAGTGTAGGCACTATTACATCAGCAAACTACACCTTAGCAACAAGTACAACTAATCCGTATTTGAAACTGAGCCATACATATAACAGCACTAATTACGACTATTTTATTCAAGGTTATGAAGGTACTATGTGGCTGGGACCGAGTTCATATCCAGTAAAGATAGATAGCAGTGGGAATGTAGGTATAGGTACAATTCCATCCTACAAACTCCATGTGAATGGACAATTAGGAGTAACCACTGCAAGTCAAGGTACTATGAGGTTTGTTTCATCAGGTTCAAAAAACTTTATACAAAGTGGTAATGCTGCATTTGATGGTAATGCTGATATGACTATAGGTGGATATTCTGGTCATTTAGGCACTAATCTTAATCTCGAATTTAATGTAGTAAACGCAACCAGTGTCTTTAAAGTAAAAAGTTACCTGACACTTGGATATGGTGCGGAAGGTATATACTTGACAGGTTCAGGCATTAATTGGCATAACACAAGTGATTCATGGACTAAATCTATAATGAGTTTTGCATCTAATGGTGTTGTTACACAGTTGGGAGGTCACTTTGTCCTTGCTGGTGCTCAGGCTGCAAGTTCAACGGGTAATACAACGCAGATTATTTTCACCGCTTCTGGTGCTCAGCAAGTAGCAATCAGTTCTAATTCAAGTGCATTGATTATCAACCCTACATCATCAACCACTACCAAGCAAATTGTATTGGGCGTTGGTTCAGTTGCTTCTACATTTGGCAACTCAATCACTTGTAGTGGCGAAGTTACTGCATCATCAGATGGCAGAAAGAAGAACATCATTTCCAACACCAAGTTTAATGTAAAGGACATTGCTTCTGCAAGGTCAGTCTTATTTGAATGGAATGATGGCAGGGATGATGATATGGAGAAGAAGATACACGGTGGTAGTATTGCACAGGATTGGTTAGGCAAAGCAGATTCATTCCTTATGCAAGATGAGGATGGATTCTACTCAATCAACTACGGTGCATTGGCATTGTGTTCAGCTATAACCATTGCAAGAGAGGTAGTGAAGCACGAAGATAGAATCACACTATTGGAAAAGGAAAATGCCAAACTGAAAGCAAGGGTGGAAGAACTTGAAGAAAGGAGGATAGCATGATACTGAAATCTGAAAGTGACAAGAGAATCATAGTACAAGGCAATATCAACGGAAAGAAGGCATATATGTTGGTAGATACAGGGGCTTCGTGTGGCTTATTGGATAAATCCGCTGTAAAGGAATATAAGTTGGCAGTAAACAAGCACAGAACTATCAATCTTGTTGGTGCAGGAGGTAAGTTCAAAGCAAGTATGTGTGATACCCCATTTGTTATAGCTGGCAAGCAGATGTACCAATTTGCAATAGCCAATATTAGTTCTGTTGTAGAATCTATAAAGAAGCAGACAGATATAGACATAGCAGGTCTTATCAGCTTACCACAAGCTAAGATGATAGGAATGAGTATAGATACAGACGACAACTATATAGAGATAGGATAAGCATGGCAAACTCTAATGGCATAATCAGTGGCAGTGTAAGGCAGATAGCTGATGTCAAGACTGTCTTGGGTGAGAGTGTGAATACCCTCAGTGGCTTGTGTAAGTCCACGAAGATAAATATGTGGGCAAAATACAAGCCAGTACAGTTTACAGGCACACGCTCTACTACTTGGTGGAAAGGCAGATTGCTTGATTGTGGGATTGAACCTTATAAGCTATCATCAAGGACAAGTGTTGCTGATATAGTGAATCATTGTGATGGTACTGCTAATGGGTGGTCATACTACGGAAGACCCAATGGCTCTACATATCCTTATAGGCTATTAGATTTCCAAGGTTATAATCACAATGCCACGCCACCAGTAAATAGCTTCACTCTTGGAGCAACTACAATAAGCAACAAATCGGGTGACAAGCTGTCGGCATATATTACTATCAGATACAATGCAAGTGGTGATATGCTTTCTCTGTCTGATATTGATGCCATTTCTCCATGCTATCTTGGTATCTATTGCAGAAGGAATGGTACTACAACTGGCTATGAAGGTTATTGCACAACAACTATAGGCAATGGCGGTGACTATGTGGAGGTGTCAACTAATGGTTGGACTGCTGGTACATATAAGGTATATCCATTCCTTTCTACGGCAAGCAAGTCGGGTGTTGCTGCTGATTTCTACTCTATTCCCATGATGTCACCACCAACGCTCAGTGTTGTGGCAAGCACTGTTTCTATCGGTATATCTAAAGCTACTCGTAGTGGTTTCAATGTTAGTGTGACTGTCACTATTACCAATAATACATCTGCTTCTGTAACACTGACCAACAACACATGGAGGACAAGACCTAAGTATGAAGCAGAGAATGACCCTGAGACTGTTGAAGATATGAGTGGAACAATAGCCAATCAGACTGTGGCTGCTGGTGCATCCAAAACAGTGACATTCACCGCAAAGGTCACAGGAGATGCTGCTGACCCTACTTTTGGTGGAATGATATATGTGTACTTCAAATCTGCAACATATAAGGCGGCAAGAGAGATTATTTAACGAATTAAAAGAATAGAGAGATATGAGCAGAAATAGCGATAATACATTAATCTACTACCCAGTGAACACATGGGATGTAGCCAAAGTCACAAGGAAAGGCTCTGGCGATGTGGGAACATTGTGTGGGGCAAATCAGATGATAAACAAGTTTGCCAAATACAAGCCTGTCAGATTGCAGAATGTAATTGATTCCACCGTGATAAATGGGGTGCAACAGCTTAACACATCTACTAAGCAATGGCTGAGTACTGCTAACTGGTGGCGAGGCGATGATGGTAAGTGTGGGCTGAATATAAATGTATATGACACTGAATACAAGCTGACACAGGGTTTTGAAAGTGATTGGGGGTATCTTCCTCCAAGAGGCAATAGTGTTACTCCTAAAGAGCCTTATAGACTGATAGACTTCAATTACTACAATCATTCAGCGCAAATGCCATTCCGTGCTACAATTATGGGAGATGCTTATGACGAAGATGGATATGCAATATTCTATATCACTAATACTGCTGACAGAAAAGCCGTGTTTTGCCAATACACTTTCCCACAAGACGACACAGCTGTAAAGATTGAGGACTTGAAAACCAAAGATGGTAAAGGTATATTCCATAACTATGATAATTTGTATGTAGGCGTTCTAATGACTTTGGGGAAGGTGACACCTACTGCTAATGCTCATGGAGTAATAAAGATTAATCCAAAGCCGATAGGGACTTCTATTAGCAGGGATGAAGAATGGGGCAACGGATATAACAGGACTATATATCTCACAGAGGGAGAACTCAATGTCATTTCTGGCGGCACATGGTATGTATATCCATTCATTACTCCTAATGGTGTAAGGGATGAAGGAGGTGTAGATGTACCTATCAATCCTTGGAATGGAGATATAGGAAAGAATATAACATCTGTTCCTCCAGCTTTTGGATTGACAAGTATCTCATTGCCAACAACTCAGAATGGCGACACCAATCCACCTGTTGTTATGAAGTCTTCTGTTGGCGGTGCAAACTGTACTACTTCAATGACAATCAGCAATCTTACTTGGGCTTCTGGTACTGGTACATTCCAATTCAAGTTTACCATCGTAGCTTCCAATAGTGGTGTATTGGCATTTACCAGTACATCTAACTATCACATTTATGTGCTTGACCCAGACGATGTGAATTATCAAGGAGCAGATGGATATTACCAAACGAAAAAGATTCTTGGTGTCATTACTCCAATGAGCGTGTATATAAATATCCTTGCAGGGTCTTCTGTTACTTATACACAGACACATTGGGATAGCACGGCAACTAACGGTATAATGGTTGCATCAGAATACACACCATCCACAAGACCTCAGACAACGAGGTTGCAGATTATGATTGTTTCTGATGATGGCAAATTCCTTGCTTGGGAGAATGTAAACTACAGATAACATATTAACCTTTAAATATTTAAAAGTATGAGCGAATTTGTTATTAAGAGTTCTACGCTGAACTCAAATTACGAGTTTAAAGATGTGAATATCATCGTAAGTGGCAACTTCCAAAAGAATGCCAAAGATGGAAAATTGATTAGCATCAGTGGTGAGTGCTACCGCAATGTTGATGGCAACATGGGTGAGAGTTTCGGCTACTTCAATGGCTATCCAAGCCCCAACAGTGATGAAATGTCCTATGACCTCTCGCAGATGAAGCGTGCAGACAACAACATTGTTTGGGATGCTATCGAGGCTATTGAGGCAGAGGTGTTAAAGTAAGGAATAAAGGGGATAGGTCAAGGTGATAGCTGACTGACAAGCATTAGCTTCCCCTTTTTCAAGTTAAGAAAATCATTAATCATTAACATAAGCCGATTTTCAAGTTAAAGAAACGGCAAAATATTAACATATAAAGAACATGAAAAAAGGAGATTTAATCAGCATTTGGCAGCTTGTTAAAGACAGCAAGTTTGGCAAGATGAGCAGTGAAGGCAAAACAAAGTATGTAAAGATGATTGCTAAGTTAAGCCCTGTGGTAAAGGAGTTTGAAACTTACAGAGAAACTATTGCTGAGAAGTTAATGAGTGAGCATGAGAATTTCAAGGAGAACTTACAAGATGCACAGGTGTATGAAGCCTATCAGCAGGACAATACTAAGGATAAGCCTAAGATGACTGATAAGCAATACAAGGAGTTCACCAAGGTAGTAGAGAAGTACAACAAGGATTTCTTTGCTGCTATTAAGGAAGAGATGGATAAGGAGGTAGAAGTGAAGTATGACAAGCTGACCTCTGATGAGTTTGTGGGCTTCTGCGACAGTAATGACTTCACCACTACGCAGGCTTTGGCTTTGAGTGAGGTGATGAGCAATATTGACTAACCATAAAAATAAGATAAAGATGAAAAAGTATTTTGTAGCATTATTGTGGCTCATCGTTTACTTGGTGGGCTTGGTAGGCGGTGTAGGATATGCTGCCTATAGTGGAGCATGGGTAATTGCAATTTGCGTTGCCCTGCTCGGTGTGATGGCTTTTCCTAAAGCGAAGGAAGCCTTCAAGGTGTTAAGTAATGAATAAGTAAGGAGGGGGTAGGAATGTCGGATAACAACTTTGGCAACGGACTGATTTGGGTAGCTTTCCTTGACGAGGGGCTGCAATGCGTAAGAGATTTGCGCTGGATGATTGTGCTATCAATCGTCCTTATCTTCACGGATTTCTGGTGGGGATGGAGTGAGAGCCGAATGAAGTACAATCGTGCTACCTCGGACAAAGAACGGGATAAATTGCGCTTCCACAAGAGCAAGGCTATCAGACGGTCTGCCAACAAGTTCGTTGACTACCTGACCTACCTCTTAGTAGGCTGTGTGCTTGGCATGGCTATCCTTGAACCATTGGGGATATGCTCCCATGTGACAAGCGCAGCCGCAGGTCTTGGTCTTGGCTGCGTGGCTGATGTGATGAGCATTATAGGTCACTACTGCGCAGTCAAGGGCATAGACTTCGATGCTTGGAAGTTCTTAAAGAAGCTCGTAGTTGTCTTTGTCAAGAAGAAGGACGAGGATATGGGCGAGGCATTGGAAGAGACAATTAATACTGAAAGCCATGAAAATAATAATTGACAGGGTTTATAAGTACCCGAAGTACACCGTTGGCGAGGTGTATGTCAACGGCAACTTTTATTGCTATTCGATGGAAGACACAGACAGAGGTCTTCATGTCGATATGCCTATGAGATATATGAGGGAGAGGAAGATATATGGCGAGACAGCTATCCCTTGTGGAACGTATGAAGTAATAATAGACTACTCGCCCAAGTTCAAGAAGTATATGCCCCATGTTCTGTTTAGGAACGATGAGGACAAGCTGGTCGAAGTGCCTTGCTTTAGTGGCATTAGGATTCATCAAGGAAACACCGACAAGGACACTTTAGGTTGCCTTATGTTCGGGGATTGGCAAGGTGCTGCCACATTGGTAAAATCTAAACCTATAACGAGCAATCTCATTGATTCGATTCAGAGGGCAAGGAACAAGAAAGAGAAAGTAATCTTAGAAATACACTAAATATATGGAAAAGTATTTTGTAGGAACGGAATTGAAAATTGCCTTCAAGGTGGAATGTGATGGCTTCAATATGGAGACTGACGAATGGACTGCCACCGTCAAGAAAGGCAGCAAGTCTATTGTCTGCGACAAGACTAACAACACGGCACACGATGTAGATGGGTGGTATCTGCTTATAGATTCTACTCAGCTTGGCAGTGGCAGATATGACCTCATTGTGGATATTGATGTTCCCGATGTCGATTTCCCTGATGGATTAAGGCACGAGACATACAAGCAGGAACTCTTTACCGTCAGTGGAGTATGAGTTGCCTTACACTGAAAATAGGACTGCCACCGATAGGCATTGTATCTTCGGGTGCCAAGCATACGGGATGGTTTGATGTCGATGTCAAGAACAAGAATCCGAAGCTGACAGCTTCCAAGATAGGGAATATGATTGTTGATGTTGCCCTTATATGCCGTGCAAGCAATGGGTTCTACCTCCGTGTCAAGCCCTCAGAAGCTATGTGGATAACAGTCGGCAAGGGCATAGACTATCAGGTTATTTCCAACACCGATTGGATAATTGAGTGAAATTAAAAACATATAATTATGGCTTACGCAAATTGGTTACAACCGAGTAAAACAAGTGGTAGCGGAAACGATACAGTCAACGTGTCTGCGCTATCATCCAACACTGGTAGAAATGCTCGTTCTACCACCGTCACTTTCAAGGCTGCGAACTGCGATGATGTTCTAAGGACTGTCCTCCAACAGGGAAAGCCCGAAACATCGGCAATACAAAGCACTGCTTCGGCTACACAAGCAGGAGGTACGGTCACTATCACTGGTACTTCTAACTCATCCCAACTGACCTTTAGTTTGGGTACTGGTAACTTGACGCTTAACCTGCCTACATCTTATTCCGCAGGCGGTATAAGTACGGCTAATGGAGCAGCTATCAGTGGCGACCCTGGAGCAGTGCAAGAGTTTACCTTTTCCATCGCTTTTACCGTCCCTGCCAATACTGATATTGATGCAAAGTCAAGGCAGATTATCGTCACCGACCACGCAGGAAATGCTCACACTTGTACTTTGACATTGGCTGCTGGCGAGGCTTACTTGACCGTTTCTCCTACATCAGTGGAGATTCCTTGGGATGCTTCGGAAAGCAAGTCATTCACGGTTGAAAGCAACACCAACTGGACTATTGCATAATGGCTACCAAGAGTATTGCATGGCAGAATGGAAGTGGTAATATCACGGTTACTTATTCGGGTAGCCGTGATGATACCGTTTCCGTTTCTTCAAGTGAGAATGACATCTACGAGGATAGGGAACAAGTAATTACTGTCAAGACAACCGACAATGCAATATCGAGACAAGTGACAGTAAGACAAGGGATGAGAGAACCTAATCTGATAACTAAAGATGGTCATTGGATAGTTACAAAGAATGACAAGTATGTTATTGTAAAAGAAAGTTGATATGGCTAATACAGCGCACCAGATAGATTATACAGACACGCAGTTGGATGAAGCGTTAGACAGGGCAATGACCGTTCCTGCCGTGTCAACCTCTGACAACGGCAAGATAATGGAGGTGGTTAGTGGAGCATGGGCTGCGGTGAAACCCGTAGCCATATATTCAGGTACATCTGCTCCAAGCAGCAGTCTTGGCAACAATGGTGACATCTATATTCAGACCTCATGAGCAGAACAATCAATGATACTGGTACAGAAAGCTCCCACCCAGTCAGCTATGACAGTGGGTACTCTGCGTATAGTGTAAGTGGCTTGGATAATGCCCTGGCGGATTCCGATAGCACCACCTATGCCACCATTAACTTAACAAGAGGACAGAATGCTGAGACGATAATCTACTATAATTTCAACATTACTGGCATTCCAAGTGGTGCTACAATTAACTCAGTCAGCTGCTCTGCTAAGTGCTATATCAGCTCCACAAATTCAAGCCGTATTGCCACAAGGCAGATAAGATTGTATTCAGGCTCTACTGCTATGGGTTCTGCACACACAGTTTCCAACAGCACTACGGCTTTCAGTATGACTGCTGGAACATGGACTGCTGCACAGTTTGCTAATGCCAAGGTAAGGTTATATGCCAAGCGTGGTACAAGCAATACTACCACCAACTATTACTTCAGGTTCTATGGAGCAACATTGACGGTTTCCTATACCTATCAAACAGTAGTCTATGAGGTAACTGCAAGTAGTAATGTCAGCGGAGTTACCATAGAGCCAGCCTCTCAAGAACAGGCACAAGGTGGTAATGCAACGGTAACACTTAACACAAATTCCAATATTAAATTGTTGGATAACAATACGGATGTTACATCGTCAATAGAATATGGCAGCCAAAATCCTACCTATTCGGTGGAAACAGTATCAGGTGCAGAGTATGGGTTCAACTTGTCTAATGGGTGGTATGTGTCAGCTAACAAGGGAATCAATTCGTCTGCTGCTTTGTGTAGGGTTACTTTTGACTTGCCTATTAGTTGTGATATTACCTTTACATACATTAACTATGCAGAGGCTACCTATGACTTTGGCGTTTTCTCTAAAATTGATACCGCTTTATCTACTACTGCATGGGACTCAACAAGTAGTGGCGGTGATACTACTACTGATGCAGGGAAAGAGCAAAGGCGACTCAATACATCATCTTATAACTCATCAAGTCAGCAAACATTGACATATAGTAATGTATCATCTGGAAGTCATTACATAGATGTAAAGTTCAGCAAAGACCAAGCTACTGCCGAGAATAATGATACATTGCAATGGAAGGTTTCTATAACTCCGAGGGGTACATTGCCTACTGTATATACATATACAATTACAAATATATCAGCAGACCATGTGCTTGTTGTTAATCCAGCTTCTGCACCAAGTGATAAGATATTCCGCAAGGTAAATGGCACATGGGTACAGGCTTCTAAGGAATATGTGAAAGTGAGCGGTACATGGAGAGAGGTCAGCAAGGTTTACAAGAAAGTCAATGGCTCTTGGGTGGAACAAGATGATATTAGTGCAATGTTTGACCCTAATGCAATTTATATAGGAGGTTAATATGGAAATCGAGGTTAAAGACAAGAGGGTAGGATGCCTAACATTGGCGATGTGGTTCTTTTTGGTGTTCTGCACTGGGCTGATTCTTATCTGTCTTGGAAGCTGTAGGAGTGTCAAGTATGTCACTTATGAGACAATCAAGCACGATTCAATTTTCATCAGCAAGAAGGACACATTGAAAGTCACGCATACTATCAAGGAGAAGGAATATGTAGAGGTTAAGGACAGTGCAAGCACCACATTGGACGAGCAAGGCAATATCTTAAAACAAGAGATTTGGCACAACAAGACGATTATCCGTCAGATGTCCGATTCCCTTGATTATTACAGAGCAATGTATGATTCACTGCTCTCGGTGAAACAGAAAACCGAATATGTGCCTTATCCTGCGGAGAGAGAGTTATCCACTTGGGAGAAAAGGTATATCTCTCTCGGAAAGGTGTCGCTGGGCTTGTATATCGGGCTTGTGGCGGCTTTAATTGCTTGGTTGGTATATTATATCAAGCGGAAGAAGAAAATGCCTTAGAATTGGCTTTTAAAGTTTTTCATGATATAGTTATTTTATTAGAGCAGTCGGTCTGCGAAGATAGGCTGCTTTGCAAATAGTTTTTTCATAAGTTATGTTTTTACTGCTGGGCTGTGAAGTTCGGCAGTTTTTTATACAAAAAAAGCCCACCCTATCCTCACGGACAAGATGGGCTGACAAAACTTAATACTAATTTATGAAAACAAAACTACAATGAGAATTTTTTCTCTATGATGCTCCAATCTAAAACAATATCTTCGTTCATACATTTATTCTTCTTTAAAGTTCAACTTTCCTTGTAAATATTTGTCGGCATACCAATGGGAATATGACTTGCCGCTTATCCACCAATCAAAGATGTTCTCAGCTATCTCGTCTTCTGTCTGTTCGTTTTGCCCCCCCCTAATGCCGTTTAGAGAGGGGCTTGGAGAAAACCCCGTTCCATATACCGATATTTGCTTTCCTTTCCCAATGTCCTCGAAGTTCTGTATTGCGAGCTTCCCGATTCCGATAGTCCATCCGTTCCTCCATTTGGATATTTGTGCAATATTCTGTTGCTGATGATTGACTATCCCCGCCCCCCCCCTTCCCCATTC
>Ga0247609_10000353_pt1 | contig 65830 bp, 59 predicted proteins | sample 172DNAGHGlowgp2_FD_193487 | JGI IMG/M metagenome (GOLD analysis project Ga0247609, IMG submission 193487) | Sheep rumen microbial communities from Palmerston North, Manawatu-Wanganui, New Zealand - 1728 DNA GHGlow gp2 | ecosystem: Host-associated > Mammals > Digestive system > Stomach > Rumen ...
AGCATTGCGTTGATGCATCAAATTTTTCTATTATGTGTGAGGATAATGTTGCATCATCAAAATCCAAACCTCTTGTTTGCATCAATTTGTTTCTTTCATTGAAAAGTTTATCAAATAATCTCACAAACACACCATCACTTAAAAGGCTCGTTCCAAGTTCTTCTTTATCTACACTTTCAAGTTCCCTTATGAGATTTGCGCCAATATCTTGTCCTTTGATATAACAATTGATGTTTTTCCTTATCAATTTGTTATATAAGGTCATAAGTGGTGCTCTTGAACGACATAGCACCATATCACCCTCTTTTATATCCCTTATATGACAGTTATCAACGATTAGACCATCAGGTGCATTGTCACGTGGATGCATATCGTGAACAAAAGTATTTGCTAAGTCTATGATGTTTTTTGAACAACGATATGTTACAGGCAATTCGAACAATGTTGTGTTCGGCATATTTTTGATAATGTTAAAGGCATCTTCAGACGAACCAGCAAATGAATAAATCATTTGGAAAAAATCTCCTGTGCCAACAAATCTGCCTCCACGTTTTATACATTTCTTAAATAACTCTATTGAGCATAAATTAGCATCTTGTATTTCGTCATAAAACACCCAATCATACGTACACCCAATAGGCTTTAGTGATAATTCAACAGGAAGCCATATCATATCGGTGTAGTCAATTGTTTCGTAGTTTTCTTTTCCCCATTTAAGGCATTTTTGCACAACAACGCATTCATCAAAGGAAACGGGAATATCATATTTTTGAGCAACGGCATTTATTTCTTTTTCACTTTGAGCAAGATAAAATCTTGAATAATTAATCAGTTTGGTGATGTTGTCAATATAATCCAATATTTGTTTGCGAGTTTTTATTTCACCTTGTGTTGTTGTCAATTCCAAAATGTTTTGCTTGACATAATTACGATATTTATACTCATCAACTTCTATATTAGACCCAAGATTTCTCCTAATAATCAGAAACCCAAGACTGTGTGTTGTACGTGCAGTGCAATTGCTTCTTTTTTTTAGCCTTTCATTCAATTCATCAGCAATTGATTTGTTGAATGCAATAAACAGGCATTTTTGGTCTTTTGGTATGAATTTCATTGATGCTACTGCTGTTGTTGTCTTCGCACATCCAGCAAAAGCTTGTATGACAGCGTTTCCAACACCATGTTGCACCCAATCAAATATTTTTTGTTGATATTCACTTGGTACAAAATCCAATTTAACTTTTCTGCTCATTTTTAAAATTTGCTAAATATTGTATTATTTCTTTTCTACAACCTTCAGTTTTACAGAAGCCACAGCATTTCATTTCTGGACAAATTCCATTTCTATATACGCAATATGGGACACAGGCATCAGCAAGTATTGGCTCTTGTTTCCAAAGTTCATCAATAACCGCTTTCCAAATTTTCCTTGTTTCCTCTTCTGCTTTTCTGCAAAGTCTTGCTTTGCTTATATGTATGATTTCCTGCGCATTCAGAAACAATCTTGCATTAACTGGGTCAGTTTTTCTCTGTTCATCCCTTGGTAACTGATTACCATCAATATCAGGTCTTGATGTTGAAACATATGGTTGTGCATGTATATGCCTAACAAGATGTACATGCACATAGTAAGGTATGTCATATAAATCAATATTGAACATTAAACTGCGCAACGGAGAATGCTCTGCTTTTATAATATTTCGTTTGAAATTGTCAGACGGTTCTTTATCTAAATCTTCTTTTCTTTGTGTAAATCTTGCATTATTAAGAACATCTTTCCAAGATGTTAGTCTTGTTATCTTTATTTTAAAATTATTTTTCATTTTATACTATTTTAAACTCTTATTTCGTCTAAATTCTCATCACTGTCATTGGGTAATTCGTCAACAGTTTCCAACTTGTGTTTAATATTGAGTGATGTTAGTAGATTAAGAATTGAAAATTGTCCCTCAATGCCTCTGAATAACGTTTTCTCACCGAGAACAATAATAAATTCGCCTGTTTTTTCATTTACTTTTATGGTATATACTAAATCACCCAATTTTTGTTCATCATTTTCTTTCAATTCATTTTTGAAAGACTCTTGAAGTTCATTCAATTTATCCAAATCAGTATCAGATAATCTTACAGCATCATATTTTTTTATTAATTGGTTAAATGCTTTGCCTGTTGATTGCGCTGTTTTGAAACGCACATAATCATTTACATCAACATTCCTATAAACATATGTTCTCCCTTGTTTGAACACAATCTTGACTGTTCTTGTTGGGGAACTTTGTGCATCATAACATTTACTATAAACAATGTTTGACGAATCATACCATACATGGTCTTCTTGATTTACATAACGATTATAAACTATCATAATGATTGAATATTGGATTAAACAAAACTTATTAATCCAATATAATACAAATATTGCTATTTTCCAAAATATTTATAAAAAAAATAAAGATTCAAAATATGAAGCATTTAGGACAGATAATTTCAGAGCGTGTTTATCGTCACTTTAAGAGATTATGTGAAGTAAGGTACATTGACACAAAGAGCGAGAAGTATAGGGGAAGGGTTTACAAAAAAAATCCATTTGATGTATATAATCAGGAACCAATAAAAAACAATGAGAAAATAAGGGTGTATCACGGTTGCTCATTGAAAACTGCTGTTGATTGGGCTATTAATGGTACAAGTGGCAGAGTGTATCATCCACGAAAATATTCTTATGAAAGTGGTATGAATCCGCTTGGTGTTTTTGTGACTGTTGATTTTGAAAAAGCAAAGGGTTTTGGTGATGACTATGAATGTCCTTGCGTTGTAGAATTCACTGCATCAGCAAGTGATTTGGAAAGTCCTGTATGGAATGGTAGTGACAGTTATTTTGTGCAAGGCTCTAATCCTCAACCATTTAAAGACAAACAAGAACGTGATGCTCAGAAACAAAAATATGATGCTGATGCAAGAAGTATAAAGGATGATACATATTGGGATTATAGAAAAAACAAAGAAGTTAAAATTTCATATGACCACATAAGGAATTCTGACAAACCAGCAATGGCAATGAACATTTTCAACAACTATGAGCACCAAGCATTGTTTATGGGAAATTTGAATCCAAATCAGATAAAACGCATTTGGATTAATCCAAAAGATGAAAAAACAGGTTATGTCAGCACTGAGAAGTCATATATACCTTTAACAGTAAGGGAGTTTCTTAAACGTTACAGAGATAAGGAATTCAGTGTCGAAGGAAGTTATGGAAAAAAACAGAGGATACAAAGAAACAAATATTATCTTCCAAATGAAGATTTCAAGGGTTTTGATGACTTTTTCGACCGTCTTGGAAAAGAACATGGGTGGGAATTCACAAAAAAAGAGAGAGAAGACAATTTAAGGAATATAATGCAATATGACCATTATAAGGAAACTGTTACAAATCATATGTGGCCAAGACAGATAATACAGGCATTTGGGCAAGATTTCTTTGATGAATATTTCAATAGATTTGGACAATAGGTTTGAATAAACCATTAAAATTTTTTATCTTTATAAAAGGATTTTTTTATAGTTTTGTTAAATGGCAGAAAAAAAATTTACAAACGAGTTAAAACAGACATTTGACTATATACAAAACACCATATTGAAAGAATATGATTGTGACAAGATACCAACGGAATATTTCATATTGTCAGTATTGGAAAATAATGATTCAATAGCAAATAAGGTCTTGTCGAAAATAATGCTTCACAATAATATTGAGGAATGTAAATTACATTTTTACCAATGGTTGTCACAAAATGCCAAGAGCATGGGTGGTGTAAAAGCATATGATGAAGTTTTTGACAAAAGCATCAATGATGCAAATTTGCTTGCAACACAACAAAAATCAAAAACAATAAATTCAGGACATGTTCTTCTGTCAATAATCAATAATAATTCTGAAATAAGGAGTTATTTTAAAACAATGGGTGTTACCGTTGGACAAATAAACACACAAGTCATAGAGGAAACCAACACAATAAATGAAGATGAAAAAAATAAAAATGAGAGTGATTTTACAAGAGAACAGCCAGTAAAACATGTTAAAAAACCAAAAAAAAGCAATGTAGTTCAACAACCAACACATACAATTGTTATCGGTGACGGTAATGATGTTATTATGGCTGCGTTGACACAGCAGATGGGAAAACAGAATTCAGTTGGTGAATGTGAGAGGACTTTTGTCAATCTGAATGAAAAAGCAAAGAAATTCCAAATAGACACAATATGCGGAAATGATGATGTATATCAGGAGATTTTCAGTATATTGTCAAAAAGGAATAAAAATAATGTAATCATTACAGGAAAAAGCGGTGTTGGAAAATCAGAAACTGTCAGAAATCTTGCAAACAAATTAATTGATGGAAGTGTTCCAAAAAGTTTTAGTGACAAGACACTTTTAGAAGTTGATTTTGGTGCATTGTTTGCCAATACTGGAATGAGGGGTGCATTTGAAGCAAAATTCAAGGCAATAATGTCAGATGCAATTGAAAAAGGAAACTATATTTTCTTTATGGATTCAATACACTCTGTTTTGAATAGCAAATTTAACGAGAGTGACGTTGAATCATTCATTGAGGCTGTTATGAAAGAGAAAAACATAATGCTGATATGCACTTGTTCAGAAAAGGGATATACAAAAGAAATTTCAGATTACCCAGAATGGGAAAGATTTTTTGAAAAAATCGTTTTGGAAGAACCAAATGATGAACAATGCTTGGACATTTTAAAACATCATGCACAGAAATTGGAGTTTTATCATAATGTAAGATATGATGATGATGTGTTTGACACTTGTATCAAATATTGCAAAAGATATATAACAGAAAGGAATTTACCAGATTCCGCAATTGACATTTTGGATAAGGCAGGTGCCAAAATGAGTCTTAAAGAGATTGAAAATGAGAATATCAGAATAGCAAGGCAAAAACTGTTTGATTTGAGAAAGGAAAAGGAACGTTTGAAGTTGTCAACACTGAAAAAAGACTATGACAAACTTGATGAAGTCACAAGAGAGGAGATAAATCTGCAAAGCATTTTGGATTTTGCCATTAAATCACATAACTTGGAAAGACAACCATTTGTCATAACATCAAATGACATAAAAGAATGTGTGTCAGAGAAAACAAATGTTCCAACAAAAGACTTAAGTGCTGATGACAAAGACAAATTGAAAAACCTAAATGAGAGGATTAAGAAAATTGTCATTGGGCAAGATGAGGCTGTTGATGTTGTATGCAAGGCGATAAAAAGACAAAGAATCGGTATAAGCAACCCAAATAAACCTGTTGTTTTTTTGATGGCTGGTAGTACAGGTGTTGGAAAAACCTATCTTGCAAAGACAATAGCAAAAGAAGTGTTCGGTGATGAGAGGAAAATGGTAAGGCTTGATATGTCAGAGTATGCTGACAAAACAAGTGTTAACAAAATTTTAGGAAGCAATCCTGGTTATATCGGATTTGAAAATGGTGGCATTTTGACTGAAGCAGTTAAGAAAAACAAACATTGTGTGTTGTTGCTTGATGAAATAGAAAAGGCTGATGAAGAAGTTCATAATACGTTTTTGTCATTGTTTGATGAAGGAAAATTGACTGACAATAAGGGTGTGAGCGTTGATTTTAGAAATGTAATTGTCTGTATGACATCAAATGTCGGTGCAAAGGAAGTTGATGAAAGAGGAAATGGAATCGGTTTTGCTACGATTGATGAGGATGATTTGAAAAGAGAAATAATCGAAAAGGAGTTGAAAAGAAAATTCAAACCAGAGTTCATTAACAGAATTGACAAAATTGTCTATTTTAACAAACTTAATGATGAAAACATACAAAACATAATCAAATTGGAAATTGACAAGGTGAGAAAAAGACTTGAAGACATTGGGTTTGGCTTGGAAAGTGATGAAAATTTAATAAATCTTATTGACAATATATATAATAAGGTGAAAGAACAAAAAAACATGGGTGCAAGACCAATAATAAGAGAAATCCAAACACAATTGGAAGACAAAATCACAGATTATGTCATTGATAATGATATTGAAAAAGGATATTTTTTCAAAGAAAGTGATATTTATAATAAATAATGTTTGATTATAATGTGGTATATCTGTAAATGACGGGTAAGGGATATATCATATATCAATGAGTATAAAAATATAGATATGATACCAGATATTTCTGAAATAGGTGAATTTTCATATTCATGGGATTTTGACCAAGATGAATATGAAGAATATATTCAAGAAAATGATTTGGAGAAAAACCAAGAAACATTGCTTGAATATATAAAAAACTATGTATCATTTGATTTGGAATTTTATGATAATGTCTATTTTCATAGATTTGACGGTAATACGATGACACTTGAAGAGATATCTGATGAATTCGGTGACGCACTTGCAAACAGAATACTTTCTGATTGTTCGGAAGAAAACGAAGGAAGATGTGAAACGTGTGAAATAATTGATGATGAAATTGATATCAATAATTCAGATGAACTGAATGCTTTGGCAAAAAAAATGTTGCAACATGGAGAATATTATAAAGATTGCAGAGGTTTCATTTTGTCTGATGGTGAGGTTGTATATACGCCAAATGAACATAACGAATGTACAAGAATAAACGGAATAAACAATAAATTCCAATTCATTTCACTTGGAAACATAAGAGTGCTGCCGAATTCCATTGACATAGGAAAAGAACCAACACAACAGCAAAGAAACGTTCTTAGGCAAGTAATAAATTCATATGCAAACGATGAATTATATTTGGATATTTTTGATAACAATAAAGAATTTTCCTGTCAATACATTAATCCACAATGGAGATATGTATTAGGTGAAATAGACAGATATTATAATGAGGGGATAAAACCAATTGGAAAAGTTTTTTATAATGAAAGCAAATCAAAAAACAAAACAATTATAATTGATGAGGATAAAGAACAAGAAATCATTGGCAATATACTGAATGAGGTTTTTTATCCAACAACCGAAAAGGTGTTGTATATTACAAAATATCTTGATAGAAATTTTGCAAAACAACAACTGGATAGCCTTGATGATAATGGATATCCAACAAAAGAAAAAACAGTTGTGTTGCTTTCAAATGAAAAACAACCCTTGAAAACACTTAATATGAAGGAATTTCTGAGGTTGCTTGATGATAAATTCCAAAAAATCATTAAAGACAAAGAAGACAGAAGAAAATTCCTTAAGCAAGTTATAAAGGATTGGTATTTGAAAAACAATGGAATCAAAACAGGAATGTTAAGTGTTAATTTCATAAAATGAAAAAATGGGTAAAAAAATTATCCATTTTTTTTATTTTTAATAAATCCATCATATTTATATTATGATAACAACAAAAAAATAATATAATAATTTTTAAAAACATTTTAAAATGGCTGTTTTAAAGAAAATTAAATTTGGTGCATCAGGTACTGCGACTCCTATCGCAAAAACCGAAGTTACCGCAAAATCAGGTGGCGTAATGTCAGTTGCTGCACCTACAGGTGTGACTAATGGAATTGATGAAAATGCCGATTATCAGTATGAACTTGACGTTAACGTTGACGGTAGTACTATCGTAAAGTCTAATGGCAGTCTTGCTGTCGGTACTGTTCCCGCTGCAAACGTAAGTGTTGCTGCTGGTGGTCACAACCCAAGTGCTGACCCAGCAGACAATAAAACTTTTGAAGCAACAACAGTTGAGGGTGTCCTCACTGAGTTGAACAGCAAGATTTCCGCATCGGTTGCAACTTATACAATTGCAAAGGAAACCACAAACCTTGACACAAACGTCAAAGAGCAATACAAGTTAAATCAGACTATCAATGGGACAACCACACAGGTTGGTGAAACAATCAAGATTTACAAGGATTCTTCTTTGTATAGTGCATATCTTGGTCATGTGGATGACACTATTACAAGTACAAGCGATCCTACTGTAATTGATGGTAGTGGATCTGAAGCACTTTGTTTCATATATTTGAAAACTGATGGTACTTATGAGTTGGTTGCTGTTAATGTTGAGTCTTTCTTACAGGAATCTGAGTTTGGTGATGGCTTACAAGCAGATTCTTCCGCACACGTTGTTTCCGTAAAGAAAGATACATCGTCTGGTAAAGTCCGTACAGCAGCAGGTACTGGTGACACAGGTATGTCTGATGTCTTGACAGTTTCTTCAAGTGGTGTGAAGGTTGACAACATTCAGGCTGCTATTGATTATGCTGTTGGTGCTCTTGCAATCAGTGCTGCTGGTGACAACTATATCACAGCTGCTGTTGATACAAATGATAACAAGAAAATCAATGTAACCGCTGATGTTCAGGCTTTGACTGCAACTGCTGGTACTCCAGGTACTTATAATTCGACAACAGGTGCACAAACTGCTGCTCCAACCGCAGGCACATTGACAGGTGTTGCTGACAGTCTTGCTGACGGTTCTGATATTGCAACTAAGGTCAAGACTTATGTTGATGGTGCTATTGCTATTGAGGCTGCACGTGGTGATGCTCAGAACAAGGCTGACATTACTGCTGCAATTGCAGGTCTTGACGATACTGACACAGCATCAGCTGGACAGGTTGTAACCGCTGTTTCAACTGCTGATGGTATTGCAAACCCAACAAAGGCTGACCTCGCAGGCATCACTCTTGGTGGCTTCACAGCTGATGCAACCGCAAGTGGAAATATTGCTTCAACTGATACACTTGGTGGTGCATTGAACAAATTGAGCAATGCAATTGCTGCTGCTGAAAGTGCTGCAAGTGCTGCACATACAATTGTTGACCATGCAAGTGATAATACACACGTAACAGTTAGTGCTTCTCAACCAGACGCAACAACAGGTGCTGTTACTTATACCGTTACTGAAACTGATATTGCTTCTGCTTCTGATTTGGGTAGTGTTGTAAGCACTGTTGGATTGGGTGGAACTGCTGGTTCACGTTCAATTACCCCAACAACAAACTACGGTAATAATGCTACTACTGTAATGGGTAATATGCAGAACCTTGATACGCAAGTCAAGGCTAATGCAGATGCTATTGCAGCACTTCCGACAATTCAGTATGGTATCAGTGGTACTGAACTCACATTCTACGGAATGAGTGAATATGTTGCTGCACCTTAATTTCATTTGAAAACATATGGTTAAGTTGGTTACTGTTATATAAATGGTAACTTACTTAACCATAATTTAATAATCAGATAATTTTAAATAGAAATGCCAGAAAATAATACAAACGCAATTACTTTACCTTCAACGGGTGTTATAACTACAGTAAGATTTGGAAGTGGTACACCACATGAAATTGGTCTTGGGACAAGTACACGTCAGGCAATAGAAGCGATGTTTGATGCTGTAAACACTACAATTGAAGATAATGAGGAAGTTGTGTCGAATTCTCTGAATGATTTGGAGGAACGTAAGGCTGATAAAAGTGGGTTGTCTGATTATGCTACTAAAACATGGATTGCTGACGAATATTATTCAAAAGATGAAATTGATGATGCTGATAAGGTTGTCTCTTCTGCCTTGAATGTTTTGGAGCAAAACAAGGCTGACAAGGAGGACATACCAATACTTTATAATACTACTGGTAGTGCAACTGATGGTACAATGACTCAAAATGCTATTACACAAGAATTACAAGTAATTAATTGTGGTAGTTATTAGTTTAAAGTCCATGTTCAAAACCATATAATAAGAATTAAACTTAATGTAAAAAAAATGAATTTATTGTATTCAAGAGCAGAAGACGAAAAAAACATATGGAATTATGGTGGTGAAATTGGCATCATACCTAAAAGTAGTGGTGGTGGTAGTTCTGAGAAGGATGCTGAACAGGATCAGAAAATAGATAGCAATACTCATGAAATTGAGGATGTTAAGCATTCTCTTGAAGAGAATGAGAGTCGTGATGATGAGCAACAACGTCAAATAGATGCGAATGCACAAGCAATTGCTGATAATAACGAAGTTGATAGGCAACAACAGGGGCAACTTGATGCTAATGACGCACTTGATGTTCAACAGCAATCACAGATTGACTATAATCGAAGTGAATTAGAAGACACGATCAGAAGACTAAATGAAAACATTGCGAATGATTCGCTTCAACAAGACCAAATCAACGCCAATTCCTCAAATATCATACGTGTTGAGGGTGAGTTACCTACATTGGATATGGAGGGAACTACATTGGTTATTGGCAAAAAAGGTGAAACTTAACTTTTGCTTTAACTCAGATATAAAAACAATGGGATAGAAAGTCTAAAACCTACTATCCCATTTTATTTTAGAAATACATTTTTAAGTTTTCAACTATTAATGGATTGTGTGTAATGAATTCATTACAATAAGGCTCAATGTATTTTATTTTGTTATCAACTTCCTTTATATATCTTTTTGCATATTTTTTAGAAGATGTGTGATACCTAATTAAACCATATTCTTTGAATAATTTATCCTCTTTTATCTGACGTATTAAATCCATTAAGAAATCATCATTATTGTCTTTTTCACCAAAGTGACAACAAGGTAAATATTCACGATTTTCATTTAGAAAAATTGAACACCGTATGAAACAATCGAAATTATTTTTATAATGTAATTTAAAATGTAGTTTGAATTCTTCAAGAGAGATGTTATCATTTATTATGATGTGTTCATCATCAAAATCTTGCCACTTTAAAGACGTTTCAGACAAATGATTAGATACGTCTGATATATTTGGTCTTACAATAAAGAAAACCTCACCAGAACGTTCTAAAATGGCTTCTCGCTCATTTGGAAACCTTACATCATCAATGGCAATTAGTCTGTCTTCACCATAACTTTCGATTTCTTCAATCATTTGTTTGACATGCCAGTCCTCATTGTATTTTCTGATTAAATCAGTTCCGATTACTTGTAGTAGTTGCCTGATATTCGTTATATGGATGTTTTCAATTTCCTTTTTAATGTTGTCAATTGAGATACCTGTTTTAATGTTTATTATATGAAACCATTTTTCATTTGGTACAACATCAAATGTATATCCGTTATCTTTTTTCTCTATTAGTTCTTGATATGAAATTCCCATTAAATCACAGCAAAGATATTTGAGATAGTTTGCTATTGTGATTACGATGGCATTTTCCTCTTCTTGCAATAATTTTGCAAGAGAGGTTTTGCCACATCTTTTACGTCCAGCGAATGCCAATATCATATTTAATCTTCTTCAATAAAATCATAGACATTTATTTCTTCCTCTTCGGGGATAAATGACAGATTATCATCCATATCACCATTTTCCAATGTGTTTATTGACTTGATGATATTTTTAAAACTTTCTTTGTCTTTCGGCAATTCTTTTTGCTTCTTATTGTTTGGTGTTGTTACAAATTCAGTTATTACCTTAACATTGGAAATCTTTTTCTTGATGTGTGCTTTTTCAAGAACTTCATCATCAAACTGATAACCGTTTTTAATAAGGTTAAAAATTTCACTTTTAGTTTCAACAAGTTCAGAAACTTTTGCTTTCTTGTTTTTTCCCAATTTAATTGAATCGCTCAATTTATAAATCTTGTCCATAATTTTAATAATTTTTTTGTATCATATTTTTTATGCTGCCTTTTTATCTTGTTTATAATTATCAAGATATTTTTGTACCATATCTTTAGTGATATTTAAACTTACTTTTTTCTCATTATAACCACCATAATCAAACATTAGGTCAGCAAGAACCTTATCAAGCACACCTCTCAATGCCCTTGCACCAGTTTTCTTTTCAGAAGCATTCTTTGCAATAAGCCTAAGTGCATCTTCATCAAAAGTCAATTCAATATTATCAATCCACATCATTTTCTGATATTGCTTAATGATTGAATTTTTAGGTTCTGTAAGAATTTGATATAATTGTTCCTCAGTAAGAGGTTTGACATGTGTTACAAGCGGAAATCTTCCAATAAGTTCTGGAATAAGTCCAAATTTTTTAAGGTCTTCTGTTGTGATGTCAGAAAGCAAATCTTCTTCAGAACTTTGTTTTCCGTCAGTATTGAAACCTAACGTTCTTTTGTTCTTTCGTTTCTCAATAATCTTATCAAGTCCTTCAAATGCGCCAATACCAAAAAACAAAATATTTGTTGTATCAACTTCAATACATTGTTGTTCAGGATGTTTTCTCCCGCCATTTGGTGGAACTTGCACTTTATGTCCTTCAACAAGTTTAAGAAGTGATTGCTGTACACCCTCACCGCCAACATCACGGGTGATTGATGTATTTTCACCTTTTCTTGAAAGTTTGTCAAATTCATCAAGCACAATAATCGCATGTTGTGCTGCTTGTACATTGAAATTGCAATCACGTAATGCTCCAAGCACACAATTTTCAACATCATCTCCTACATAACCTGCTTGTGTCATACTTGAAGAATCACTGATATAGAAAGGTATGTTTAGATATTTTGCCAACATTCTTAACATAAACGTATTATGACTTAAAATTCCATTTGTATAATATTTATGTTTACTTTCTTTACACAATTCAAAATCATACATATTTTCTGTTGTATTGGTTTTTTCTATTGATACGATTTCTTCTATCCCATCACATGTAATGATTTTGTCTTTCTCTTTTAATTCATCAACAAACATTTCTTCGTTTTTTTCATTAAAAACAATATGTTTGTCTGCACATTCAAGAATTTTGTTTGTTGTTTTAATTATGTACTTTTCATATGGTATTGTTTGATGCAAATTAATAACATCAACAAAACCTTCATCGGTCATAATTTGTAAATCTTCTAATTTCCACGTTTTTGTAAATTTTTTTAATGTTTGTTCTGATTTTTGCATAATAAAAAATTTTTACATTGTTCAATTATTTGTTCTTTTTGATTTTTATAATCATTTTCCCATATTATGAGTTCTTCGAAACAAATATTGGCTGAACAGGCAATATATTTCAAATATTATTATTCAACAATTTTATCAAATCACTGATTTTCAATGTTTTAATCTCATTTGTTTTTTTGTTTTTTAATATAATTTCCGTATTCTCCGAAACGCACTTTCCGCATCCAGACGGACCTGCACATATAACATTCGACTTCTCAATAGTGACATCTTTGAAAGGATTGTCTTCAATGTCATTAGTGAAACCGTAAATCGAATCACAAAAACGTTTGTAATGGTTGTAAACCGCAACGGAAATCAATTTTTTGGCTTCCTCTTGCCCAATCACATGTTGATTAAGGTAATCATACAAATGTTTTGGTGTCACAACATTCATCATTTCACGCATTTGTTTCTTGATTTCCTCAATTTCTTCTTTTTGCTTGTCTGTATTGTTTACCATATTTTTTAATGATTTATTGATTTTACGTTTGCAAAGGTATGTATATTTTTTGAAACTACCAAATGTTTTGATATTTATTTTTGAGGTATTTTGTTTTTTTAACAAATGAGGATGAGAAAAAAGATGATAAATGAATGGAAGCCATCTAATAATGGTGTTGAATATTACGGTATATTTCTTGATGAGAAATCAAAGGAAATATTAAAGAGGTGTTTTGTGCCGCAAAATGCGGTAAAAATATATTGTGACCATATGACCATTGCCCGTTGTTCGCAATTTACCGATGAAATCATCGAAAAATGTGAGTATTTGGTTGGAAAACAGATTCCTTTATATGCCACATCAATAGGTATATCAGAAGATGTCGTGGCTGTTGGAATTGAGACCGATTGTTTTAGTGTTAATAAGCACAAACACATAACTCTTTGTACTTTGAATCCAAGTGCGAAGCCTGTTCAATCAAATTATATCACTGATTGGAGAAGTTTGGAAAAGCCAATATTATTAAATGGTGTGGTAAGAGGGTTTAAAAAACGTGGTTTGCAAGAAAATGATAAGAAAAAAAGATATGTAAGACAAGACATAATGTTAAATGCAACCACAGGTGACTGCTGTATGGAAGAGCAAATCAATGAGGTTGAATCAGATGACATTAATCTGAAATCTTTTGAGGTGAAAGATGAGTTGAATCCTAAATTTTGGATAAATGACAAAATAAATTCAAGGGTAAGACTAAAACTTTTGGATTTGGCTGATGAATTCTATGATTCATTGAACATCAAATGGGTAAAGCCAAAGGACATTGTTCTAACAGGCTCAATTGCCAATTATAATTGGTCGAAATATTCTGATGTTGACGTTCATATCTTGGTTGATTATAAATCAGTGTGGAAAAAGACTGATTTTGTTGAGGATTACTTCAACAGCAAAAAGGCATTGTGGTTGCAGGAACATGGTGATTTGAAAATATATGGTTTTCCAGTTGAAATGTATGTTGAGGATTCAAATAAAAAGAACCATAGTTCGGGTGTATACTCATTAAATAAAAACAAATGGATTGTTGAACCAAATGATTTTCAAGATGCTGATTTGAATGAGGATTATATCAAAGAAAGGTCGGCTAAGATAATAACAAAAATTGATGATATCGAAAACACACTAAAAAAAGAAAAGGACAACCACAAATTGGAGATGTTAAGCACGAAAATCAAAAAACTTTTTGACAAACTTCATAAACAAAGGAAAGAATCTTTGAACAAACACGGAGAAATGGGAACGTATAACATAATATGGAAAGTCCTAAGAAGAACAGGATATTTGGATAAAATGTGGGATATTATTAATACTATTTATAATAAAGTTAATAGTATAAAGGAAAATAAAAAACATTCCAACAGTAACAAATTAAATGAAGCAATGAAGGATTCTTTTGATTTTACTGTTTTGGAAAATTGTAAAGACTATGGACAAATGGTTAATTATTGCCGTGAGCAACTTGGACCAGAGATTGGCCGTGGTAGTTCAAGAATGATTTTTCAAATTGATGATGAGCATTGTCTAAAATTGGCATATAACGAATATGGATTACAGCAAAATAAAGTTGAAGAAGAAACAAAATTTTATAAATCACCGTTGTTTCCATATATTATTGATTCAAGTATTGATTATTTGTGGATTGTGAGTGAAGTTGTTTTGCCAGCAGAAGAAGATGATGTTGAGCATTGTTTGGGAATGGATTGTGAAAAATTTTTTAATATTATTAAAACTTTTAAAAGAACAAAACGTTATCCTGACGCAATGCAATATGCCCAAAAGTTTATGGACGAAGATAAGACGGGAACATTAAGGCATTTATACGATTATATTATAACGTATGACATACCAATTTGTGATATGCTTTCTTTGGAAAATTGGGGCATGACAAGGAGAAATGGAAAAGATTATCTTGTTTTATTAGATGCTGGATGGAATAAGGAAACTTTGAAAATGTACGGTTGGACACCAAGTGCTTAATTTTTGAAAACTTTTTGATATTTCAATATATTTATAAAAAAGATATAACTATAGTTTTTAAAATATTAAATCATGATTAGAAAACAAACGCCAGAAGAGCAAATTGCTAAAATGCAACACCTTATAAAATTTGGTGTTAATGAGGATACAACAAGGGCTTCAGTTCCTGTTGTCGAATTTAAGAAAAAGGCTGCAAACGGAAAAACTTATGGCATAATTCGTGATGCCACAAAATACTATATAATGGAAGCGCCTGAAAAAGATACCGAAATTCTTGCCGAGGATTTTGATTACATCGGTGGATACAACAACAGAAAGGAAAATGAATACAGTTCTTATTCGAAAGCTTCAAATGCACTTGATTTGCAAATAATGGCAATCAATGAGGTTGTTGACAAAAAAGACAGAGTTCAAATTGAAAAACCTGTTGTTAAAGCCGAATGGGAGAACAATATCACTGAGGGTATGAGAAAGGAAATTGACAGATTCAAAACTCTTACCGAGAATATCAACAGCATTCTTACCGAAGGTGAAATCGGTAAGTCAGCAGGCAGTGTTCCGTCTGAACACACTTTGCCAGAAGCACCAGCCAAAAATCCAAGTGACAAAAAGGTTAATGCACCGTTCACACAGTCAGGCGTTGCCAAAGGTGACAAGGATTTCAAAGTGGAAGAACACAACCACGAAACAGCTGGTTCCCCATTTGATAAGGATGGAAAATCTTCTGTTGAGAAGAATATGCGTTCTGACAAAAAACCAAGAATTAAGACTGATGCTGAGTATTTGACAAATGAGAAGACTTATGAACCAGATGATAATATTGCTTCTAAAAAGCCAAGCGGTGGAAAAGTTGTTCGTGTGAACGAGAATAATGGTAAAATTCGTCTTAAACTTACAGAAGAGCAAGTTCTTGCATGGAATAGAGACAATGAGAACTATATGGATAAGTCGCATGGTACGAAAATAGGTTCTTCTGACCCATTCGATGATGAACTTGGAAAAGAAAGTAATCAGACAGAAGCACCAACCGAACCAATACGTGAGGGAAATGGAAGTTCTGTTGTATATGACCATCCTAATGACCAAAATAAACCGACACCAGGAACAAGAGATGTTGAAACTGAAGATGGTGACCCGTTCATTGAAATTGTCACGGAAAGTGATGAGATTGATATTGATGACGTGGCAGGTTTCGATGAAGATTATGATGACGTTCCGTTCCCAGAAGTTGAAGATGATATATATGATGAAGAAGATTGGGAGAATAGTCCAAATACAAAATTTGACAGAGATTATTCCGACTTTGAGGACAGATTGGAAAGAGAACAAAATCCAAATTATGAAATCGAATTAGACAATGACCCTTATGGTGATGATGCAGATGACTTGCTCATTACACCTGATATGTATGATATAGATTATGATGATGACGAATCATCACACACATATGGTCACGGTGATGAAAGAGTTGATTTTGATGATGAACTTGATGAGAGCCGTAGAGCAAGAAGATTGTCTGAAGTCAGATTGAATGATTTCGGTAAGCATCCTGCATACAGGAAAAGACCAATGACATTGCCACCGAACAAAGAAGTTGCAATAAATGGAGCAAGGGAATGGGATGACGAATCAGTTCAAGGAGAAGAGCCTTTTGGCAAAAAAATAGGTGATTCTGCACCATTTGATGAGATTGTTGACTCTGTTATGGAATCATACAAGAGAAAATTTTATAGGAGGAATAAAAAAAAACATTAAGTGAGCGAAAAGTTCTTAAAGTGAACAACGGTTCACAAAACATTCCTATGCAACAGGACACACCACCTATGGACATGCCACAAGACATGAACAACATGGGTGGTGATTTCATGCCACAAGGGGATATGGGAATGCCACAAGGTCAAATGGGTGGAATGGATATGCCACAAGACGATATGGGAATGAATAGCCAAAGTCAATTTGACACCAATTTTGATGCTGGTGTTGAAGCGGATGAAGAACAGGATCCAAAGAAATTCATACAGCAACTCACAGGTAAATTGAGTCAGTCATTAAGAAAATACAATGATGACAATGGTCAGCCTGATGTGGATTTAAACAAATATGTTGCTGGCATGATAGTGAAGCAAGCAATGGATGGACTGTCGCCAGAGGATGCAGAAGACATTATAGACAAGGTAAAGGCTGATGAAGATTTTGAAATGGATGACATGGGTCAGCAAGACATGGAACAAATGCCTCAAGATGATGAACAAATGCCACAAGAAATGAACCAACAACAAATGGGTGGTGATATGAATATGCAACAGCAGCCAATGAACGAGAAAAATATGAGAAAATACAATATGCAAATAAGAGAAATTGTAAATGGTGTGCTTGATGATTACAAAAAGGAAAACGGTTCACAACAAAAAGGAAATGAAAAGCAAAAAAGAAGTTTCAGAACCAAACCTTTTGGAACAAGGGACTTTAAAAAAAATTAAAAACATAAACATAAAAATATGGCAAAAATCAGTGCAGAAGAAGCTAAAGCAAGATTGCAATCAAAGCCTTTGGAACAACAATCTTCGAAAAAACAAAAAAGATTGCAAACATTGATGACATCTTCAATTGAGGAAAAGGAAGATGAAATAGAATTAGTAGACATAATAAATGATAATCTTTTTATTTTTAAAAAGAATGATTCATATGTTTTGTCACCAGCAGATGATGCGTTGTCACCAGTTATTGGAGAATTTGAAAAAGTATCTGATGATGATGAATTACCACCAAGTTTCAAGGATTGGCTTGACACTTATTCAAAGGAAATTGATTTTTTTCAAAAAAACGAAGAATTTCTAACAGCAGATAATAACGAAACATCAGACAGCGCAGATGCCGTTGAAATGGTTGATTTGGGTTTGTCTGTAAAATGGGCAAAATGCAATTTGGGTGCATCAAAACCTGAAGAGGTTGGAAATTATTATGCTTGGGGTGAAACAGAAACAAAGGTAAGTTATACAACTGCAAATTACAAGTTTTATGACCGTTCAACAAAATCTTTCACTTATATTGGCAGTGACATAAGCAAAAACAAGGAGTATGATGCAGCATTTAAAGTAAATCAGAAAGTATGTATGCCCACAAAAGTTCAACTTGAAGAATTGCTTGAAGAATGTACATGGACAAAGAAGCAATTGAACAATGTAACAGGATGGGAAGTTAAAGGCAAAAACGGAAATTCAATTTTTATACCACTAAATGGGTGTAAATCTGAAAGTTCAAAAGTCACTTATGAGGGAAATTGCTACCTTTGGACTTCAAATAATTATGAGCCAAATGTTTTGCAAGCATATACATTCAGAACACAGACCAAACCTGACTTTTTTGCAATGTATAGAAGAACTGGTGCAGGAATAAGACCTGTTTCAGTTAAAACGAAAGATGATGAAAAGGAAAAATTAGTTGATTTAGGTTTGACTGTTAAATGGTCAAGTGTTAACTTGGGTGCTGAAGAACCACATGAATTTGGTGATATGTATGCTTGGGGTGAAACTGAAACAAAGAGCGTTTTCAGTTGGGAAAATTATGACCATTACATTTCTTCAACTAAGAAAATCGAAGACATTGGAAAGAGTATTTCTAAGACAAAGTATGATGCTGCATATAATTTGAATCAAAACCTTTGTGTTCCAACACCAGAACAATGGGAAGAATTGATTGGAAAATGCAAATGGACACCAAAAACAATAAATAATGTTAAAGGAGAAGAAGTTAAAGGTCCTAATGGGAATACAATATTCATACCATATGCAGGATACAAGGTGGAAAGCACTGATTATAAAATAGGTCAGCGTGGTGTATACATGACATCAGACACATATTCCAAGAATACAACGGAATACAATAGAGATGTTGCACTTACGGATGAGAAAAATTCAGTTGCTTACTCAAGAAAAATGTTAGGCAGATATATTAGACCCGTAAGTTCTGAATTAAATGAGGATGTCAATAAAAAGAAAACAATTAAGCCATTAATACCATACCAATGGAGTCAAAGAGCACCTTACAACAATCTTTTGTTAAAAGACCCAGTGACAAATGAAACTGTAGTTACAGGATGCACTAACACCGCATTGGCAATGATTATTGCTTATTATGGCTGCATTGGCGTAAAAGGCGTGAAATACAAAGGTGGCTGTACGAAAACAAGTGCATATACAACATCAAAGAGAAAAATGAAAATCCCATCACTTGAGGCAATTGATGAGTTTGATTTTGATAATTTGAATTTTGTCAAAGTGAAAGACTTTAAAACAACAAAGTCAAAGAATGCAGTCGCAACACTAATGAAATATGTAGGATACGCAAGCAAGGCAAATTACAGTTCAGAAGAAACGACAACTAATTTGACAAATTGTCTTAATGCGGCAAAGAACAACCTTGGTCTTGGCTCTAATGCGAAAATGTTGTATGCTTCATCTGGTATTGAAAATTTCAAAGAACAAATCTATAAGGAATTGTCTGATGGTTATCCATTGCATATGTCAGGATGGAATAAGGCAGGTACAAGTGGACATTCATTTATCTGTGATGGATATGATGCAGAAAATGACAAATACCATTGCAATTGGGGTTGGTCAGGCTTGTATGATGGATGGTTCGATTTGAATTTGTTCAAACCTTCTGACTTGTATGATTATACCTATAACAAACGCTGTATTGTTGGTCTGCATCCAGATGCCATTATTGGTGACACAAATAATGATTTGAATTTGAACATAACGGATGTTATGAACATCGTTCAGTCAATCATTGACAATAAAGAATATGAAAGAAAATATGATGTAAATTCAGATGGCAAAATAAACGAACAGGACGTTACTGATTTAATCAATTATATTCTTGGAAAATGAGCGAATTCTTGTGAAAAACATATAGTTTTAGTTAAAAATCGTTGATTGTTTTTCAACGATTTTTTTGTTTTGTTTCAACTCCTTATATTTATATATAATAAATGTATTTTTAATTAAAATTATGGGTAGAAAATTTTGCATAACAGAGAAACAATACAGAATGGCATTAAAAGAGGGCGTTTTGCCTTATGGTCAAAAATTTAAAGTCCAACCACAAAAAACAAATAGCACAACATCAAGCAATGTCAAGGATATCCAAAAGAATGTTGAGGACACGATGAACAACTTGAAGAAAATTGCACCTGATGCAGAAAACAATTTTGAGGTTGTTGGAAATGACCCCAATTCTAACACTGAAATTGTGAGCAAATCAACAAATGACGTAAAGGAAAATAGAGTTATTTCAAAGAAAAAATTACAAGAAAACCGTCTTAAAAAGTTAAAGAAACATTCTGAACTTTATACTGTAAAAGATTTCATCAATAAAATCAAAAAATAATGAATTTTAAATTTTGATAAAATGCCAAGTTTGCCAAAACATATATTGAATTTATTGTCAACCAATAAAACATCATTAGGGAAGCATCCTGCATTTCCGCCAGATAGGGATGATATGTTTACGACATATCTTCTTCAGGAAACATTTGACGAATTGTGTGATAAGGTTGATGATATTGATTATAAGACAATGAAGGATGAACTTGCGAGGATAATCGGTGAATGCAAAAAAATAGAAAGGAAAAACAAAGAAGCACTTGAACAGTTGTGTGGTAAAATAATAAATGACATATTTCAAATACCCAATGATTGTATAGACTTGCAGATATTCCTTGTTGACAACGTTGATGTTTCAAACCAGAGAATTTTACCTGAAAAAACAAATGACTTTTCATTTGATAATATACAGGATATGAACAACTTGTCTTCTGAAATATATAAAAGGAGAATTCTTAATTCTTTGGTTGAGGGAGCATCCATGTATTATATGAATTATTTCAAAAAATACATAAATGAACTGTACGAAATTAATGCTGACTTACCTTCATTATACAAAAAAATAATTGATTATAACAACATTTTGATATATTGTGAAAAAGACCACATCAATAAGGAAAACATTGGGAATGCAGGAAAAGTTGATGTTGTTATCAGTTCAAGAGATACATATCCATCAATAAAGGCTGAAGGAATTTTAATGCCAATCCTTTTGGAAGAGACAATAAAAGGATTATTGGAACTATCAATTTCAAACGGTTTACCAGAAGATTTTGAAAAAGCCAAATATGTGATTTCAAAATCGGATTTCAAACTTGCTGAAATGTGGGATATGAGAATTGGTTATCCACTTTGGAAATTGATTGAAAACGGTATGAAAGATTGTGGATATGAAATGACTGAAGTAGGAATAAATTTCTTTTTGATGCAACTTTCTGAAATGGATTATGAAACTTTGAATAATTCTTTGCAAGAAATATTTGCGAAAACAAAAAAAGGAAAGGAAATATTATCGGATATTGCGGATGAAATTCTTTATGAAAAGGACAAGGATGAATTTGATGATTACATAAGGACAAAGAATGATTCAACCGTGCAACTGAACGATGATGATTGTTTTGATGCGGAAGAATTGCTGTGGGATAATGATGATGAGGAATGTTTTACGGCAGATGAACTGATTAATGATGATATTGGTCATAATCTTTCACCGAGAATAAACCAAAAAAATAATTGGGATTGGATAGAAAGTGAAAAACCAAGAAAATATAGAACATTTGATGAAAGATTGGATGAAGTAAAAAAAAACTTAACTGAAGCCGAATGGAATTATCATTTTAGTGGTAAATCAAATAGAGAACATGATATGAGGCCAACATACGTTCCTTTATTAGTTTGATAAATCAGACAAAATCATATTATTGGGTGAATTATTCATCAAAAAAATGCTCAATTTTAAAAGAAATGTTATGGAGAGCAGAATTTGATTGGGATTTGTCAGTGGAAGAAGAAAATAAGAAAAGAAAAGAATATCTTGAGATGTTGTTGGGTTATCTGAATAGAGACTTGACACCAAAAGAAAAAGAATATATTGAAGACGGATATTATAATGACTATGAAGAATAAAGGAGAAAAAACTATGAAACAGAAATTATATAATTATTGTGCTAATGCATTTATTTATAACCACCTTATTATGAATGTGGTACTATTTATATGTACGATAATAGGGTAAAAAGAAGTATGAATGCTGAATTATAAAGAAGAATACATAAAATGCTTTAAAGATAAAACAAGAATTTATTTTATAGAACACTATCTTTCCACTTTCAACGCAATGGAAAGGAAAGAAGTTCCATTTAAACTATTCCCAAGACAGAAGGTTTTTTTGAAAAGTTGTGCTGAATATTCAAACACGATTGCAATCAAGCACAGACAAAGCGGTGTTACCACAATTAGTGCTGCTTGGTCATGCGCACAATGCGTATTTGCAAAAAAGGATTCACCAGAAACAATATTGTGTATTGCGAACAAACTTGACCAGGCAGTTGAATTAACAAATAAAATTGTCTATTTTCTCGACCAAGTTCCAAGATGGATGTGGGGGCCTGATTTTTATTCAACAGATGAAAACAGTGAAAAAAACAAAAAATCCATATTCATTAAAAGGAATAAAGGTTATATTGAATTGTTCAATGGATGTAAGATTTACGCACGTGCATCAACACCTCATGCCTCCCGTGGTATTTCCGCTGTTGGTATATTGATACTTGACGAGGCTGCATATATTGAGAATTCGATGGCAAGTTATACAGCAGCAATTGCAGCACAAAGTACGGTGAAAAACCCAAAGTGTTTGATGGTGTCAACTCCTAACGGAAAAGACCAACTATATTATAAAACATACAATCAAGCAATAAAGGGGGAAAACAACTTTCATCCTGTTGATTTCAGATGGTTTCAAGACCCAAGATATAACAGAAACCTTAAATGGTATAAGAAAAATACTAAAAACGGTGAAATAGAATGGGATGTTGATACTGTCGTTGATAAACAAGGAAATATCTTATATGATGAGGAACGATGGAATAAACTTGAAAAAGAAGGGTGGACACCTACATCACCGTGGTTTGAGAACATGTGCAAATCATTCAATAATGATTCACAGAAAATAGCGCAAGAACTTCTTGTTTCATTCTTGGGTTCTGCTGACAATGTTGTTCCTGTTGATGTGATAGAAGCACAAGAAAAACAAAATGTGATTAAAATAACCGATGATTGGAATTTGCGTGATATGCTAATCAAGGAAACATGGATATGGAAAGATCCTAATCCAGAACATAGGTATATTATGGCAATAGACCCATCATCAGGAAGCGGTGATGATGCTTCTTCAATTGAGATTATTGATGTTGATGCTGTTGATGAAAAAGGAATGCCGTTTTTCGACCAAGTACTTGAATATAACGGAAAACTTAATGGTGAGGAAATTGGCGCATTGGCAGATAGATACGGAAGAATATACAACAACGCACTTGCAGTTGTGGAATGTATTGGAGGTTATGGTGACACTGTTGTATTGACGTTGCAAAATTTAGGTTATCCAAATCTTTATTATGATGAAACAACAGCACTTAAAACATATACCAACGATTATGCAAAAAAATTGTTCAATAAAAAAGACGATGATAAATTACCTGGTTTCAGAAGCAATGCACTTAGAATACAGATGATTTCAAATTTTGTTGAATTACTTAAAAACAATGTTTTCAAAGTTAGAAGTGAAAGAACCATATCAGAACTCGATACTTGGATATTTAAGAATGGCAGACCAGATCATATGGATGGGTGTCATGATGACAATTTGACTTGTCTTGCAATGGGTTTGTTTGTCTTGCAATATTATATGTTAAAAAGTGATAAAATGAAGAAAAAAGACGGCGCAATTGCGAAATCATGGTATATAAACAACGCAAACAACACGGATTTGTCAACCAAACATTTAAGAAATGAGGTTGATATATCAAATAGAAAGGAAATGGCAAGGGCATTCAATAATATGTTGTTTTATGATGATACTAAAAAGAATGAAAAGGATTTCTTGAAAGCATGTGTAATGCTTGGTGGGTATAATTTAAGAAAATAACAAGTTATTTTTATCATTTTGAATTATATATGATTGTGGAACGAAAGTATATACTTTGACAGTATAGTCATTATGCAAAAAATCCATAAACAAAATCACCAAAATCAAAATTTTAGTGATTTTTTGTTTTAAAAATGATATTTATATAATGAATTAGTGTCTAATCGCTGATTTTTTGTATTTTACAATATATTTATAATTAAAATAAGAAAAATATCATATAATAATATGGCAGTTAGAAGTAACTATATTAAAAAACTCATGGAAAACAAAGATTCTCTTGAGAAACAGTATCAAGAGGTTGTCGCAGAATCCATGAAAAACATCATTGGTGAAAACACCAAGGATGAGGTAAGAAAACTTCTCAAGGAAGCAGAGGATGAGGATTCATACGAAGAGGAAGAAGTCGAAGAACCAACAGACAACGTTGATGACGAGGTGGATACGGAAAGCGGTGACGAAGCCGATGATGAATTGTGGGATGACCTTGAAAAATGCAAAAGTGCTGACGGTGAATACGATTGTAGAGGAATGGAAGATGGTAAACTTATTAACATCTTGAAAGCAATGGGTCCTGAAGATGGTATCCGTGTTATGTCTAACGGTGACGGTACTGTTGCTGTTGAGGTTGACGGTGACGCAATCAACGGTGATGCTGAATATATCATTGATATTGATGATATCATTAATGCCGGTGATGATGTTGATGACATTGATGATGACATCGAAGCAGAAGACGGTGATATTGACGTTGAACTTGAAGATGATGAGGACGTTGATGATGATTTGGATGTCGAACTCGAATTGAATGAGGAAAATTTAGGTTATAAAGGTCATCCAGGAAACGGTGGATATCAAGGCAAAACAGCAATGACAACACCAAAGAACGACAGATTGTCAACAGACAGAAAAAAGGTTGGTCACACCTGGGAACCACAACTTGACGATGCTGACATTGACAAGGGAAAAGACGGTGACAGACAGCCTTACAAGAAAAACATTAAAGAGGAAGTTGATGAGTGTGGAGACACCGTGTTTGAGATTGAAGAAGAAGATGGTGAAATGATTGACGAAGTAATGTCAAGCACCGAAAACAACCCAACCGTAAGGGGTACTGGAATGACGCATCAAAACACCAACAAACGTTTTGGGAAGAAAAATTTCCGTAACGGAAGAACTGGTGAGGGTGGACAAGTAAAAGGTACTGGATACAACAGTTATAGCGGTGACGAAACCAATGAATCTGTTGCTTTAAAGAGAAGTGTTAACCAACTTTTCAGAGAGAACAAGCAAATGAAGTCAATTATTCCTCAACTCAATCAGAAATTGACTGAATCAATGGTAATCAATGCAAGTATGGGTTATATTGTCAGACTTCTCAACGAGAACACAACTACTGTTGATGAGAAAAAGCAAATCAGTGACCGTTTTGCAAAAGTCAACACCCTTGAAGAAGGAAAGAGACTTTACGAAACAATTTCTGAAGAACTCAGAAGGGCAAACAAGAGAACTGATTTTGCAAAGACAATCAACGGACAACTCGCAGAAGGTAAACAATCGAAGCAAAATCTTGTTGAAACCACAATGTATAAGTCAGAAAAGGTGAATGAGGCACTTGATTTTATGAAAAGACTTGATAAAATTCAATAAGTCAGGACTTTTTTGAAATTATATGATATTTATAATTTATAAAGATAATAAAAAGTATATTTAAACAAACAATATGCGTGAGATTTTAAACAGCAGTGTTTTCGGTAACATCGAAATCGAAGCACAGAAGAAAATTAGAAAAGACATTAACGAGCGTTGGGACAGGCTTGGTCTTTGCGAGGGTCTTGACGGCCATCTTAAGGAAACTGTTGCAACCCTTTATGAGAACCAGGCAAAGCACCTCATTTATGAGGCTACCGCTTCTGACAACAGTGGTTCTTTCGAAACCGTGGTATTCCCACTTATCAGACGTGTGTTCAGCAAACTTCTTGCTAACGACATCGTTTCCGTGCAGGCAATGAACCTTCCTATCGGTAAGTTGTTCTTCATCAAACCTGTCACATCTGAACGTGAATGGGACTCTGAAAACCTCATTGATGGTGCAACTGGTCGCCACTATGGTCTTATGGGTTATGAGCGCAGACAAAGACATGACACATCTTACATTGGTAAAGATGGTGAGAAACAAGATGTTGCAGCAGGTGAAGTTCGCAATCGCTACTATCTTCCTGATGAGGTCGTTCAGCCATCTCAAGACGGTGAGGGTGGAACACTTCCAAAGGTCACTCAGTACATGAAGAAGACTCTTTATGACCTCTTCTACAATGATTTCCTCTTTGACAACTCAAAGGGTAAAATCACCATCAAAATCGGTAGTGCTACTCCTGTGCAAATTGCACCAGATGGCTCTTACGTAGAAATTGATGACATCACCAAGTTTGTCAACACACAGGACGGTTCACTTAGCCATCTTATGCTTCAAGTCGGCGGTTTCTCATCCTACAATGCAGGTCGTTTGACTGGTCCTGACGGTAATGAGATGGACAGCGAGGCATTCCTTGCTTCCCTTAAAGTTATCTATGCAGGTGAAGATATGGAAGACAGTGAGGATTTCACCACTTTCAAACAGTACGAAAGCGTTCCTTTCCGTGTCGTAACTCAGAAGTACGGTGCTCAATTGGTTGACTACGGAGAGAACATCTGTGACGGACAAGGCAAAATCTATATTGAACTTGACCTTACAAAGCCTTGCAAGAAACAAGGTAAGACCATCAATGGTTACATTGGCGTTGACCCAGAAGTTGCTGGTGAATGGGAAATTGATACAGTATTCAACATTGCTTGGGCACAGTATGATTCACTTGAACTTGAAACCGAAATGGGTGAGGTTTCGTTCCAACTCACTTCAGCTACTGTAAGTGTTGAGGAAAGAAAACTTCGTGCAACTTGGTCACCTGAACTTGCTCAGGACGTTTCCGCATTCCATAACATTGATGCAGAAGCAGAGTTGACAGCCATTCTTTCAGAGCAGATTGCCGCTGAGATTGACCGTGAGATTCTTCGTGACTTACGTAAGGCAGCACCTTGGCAAGCACGTTGGGACTACAATGGTTGGCAGAGATTGGCTACCACTTCTACTGTTTACACTCAGAAGGACTGGAATCAAACTCTTATGACAAAGATTAATCAGATTTCCGCTCAGATTCAGAAGTCAACTCTTCGTGGTGGTGCTAACTGGATTGTTGTTTCCGCTGAAATTTCGGCAGTCCTCAATGACCTTGAGTATTTCCACGTAACTGACGCAAATGCAGAGGCTGACCAATACAATATGGGTATTGAGAAGATTGGTTCACTTCAAGGACGTTATCAAGTCATCGTTGACCCATATTCACCACACTGGTCACTTATTATGGGACACCACGGTACTTCTCTCCTTGATACAGGTTACATCTATGCACCTTATGTGCCAATGGCTCTTACTCCTACAATGTACAACCCGTTTAACTTTGCACCAATTAAGGGTATCTGCACACGTTATGCGAAGAAACTTGTTAACAACAAGTATTACGGTGCTATCAAAGTGGATGGTCTCGTGTATTGGAATCCTAACGAACTTAGATAAAAATAAATTATTTTTATCACCATATAAAGTGCTGAGTTTCAATAACTTAGCACTTTTTATTTTAAAAATGTCATTAAATATTTTGTTAATTACTTAAAAAATATTATATTTGCATTAGTTTTTTGGAACGTTAATGATATTTATAATAAAATGGTATTGTATTATGGAACGTAAACGACTTGAAAAGTTAATAGGAAAGGCTAAAAAAATACATGGTGATAAATATGATTATAGTAAGTCAGATGTACCCACATGCAAAGACAAAGCAATTTTTATATGTCCCATACATGGTGAATTCGAACAGACATGGGATAATCATATAAATGGTAAAAGCGGTTGCCCAAAGTGTACAAAATGTCATAAATACACCAATGAAGAATGGATTGAAGAAGTATCAAAAAAACATAAGAACAAATATGATTACAGTAAAACACATTATACCAAAGCAAAAGATAAGGTAATAGTGATATGTCATAAAAAGGATGAGTTTGGTGATGAACATGGTGAGTTTGAAATAAGGGCAGGAAACCATATGGCAGGTGTAGGATGCCCTAAATGTGCCAAAAAATATCGGCCAACAACAGAAGAATGGATAAAAAGAGCAAGAAAGGTTCATGGTGATAAATACATTTATGATAAAGTACAATATACTTATTCAGATAAAAAAGTTTGTATTATTTGTCCAGAACATGGTGAATTTTGGCAAGAAGCAACATCACATTTAAGTGGTGTTGGTTGTCCAAAATGTAATGGTGGTGTTGAACTTACAACAGAAGAATATATTAACAAATTAAAGAAGGTTCATGGTGATAAATATGATTACTCAATGGTTAAATATGTAAATGCTAAGAAGAAGATTGATATTATTTGTCCGAGACATGGTGTATTTAAACAATTACCTTATCAGCATTTAAAAGGACAAGGTTGTCCTAAGTGTAAATCCTCTAAATTAGAAAATATATTGATGGGTTTATTTGAAAAGAATAATATAAAATATACTTATCAATATAAGATAGGTGCGAACAAAAAATTATCTTGTGATTTTTTCTTAGATGAATATAATATTGTTGTTGAGTGTCAGGGTGAACAACATTTTATCCCTACTTCATTTGATAGTGATAAAAGTGAAGATAAATGTGAAAAAAGTTATGAGAAAGTTTTAGAATATGACAAATTAAAATATGATATGTGTATAAATAATGATTTGGAAATCATATATTTTACCATACCTAAATATTTTAATTCAAGTGATGTCAAAATTGATACTGAATTTTATTCAGATAAGATATTAATTACAGATACTAAAAAACTATTGGAATATATTTCTTCAAAAGAAAAGGTCAAAATCTGTGATGGCTTTAGTGAATTTTACAAAGACATAAGAAAAAATATCAATAAAAATATAATTAACATTAACGGTATTATTAGATATAAAGACTATGTTGTAATTTATGTTCCGCTTATTCCCAACAAGCGTAATGAACTAAATGATAAGAGAAGACATTATGCAAAAAGGGGATATAAAGTAATAATAGTGTTTGAAGATGAATATATAAACAATAGGAAAATTGTATTATCTAAAATAAGACATTTATTTAAATTAGATAAAACATCAAGAATTATGGCAAGAAAATGCACGGTGAAACCAATCGGAAAAAGTGATGCTGAAGTTTTTCTTAATAGTAATCACATACAGGGCTTTGTTAATTCAAGTATATATTTGGGTGCATATTATAATAATAGTTTGGTTGCTGTAATGTCATTTATAAAAGAAACCAATAACAATTGGAATTTAACACGATTTGCATCAGATAACAATTATGTTTGTTGCGGTATTGGTGGCAAATTGTTTAAATATTTTACAAGGAACTATGATTTTAACACTGTAAAGTCTTTTGCAGATAAAAGATGGACTTATGACACAAAGAAAAACATATATTTGGACTTGGGTTTCAAGCAAGAAAAAAATATGATGTCAGAATATCGTTATATTAAAAATGGAGAAAAAATAAGGCATCATAAGTTTGGGTTTAGAAAACATTTATTATCAAAAAGATATGGATTAGATATTAATCTTACAGAAACAGAAATGACAAAGGAATTAGGTTATGACCGTATATGGGATTGTGGGTTAATAAAGTATGTTTATAGTAATCCTAAATTAGACTAACAAATTATACAAATGTCACTCAATAACAATTTGAATGACATTTTTTGTTTTTCTTTGCACTATTTATAATTAAGATAATAAAATAATCAGTTATACACATATGAAACAAACAATTAGATTAACAGAAAGTGAACTTAGACGGATGATTTTTGAATCTGTGAAGAGAGTATTAAATGAATCCTCATCAGATGAATTTGAATATAGTGATTCTTATGATTTGGGTAGAGGAAAACATCGTCAAGAAATCATATATAATGGAAAGGAAATAGGGTATTTATTAACTATTGAGAAAAATTGGTTAGCACCACTTGAAGAAAAATATATATTACCAGATATTGAAACTGGTATGAGTGAGCCAACTCAGGGTATGTTGGATGGTAAGAAAGGATGGATTGATTTTAAGGTCTTCAATAACTATGAAGAGGCATTTGCATATGCAAAACAAAATTTTGAAGAGTTAGCATATTTGTTTGAATATGGTGATTATGATTAAGTGTCTATCAATTTAATGTCACTCTATGAAAAAATAGGGTGACATTTTTTATTTGTAGATGATATTTATAAGAAAATAACAGATTAAACCTTTTTTATAAACAATGGGAAAATATATAAAGAAATTCGCCACACATGGAGCATATAACACATGTATGGTCTTGTGGCCTGAAAGATAAAAATGCCTTATCATTTATTGTATTATGAAACAACAAATAAGATTAACAGAATCAGACCTTATAAGGATAATTGTTGAGAATGTCCGCAATATTGTTGAGGAAATGGATATTGACCCAAAGAACAAGGGCAAATTCACGGCAACACAGAAGAGAACAGGTAAGTCAACTGAGCAACTTTGTCATTCAAAAAATCCATTGACAAGAAAAAGGGCAAACTTTGCTAAGATGGCAAAAAGACATTGGAAGCCGTTAAATGAAGGTATTTTTGATTTCTAAAAAAAAAAGAAAAATAAACCAACAGAAGAAAAAGTTGAAGAAGAACCATATCATATTTATTCTGTAAAGGAATTACAATCACTTTATGATAATCAATTAAACATAACCCCATTTGAATGGAAAGTTTTAAACGCTGCATTATGGGTAAGAGCAAGACTTGCAAATTATAATGGATATGTAAAACAATGGCAAAATATAATGGTAAAAGATGGGGAATTTTTTTATTGGAAAAATGGTAAATTGACAAGAATTCCATATATAAAATAACAATTTTAACATATTCAATAATATGAAACGTACACGGAAACGCACCAAAAATGAATTAAGAAATATTATACATGAAAGTGTGTTAAGCATCATTAATGAAGCATTCAAATCAAGCGAATTAAGAAATTGGGCAAAACGTCATGGTGGTATAAAAAAGACATATGCTGATGAAGGTTATCCAAATACAAATGTCAGGCAGGATGCACTTGGTGATATAACAGATAACGATATAACATATTTTCAGGAATTTCCGTCATTTAACGAAGCGAATGAAAAAAGGCGTGAGTTAATGAGCGAAAAAACTGCATATGGAAGACGCAGCAAGTATGATATGCAATCATACTTTACAATATACAGAGCAAAAGATGGAACTTGTGCTCTTGTTGGAATAAATAGAAAAAGTATCAAAACAGGTAGTACATGGGGTGGAGAGGTTTCACGGAAAGCAGCAGACAGATTTTGGAGAGATGAGCATTCTCCATTTCCTCATTGGCAAACAAATAGATACACTGATGATAGAGATACTTACTACTATAGCAGAAAAGGACGAGATTTTGGTATGAGAACAAACCGTAATTTTCAAGGAAGAGCAAATGATAATAGAAAGATAAGAAGCAGAATGAGTGATGAACAGTGGCAAGAGTATCAAAAAGCAAGATTGAAAGATATGGATGACTATTTAAATAGACATTACGGTAAGGGTATTTCAAAATCAAGAGTTAATGAAATCATCAATAAAACAGTAAAGAATATGTTGTTTGAATCTGATGAACAATGGGTTGTTTATAGAAAAGCAGAACAAATACTGGGACAACTTGGTTATGAAAAGTGGGGAAGTGATAGAAATAATCCTTATGTGTTAATCGTTAAAATCAATGGTTATCAAGATATTAATAGAATTGAGTCAATTCTCTCAAGACGTTTAGGCGTAAGTGACCCAATGTCATTTTCAGTAAAATATGACAGCAATATGATTGGTAATGACCAACGTGCTGTAATACATTTACCTTCATTTACTCATTTAAACGAAAACATTATAAATTAAATAATTAAAGGAATAAAATTATGAGAATATTAAAATCACCAAATGATTTTTTTGATTTGTTGGATAAAATAGGTAACAACAAATTTGTTGCAATAGGATATGTAACTGGTGCGAATCTTGATGTGCCAAAAGTAAAAAGGAAAAATCCATTGACCAATCGTATGAAAAGTTACGATGATTACACCGTATTTAGTGCGGAAGGAGAAGATGAAATTGGCGCACTTGTTAAATTAACAAGTTATAATTTCAGATATACGAATAGAAAAACCGTTAGTAAAAACTATGGTAAATATAAGAATGACGTAAATGGCATAAGACAAGAATTTGGATTAGAGCCAATGCAAGACAGAAATAGTTACAAACAAGCAAATAATTTTGGCGTAAATGGTATAGAAAACTATAGTGGTGAAAATGAAAAACTGTTTGGCCATACATATAATCCCCAAAATATATACGGAGCAAGACATCCAAGTATTACATATGCTGTGAACAAAGAAGGAAGAATTATTAAAGCATTAACAGAGGAACAAATTCTGCCATATTTAAAGAAGAAAAATCAAGAACCCTCTGGTGTAAAGGCTTTAAGGGAAATGAATGTAGAAGAAAAAGTTATTGCACAATATATACAAAAAATCAAAGACCTTAAATTTAAGTATATTAATTTTGAGAGTGATTCAATTCTTTACATGGCAGCAACAGTTGATGGGGAGAAAATTGCGTACATTAATGATAACTTAAAGAGAATCATTAATGAAATTAATATTCAGCCGCAAGATTTTGTTAAAATTGCACGTGAAAGATATCAAATTGATGTTAATAATCTTCAAGAAACATATAATCGAATGATAAAAAAAGTTATACATTTAAAGGAAAGTGATTTGAGACATATGGTATATGAAACTGTAGCAAGAATCTTAAATGAAGGTCGCAATGCACATCGTTATAGTTATATTTCTCATAATGGAAATGGCATGATTGGCGGAAAATGGGAAAGTTGGGAAATAAATGGAAGTGGAAACATATTGAAAAAGTTTATTCAAAATCTTGAACGAAGGATTGGCAACAATGAAGAACTTGATAATTTCATAGATTATTGTTATGATAATGAAGATGTATTTGATGTTTATGCCAATATTTCAGGTTCATATGATGAATCTAGTGGTTATGGAAGTACCTATATGCCATTATATCAGATTGAAGAAATTGAAGATACTTCCGATATGGAAGAATATGTAATGAACTATCCATCTAATAAAGGATTTAAACAAGTAGTTTTAAAAATTCTTGATGATACGTTAAATTCATTGGATGTTGATGATTTTAATGTTGATGAAGAAAGTGAATGGTAAAAGAACTATATAACGGTTGTCATCGAATTGGGTTAAATAGCATAAAAATGGGGAAAATCATTTTATTCCCCATTTTTGTTATTTTTTAAATAAAAAGTGTTCTTTTAGACTAAATTATCAGTAACATCGTTTATTATATCAAATTGTAAAATTTTTGGATGATTAATTAATTCCATGTTTCTGTGAATTCTTAAATCAAGATAATATCTTGAAGGAATTAGTTCATTTGTATTAATTAGGAGATAGTTTTCATTATATGCTCTTTCTGCTTTTGTCCAAGAAATGACATCATATTGTTTTAAGCCTTCCATTACATATAATCTATAATCAATTCCTTCGGCAGATAAAACTTGCTGATTTGTGGTGTATGGGATTCTGCATTCTATGTTTATTTTTCTTATATCACCTCTTTTTATTTGTTCATGGTCATCAATTCCGTATATGGAAGGAATAAATTCAGTGTCTTCGTTTTGCTTCGGTAATCCAAAGTTGAAATAATCAGTTTCAGATTTTGTTACAAATGATAATTCAACGTCTTTTATTTGCTTTCCGTTGTATTTTAAATTTGACCAAACATCATATAACATTGTATCACTTTCATATTCTTCTGAAGAAAGATTAACATCAACATAATAAACACCCTTTGTGGCTTGTTTAGAAGCGTTCTGTGAGCCGTTTATGGTACAGGTGGGTAACTCATCCAAATTGACGTATTTATTGCCTACAACAGCGTAAAAATACAATTTATTGTCTTTGTCAAGATAGAAATTTGTCCTATCATCCTCTATTGTTTCATTATATGTTGTTTCGATGTATGGTTCAAAGAAAGAATGTGTGTGTTGTGTGAAAAATCCAACATATTGTGTTTTTTTCTCCTCAATATTTTCATAAGATGGTGAGAATGCAATCCCAATACCATAATTTGTCAAATCATTTGTGATGAATTTATTGAATGTATCAGTAATATCCAATTCAATGTGCTCATTACCGAAATCAAAATGTTGATAACCTATTATTTTGCTTGAAAGATTCCCTTTTTTTGATGTGAATAAGTCAAATTCCTTTGATAAAGTATCATTTGAATATATTCCTTCTTCATCCCATTTAAGATAATTTCTATATTGATACCAGTTTGATGATTCATTTGAAAATGCAATGTGTTCTCCTTTGTGCATATCTTTAACATAGTCGAAACCTTTTCCACAATCCCAATCCTTATTAATTATAAAGAATATCAAATCGAATGATGTTGCACGTTCTTTGTAATCATTATAAATTATGTCGGTACATGGTCGGTGAATGTCTGGTTTGTTTAAAGATGCCGTGTTTGTCATTTTAAGTGTATGTTTCAATTTAGACAAAGACGGATATGTTTTGTCTTCAACTAACTTTTGTACTTTGGTGTGGTCAAAATAAATCATTCCACGTGAAACTGATTTTCCATAATCAATGCTCATTATTGGATTTAGCCCAAGATTTGTACAACTATCTTTATAAATTGTGTTTGATTTGGAAATATATGTTTTAGTAACAATTGCCATTTTTGAAAAAAGTTTATTTACATATAAATATGTATTATAATTTCATTTTAATAAAAATGCATCGTTTTAATATATATTAAAATGATGCAAAATGAGTTTTAATTAATTCTTATTGAGGTTGATAGCATTTCATCAAGATTTGTTTTCAAAACATTATCTTGTGGTGTTGTAAAACACGGAGGATCCATTGAGAATTTATGTGTATGTGTCCTTATGACTTCTATTAGTTGTTTTAAGAAATCAATTAATTTGTCACCATATGGTAATGGGTGTGCTTTTTCAATTATTTTAAGAAGTTCCTCGTCAGTTATTAAAGAATCTGGGTCATTTAATGCAAATGGTGTTCTTGAATCATGTGACAAAAGATTAATTCTATCAGCAACAACGTTTATCGTTGAGTAAAATGTACGATTATTGATAGTATCTTTATAATATTTGTATTTCATTTGGATGTATGCCAAGTCCTCTCTATTGAATACTAATGAGTTGTAGATAGTATCATATAAAGGGTCTACTCTACCCATTTTATCTCTATTAAGTCTGCCAATAGGCATTTTAAATCCGCATCTTAATCTTACTTCATCTTTTTTAAGAATTAAATCCGCATTATCTCTTCCTTGTATTGCCACATCTTCTCTTTCTGGACAAGTTCCATTATTGTCAGGATTTAATGACGGATTGCGAAATGCCTTTGTTATTGTTCCTTTTTCAAGCAGTGATTGAGCAGATAGATATGATTCGTTTGCAAGTCCATATTGTTGTGAAATAATTGGCCCAATGAACCATCTGTGACTATTTGCAATTTCAAGTTTGCTTGTTATAATCAGAACCATTTCACCTTGTTTTGGATTAATGTGGAAATGTCTTGGTAAGAGTGGATAGCACCAAGGAATGTTTTCAAGTGATTTACCGTTATCTTCTGGGTCTAGTTTTACTTTAATTCTAAGGCCGTCTTGTTCATCATATACTGATATAACTTCACATTCTCTAAAAATTCTTTCTTTCATATTATTGCATAATACCTTTTATTGTCATTGCGATTGTGTTCAATGAATTTACAACCACAGGGCCCGATGCACTTGCACCAGTTCCTACGCTGTTTATTGTATAAGGTTGTATTGCACAAGTTATTAGTGCATTGTCTTTAAACTCTTTAACAATTTCTTCTGAAATAATTCTAACAAATTGATTTATCTTGTTTGCTGAACCGTCAGGATTTGTGCCTGTTTCTATTCCTGCTTCTGGTAATCTTCTTATAATTGAACTTGAGAGTGCGATTGCTGAAAGACCTGGTCTTGATTGCACTTCACATAACAATAAAAGTGGTGGAATCACAGTTTTTAAATTTGGTCTTGCTGAATCAAATGCTCTTTCAATGCCTGTTGCTATTTTATTTATCCAACTCATTTTGATTTAATTTTAAATTTGTTATTAACATTCCGAATCTTTCGGTGATGTTTCACTTGGAAGTATGTCTGCATAATCAACGGAATCAATATTGAAATCTATTGTATACCCATTTTGTTTTCTGAACCTGAAGCTATCTATCAATTTCTTTAATAGCCTTTGCCAATATAATACTTGTTCAATATTTAATTTAAATGATATTTCCTTGACCAAATCATTAATAATGACCATAAGTTCTTTTGTTATATAGTCAATAATAATGTCACGTATTGACCGTATAATGTCAGCAATCAACTGTCTGTATTGTAATAAAAATCCTTCAAGGTTGAAATTTGTTTCTCTGCCTATAATTTTAAGGTTTATTAACAACAGAAGATAGACTTTTGGTGACAATACAGCCATTGTTATGACTTCTGCAAGACTGTTTAATATATTTTCAATAAAATTGATTTCTACGCCGTAATTTTCACTTTTTCCGTGAGTAAAATTGTGCCATTCACCTGTGTTATCCTCATGAGAATATTCCACACTTGACAATTCCTTGCTTAATTCAGTTATTGAGCCACTTATTATTGATTGCACTGTTTCCTTGTCAGTATCCTTGTTGATTTCATTCAGTTTTGAGAATATTTTTTCCACATCAATTTTCACGGCACTTGTTTCGTCACCGTTAATTGTCAATAAACCTGCCTTTCTCAATTCCGCTTTTCTTGACATCTCATCATAATCCTTGTTTGAAAATGCGAAAAAACAATCCGATATGACAACATCATCCGTTTCTGTTATCATTTGCACCATTTTTTTGACTTCATTCTTTATAAGTTGTGTTTTGTATGACAAATGCAAGTCAATTATAAGTGATGCGGTCATACAATCCAAAAGTCTTGCTGCAAGTGATTTTGCATCAAACAAATCAAGGGATGTTATATAGTCAATATTGAATTGTATAAGACTTTTGCCGTGGTAATAATTCCTTATCCCATTACTTGTCATAAAAGGAAAATACTGTGTTGTAGTATCATTTAATGTATCTTTTATTCCTTGAATAGCATAGTTTAATTTTGCTTTTGATTGATATGATAATTCTTTTTTTTCTTTTATTCTTTCAATTTCTTTTTCTAATTTTTTTATTTTTGAGGTATATTTGTTATATTCTTTTTGTAAATCCTTTTCTGATGTGTATTTTTTTTCATAAAGTTTTGACCTTTCGGTTGATAGATTTTCTATTTCGATTGTTTTTTCTTGTATTTTTGCATTATATCTTTCTATTTTTTTATCTTCTTGTTGTAATCCATTTTCTTTTTTTGTTAGATTTTCAATCGAATTGTCTGTAATTTTTTCTCTTGTATCACCTATGAATACATGAAGACAATTTTGATGTGGCGTTTGCAGTGAGTATTTCTGTCCATATGCATCTTTCATTGATGTTGGCTTTTTATGATATTCAAGTGTTATGATACCATCTTCTTTCTTTAATTTTGCAACATCTTTAAGTTTCTTTTGAACAATTTTTAATTCTTTAGTTATTATTTTTTCTTCTTGTTCATTTGCATTTGCTAATGCATCTTTATATTGTCTAACTAACTCTTCTAAATTATGTTTGATTTCATCAATTTTTTCTTCATTATCAGGATAATCATATCTAAATTCAGGTCCTTTTCTGTATTTTTTTGGCTTCCATACGTATCTTTTTGATGCTTTATTTATCATAAACCATATTAAACAATTTAAATCATCTGATTTAATCAAGTCATCTGGCGTACCAGTTATAATTCCTCTTTTTAATTTTTTTCCTGTATTAGCATCTATACCTTTCAACTTAATCTCATAATTTCCTGTGTCAAAATAAAAATATTTTCCGATTTCGTCATCAAAAGGTGAGTATTTCAAAATGTCGGCAATATCTATTTCAGAGATGTTTAATACAATTCCTTCACGCAGTATTTCATCTGTTATGAATGGATTTACGGAACAAGAAATTATATCTTTTAATTTTGTTATCAACACTGTTTTTACTCCTGCTTCTATTACTGGCAGATTTAATGCTATAATTTTTGAAACAATATCAATCATAACATTATATCCTGCTGTTCTTTTGAACAAATCCATCAAGAATGGCAATGGATTCATGGAACTATCAATTGACAAACTGACATCAGTTTGTTCCAAATCGGGAAATTTATTGATAATTGCCAATGCACTATCAATAATAGCCAATGTGTCTTTCTTAGTGTCTTTTATTTTTGCCATTTTATTTCAATTGATATTTTTCTATTTCTTCTTTGTTGTCATCACTTGTATCACTTAAAACGTTTTGCAGTGCTTGCCAGTCAGGTATTTGTCCTTCAGTTACAGCCAATTTAACATTGCCGTTGTATTTTAGTATTTCAGACATTAGTTTTGCAATATCAAGTTTTCTTCCTATTGCCTTGTCCTTATTGCTTATGTAATCATTCATTGCTTTTGCATATTTTGCCTTTGCATCGGTGATTTCTTCATTTAATTGAACAGAATTAGACAATTTGTTCATTTCATTTTGTATCTCAACAATGTTCTTGTCTGCCTCATCATATAGTTCTTGAAGCAGTTCTTCTATTTTTTCAACTGAATTGAGTTTCAGTTTGTATCTTTTTGAAATTTTGTTTGCCATTGCTTTTTATTAAAATAAATCCTAACTATAATTATTCATTAATCAGATTTTCCTTTGTGAACAAATATAGTTCTTTGAATTTTTTCATTCCTTCCCTTATTTCTTTAGTGGAAAGGTCTGTATAATCCCTTATGAACTGTAGCACACAGGACTTATTGAATTTTCGGCTACCCATATATTTGAAAATATCTTCCCAGTTCATCATCATTTCCAACAATGCATTACCTATTTTAATTTCAATTTCGTCAAGTGTGTTTTGATTTTCAGGTAATAGTATTTCTTGAAGTTGAGAAATTGTATTGTTAATTAATTCATTATTGAATTCCATTAAGTTTTTGTTCTGATTAACATCAAGTCTGTTGTCATTCTCATTATTTGGGAATAACAAATCATATGACACTTGTTTTTGTATTTTCTTTGAATACTGTGTTCTTTTGAAGATTAAATAATTTTTACAAACAGTTCCGCAATATGAATATGCTTTATAATTTTTTGATGGGTCAAAATTATTAATTTTTGTTATGAGAAATGACATCGTGTCAAAGAAAGTTTCTTCAAAATCTTCATCAGGTGTAAAAAGTTTATATCGTCTAATGATACTTTCTATCATTTTGGAAAAAGGATAATACAATTTTTGAGCAAATATTTTATCTCTGAAATTTTTGTCTGTACTTGTCACATATTCAACAAAAGCTTTTTCCTCTTCCTCTCCGAAATACACTTTTTTCTTTGATGAACCAGGTTTTCTTCCTCTTTTTTTCGGTACATTATCAGAAACAGTAGAATTGTTGGCTTCTACTGTTTCATTTGTTGGTTTTTGTTCTTTTTCTTCAATCATTGTGAATTAACATTGGAAAAATTATTTTAGTTGTTCGTTCTTAATTTTCTCAATATTTGTTTTTCTGTCTTCGGTGAATACACATTCTATTTTTGCCAAGTCAAACCATTTCAAGATATCTTCATTTGAAAGTGTCTTATTGTATTCATCTGTCAGACTGTCTTCACGCCCAATAACATGTGTGTATCCCTCTTTTGGAACAACATATACCTTTAATTCTTTTTTTGTCATTCTAAGAAGTAATTCATAGTTGAATGCCACTTTTATTGACGGTTTGAAGCCACCTATTTTTTTGAAGTCATCTGTATTGAAAATGCCACCTGTTAAATTGAATGATGAATAATCCTGAAGACAATCAAAGTCTAAGAAACCAATTTCATTTGAAAAAGAACCAGACCATGCAATTTCATTTACATATTGAAATTGCTTATGCTCAAAATTTGTTAATATGTTTATTGGTAAAAACAGACTTACACTTTCATTGGTAAAATAGTAATCATGTGCCATTTTAAACCAATTGTCTGTATATGTGTCATCAAATTCAAGTATTGAAAAGTATTCGGTTTCAACACTGTTATTGACTGCAAAGTTTACTTGCGAACAAAAATCAATGTTTTTACTGTAGTTTCTACATGCATGATAAAATTCTTCTCCTAAAATTTCCCCAATTTCTTCAAGAACTTCATTTGGTCCAACCAATAATGGTATAAGTTTCCCAAATGTGTATGATTCTTGGTTTTTCTTTATGCTTTCAAACGCTTTATTTAATAAATCCTTGATTTGTTCATTATATTTGTGAACTGGTATGATGATTGTAATATCGTTCATTTTGTTTTTATTTTTTACAATTTATTGTGTTTTTCACATCTTTGAATTCATTGATTCTTTCATCAATATATTCTTTGATGATTTTGTCAACATTTTTAGAATACTCATCAAATGTATATAATTTATTAAGTTCATCCATATTATTATACAATTCGGATGGTATTTTATCTTGCATCCAAGACCCCAACACACGTGACAATATATCTGGTATGAGGTTTATGTCATATGTCCATACACCGTTGTCAAACAAACCATTTTCATCACCCATCCATTCTGTAAGATGTTCAGGAACTTTTCCTATTACAATATTGCCACATCGAATTGCTTCTATTGCAGAATACCCGAAAGGTGTTTCATTGTCAATCCATATTGTGATTGCTGATTCTTGTAAAAACTCTGCGAATTTTTCTTTTGGGTAGCCACGTAAATCTCTGAATGAAATAAACTTGTACATTGGGTATTTCCAATAGAACTGTTTCATTATTTTATTTACATTTTCCGTGTGTTTTGATATTATATTCACGATAAGTTTCTTCGGTTTGATTGGTTTTCTGAAACAATCAGAAATATACGGTGACAATACTTTTGGTCTGACATAAGGGAAAACGTTTTTAATTAACTTTGAATGATAATCAGTGTTTGTTATGACATTACAGATACCATATGTTCCCCACTCATCATTGAAAGGTATGAATTCCGTTAGATAATCATAATTGTTCAATATTGCAATTCTTTTGCAAGGTGCTTTGTATTGATAAGTCTGTTTCATAAGGCTTGAAAATACCTCTGGTATGAATAAGAAATCAGAAGGTCCTACTTTCCATTCTTCCTTTGAGATATTCATATGTGGCAACTCCATGAATTGCATTCCAAGCCATTCACCAACGCCAGTGAATATACGTGACTCATCAATGGGCTTCTCTTTTCTCTTTAAATCTTCAAGTTCTTCTTTTGTATACTCATTTTCCAACTGATAAAGCATTTTAATTTTATAATTTTTGTCTTTCAATGCTTTTGCTAATTGATAAATGTATTGTATGCTTCCATTTGGAACGTTTTTACAGTCAACAACAAAAAAATAAAAGGTAAAGTTGTTGGTTTCTAGATTATTTATTGCCTCATCTATACGTTCAATTGCTTTTTTGTCATCTGTCATTATTCGAAATCATTTACTTCTTTTATTATTTTCTTGGCTAATAAACTGTTAAAAGCCAATTTTTGTCCGAAACTTAAATCCTTTAGATTAAAAGTTATAAGTTGGTTTAATTCATTGGTAAAAGTAACAAACAATATGTTTAATAGCGTTTTTATAAGATCATATCTCACATTGTTCATAACATCATTCATACTTGATTTGTTTTCATTAACTTCCTTTTCAACGACTTCCTCACCATCTTCATTTTCCATCATTGAATAGGTCATTGTTGTTATGGTGTTAATGTTTTTTTCATAAACAGGCGTGTCTGACACCCATTTCATTATTGCATCCAAATCAATTGCATAATAAACTCCATCAATTTCAAGCATTTTCAATCAGATTTACTATTGTGTTATTTTCGTCATGGATTACATCCATCATTGAATCAAATTCATAGTCACCTTTGGCTTCCTTATTGTAAGGTGCTTTTATTTTAAACGATATTTTACCGTCAGGTTTGTTGTTTAACAAATTAGGGTTTGCAGTTATCATTATATCACATTTATCCCACATTGTTATACTGTCAATCGGAAAATGTATTTCCCTTATCCTTACACCAATTCTTGCAAGAAAAGACAAAGTTGACTGAATTGACAGATTCATTTCAAAAGGGCTGAACAAAATTAGTTCTGGTAATTTCTCATCATCGAAATTTCTCATTGTGTTTTGTGTCCAAAGATTGAAATCGGCTGGCAACATTCTATCCATTGCCTCTGCTCTTCCATATATTTCAAAAGAGCAGTCTTCATATTTAAATTTGTTATACAATAATGTGTCAGCATTTCCATCTTCGTTTAGAAATGGAAAAACATTCAAAAAATTAAAATCATCTATTTCCTCATATGGTATATCAAAAGAGGGATTGATTGTTTTTTTGTACATATTGGCAAATTGCCTTGTGTAATCTCTTAACACATCATTTATATCAATTGCAATTCTCATAATGTTAACGTGTAAAAGCAGGTATTTCTTCACCTTTATTATTAAGGAAAGCAAGTCTTGGATAAGAAAACTCCAAATTGTAGATTTTACCACATTTGGCACATGTGTGCTTGCATACCTTTTCAAATGTAAATGGATTGAACATCGGAGGTGCGTTGCTTATAAGTTCCTCACCACATTCTTCACAAAAAGCATGTTTAACAATAACTTTGTCAACTTCTTCATCAGTTATAAGTTGTGAAGCAGTCATTTCTTTTTCGTTCATTTGTCTCATTTCAGATTTTTTCTTCAAATAAACCTGTTCAATATCATTTGGGTTGTTTCTCAACTCATTTAGACATTTTTCATATTCTTCACGCTGTGTTTCTTGTAATTTACTTCCTTCAGGGAATGAATTGTCCTCATTTTCCCTGTCAATGGCTAATTGCGCCTTGTATTCATCTAAAATTCCCATATTATTTTATGTTATGATTTAATTTATATTCATTCAAATCAAAATATCTGAAACCTTGAAATCCTTTATAAGGAACTTTTTCTGTTAAATAATGAAACGGCCCACTTCTTTCAATGAATTTACCATCCCATTTCTTTTTCGTTGTTGAACAAGTGAATTGTTTCTCCGTAAACCCAACGATTTCCATCCATCCCTTAACAAAACCTTGATGAACTATGTAGCATTTGTCACCTTTTTCTATTCCTTTTGGAAAATGTGGTACTTTGAAGTTGATTACTTGTTTGTAATTTTCCGTTTTTTTAAGTTCTTTTTCATAATCACTCCATTGAACTGTTGATGGAATGGTTATGATTATTGACCTCTTGTTCTTGAAAATTTCCTCTAAAATAAGTTTTATGTTTGGCATTTCTATCATATAATGATAAACAAATATTAAAATTTATTCAAAATAATCACTTGTTTCTTTGTACTTTATATTCTTCATATGTTTTATTTTTGAAAAAAAGTTATACAATATTTCATTAAGAATTGTTTTAAAAACTCTTGTTTCGCAAGCATTTCTTTGAAATTTAAATCAAATTATTTTCAATTAAGTATTTTTTAAGGCATTCTGAACATAATCGTTTTCCAAAAGTTTGTTCGGATATCTGCATATCCATGAATTCCAAGACAAGTGGATTATCTTCTTTAATTTCCTCATTCGTTATATCTCTTCCTTCATATGTTTCAAGCCTATCAATCATTGCTCTGTCTAATTTGACTTCTTTTCCACATTCACAACATATATAACTTTCAGATGTTAAATAATCATTAAGGTTTAATATGACTTCTTTCCTTTCTTTGTTTTTGTACTTTTCATCCATTGTTTTGGAATAATATTTTTTTGTCAAATCAATTGTATCCTGACGCAATGAAGCCTTAAATCTGACAATGTAATGACCATCAAATTCAACTATTTCTTTAAACCATATATTTTTGAAAACAAATTTGACCAAATCATTCATTTTATATGCGTGTTTTGTTATAAATGACACTTCTTCATAATCAAGAATATCAGATTTAATCTTCTCATCATGTATCTTTTCGATTTCCCTCACAAAACCCTTTGATTTGAAATCCTTGTCATTTGGGTATTTTGACACATACATATCAAGAATAACATGTGTGTCATCAAATCTTTTAACATCCAACCTTGTTATATATTCCTCAATTTTATAACGTGGAACGAAATTCCTTTTTATCTTTATTCTGTATTCAGTTCTTTTTCCTCTTCCACCGATTTGTTCAAACACTTCACCAATTGTTTCAACTATAAAATCATTTGGTTGTATTGTTATCAGTTCAAGACCATCACTATCATCATATTTCATAAATTTTGTGTCTTGCTTGTCATCTTTTATCGCAAGTGTTGGTGAATAATATTCATATGTCTTTGCTTCTTGGTCAACCTTATAAGTGCGATATCTTAATTCTTGAACTTCTTGTGTAATCTCACCCTTTAATAGTGCTTTTGCAACACGTTTGTCCTCAATTTCTTTTATAATTGAAGTTCCACCACCAACATTGCTAATTCCTGTCTGACGAAAAATGTTGTCTTCTGTGTTTTTCATTCCATAAAACAAGGAATAAAAAAACAATCTGATATCATCAAACAAATTAATTAGAAAACGTTTCATCGAATCTACTTTTTATCTCATTTATTATAATGTCACGATATTCGTTGTATTTGTTTAATTTTCTTTGAATATCACCAGATTGAACCATAGAATGCATGTTCATTTTTCCGTATCTTATTGTTTCATCAATAAGAACTTGAATCAAGTTGTAATAACTTTCTAATTCAGAGATTGTTAATTTTTTGATTTCCATATAAAAATGTGTTTATATAAACAATAAACAAAAATATTGTGGAAATCAAACAAAAAAATGCAACCATTTCTGATTGCATTTCACTATTTATTCTTTTTCTTCCTCTTGATATTCTTTGTACATATTTGGTGACGGATGTACAACATAAATATCTGAATGACAATTTGAACAATAAAGGCAATTCACTACCCTATCATCTTCCTCTTCATAATCAATGCCAGTTAGTTCACTAAGCATCCAATCATTTTGCCAAACAGCCTGACTTCCACAATTAAAACACGTAATCATTTCTTTTAATTCAGTTTCACATTATTATTCTTTACCTGTATGTCCAAAACCACCGTCACCTCGTTCGGTTTGTTTTGTGATTTCTTTTATTTGTGTTAAATTTAAAAAATAACCGTTAAGCACATCACACAAAATTCCTTGTGCAATCCTGTCACCATTATTTATTGTCACAACATCATTGGAAAAGTTTATAAGTATAACGCATAATTCCCCAATGTAACTTGAATCCAATGTTCCAGGAGTGTTTAGTACTGTAATGCCTTGCTTCAATGCCAAACCACTACGTGGTCTAATCTGTATTTCCTTGTCATTAGGCAATTCAAAATACAACCCTGTATGAAATAGTTTTCTTTCAAAAGGGTTTAGAGTTACATAGAACTTATTTTGTGTCAAATCATAGCCATTGCTATTTTCTTCTGTTATCCACGCCCTTATATCAAACCCACTACTGCCTTCATCTGCAAATGATGGATTTGGATTTGTTGAATTGTTTACAAATTTTAAACTGATTTTATCCATAATTTCATTTTTTGGTTTCTTTATGCTTTTGATATGTTTCTATGGCTGTTAATTGATTTGATATCTTTACTAGTTCTGCAAGAGGGGTGACAAATGAATTGTTTTTCTCATCATCCTTATCACATATTTTCATCGCATCATATTCCTCTTCAGTAAGTTTGATTCCATATTTCATACATAAGAATATAGACCTCTCTCCCAATTTCAATGATGTTCCAAGGTGTTGGCTGAAATCATAGAAAATACCCTTGTTTATTTTCCATTGTTCAGTTGAAGCAACAAACATTTCAGCTTTTGAAATGTGTTGCAACAATAACACTTTCATTAAGGATTTTTTATCAACATAAAGATATTGATGCTTTGTTTTTCCATTTCCGTTTACACCAAAAGCACTCTCATTAATATGTGTTGCAATAACACATAAATTATTCAACACAACATTCAATAAAGAACCCTGATAAGAAGCACCTGTTCCTTCTGTCATTGCAAAACTTCCATTCTTTATTTCATCACCATAGTCGTTAATCAATTCTTCAGAATAACAGTTGTACTTCTTTAAGTACTCAATCCACAATAAATAATTTTTGTTAATTCTTTCTTCCGTAATGTACATAATAAAAAAAATTTGCATTGTTATTAATCCAATGCAAATATAGTTCAATAATAGATATTAACAAAATCTTTTCAATGCTTTTTTTTGCGTTTTCCTTTGTATTTCATTTCACATTCGAATACATTGTCATCATTGTCAACAAATAACCATTTATCTTTAAAGTTCATTAACTTCATTGATGGTACATTCATTTGCTGATGCATAACACTTTCATTTATTTGTGACATTTTTCTATCAATACATTCTTCAATAATGTTTTTGATAAGTTCATAATCTATTATACCATTTGCACTTTTTGGTAATATATTCTCATTTATTTTGGCTTTTGATTGACGTTCTTTTTTGTCAACCTCATTGACACGCTCAAGTATGTTTGCTGCTGTCTTAATGCCTGGCATATTTCCTTTAATCCTATTTTCCAACTCATCCATTTTTGGGTCAATTGGCTTTAAGTCCAACGGATTACTTAAAATTGATTCAACTATTCCACGTGGTATGTTTCTTCCTTCAAGATTCACTTTTTTTCTTCCACCATTGGCATCAATTTCCTTCAGCATATTCATTTCCTCTTGTGCGTTGTATGGTTTGTATTCACCTTCTTCGTAAATCGGTTCTTGAATAGGACCATAAACCTGTTTGTCAAAATTTTCAATCAACTTATCCAAATCTTGCTTTGATGCAGAAATATTTCCGTTCTCAATCCTACTGTTGATTTCTAACATTCGCTCTATATCACTTGCCATATTGTTTTTTTTTTAACTGTTTATATAAAAATAAAACATTTTCACGTAATTTTCAAAAAAATTAGTCTAATTCTTCTCTATTAAGGCTTCCTTTTCTGCTTAAATATCTTGTATCAGCAGCCTTTTGCCATCTTCTGTCTCTTCTTCTCATATTTCTTTGTTCTTTTTTCTGTTCTTCCTCATATTCTTTCATCTTTTGTGCCAAGTCAGCAAGTGTTATTGGTTTTCCACTTAATGCTTGTCTCAATGCATCCAATTCTTTTTCTTTCTCTTCATCGTATGGTCTTTCGGTTTGTGTTTGCTGTTTTTCAGTTTCTGTTTCAGAATTTGTTCTGTTAATGTCAGCATTTGTTTTTGGACCTTCTTCTTGTGAATATTGGGATTGGGGTTCTATTTGTTTGAAAGCATCATCTTTTTTAATATCATCCAATTTTATTGGATGTGCAAGCTGTTGTCTGAAACGTTCCATTCTTTTTTCGGTTTCAGTTCTGAACACATCATCATTTGTCTTTGGTCTTGAATTCTCACTGTCTGACGTTGGCGGTGTTGCGGTATCACCAAATTGTGCGATTTTGTAAACAACTGACATAGTTTCGTCACCATTTGGATTGAATTCACCAAGTCCACTATAATAAAAGTCTGCTGGTCTGCTGAATGTTTGTTCCGTTGGTTTCCATGCTGAAATTCTGTCCAATCTGAAGAATTTCCAAGATGGTACACGTGTTGTTGTATCTCCGTAAGGTTGAAAACACCTTATAACAGGGTTACCTGCTTTGGTCAAACCATAAGCATAGACCTCAATAACCCTTGCACCTGTGTTATTATTTTCACCTTTTGAGTGGTAATTTATTATGATTCTATTATGGTTATCAATTGCACTTTCCACATCGTTTACTGACACGGATTCATTTAGCAAAATATCGTTTAATATATCTTCAAGTAATTTCATATAACCATAAAAACCCTCTTATTATCATAAATAGGAGGGAATTTTATAAAATATTATTATTTGGTGTTTAATTTAAAAGTTTGATACAGGTGCGCTTTGTTTTTGGTGTAAAGTTGTTGACAAATTGACCTTCTCTTACATTTGCACTGGTATCAACGAGAAGTGCCGAATAAGCCCTGTTAGAACCATTGTATAAACTACGTTGAATGGTTCTTGTACGTGCTGCATTGTCGCAATCATTACCAGCACCGCTGTCAATATTTGTATCAAAGTTTCTGTAATCTATAACACCAAGTTTTCCACGGCAGTTTGGAAGCCAATGTGTATGACCACCGTGACCAGTTCCCTTACCGTTACCACTTGATGCAAGTGCATCTGGATGAGTTGCACTATATTGATTATTTCTTTGGTAATCACTTCTTGCTTCTTGTATGTGTCTGCTGTCCATTGACACAAATTCTAAACACGATTGCATATTATATATAATTTAATATCTTATTTTATTATAAATATTGTGATTTTGAATATTTTGTTGAAAAACTACCATCTTTTATAGTGTGTTCTCCATACATCTTCCGTAAATCCACTATCAAGTAATACTATATGTGGCTCTCCATTTCTTTGTGTAAGTCCGTAATTGCATATTCTTACCATATCACCAACAACAATATGACCATAATTTCCTATATAATCATCAAATGCTGCAAGGTCTTCATTGGTTTCCAATAATTCTTCCCATTTATCTTGTGGCATTGCATTCCACTTTAAATTAATTCTATTGAACCTGTATGCTCCACAAGCATATATAAATGAACAAAATTCATTGAATGTCATATTAAAGCATACTTTAAAATCTTGTGCCTTTGCTGGTAATACAAATTCTGAGATGATCCATAAATCATCTGAATCAGAATCAAGTACTTGTGGAAATATATCATCACCGTAAGCCCTTTCTTCCTCACTATTCTGTGCAACACCTTTTTCGTTCCATGCGAGTTTGAGTACCTTTTCGTCATCAATTTGAAATGTTGCTCTTGAACTTCCTTTTCCTATGTGTTTCCCGAGGTGTTGTGTGCAATATTTGAAAGCAGCATTGAAAGACCTTGAATTGGATAATTCTTCAAGTGAAAATGTATCATCCATTGCTTCTGTAAGCATTTTTGCTTGTTGTTCCGTGATAAATATTGTTTTTTTACTTTTGTGATTGATATTTTCCAATGTTGTATGTAAAACACCCGTGTAACGTCCATTTGTTATTTGTGATAATGATGAACTACCACCTTGTATAAATATAGAAGCTAAATCACCTCTTTGGTGATAAACATCTAAAACTTTGTTAATTAATACCAACGTTTCTTCAGGAGTTGAGTTATTATTGTATTCCATAAGAATTTTTTGTATTGGTTCTAAGCCATAATCACTCCAAGCATCCGACCCATCTGGCATTTGCATCCAATCATATAAGCCAAGTTCTTCAAGAAATTCAAATGCATTGTCTTCGTCCATCTCATCTAATTTTTCCGGAAAATGTATTTCAACAAAACTGATAAAGTCATCCATTGGAAAATAAGTTTTATGTCCTGCCAATGCAGTGTTTGAATCAAGTATAATAGTGTTTTTAAATATTATACCCATCCATTGATAAACATATTTTGTTGGAAATGATGTCAGTTTCCCATATTTTGTAAATTCTTCAAGTGCTTTTTGATACATGCTTGGGTTTATTAAAATACCCCAATCTTGTTTTCCGTTTCTATTATTCCAAAATTCTTCTAATACATAAGTTGGGTCATACTCATATATATAATCTTCCCAATCTATTGATTCCCTTAAAATAGTTTCATATTTCAATGTATTATTATCAATCATTTTCTTATTTGCATTCTTGGTATCAAATTTTGCTGTTGTCGGTTTGTTCTTTTTATTGTTTTGTCTGTCTTTTTCATGAGGTTTAATAAATGCATTGTTTATACCTGCGTCTTTTTTTGCCTGTTTGAAATCATGGATTGACTTTGTTGCGGTATATAACGTGTTGTTGACCCATGTTTTCATTGCATCACCTCCATTCAGTATAAATTCTGCTGATTTGTCACTTCCGTTATAGTTGTCAAAGAAGTTTTTGATACGTTTCATTTCATTATAAGCAATTCCATCCATTGACAGAATATTATTCAAACGCTTATAACCATCAATGGTTTTATCCCCATTATAGTTATTAAGTGTTCTTTGCAAATATTTCCTAACACCATCAGGTATTGGAAATTTTCTGTGCTTCAATTCATTGTTTTCAGTTAAAAAGTGCAACATTTTCAATTCCTTTCTTTAATCAGCCTCATTTTCTAATTCATTTTTCCATTGGTTGGATATTTTCTTGTTGTTTCTTATGTCATTTTTCCATTTTCTTTGGATTCTGTATGGAGTGGAATCTGTATTCAATTCCTCAATAAGTTTATTAAGCACTATTGCCTTTTGTTTTGGCGATAAGTGTGACCTGTTTATTTCATCAAGCAAAATGTTTATCTTGTTTTGTATACCTTGTGGTATTTTGACAAGATTATCCTTTGTATCATTGTTTGTCAATGTATTCAGTTCTTTGTTTGTGCTGTTGAAGTTGGCATTAACTTCACCAGTATCGTCTGCTTGATTGGAATCATTCCCAACACTTACACCCTCACTCATTTGTCTTGGCGTTATATTGCCATAAGTCCTGTATCTATTCCAAGTTTGTGGTGTAAGTGACATCTGTATCTCATCTGCGATAACAGGTTTTCCGTTCTTACCTGTTTCTTTTTTTCCGCTTGCGGAGACTACTGAACCATCACAATATTTTGTGTCATTGTCTGTTATGTAGGAAAAATCATTTTCAGATGTTTCCATTAATTTTCTGTATTGTTTTTCTGTTATTTTTATATTTCTTGCCATAATGTAAGTTGACATAAACATATTTATATATAAATAGGTTATAAAACGATAAATGAGTAATATATTAAACCATAACAGACATATTTTTGAGTGTGACTTGAATAAAGAGGATTATTGGGACTTCCATATTTCGTTGGATGAGTATTCAGGCGGTTCATATGATGGGCTTTCGGAACGATGTTTGTCAGCATTTGTTGAATTAACTGATGATGAATGCATATGGTTTGATAATGTTTATTCAAAAAAGAACTTCAATTGGGAAAATGCTGTTAATGACAACACTTTGTCATTGAATAATTTCGGTTATACGTCAGTTGATAACGGAAGAACCTATTATGAAAAGGATAAAATATCAAATAGGCAGTTTTTTAAACTTTTCACTGACACACATTTCTCTCCACAAGAAGATGATTTGAGATTGGAACTTAAAAAAGTCCGTGGAAATCAACAAATATATGATTATTCGGCAGAAATTGTGAAATGGAACGATATAATTCAATGTGCCAAACTAAACGGTGGGTGGTATCAAGGATTTTTTTGTGCAAATGATGGAAAAAATTATAAAGTGCTTCCAACTGACATAAAAACAGGATGGAATCTTGAATTTGTATTAAATAAAGAGGATTTTGAGAATGAAAAACTTACTCTAAATGACAAATATCCTGAAAATAAGGGGATTTTCTTTTATATTGGAATCAGAGCGGAAAATAAATGGTGGATTAAGTACTTGACAGAACATGATTTTGAGTGGTGCAGCAAAAATGTTTTCGATTCAGAGTATGCAAAAGGTGAATATTTTGAAAATAACCCCTTGAATGACCCATATTTCACAAAAATTGTTGAGGTTTATGAAAATGGTGGTTATTTTTCAGATGATTATATCGTTCAAAACGAAAATGAAGCCGTTTCCGCTTTTGAAAAAGGATATCTTGAAGACAATGAGGTTTGTGATACGTGTGATAATTACGTGACTGATGAATATTATCAAAAAGATATGCAAATTGATGAAAATATGACATTGGAAACTGACAATGGTTTTGATTTTTATCAACCTAATGTTGAGGAAATCAAAACAGACAACAAATTTCTGATATTTGACAGAACACCAAATGGTGAAAAGGCAAATAAATGGGATGAAAACACTGATTTTTATTTAAATTACGTAAAAAAGCCTGATATTGGAAACTATTTTACACTTTTTCATCGTGGAAAAGACGGTTATACAACAAAGAAGATACAGGAAGTGCTTGATGTAAAAAACAAAGAGTATAATGTATTGAAAGACATATATAGAAATGCACTTGCCTTTCAAATAAAGGATGACGGTACAATTGGGTATAAATATTTAACCAAAGATTGTGAAAGTGAGGAGGAAAACTATAAAATAGAGAGTGAATTCACTCATTTTGCAGCAATACAAGATAAATTATGGTATACAATCAATGTAAAAATAGTTCCTGTTACAAATATTAACAATTTTGACACAAAATGTTTGGTAAACACACCAACAACCGACAAAATGAGGATTTATTTCTATGTAAATGGCAAATTAGTACTTATTTCAAGGGAATTGCCTATGTTGAATCTCAAAATGCTTGACGATTTGGCTGAAAAACAGGAAGGTGTGCCTTTTAATTTGTCACTTGGAGGTGGAACACAAGGTCTTGCAGAGGTTGTTTATCTCAATTATCTTAAATTGCCAGAATATACATTGCCTCTTGAAAAAGAGTTTGGCGGTAGTTTCATAGGATATATCAAAACGTTCAGATTTTACACATGTCCTCTAAATTATGCAGAAATATATGGAAATTACGTTTTTACGAAAAAACAAAACTATTTATATTAAAATAACTTTATAAAGAAAATACATATTCATGAATGGTATAACATATTTCAGACTTAATTCGGCTTACGATGGTGATGTGACAAAGAATTGTGCATTGACTGGCTCTGAAGTTGATAATAATTTCTATACATTGGAAGGTAGGGATGTTAAGTCAGTTGAATTGGAGGACGGAAAGATAATTGTCAAACTTATGAATGGCAATATTCTGTCAACTGACAACATAACTGAAGATTGTTTGAAGGAATTATCAATTGATTTTGATGAGGTTAATGGTGTTTTAACTATAACAAAAAACGGTGTTACACAAACAATTGAGGGATTTGCAACAAATTATAATATAGCTGAAGCCGTTTGTGTTGATGGTACACTTAAAGGAAATGGACTGTCCACATCGCCAATAGGTTTATCACCAATGGCAAAGACAGGACAATATAGACCTGTAAATAAGATAATAAATGTCATAGAGGGTGAAAAACTTCCGTGTTGTTCAAACGTTTCACCTGGTGATAGGTTTCTTACAATAGAAAACGTCAATGAATTTGGTTATCTATATAACTATGAGGGCTTAAAGAAGATTGCTTGCAAACTTAATCAAACTCATTCTCAATGGAGAGTTCCAACCAAAGATGATTGGGATGATATGCTAAATGCTGTAGAGCCTATTGATGATTTCAGGAACCATAATGATGCAAGGAGCAATAAGTTTTTGGGAAAATTTGCAGGAAAGTTCTTGAAATCTAAAAATTATTGGGAAGTAGGTGAAAATGATGATGATTGTTGTCATAATGACTGTTATGACGAATGTAATCATTGCTGTAATCAATGTAATGATTGCAATAATGAGAGCAATAATGATTGTCATGAGGAAAATACAGAAAATACACATCAATGTGGCGAAAATCCTAATCCTTGTATACCAAGTTATTGTGGTGAATATGGAAATTGCCATTATACCAATAATTGCAATTGCAATGGCATTGATAAATATGGCTTCAATGTGCTTCCCGCTGGTTATGCTAATGAAGCAAAGGATTATCTGTATTTTAAAGAACGTGCATATTTCTGGACAGCAACAAACCACGAATATCGTGATGCATACATAAAGGCATTTGCATATAACAAGTGCAATGTATTGCAAGATGTTATGGCAAGTGACAACTTTATGTCAGTTAGATTGGTAAAAGACTACACAGGTGACAATTTCAATGAAAGAGAGGATATTCTTGGAAGTACATATTCAACAGTTCTTATGCCATCAATGAAAAAGGGCAGTGCTATTTGGACATCAGTAAACATTTGTGTCGGTGGCTGCAATTGTGACTGTGATTGTGAATGCAATTGCCATTTCGTCTTGCCCAATAACGGTGAAGGATATGAAAGTGTGAAAAAATTCTTTATCAATGAATGGACAGGTAAAGAATGGTTAAGAAATGAAATAAAAGACGGCGAATCCGTTGTTGTAATAAGTAACGGTGAAACAAATGACTATATTGAATACCGTGTGATGAATGGTGAACTTGTTGATGTGTCAACAATCACTTATGACAGTATAATTGGAAGAATACAGGAAATTATTGATGAATTAAATCAAAAAGTTGACAACGAAATAGAGCGTTCAACAGAAAAGGATGAAGAATTAGAACAAAGTCTTGTTGATGTCAACGAACATCTTGATGAGATAGACAATAATATCAATAGTATTAATCAAACAGTCGAAGAACAACAAACCACACTTGACAATTTATCACAAATCATAGAGGATGAAATTTCAGAAAGACAAGCAGAGGATGCAAGACTTCAAGAAGAAATTAATGCAATCACAGGAAGCATTTCCGATGAATACATTATACAAGATGGAAGTGGTTTTAATAATGAAAGTGGCGTATTGACACTTAAGAGCAAGAGTGGTAATAATGATATAAATATTCAATTCAGTTTGAATTTCGGCACATTCTAATTATTTATAATAAGAAATAAACAATATAAACGAAATATGAAGAATAACAATTACAATTTGATACTTTTACATCATGAGGAAGTGTTCGAAACAAGAGAACTTGCATTGGAATATTTAAATGACTTCTATAAGCCAAACTCTCTTGAAGGTGAACCTGTATTGGTTAAGTACGGTAATAGCAGAAACCCAAGTGTTATTTTGGCATTTGGAACATCAGATGCATCACCAGGAAGTTTCTATGCCATTGATATGACAAAAGCAAATGAGAAAATTGAAGAATTATCAAATATAATCAACGGAGAACAAGAAGATTTTGATTATATCAGAGAAGTTCTTGGTGGAATAGTCAAGGCATCGGGTTTAATTTTAGATGACAATAAAATAACAGATAAGGTTACATATGAACCAGATCCAAGAGACAATGTTATAGGAAATGCTGTTAGCATTGCGGAAGCAATTGATTTGTTGTCAAAATATGCACAGGAAAACTTTACGGACACTGAATTAAGTGTTGAGGACACAAACAGTGTAAGACTTATATATGAGGTCAATCCAAATGGAGGAAAAAAATTAAAGGCTGAAATACAAGTTTCAGACGGTGGTGTTTCTGATGAATTGGAATTCAACAACAACATTATTGGCATAAAGAATGACGGTATTTATGCCGCTTCAAATTTGTCTTATGATGACCTTAGACACGAATTAATATACACAACGAGCGGATATAGAAACGGACGTTTCCAAGATGACGCAAAAGTTCAGAGAATAAGCCTTGGACAACACACAAGACTTGTGGCTGATAATGAAGGAAACAGTGTAAGACTTGTTATTGACAATGACACAGCAAACTATACAGCAACAATAAGTGCAAATCTTCAGATTGCTAACAGAGAGGATAATATTCTTCAATTATCTGATGGTAAAGCATTTGTTGAAGGAAAAGCAAGGAATATTTCATATGGAAATGGAACTGTTGAAGATGCCTTGTCCGATTTGACAACTGACATGGGTAAAAAAATAGAAAAAGTTGAAATTGTCAAAAACAGTCAGTCTGATTTGCAGTACATTCTTAAAGTTGACAATGTTGACGCTGGTGAAATCAATATACCAAAGGACAGATTCTTAAGCAGTGTGACTTATGACCCATCAACAAAGGAATTGACATTCATATTTGAAACCACAACAGGCACAAGTGTGAATGTTATTAAAGTTGATGACCTTATTGACATATACACAGCAGGTAACGGTCTTGAAGTGGAAAACAATGAGTTTAGTGTAAGGCTGAATGAAGAATGTGAAGCATATCTAACGGTATCTGAAGAAGGTCTTAAATTGTTCGGTATAACTGATGCACTCGCACAAAAGGCAAATGTTTCTGATGTGTATACAAAGGCTGAGTGTGATGCCAAATATCTGACGGAACACCAATCTCTCGCAGACTATGCAACAGTAAGTTCAGTTGAAACAATTGCTCAAAATGTTAGCCAAAACACACAATCTTTAGAAACATTAAATGGTAATGAATCAACACAAGGTTCTGTTAAAAATGCAATCAAAAAGTCAAAAGATTATACTGATGAAAAAGTTGCTGTTAAAGCAAATTCAGCAGATGTATACACAAAAACTGAAATTGACAACAAGGGTTATTTGACGGAACATCAAGACATCTCTAATCTTGCAACAAAAGCAAGTCTTGCTGAAACAGAAGCAAAAGCAACACAAAATGCTTCTGACATAGCAGAACTAACATCAACAGTTGATGATATGAAATTTGTCACAAATGAGAGTGATACTGTTGTTATGACAATGGAAAAAGAAACCGGTGCTGAAACAAGAACGCTTACATCATTTGTTAAAATTGACCAGTCAAATGCAACAAACATCATTAAAAGAAATGTTAATGGTATCTATGCAAATGTAAGTCTTAGTTATAACAAGGCAGAAAACAAAATAACATTCAATGACGGTAACGGGGATAAAGAATTTATCTTAAACAATTTTGGAATACTTGAAGATGCTTTTTATGACAGTGAAACACAAAGCATTGTACTTGTTGTTAAAAAAGATGATGAATCAACCAAGAGAGTTACAATTCCTGTTAGCAGTCTTGTTAATACATGGACTGTACAGGAAAGTGCCACAAGTCCAGTTGTTTTGACCAAAACAACAACTACAAATGGTGATGTGTTAAGTGCTGATTTAAGGGTTGTAAACAGTCCGAAAAATCTATTATCCATTGACCAAGGTTATTTGTTTGCTGACGGTGACTCAAATGCACACTACGCTTTGTGGGGAATGACGGAAACAAATGTTCAGGCAGTGTTGAACTTGATAAAACCAGAAATAGACAAAATCCCAACAATAGAAAGAAATTTGGGAATTGTTCAAACACAAGCAGCCAACGCAGAACAAGATGCACTTGATGCAAAAACTTTAGTTAATCAAATGGCAGACAGACTTTCCCAAATAGAGGATATTCTTGCATCACTTATTGATTTTGGTACATATTCTGACTAATTATTAATAAAATAAAAATACAACATATATAAAATGGCAGTTTTAAAACTTTTAAGAAACGAAAATTTGTTTGAAACACGTGAGGCTGCATTAAATGATATTGCTTCAAGGTCTGAGACTTTTGAGGACGGCATGGTGTGGATTGCAAGTTATGGTGAAACACCAAATGCAAAAACACTTTTGGCAATAAAACGTGATGACGGTGTTACTGTTTTTGATAATGAAAACATGAGTGATGCAATAAATACACTTAATTATTCTGATGATGCTGTTGCAAAGAAATTTGTTACAAGTGTTTCTCAGACAAATGGATTGATAAGTGTTCAGCGTGGTGAAATAACATCTGACAATTCAATCAATTTAACTGACGGGTCAGATGGAGGTGTCAATTTTGGTGTTAACATAAAAAATGATGAAAAAGTGTTGAACTTAACAAATCAAGGCTTGCAAACTGATATTTCTTTGAAGAAAATAACAACAGGATTGAGTGCAAACATCAAAGAACAATATCAATTGGTAGGTACTAATGACACACAGTTAGGAAATGTGACAATTGATATCTACAAAAACAGTTCATTGCTTCAAGTTAAATTATCAACGACAGATGCAACATGGGATGCGGTAAATGAAACTATTGTTGATGGAACTGGTGAGGATGCACTTGTTTTCGCTTATGAAGACAAAAATAGTGTTGTTCAATTGGTACATGTCAATGTCGGAAGTTTCTTGCGTGAAAGTGAAATCACAGACGGTCTTGAAGTTGTTAACCACGATGTTAAAGTAAAAATTGATACAACCTCAAATGATGCAGAAAATTTCTTGTCAGTCAGTTCAGACGGTGTTAAAATAAGTGGGATAAATTCAGCAATATCATCTAAGGTTGGAACGCTTGACGCAACTGTTAAAGCAAATCTTGATAATAGTGATGACACAAAGGTAGAGGAAGGAAAACATTTTGGTATAAAAATCATCGAAACCGACGGTAAATTGACAAGTGTCAGTGTTGTTGAAGATAATATTGCAAGTCAAAGTTATGTGACTGAAATTGAACGTGTTACCGCTGAAGCACTCAATGATTTGAACGAAAGAATTGAGAATGTCTATACCAAAGAAGATATTGACGATAAAGGTTATTTGACTGAACATCAGGATATAAGTGGTAAGGCAGATGTTTCAGTTGTTCAGAGAATTGAACGTGTAACGGCAGAAGCACTCAATGACTTGAACACAAGACTTAGTGAAGAAATATCAACAAGACAAGAAGCAGACAATTCAAAAGCAGATGTAAGTGATGTTTACACAAAAGATGAAGTCTATACAAAGACAGAATCAGATGCCAAGTATCTCACTGAACATCAGGATATAAGCAGTAAGGCAGATGTTTCTGATGTTGAGAGAATTGAACGTGTTACCGCTGAAGCACTCAATGATATTGAATTGAGGAAACTAAATAAAGAGGATATTGAAGAATATCTTTCAGAAATAGATTGTGATGAATATTAAAAAATTAATTAAATAAAGATATGAATGAATATTTAAAATATTTTGAAACACATACCGAATATGAGGCGTATATCAATGGTGATGATGTGTTGCTTCCAAATGTAAGTTATTGTCAAGACAACTATGAAACACATTACACTCCATATGTTGCAACTTATATTTCTATTACTATTTCGTCAGCAGGTGGACTGATTAAAATAACAAACATTGATAAATATGAACTCGATTCTGTTTTTGAAAAAATAGAAATTGATGGCGAAGTAATTCCATTTACAGAATTTTCACCAGGACCGTCCAATGGAAGTTATTTTTATTTTGATGAGGTTGGACAAAATGGATGGGTGTTCGGACATGATATTGTCTTCACTTTTATAAAAAATGGAGAAATACCAAATAGTTGTTTTGAAAATTGTGAAAACATAATCAATATAGAAATACCAGATAGTGTAACTTCTATTGGTGAATGGGCTTTCGGTGGTTGTGTTAACTTAACTGGTGTTACTTTACCCAAAAATTTTGATCCGTCATTTATTAAAAACGGTGCTTTTCAAGGTTGTACTTCGTTAAGTAGTGATGATTCTTTGTTATACATTGATAATTATGTTGTTGGTATAACACAAGAAAAATCACCTTATACTATTAAATCTGGAACCACAGCAATTTGTGCTGGTGCCCTTTATACATATTCAAGCATTATAAATGAAATAATTTTACCTAATACTATCACGTTTATTGGTGATAATGCTTTTTCAGGATATAGTGAGCGCACATTGACTATTCAAGCAACTGTACCGCCAGTGATTGGGTTTAATATATTAGGTGATGATGTACTTGGAAATGAAATACATGGAATGTTTAATGGCAGTATATATGTTCCATCAGAGAGTCTTGAATTGTATAAAACAGCAAATGGATGGTCTGATTATGCAGAAAATATTTATGCAATAACACAATAATTATACAATAGAACAAAACAATAAAGGTGTGGATATTAACCACACCTTTTTTTCTTGTTGAATGCTTTAGAACAACGGTTCATCAGTAATCACATTGTCAGCAGGTTCAATTGAACCCAAGTCAATAGGATTTGACATAATGTTGTTCTTCACATTCATCTTGACAACCTTGGTTGTCGGCTTAAAATAATTCTTTTTCATTTCTTTAAAATTTTTAAAAATTGTTATTAACATAAATACTTTGCAAAAGTAATCTTTTTATTTTGAATAACCAAATAAATTTTGTTAATTTTCCTAAATTTTAGGGATTAATCATCATTTTCTTCAGTTTCAAAAGTTTTATCCAATATATCATAAATAGTACCAAGTTTGATTCCCCATTTTTTTGATTTAAAAATTCCTGTTTGGAAATCCTCATCAATAATATTTAGCAATTTATCAGGTAATATACCATTTTCCACCAATTCATCAACATCAGATTGTTTTAAGTTGTTGATAATGTTATCATATAATTCAATTTCTTTTTTTACATCTTTATTTTTTATTTGTTCTTGTCTTTCAATATAATCATTTTTGATTTCATCCCAATTCATACCGTCAATATTTTCAATATATGTTGGTACTTTATTGATTGATAGCCAAAATTTAATTTCTTTATCTTCCATTGTCATCAATGCTTCATAAGTATCCTGATCTGTTATATTAAATGGTTGACCCGATACCAATTTACATTCTTCTTCAGTGAAACTTTTCCTATCTTTTGGATTTGAAATTAAAATATTGTCTATTTCCTTACCTTTTTCATTAATCGTTGTCCTTACATTCCTGTCAAACACAACCAATAACGGTTTGATACGCTTGTTAAACATTTCAATGTATTTTGCACGATTATATTCAAAATTTTCATCACAATAATGGTCTTCTTCGTCCTCAACAAGGTCATTTGACAACATTACACAGTTGAAAATTATCTCATCTTCATCAAAAATTGTTATATTTTTACCTTTAAATAGATAATTATTAGCAAAATCAAGCCTTGATTTAGCAAATTCAGAATCTGAATACTCTTTATAGTATTTTTTATACTCTTTTTCAATGTATTTTGTTAAAGAAATGACATTTCCTTTTCTGTCAAGCAGTTTTTCGCCATTTTCATCAGTTGCATAATCAATTTTTTTACCCTTTTCGTCAAGATAATAATACTTTGTGACACGTTTCACGTCACTTTCACCTTTCTTATTACCAGTATTGATGAAATATACCGAATCCCCCATGTTTACATTGAGATTTTCCTTTATTGCAAGTTCATACCAAGCCTGTCTTGCTCTTTTTGTACCCGCTTTTGTCACTTCCTTGCATTTTTCCTTTTTTTCCCTTATACTTTTCTTTATTTTTCCAACAGAAGCAATGTCCTTCAAGGGAATTTGCATGTTGTATATCTTCTCAATATAATCATAATAGTATTCAATGAACTCTTTGCCCTTATTATGAAGCAACAATTTTGCCGCTTCATTGATGAATTTCTCGATATAAATTGGCATTTTCTTCGATTTTAGGGTATTGCCAACCATTTTTATTTCTCCATTATCCAAAAGGTCAAGATAATTCTTTCTGGCACAAGTTATGTTTGATGGAATAACCTCATCTTCGTCTAATCCCATTTTTCCTCTCATAAAAAGGTCATTGAACTCCATAATGTCACCCCACTCATCACAATATTCCTTACCCTTTTCAACAAGACGGTTCAACCCTTTGCCAATGTAAGGATGTTCTTTTGTATATCTGAACTCATTTGGCATTTGGAAATTGAATCCATCCGTATTGCTTAAAATATTGAGTCCTAATGCGTTTACAACAGTACCATCAAGACTTATATCAAATACATATTCATTTGATTGGTAGTTTACTATTTTACTTTTCATATTTTTTGCGTTTTAAAAATTATTTTCCCATTTATATACTTTTGTTCCACAATCATATATTCTATACCATTTTTGTCGTTTGCAAAACTCTCGTTCTGTTATGTTATTTGGACAATTATATTTTTTTTGCAATATGCTTTTTCTAAAATTGAAACGATTCTTTCTGACTGTTCCTATAATATAAAAGTAATTAGGTTTTGAAAAATGTGAAAAATTAAATCCTAATTTTTCATACAAATTTCCAATAGACCATCTTCTATCAGCATAACTCACAACGGATTTTGGGTTATATATTTTAATAAAATGTTTAAATAACTTACTTGCTCCACCTATTACATTTGTGTTAAGTTTATTACAGAATCTTAATAATTCATATTCTGTTTCTCCATTGCCAATAAAATGTCTAGATTTTCCAAATGTCATTAAAGAAACTAATTCTTCATTATAATATAAACCTAATTTAATTTGACTTGCACACCATCCTTGAATATGATTGTTCTTTAAAAATAAACTTGCTTCACTATTATCAACTTCTTTTATTTTACACTTTCTTGCAAATATTTTGATTTTGGTTAAACCTAAAATATTGTCTAACATAGATATCCATATTTTAGATTTGTGAAGCCACTCATCTTCAAAAATGTGAATTAATCTAATGCCTTGTTTTTCACATTCAAGAGTTTTGTTAAGATGATATTCTTTTTCTTTCTTTAATTCACAATGCCAATATAAACCATCATATTCGATTGCAATATTTTTTTCTGGTATGAAAATGTCTAATTCATTTCCCTTTAATACTTTTCTGTCATTTGCTATTGTGTTCGGAAATTTTTCTTTAATGTATTCATATATTTTATTCTCATTAACTGAATAATTTAAATTATGGTATGGACACCCATGTCCCTGTAAAAATGAATTTGCTTCGACTTCAAATTCTCTTCCACAATCATTACACCTTATCTGAATTTTTTCATCTGATGAAATATACTCTCCAATAACAGTATATAAATCACCATATAGTCTTTTTACATCTAACTCAAACTGTGCTTGTGTTTTAGTTTTATTTTGTGATATGCTTAATTTGCTACATTTTGGACATCCATTATATAGTTTGCTATATAAAAAAGCACCAGGTGTTCTTTCAAATATATTCCCACAACAATTGCATTTAAATTTTAATTTTGTTGATGTGTTTAAGTATTCTTCCTTATTAACGACATCAATATTCGGATATTTTTCTTTTAAAAACTTTTCAAAATCAGAAAACGATTTCTTTTTAAAATCACCATTATGAGAACGTCCACATTTTTGACAAATATCATTACCGTTAAATAAATCACTTATATATTTTTCATATACACCATGTTTAGCACATAACAACTCTACTTTATCACTGTTTTTATTTTTAAAACCATCAAATGGAATAATTTCATTTTTTGTGTATAATTTTTTTAGTTCTTCATAACTTATCTGTTTTCCTTTCTGTTTTTCACAATTACAGCCTCCATAAGCAGAAGTGATAAAATCACACGCAACTTTTGTAAAAACATTACCGCATAGATTGCATTTTACAGTAATTTTGTTATGACTTCCTTTGTATTCTTCATCTATATATGGAAATGAATATCTATCACCAAACCTTTGTTTGGATTTTTCAACAAAAGAATAATTAGTTTTTCTTTCTTTATAACAGCATTTTGGACAACCATGCCCTAATAAATGATTATGTGGTGTCTGTTGAAAACGAGTTCCACATTCAGTATGTGTTATCCACATTTTTTCTTTTGTGTTAACATAAGATTTTTCTTCATAGATATAATCATCCCCATGTATCTCTTTTGCCTTTTTAAGGAAATCTTCAAATGATAATCTTTTCATAATAAAATTTTATTTGTGTTATATCTATAAATATATATTTGAGGCAAAAAGTTCATCAAAATCTGATTTTATGTTACATATATAGTGTTTATTGTTTAAATAACAAAATAATAAATGCTAATTTTACTTAAAATTCCATTTATAAACCATTGTTCCACAATCATAAATTCTATATATTCCTTTTTCCAACATTATTTCGTGTTCGGTTTTATTTTTATCAAAACCTTGTTTAATCAGTTGTCCTTTTCTATATTTAAAACGGTTTTCACGTTCTTGTCCAAATATGTAGAAATAATTTGGTTTACTATCGTGTGTGTGTAGAAAACCTAATGTTTCATATAAATTACCAACAGACCATCTTTTATCCGCATATGTTATTATTTCATTTGGTTTTATATCATCAATAAAATGTTTTAATAATTTACTTGCACCACCAATAACATTGGTGTTCAATTTATTACAGAACCTCAATAATTCATATGTATTATTATAGTCTTTGTTGTATTTTCGTTGTTGTCTTGTGTGTCCGAAAGTCATCAGACTTACTAATTCATCATTATAAAATAGACCATAATGATATTTTGCTTTACATCTGCCTTGTATGTGGTTTTTATCAAGAAATTCCATTGCTTCCTTTGATGAAACGTCTTTTACATTACATTTTCTTGCAAATATCCTATTTTCGGTATATTCTAAAATATTCCTTAACATTGACTTTATAATATCTGAGTGTTCCAACCATTCGTCTTCGAATATATGAATAAGTCTGATTCCTTTATTTTTACACTCATTTGTTTTTATAAGATGATAGTTTTTATCCCTATTGAATTTCTCAGAGTGCCATATAAGACCATTGTATTCAATTGCAACATTTTTAGAAGGTATGTATATATCAAGTTCTTTATTTTCGGATAATATATTTCTTACTCTTTGTTTTACATTATCTTTACCTAAAGTACTACAACAAAAATCATATATTTCACTTTCACCGTTTGATATTATCTTAGCACAGTGAGGGCAACCTTGTCCTATTAAATGATTTCCGGGTGTCTGACAGAATTCACCGTGTACGGGACAGATTATACACACCTTGGTAGAATTGTTTTTATATTCAACCTTTGAGTAATCATATTTGTCACCATGTATTAATTTTGCCTTATAAATAAAATTCTGAAGTGTATCTCGTTGTGCGTTGTCCGTTCTATTTCTTGCACATTTTGGACAACCTTGTGGATTTGTTTTATGTAAGTGGTTATCTGGTGTCATCCAAAACGAACCATGTTCATTACCATATTCATCCTTTTCGTGACAGATTATTTCGATTTTCTCATAACACTTTGTATATACTGATTTAGAATAATCATATTTATCAGAGTGTACTTCCTTTGCTTTATTTAAAAACCACTCGTTAGTGTGTGTCTTTGATAAAGATGATTTTTCATAACGACATTTTGGACATCCCTGACCTTGCAGGTGTTTTTGTGGTGTTTGTTCGAAATCTATATTATGTTTATTACAATGAATTATACCCTTTGTTTTTTTGTTTATAAAGTTAAAATTATCATAACTGTATGCTTCTTCTCCATGAATCTTTTTTGCTTCTGCAATGAACAGTTCCTTTGTCATATATTTACCATTACATTTAGGACAACCATCACCTCTTTTTAAGTGAC